>Ga0299912_10002732_pt1 | contig 14477 bp, 12 predicted proteins | sample RVTome_2_FD_207667 | JGI IMG/M metagenome (GOLD analysis project Ga0299912, IMG submission 207667) | Soil microbial communities from uranium-contaminated site in the Upper Colorado River Basin, Wyoming, United States - RVT95D214 (version 2) ...
GCGCGCCTTCACCACGCGCGACGGCCGCTGGCGTCTGCCCGTCGAGGCGAGCGAGGTCGACCAGCGCTACCTCGCCATGCTCATGGCTTTCGAGGACAAGCGCTTCTACAGCCATCACGGCATCGACATGCGCTCGCTCGGCCGCGCGGCGTGGCAGCTCGTCGAGCACCGCCGCATCATCTCCGGCGGCTCGACGCTGACCATGCAGGTGGCGCGCCTCATCGAAGGCCGTTACGAGCGCTCGGGCAGCGCGAAACTGCGCCAGATCGTCGGCGCCCTGCGCCTCGAGCGGCATCTGTCGAAAGAGCAGATCCTCGGCCTCTATCTTCGCCTGGCACCTTTTGGCGGCAACATCGAAGGCGTACGCGCCGCCTCGCTCGCCTACTTCGGCAAAGAGCCGCGGCGACTTTCCGTCGGCGAGGCAGCCCTGCTCGTGGCGCTGCCCCAGTCGCCCGAGTGGCGCCGCCCCGATCGCAACCCGAAGGCCGCGCGCCTGGCGCGCGACCGCGTCCTGCAGCGCGCCGCGGGCGCCGGCGTGATTTCCCAGGCGGAAGCCACGCGGGCCGCGCTCGAGCCCGTGCCGTACGCGCGCCGCGCCTTTCCGAAATTCGCGCCGCACCTCGCTGAAAATGAGGTGATGGCCGCGCCGGCCAAGCCCCTGCACAAGCTCACTATCGACCGCAACGTACAATCGGCGCTGGAAAATTTGGCCGAGGAGCAGACCAAGCTCTTGGGCCAGAAGTTGTCGGCCGCCATTCTCGTCGTCGACCACACCACCGGCGAGGTCATTGCCCACGTCGGCTCGGCCGGCTACCTCGACGACGCCCGCTTCGGCGCCATCGACATGGCCAGCGCCATGCGCTCGCCGGGCTCCACGCTCAAGCCGTTCATCTACGGGCTCGCCTTCGAGGCCGGCATCGCGCACCCCGAGACGCTGATCGAGGATCGCTCGGTACGCTTTGGCACGTATGCGCCGAAGAACTTCGACGAGAGCTTCCACGGCACGGTGAGCATGCGCGAGGCGCTCTCCCAGTCGCTCAACATTCCCGCGGTTAAGGTGCTGTCCGTGGTTGGACCCGGCAAGCTTGCCGGCCGCTTCCGCCGCGTCGGCATCGTGCCGGCCTTCCCGGACAAGTCGTTGCCGACGCTGGCCATGGCGCTCGGCGGCGTTGGCCTTACGCTGCACGATCTCGCCACGCTCTATACCGGCCTTGCCCGCGGCGGCGACGTCATCGCCCTCAGCCACCGGCGCGGCGATGCCGCCGAGGCGGCGCGCCGTTTGCTTCACGGGAAACAACTCGCGCGCAAGCGGCTCTTATCGCCCCTCGCTGCCTGGTACGTCACCGACATCCTGAAAGACGCGCCCGCGCCCCTCAACGCCACGGCAGGGCGCTTTGCCTACAAGACCGGCACCTCTTACGGCTACCGCGACGCCTGGGCCATCGGCTACGACGGCCGGTACGTCGTCGCCGTATGGGTCGGCCGTCCGGATGGGGCCTCCACCCCCGGCCTCGTCGGACGGCTCGCCGCAGCACCCATCCTGTTCGATGCGTTCTCCCGCTTGGGCGACAAGCGCACGCCGCTGGCCGGCCCGCCCGCCGGCGCTCTGCGCGTGACGGGATCGGAGCTGCCGCCGCCCCTGAAGCGCTTCCGCGAGGGCGGCGCCGAGACCGCGCAGGGCCCGTTCCTGGAGCCGCGCGTGCTCATCTCGTTTCCGCCCGACCGCGCCGAGGTCGAAACCGAGGAGGACGGCCCGATGCTGTTGAAAGCCAGCGGCGGGGTCCTGCCGCTGACCTGGCTCGTCAACGGCGCGCCGATCCAGTCCGACCCGCGCGCCCGCCAGGTCGTGTGGCAGCCCGACGGCACCGGCTTCATCAAGCTTTCGGTGGTCGACGCCAAGGGGCGCGTCGATCGCGTGACCGTCCGGCTCAAGTGAACGCCGGCAATGGCGAGCGGCCGCAAGAAGCGTTAGGCTGCAGATCCCCTGGCCCCGCAGCGGCACAAGCGCGATGACAAGACGCCTGATCCCAGCCGCTTTTCTGGCGCTCGCCGCGCTGCTCGGCGCGTGCGGCGAGGAAACCGCCGACAATCTCCCCGCGCTCGAAGCCAAATCCGACGCGACCTCCGTCTCCGGCATCTCGTCGGGCGCCTACATGGCCGGGCAATTCCAGATGGCGCATTCGCGCGAGGTGGTCGGCGCGGCGATCATCGCCGGCGGACCTTACGGCTGCTCGGAAAGTCTGTTCGCCGACGTCATGCCCGGCCCCGGCACGGCGCTGCTCAACCTGACCAAGGCGATCAACGGCTGCATGCTGAATTCGCTGCAGGCGTTCGGCGTGCCCGATCCCGCCATGCTCGCCAAGCGAGCGGAGGGACTCGCCGAGCGTGACCGCATCGATCCGATCGCCGACGTGAAAAAAGACCGGGTCTACCTGTTTGCCGGTACCAACGACCACACCGTGGTCACGCCCATCGTCGCCGCCGCGCGCCGCTTCTATGAGGACCTCGGCGTGCCGGCAGAGCAGATCCTCTACGTCTCTAATGTGCCGGCCGGGCATGCCTTCGTCACCGACGACCGCGGCCCCGAGTGCGCCAGCACCGGCAAGCCCTACATCGTCGATTGCGACTACGACCAAGCCGGCGCGCTGCTCGGTCAGATCTATGGCCCGCTGAAAGCCCGCTCCGAGCAGGCCACCGGCACGTTCCAGCTTTTCGACCAGGTCGGCTTCACCCAGGACTTGCCCAACCATGGGTTGAGTGACCGCGGCATCGTCTATGTCCCGGACGCGTGCAAGGCGGACGCCGGCTGCCGCGTGCACATCGCCTTCCACGGCTGCGGGCAGAACCGCACCTTCGTCGGGGAATCCTTCGCGCGCGACTCAGGATTTGCCCGCTGGGCCGACACCAACAATCTCATCGTGCTGTTCCCGCAAACGGCCGCCACGCCCCTCAATCCGCAAGGGTGCTGGGACTGGTGGGGCTATACGGGGTCCGAGTACCTGACCCGCGAAGCGCCGCAGATCGAGGCCGTGCAGCGCATGCTTGAGCGGCTCTCCTCCCCTCGCACGCCATCGTGAGGCCGCGTCAACGCGGCACACTCGGCAAACTCTGACGTGAATTGTTGTCGCTTCGCGGCTCGCCTACTTTGCCGGCAGCCGCGGCCCAGGCAGGCCAAGAACAACGAACCAAAGGGGGGAAATGCGCCGATGATGGGGATTCTAGCCCTCGGCTGGACGGGCGTTGGCGAGCGCGCCGGCGGCAAAGGCTCACTCGAGATCGGCGCCGCCATCGCAGCCGCCGTCCTTCTTATCGCATCGACGGCCAGCGGCCTCTACGAACAGAGCGCCATCGGCGACGAGCCGAGCCGCGCCGAGCGCAGCGACGCCGGCGGCCGCACGTGCATTCTTCCGGGAAGGGAAACGGTGGTCGGCGCTTTCGCCGGCGCCCCATACACCTATCCGAGCGTCGTGCGCATCGAGAAGCCGGGCGCCGTCGATATGACCATCGATCCGGTGAACTGGTACACCGATCCGTTCCACAACCCGATCTATTACGGCGCACGCGTCGCCCGCTGGTTCACCGGCGGCAAGACGGGAATGATGGTCGACTTCATCCATTCCAAGGCGATCGCGGAGCGTGACAAGGAAGCCAACTTCACAGGCGCCATCGACGGCAAGCCGCTTGCGCCGCGCGCGCGCATCGAGGACGTCGTGCGCAAAATGGAATTCTCGCACGGCCACAACATGCTGCTGCTCAACGGACTGCTGCGCCTGCCGGGCATCGGCCCGCGCCTGAGCCCCTATGCCGGCGCCGGCGCCGGCGTGCTGCTGCCGCACACCGAGTTCGAGCTCGCCGCCGACAGTCACCCGCGCACCTACGAGTACAACTACGCCGGACCCGCCGCCCAGGCGCTGCTCGGCGTCGAGGTGCGCTTGGCGCGCATGTCGTTCTTCGTCGAGTACAAGTTCACCTGGGGCCATTACTCGGCGCCGCTGTCGCAGATGGACGGCAGCTGGCTGTTCCTCGACATCTGGCGGCAGATCAGCCGCTGGTTCGCGGGTGAGCCGCCAGCCGGCGGGCACATCTCGACCGAGATCGTCAGCCATCAGGTGGTGAGCGGGCTCGCCGTGCGCATCAACACGGCGCCCTGATCCCAAAAGAGACCAGCGCGATCAGAAGCGGCGCAGCAGCCGCTCGAAGTAGTCGAGCTCCATGGGCGGCCGCGCCGGCTGCGCCAGGCGTCGGCGCAGCTCCTCGAGGATTTCGCGCGCGCGCTGCATATCGATCTCGTCGGGCACCTTGACGGAGTTGCCGGCGTCGGGGCCCTGGAAGCGCTGCGGCCGGCCCAGCGGATCGCGCGGCATATCGCCGTTCTGGCCGACGCGCGATGAGCCGTTCTTCTGCATGTCCTCGGCCATCTTCTGGGCGCCCTGGCGCATCTTGTCGAGCGCCTCGGACTGATCGCCCAGCGCCGTGCTCGTATCGCCCTGCTCGAGTGAGCGCTGCGCGTTCTCCATGGCGTCGCGCGCCTGGTTGAGCTCATCCGACTTGGACCCGAGCGCATCGAGCTCGCGGCGCAGGTTCTCGAGCTCCTCCTTCAGCGCGCGCTGCTGCTCGCTCAGGCCCTTGCCGCCTTTACCGCCCTGACCCTGCTGACCGCGCTGCCCCTGCTGGCCGGCCTGCCCCTGTTGCCCGGGGCTCCCTTCGCCCTGCTGACCCTGCTGCTGGCCCTGCTTGCCGCCCTGCTGTCCCGGCATCGTGCCGCCGGGCTGCGGCGGACGACGGTTCTCGCGGAACGTATCGTCCATCAGGCGCTGCTGCTGGCCGACGAGGCCGCCGAGCTCGTCGAGCTTCTTCATCATCATCTGCCCGCGCTCGGCCTCCTTCTTTGAGACCTGGCCCGACTGCAGCCGCTCCAACAGATCGCGCAGCTGGCTCAGCATCTGCTGCGCCTGCTCGCGCGAGCCGCTCTTCGCCATGTCCTGCAGGTTCTGCATCATGCGATCGAGATCCTGCTGGCTCATCTGCTGGTTCTGCTGATCGAGGCCCTCGGGTGGCGCTTGGTCCTTCGAAGCATTCTTGGTCAGTTGCTCGACGTACTTGCTCAGCGCCTCGCGCAGCTCCTGCATCAGCTTGTCGACCTCGGAATCGGGCGCGCCCTTCTCCAATGCCTCGGCGAGCTTGTCCTGCGCCTCCTTCAGCGCGCGCTCGGCGTCCGACAGATCGCCGTCCTCGATGCGCAGCGCCAGCTCCCACAGGCCGTCGGTGACGCTCTTCATGCCCTGGCGTGATTGGTCGCGCTCGAGGCCGCGGTAGGCGGTGCGCAAGCCGAGATAGATCGAGGTGCTGTCAATGAAGCCCTCCGGCTCCAGCGTGAGCGCGTCGAGCGCGCGCATCACCTGCCCGCGATAACGCGGATCATCGAGCAGCTTGCCGCGCTGCTCGATGACGGCGCGCGCCAGGGGCTTCGTGAACTGCCGCTGCGGCAGCACGAGCTTGATGGGGTTGCTGTGGCCGATGTTGCCGGCAACGTCCTTGGCCTCGAGCGTCATGATGACCTCGCGGCCAGCGTAGGGATGCGGCCCGAAGTCGATGTAGGTCTGCGCCTCCTTCTGCGTGGCACGCGGCAGGCGCAGCGTGATCTCGGGCGGACGCTCGAGCGGCGGACGCGGGCCCGTCAGCCCTTCGCCCTGCGCCCATGCCTTGGCCGGGTCGGCGGGCTTCTCCTGTGCCTTCGGCTGCGCCTTCTTGACCTTCGCCCCGGCGGCGACGACGCCGTAGTCGTCCTCGACCTTGTAGGTGAGCTTCAGCGAGCCGCGCCGCGTGCGCTCGGGCTCCTTGCTCAGCGCGATCTTCGGCGCCTTGTCGGGCGTGACGTAGAACGACCAGCGCGCCAGCTCCGAGCCGCCCGCCATCACCCGCACCTCGGCGGAAGTGCGCATCTCGAAGCGCACCTCGGAGACGCTGCTGTTGGTTGCCGACGACTTGCCCGCCTCGGGCTGCTTGGCGTCGACGTGCTTGCGGCTGGTTGCGTTCTCGGCCAGCACGTCGAGCGACAGGGCGCCGATGCCGTGGCCGGTGGCGCGCACGATCAGCACGCTGTGCTCGGGCACCTCGAAGAGCTTGCCCGCGGGCGGCGGCGCAGCATTGGCGCGCGAGCCGTCGGCCAGCATCAGCGGCGGGCGTCCCGTGTAGGAGGGCGGCGCCACCCAGGCGTCGAGACGCGCCTCGCTCAAGGCCACCGCGGAATTAAATCGGAACGCCGAGCGCAGCCGGTCGGAGACGCTGTCGCCGACCAGGGCCAGGAGGGCGACGACGCCCAGCACGAGAAGCCCGCGCAGGGCGATGGGGTCCTGGCGATCGGTGCGCGGATGCGGTTTGCCGACCCTCAGCCGGGAGAGCGCGGCGGCGAGCCGCGTGCGGTGCGCCTGCCAGATGGCGGCGGTGCGCGGATCGTCGGCGTTGGCGGTGATCGTATCTTCGTAGGAGGACGCCGGCCGATGCGGGACGCCGGACACGCGCTCGATGCGCCGCACGGCTTCATCGCGGGTGGGGAACGGCACGCGCACGGCAAACAGCAGGGCGGCGATGCCGGCGCCAGCGAAGGCGGCGAGCAGGACTAAGTGCGCAGCATCCGATAACAGCGGCCAGACGCCGACCAGCGACACCAGCAGGAAGATTCCGAAGAGCCCGATGATCAACCACAGGCGCGGCCACAGGCGCTCGAAGAGCAGCGCCCAGCGGCTCGCGCGCACCTTGCGGGCGAAGGCTGAATCGAGGGTGGCGGGAGCGGCCTTGGGCTCGGGCATCGCGCCACGATAGCGGGATCACCCGTGCGGGCAAAGCGGCGCGGCGTCGCTCGATGATTAAAATTTGGTCATCAAATTTCGGCAGGCCGCCGTAAGACAGGCGCTCACGCCAGCCAGGGCGGCAGGCGGTCGAGCCCGATGAGTTCGTCGTAGGACGACCGCGGGCGCACGACCGCGTACTTCGCGCCGCTGACCAGCACCTCGGGCACCAGCGGCCGCGTGTTGTAGCTCGAGGCCATCACCGCCCCGTAGGCGCCGGCCGTCATCACCGCGATGAGATCGCCGGCCTGCAGCGGCGGCAGCTTGCGATCGAGCGCCAGGTAGTCGCCCGTCTCGCACACGGGGCCAACGACGTCCTGCACGATCGCCGGCATCGCCGCCTTGGCTTCGTCCACCGGCCAGATCTCGTGCTGCGCCTCATAGAGCGTCGGGCGGATGAGATCGTTCATCGCCGCATCGACGACCGTGAATGTCTTGTCGGCGCCCTCTTTGCAATAGAGCACGCGCGACACGAGGATGCCGGCGTTGCCGACGATGACGCGCCCCGGCTCGAGCACGAGCCTCAGACCCAGATCGCCGAGCTGCTCCTTGACGACGGCGGCATAAGCCGCGGGCGGCGGCGCCACCTCGCCCTCCGACATGTACGGCACGCCGAGCCCGCCGCCGATGTCGAGGTGCTCGAGCTTATGGCCGTCCGCGATCAGCGCTCGCGCGAGCTCGCGCATCAAGCGGAAGGCGTTGCGGAACGGCTCGAGATCGGTGATCTGGCTGCCGATGTGCATGTGGATGCCGGCCACCGCGATTCCCGGCAGCTTGCTCGCTTCGGCGTAAAGCTGGCGGGCCTGCGCATAGGGAATTCCGAACTTGTTCTCCGCCTTACCGGTGGAGATCTTGGCGTGCGTCTTGGCATCGACGTCCGGGTTGACGCGCAGCGCGATACGCGCCGTGCGCCCCGCAGCCGACGCCACTTCGCTCAGCGCGCGCAGCTCCGGCTCGCTCTCGACGTTGAAGCCGAGAATGCCTTGCGCGAGCGCAAAGGACATCTCCTCGCGCGTCTTGCCGACGCCCGCAAAGATGATCTTGGCCGCCGGCGTGCCGGCGGCGAGTGCGCGGCGCAGCTCACCCTCGGAGACGACATCCATGCCGGCCCCGAGACGGCCGAGCGTGCGCAGCACCGCCTGGTTGGAGTTGGCTTTCACGGCAAAGCAGATGAGCGCGTTCTGCCCGGCAAAGGCTTCAGTCAGCACGCGGTAGTGCCGCTCCAGCGTCGCCGTCGCATAGCAATAGAATGGCGTGCCCACCTCGGCGGCGAGCCGCGCGATCGACACGTCCTCGGCGTGGAGGACACCGTCCTTGTAGTGGAAGTGATGCATGGCGGGCTTTTAGCCCTAGATTCGCGCTAGCGCAGCAGCGGATCGAGAATAAAGCCCTCGTGCGGCTTGGGCGGAGCAGCCGAGTCGGGCTGCGTGCCGGCGGCCTCGGCCGATTTGGCTGTGCCGTCCGCCTTGGCGCTCGGCGGGGGATCGAGCGAGCCGCGCACGCCGCAAGCGGCCAAGCCGAAGCATAGCCCGGCGATCACCAGCCCGGTGCCGATCGTCCTGGGGTTCAAGCGTACGCGCATAATCTTCGACCGACCGATCTGAAACGTTGGCCCAACTGGCTCTGTATTGGGCTGCGGGCCAATGCAGGCGCGAACGCCATGCCACGCCTTCGTGAAGGCGGAACTGCGGCGCCCGGCCAATTGGTTTAGTTCTAGCCCTTGGAGGGGGCCTTTTCCAACCGCTTCCGCCAGGCGCGGGCCATTTTGAGCACGTTCTGTGGCGCGGTTCCCCCATGGCTCGTGCGGCTCGCAACCGACTTTTCCGGGCTCAGGACCGAGAAAATGTCCTTTGTTATCCGCGGCTCGACGGCCTGCATGGCCTCCAGGGGCAAGATTTCCAGAGGTAAATTTTGCACCTCCGCGGCAGCGACGATGCGGCCCGTCACGTGGTGCGCCTCGCGGAACGGCAGCCCCAGCACGCGCACGAGCCAGTCGGCGAGGTCTGTGGCGGTCGAATAGCCGCCCCCCGCGGCCGCCCGCATCGTTTCGGCTTGCGGCTCCATATCGTCGACCATGCCGGTCATGGCGGCAATCGCCAGGGCGAGGCTGTCGAAGGCATCGAAGGCGACCTCCTTGTCCTCCTGCATGTCCTTCGAATAGGCGAGCGGCAGCCCCTTCATGACCATCAGCAGGCTCTGGAAGGCGCCGGCGATGCGACCGACCTTGGCGCGCGTCAGCTCGGCGGCGTCCGGGTTGCGCTTCTGCGGCATGATCGAGGAGCCGGTGGTGAACTTATCCGACAGCTTGATGAAGCCGAACTGCGGCGTCGACCACAGCACGACCTCCTCGGCAAAGCGCGACAGGTGCACGCCGGCGATGGATGCAGCCGCCAGCGTTTCGAGCACGAAGTCGCGATCGGAAACGGAATCGAGCGAATTGTCGGTCGGCTTATCGAAACCGAGGGCAGCCGCCGTCGCCTGCCGGTCGACGGGAAACGACGTGCCGGCCAGTGCCGCCGAGCCCAGCGGACATTCGTTCAGCCGGCGGCGCGCGTCGGCGAAGCGGCCGCGATCGCGGCCGAGCATCTCGACGTAGGCCAGCAGATGGTGGCCGAAGGTCACCGGCTGCGCCGGCTGCAGGTGCGTGAAGCCCGGCATCACGGTTGCGGCGTGTGCCTCCGCCTTGCGCGCAAGTGCGAGCTGCAGGTTCGCCAAAGCCTCGTCGAGCGCGTCGATGCGCTCGCGCACGTAGAGCTTGAAGTCGGTCGCTACCTGGTCGTTGCGCGAGCGCGCCGTGTGCAGGCGCCCGGCGGGCGTGCCGATGACCTCCTTGAGGCGGCTCTCGACGTTCATGTGCACGTCTTCGAGCGCGCGCGAGAAGCCCATCTTGCCGCTTTCGATCTCGGCCAGCACCGCATCGAGCCCTCTCAGGATCTCGGCAGCGTCCGCATGGCTGATGATGCCCTGCGCCGCCAGCATGGCAGCGTGCGCCTTCGAGGCGCGCACGTCCTGCGGGGCGAGGCGCTTGTCGAAGCCGATGGAGGCGTTTATCTCCTCCATGATCTCGGCGGGCGAAGCCGTGAAACGGCCGCCCCACATGCGATTGGCAGGCTTGTCGGTCACGGGGTTCGCACTCCGTCAGCGGGCAGTCCCGGTGAAAGTAGGATCATGAACGATCGGCCGCAGGCGAAGGAAACCTGGCCACTCGCCAGGTACACATGGCTTGCCGCGCTGTCGGCGCTCGCGGCCTTCGCGGCGGTATACGTCACGTTGGGCAGCCCTGACAACGCTCCTCCCACCGTTTCGAGCGGCCAAACGACAGGGGAACCTTCAGCCAAACCCTCCGCTTCGGGCCGCAATCCGCTCTCCACCGGGGCGATGACGACCTTCGTCTTCAAGCCGCAGCCCGAGCCGCTGCCCGACGTCCGCTTCCTCGACGGCAAGGGCGAGGAGGTGAGCCTCAAGGACTGGAAGGGCAAGGTGGTGCTGCTCAACGTGTGGGCCACCTGGTGCGCGCCGTGCCGTGAGGAAATGCCGGCGCTGGACCGTCTGCAAGGGGAGCTCGGCTCGGACAAATTCCAGGTCGTGGCGCTTGCGGTCGACAAGTCGGGGCTCGATGGCGCGCGCAAGTTCCTCACCGACATCAAGGTCGAAAAGCTCGCGCTGTTCGCCGATCCGACCGCGCGCGATGGCACCGTGCTCAAGGTGTATGGCATGCCTACCACGATCCTCATCGACCGCGAGGGCCGCGAGATCGGCCGTCTCATCGGGCCCGCCGCCTGGGACAGCGCCGAGGCGAAGCGCCTGATCGAGGCGCAGCTCTAGAGGGCTCTAGAAAAGATGCGTGACGAGCGCGATCGCCGCGACGCCAAGCGCGGCGAAGAACAGGGTCGCGTTGCGACGCGCGGCCGCTTCCGTTTTCTCGACTTGCGCCTGCAGGGCGTTGAGCTCGGCGAGCTTCCGGTCGATGGGCTCGAACGACTTGTAGGTCAGCCCGACGAAGGTGCTCTTCTCGCCCTCGATGGCGTCGAGGCGCGACTTCACATCCTTGAAGCCACGCTGCAGGTCAGTGATCTTGTAATCACGCGAGTTCTTCAGGCTTTCGTCGAAGGCCTGGAAGCGGCGCGTCCGATTGGCCTCTTCGGCCATCTCGGCGATGGCCTGGCGCGATTTCTCGAGCTCCCGCTCAAGACGCGCGATCGAGCCGTTGACCCGATCGAACTGCACTGCCGTCTCGGCTACGAAGCCGTCACGTCCCAGCCACGGTCCTTGCGCAACCACAGCCACTCTCTCGCCCTGCAACACAACGCAACCCTTCTCGCCTGATCGCCCTTGGCAGAATATCCGTGAGTATGGCGAACCGGATTTAACGCCGCGTATCCAATTGGAGCGATCGGCGTATTCTTTCAGTCGCGGTTGACACCCCTTGGGGACGCGGGCGACAAGGCGGCCAAAGAAGCATCATTGTCCGGGGGCGCCGGTGCCAGAGAAGCCGAATACGACCGAGCTGCAGAGCGCAATCGATGCGGTCTGGGAGGAACGCCAGGGGATCAATCCCGGCACAACCGGCGTCGTACGCGACGCCGTGGAGGCGGCCCTCGAGCTGCTCGACAAGGGTCTCGCGCGCGTCGCCGAGAAGGGCCCCGATGGCTGGACGGTCAATCAATGGCTGAAAAAGGCCGTGCTGCTGTCGTTCCGCCTGAACGACATGGTGGCCATTTCGGGCGCTCCGGGCGGCGCCTCGTGGTGGGACAAGGTGCCCTCCAAGTTCGCCGGCATGACCGACGACGATTTCCGCCGCGCCGGCTTCCGCGCCGTGCCGGGATGTATCGTCCGCCGCTCGGCCTACATCGCGCCCGGCGTCGTGCTGTTGCCGTCGTTCGTCAACCTCGGCGCATACGTTGACGCAGGCACGATGGTGGATACCTGGGCCACCGTCGGCTCCTGCGCCCAGATCGGCAAGAACTGCCACATCTCGGGCGGCGCCGGCATTGGCGGCGTGCTGGAACCGCTGCAGGCCGGCCCGGTGATCATCGAGGACAATTGCTTCATCGGCGCCCGCGCCGAGGTGGCCGAGGGCGTGCTCGTCGGGGAGGGGTCGGTGCTGTCGATGGGCGTCTATCTCGGCGCCTCGACGACGATCATCGACCGTGCCACCGGCGAGAAGCATTTCGGCAAGGTGCCGCCCTATTCGGTCGTCGTCTCCGGCGCCATGCCCGGCAAGCCGCTGCCCGATGGCTCGCCCGGACCGAGCCTCTACTGCGGGGTCATCGTCAAGCAGGTCGACGCCAAGACGCGTTCGAAGACATCGATCAACGAGCTGCTGAGGGACTGAGGGACTGAGGGACTGAGGGACTGAGGGACTGAGGGACTGAGGGACTGAGGGACTGAGGGACTGAGGGACTGAGGGACTGAGGGACTGAGGGACCGTTGCTGCAATCCTGCTAGTAGGACCTCATTTGCACGCGGATACGCTTGCTTCCCCGTCATCCCCGCGAAGGCGGGGATCCAGTCACGCTTCCCTGAATGCTTGATTGCAGGCTAAGTGCCAGGCTGCACACTACCTCATGCAGGCACAGATGCCCAAAGACCCTTGTGTCTACATTCTTGCAAGCGGCCGCAATGGAACGCTCTATATCGGCGTCACTAGCGACCTCGAAGGACGCATGAGCATCCATGTTCAAAATCTGTTGCCCGGCTTCACCGCCAAACACCGAGTGCACCACCTCGTGTACTATGAGATGTTTCCTTCGATGGAAGCTGCGATCGGACGCGAGAAGCAGCTCAAGAAATGGAATCGCCTTTGGAAGATTCGCTTGATTGAGCAGGCAAATCCTGAATGGGTCGATCTCTTCGATCGGACGGGCGGAGCGGTTTCGCCATTGCCTGCGGACATGGAGCGCAAAACATTCTGACATTCTCAGCGTGGCGTCGTGTCCTGGGTTCCCGCCTTCGCGGGAATGACGGTACGGGCGGGTGACGCACCAAAGACTCCACCGCGACTGAGCCGGGGCCATGAACTCGTATCGCAACCTCGAAATCGCTGACATCGTCGCGACGCTGCAGGTGCTCGCCTCGCGCATCGGCGAACGGTTTCCCAAATCCGGCCTCCACCGCGTCTGCCTGGAGCTGACGGACATGGCCCGGCAGACCTCGGCCAAAGCGGCGGACATCGCCCGCCCGGTGCCGTGGCTGCGCGCATTGCTGGCGATTCTCGCCATCGGCGGCGTATTCGGCGTCTACTATATTGGCCGCTGGATGCTCGGTCTGCGCTCCTCCGACGAGCTGGCCGGCGTCATGCAGGGCATGGAAGCGGCGGTCAACCTGCTCATCATCAGCGGTGCGGCAGCGCTGTTCCTCGTCACGCTGGAATCCCGCTGGAAGCGCCGCATGGCTCTCTCGGCACTGAACGAGTTCCGCTCCGTTGCGCACGTCATCGACATGCACCAGCTCACCAAGGACCCGAGCGCGCTCGGCGGCCCGCGCACCAGCTCCTCGCCCGAGCGCGTGATGACGCGCTACGAGCTCGTGCGCTATCTCGGCTACTGCTCGGAGATGCTGTCGCTCGCCAGCAAGGCCGCAGCGGTCTACGCCGAGAATATGCACGACCCGGCCGTGGTCGACGCCGTCGGCGACATCGAGCGGCTGACGACGAACTTGAGCCAGAAGATCTGGCAGAAGATCACCCTCGTCGAGACGGACATCGAGGATGTGCGCGGCGCGCAGGCCGTCTCCGCGGGCGAGCTGTCGCAGGTGCCGCACGAGGGCTCCCCATGAGATCCGTGACCAGTCTCGGCGCCCTCGTTTCGCTGTTGTCCACCTTTGACGGCCGCATTTCGCGTCTGCCGTGGTGGATCGGCGTCATCGTCATCATATGTGCCAATCTTGTCGGCGGCGCATTGCTCAATCCGGAGTTCTACACCGCTGAGGAGTTGCCGCCGCCGAATTGGCCGGACACACTCTGGCAGATCGCGTTGCTCGTTCCGGCCACGGCGATCTCGGTCAAGCGTTTTCACGACATCAACTGGCCGACTTGGGTCGGCTGGCTGTTCGGGGCGGTCAGCTTGCTCTTCTACCTTCCGCCGCACTTCGGCATGGCGATTACCCCGCAAGCGCCGGCACTCGGCGCCGCCATCTTCTGGCTGGCCGCGCTGATCCAACTCTTCGTCTTCATCGTCAACGGCTTCTTCCGCGGCACCGACGGCCCCAACCGGTATGGCCCCGACCCGCTCGACAGGACGTCTACGCCGTCATGACCAATGCCCCCGATCCCATTGCCTTGGCACAGGCGTTGATCCGCTGCGAAAGCGTGACGCCGAAGGAAGCCGGCGCACTCACCGTGCTGCAGGACATCCTCTCGCCCGCCGGCTTCACCTGCCAGCGCATGACCTTCTCGGAGCCGGGCTTCGAGCCGGTCGACAATCTCTATGCCCGCATCGGCGACAGCTCACCCAACCTCTGCTTTGCGGGGCACACCGACGTCGTACCGCCGGGCGACGAGGCGGCCTGGACCTCCCCGCCGTTCGCGGCCGCTATCCGCGATGGCGTGCTCTACGGGCGCGGCGCGGTCGACATGAAGGGGGCGATCGCCTGCTTCGTCTCAGCCGCGCTGCACCACCTTGGCTCCGG
>Ga0299912_10002733_pt1 | contig 14476 bp, 12 predicted proteins | sample RVTome_2_FD_207667 | JGI IMG/M metagenome (GOLD analysis project Ga0299912, IMG submission 207667) | Soil microbial communities from uranium-contaminated site in the Upper Colorado River Basin, Wyoming, United States - RVT95D214 (version 2) ...
GATCGACAACCATTGGCGGGCCGTGTTGTGGCTGATCCCGGCGTCGGCACCCAGGGCTGACAGGTTGAGAAGCTGCCCCGTTCGGCCGGCGCATAGCTTCAGGAACACTTCGAATTGGCCAAGGTCGCGTACGTTGAGAACCTGCCTGAGGTCTCGTTCCACGTAGGTGCTGACGTAAAAGGAAGAAGCCTCGGAAGGATTCAGCTTTCGATCGAAGATGCGGGGATAGAATCCGGTGTAAAGCAGCTCTTCCAGAGTTGCGGGTGGGCGCCTGCGGTAGGCCTCGTTCATGCTGAAAGGAAGCAGGGTCACCAGTGCAGTTCTGCCGGTCAGCGATTGGGAAATTTTATCCAGGAGCAGCAGGTTCTGGCTTCCGGTCAGGACAAAGGCACCAGTTTGCCGCTTCTGGTCCGAGAATACTTGAATGTAGGAGAGCAGCTCCGGAACCCGCTGGACTTCGTCGATGACCACACCGGAGCCGAATCTCTCGAGAAAGCCCTTCGGATCCTGCATCGCGAAGGCACGCTCTTCCGGCGCCTCCAGGCTTACATAGGGCCTGTCGGGAAACAGCATGCGGCACAGGGTGGTTTTGCCCGACTGGCGCGGCCCTGTAATGGTCACCACCGGATATTGCGCCGCATACTCCAGGACCTTAGCGGAAACCTCCCGCTCGACCATAGAGATAGCTTACTCGTGTCGGTATATTCCGTCAATTGAATTTACAATTTGTACCAGGGAAACGGAGGGCCAATGGGAACGCGGCGGTCTCGCCGCGGGGTTGTATCTATTGGGAGAGTGAACATGAAAAAAACACACATGATCCTTGTCGCCTGCCTTGTTGCGGTGCTGGCCGTTTGTTCGGCCGCGGCCGACCCCCCGGACCGGGTGGGCAGGCTGAACTTCATTGCGGGCGGCGTTTCCTTTCAGCCCGCCGATACCTCCGGATGGGCTTCCGCCACGCTGAACTACCCGCTCACTGCGGGGGACAGCCTGTGGACGGACGGCGCCTCCCGCGCCGAGGTGCATGTCGGCTCCACCGCGATCCGCTTGGGACCGGCCAGCGAGCTGAGCTTTCTGGAGCTGGACGATCGGCGCGTTCAGATCAGCCTGCCGCGGGGCCTCTTGAACGTGCGCCTGCGCCAGCAGGACCCCGGCGAGTCCTTCCAGATCGACACCCCGACGATGAGCGTCCTGATTCTCGGCCCGGGCAGCTACCGCGTCGAGGTCCGCGAGTGGGGCGACACCCAGGCCACGGTGGGCGAGGGTGCGATGCAGGCCCTTGGCGCTGGGCAGTCCTATTCTATTCGCGCGCGCCAGAGCGCGTTCGTCGCCCAATCCGGCTGGCTGTCCCTGGAGTTGGATAGAGCCCCCGCGGCGGATGAATGGGACCGGTGGTGCGCCGGGCGCGACAGCCGCGAGGACCGTCTGGCCTCGGTCCGGTACGTGCCGCGGTCCATGGTCGGCTGCGAGGACCTGGACTGGTACGGGAACTGGAACGAGACCTCCGAGTACGGCCCCGTCTGGATCCCCTCCTCGCTTCCCGCGGGCTGGGCGCCCTACAAGTTCGGCCGCTGGGCCTGGGTGCAGCCCTGGGGCTGGACCTGGATCGACGACCAGCCGTGGGGGTTCGCCCCCTTCCACTACGGCCGCTGGGCCATTTTCCGCGGCGCCTGGGTCTGGGTGCCGGGTTCGATCCTGCACCGGCCCGTGTACGCGCCGGCGCTGGTGGCCTTCGACGGAGCAGGCCACGGCGGTGCGATTCGTAATGGGAACTTCCGGTGGTTCCCTCTGGGGCCGCGGGAGGCGTACGTCCCGCCCTATCAGGCCAGCCGGGAGTACATCCGGAAGGTGAACCTCCGGCACGTGCGGATCGACGACCACCAGACGATCGAGGCCCCCAATGTTCAGTATGTCCATCGCGACGCCTATCGCGCTCAGGGTGACGCCAATCGCGACCCGCCCCAGGTGTTCGCGCAGGTGCTGCAGCAGCTCTTCACCGCCGCCGTGCGGAACGACGGGGAGCGGAAGCAGAAAGCCGTGACCGCGGAACGGAGACAGGCCGAGGTGCGGCGGGCCCCGAAGGAGCAGAAGGAGCGGAAGGAGCAGAAGCTCCAGAAGGTCCGGAAGAAAAAGAAGCTCCCCAACGGCCAGTGGGTTTGGGTGGAAGAGTGGGTTGAGGAATAGGGTAGCGGCCGCGCGGCGTCCTCTAAGAGGGCGCCGCGTGGGGCCGCTTCAACCGCTTCCATCACCTCACTTTGATGTCGAAGTGATGGACGTCCTCCCTGGTCCCAAGCGACTCGTAGAGCCGGATCGCGGGCCTGTCGCCCCGGTCGGCCTGAACGAAAATGACATAAGCCCCAAGCTCCCTGGCAATGCGCCGAAGTGACTCGATGAGCCCGGTGGCTACTCCTTCGCGGCGGTGAGCTTTCGACACCGCCAGGTCATAAATGTACACTTCCTTCCGATCCTGCTCGAATTTCTCCAGCACGTAGGCGGCCAGTCCGCCGACCACCCGGTCTGAGTCCAGCGCCGACAGCGCCGCAAGCGCGATGAAATGCGGCTTGCCCAGCAACGACCGTAGATAGTCATCGCCGGGCACGGCGCCCTGATACGTCTGCGGATCCTCGAAGGCTTCGCCGAAGACCTTGAGCAATGCCTTGAGCAGCCCCACGTCATGGCTGTCCAGCCGTTGGTACGAGTACTCCCCGCCGCGACTCTTTGGCCTTGGCATATGCTCTAGATACTGAATACCTTCTCGACATGGCAGAAAAACCTGTTCAGACCGCCCGTGGCAGGCTTTCCGCGATTCTCCTCATCCTGGCGGGGGTCTTCTTCATCCTCTTTCCGGTGATCCGGCCCTTCTTCGACGAGACGGCCGCCTCCGCCGCGGGCGGGTTCGCCTCCGCCCGCTGGGTGCTGGCGCATGTTTGCGGAATGGCGGGCTTCATCCTGCTGGCGCTCGGCTTCCTGGGCGCCTACCTGCGACTGCAGCAGACGGGCGTGGAGCGCCGCAGCTTCCTCGCGCTGCTCCTGTGCTGGATCGGCGTGGGCCTGACCCTGCCTTTTTTCGGAGCCGAGGCTTTCGGCCTGCAGGTCATTGGGAAAGCGGCCCTGGGCCAGAGCGGCACGGAGTTCCTCCAGCAGGTGAGCCAGGTTCGTGGGGGGCCGGGGCTGTGGCTGATCGGGGCAGGTCTGCTCCTGGCGGCGGCGGCGGCGATCATCTTGGCCACGGCGATCTGGAAGGCGGGCCTGAAGCCCCGCTGGGGAGGGCTCCCGCTGGCTTTGGGCTTCGTCGTCTACATCCCGCAGCTGCAAGGCGCCCCGGTGTTCCAGCCCATCCGCATCGTGGTGGCGCTGATCATCACCGCCGGATGCGTGCTGGTGGCCCTCGGTATACTGAGTCAGGGCCGCGCGGTCAGGTAGGACGCCGTCTTGGAGCCGCGTCCAGCCAGGCCACGCTGAAGCCGAAGTAGGCAGTGGCGGACATGGTCAGGTCGGAGGTGGCGTCCAGCGCGGCGCCGCCACGGAACAGGTAGGCCCTGCCGTTGCTGCCGTTTTCCCCGTAGGCCCCCACGACCATGTCGGCGTAGCCGTCGCCGTTGACGTCCCCCGCCGAGGCCGCGCTGTATCCGAAGTAGCCTGCTAGCGTACCGGCGCCGTACAGGGCCAGGTCCGCGAGGGTGTCCATGGAGGGGCCGCCCCGGTAGAGGTAGGCCTTGCCCGCCGCACCGGACCAGTAGTAGGCCCCGATCAGCAGGTCGCCGTAGCCGTCGTGATCCACATCGCCGGCGGTGGCTACGCTGAAACCGAACCGGGAGGCATCCCCCGCCGCATCGACGGCCCGCATCCGCAGGTAGTACCGCGTGCCCACCGGGACGGAGGCCGAGGCGGCCAGGTCGGAGCCGGGCGTGTAGCTGGTCCCGCTCAGGTTTGTCCAGTGGTGCTCCGGGCTGCTGAAGTCGGCGCTGTCATCCACCTGCAGCTCGTAGGAGCCGGCTTCCGCGAGGCCCATCCAGGCGAAGACCGGACGCTTGTTGGCTCCCGTGTTCTCGCCCAGCGCCGGCTTGAGAAGGCTCGGTGCGGCCGGCGGGGTGGTGTCCACGACCAGCGCCAGCGGCGGCCAGGAGGAGGGGGAGAGTCCCACGATGTCCTTTGTCTTCACATACAAGGCATAGGTGCCTTCCTCCAGGCTCAGCTCCAGGCTCCAGGCCCCCAGGTCGAGAGGGTCGAGATCCACGCTTGCCTGCCATCCGCGCGTGGTGTCATACAGGTGGACGGCGGTGACGCCCGGCTCGTCGACCGTGCCGGAGAAGGTGAGGCCGCTGGTCTGCCGGGTGACGTTGTCGCTGTTGTCCAGCCCGGTGTCGTCCTCCTCCGCCAGGTCCGGCGGGTCGGGCGGGCCGGGGAGCGTGGTGTCCAGCGCGATGGAGTCGCTGGACACCTCCGACGGGTTGCCGGCTGCGTCCCGGAAGGCGGCGTAGACGATCTTGGGCCCGTCGCCGTCCGTGAGCGTCCAGGTCAGCGAAGCGGCGAAGCTCTGCCACCCTGCACCGGCAAAATCCGCGGTGTTGGAAACCCGCATCTGCGTCACGCCGGCAGCGTCGTCATCCGCCGCGCTCAGGGCCAGCGTGACCGATGTGGAAACCGTGTAGCTGTCGTCGTTGTTGATGAGGACCGCGCCGGTCGGGGGCGTCGTATCGCCCGGAGGCGCCGCACTGGGGATGGTGCAGGCGGCGATCGCGGCCAGCGCCAGCAGGAAGGAATACCTCGCCATACGCTCCGTCCTTGGCCAGTTAAAGATAACTATTTCTCTAAGGAACGTCACCCGCATCCCGCAGGTTCGCTATATTGAACTGCAGGAGGCAGCCTGTGGACTTCATCGTCGACCCGCGGGTGGAGACCTACCTCCGGTCCCTGGACCGTACGGCAGACCCGGTGCTGGAGGAGATGGAAGAGCTAGCCCGCGAGCGGGATTTTCCCATCGTCGGCGCCCATGCGGGCAAGCTGCTGAGCATCCTCACCCGGGCCACCGGGGCCCGGCGCGTGCTGGAGCTGGGCTCGGGCTTCGGTTATTCGGCCTGGTGGTTCGCCCGCGGCCTGCCGCCCGGCGGGCGGGTGACCTGCACGGATTTCTCGGCCGACAACCGGGAGCTGGCCCTGGGCTTCCTGGCCAAGACCGGCCTTGCCGACAAAGTCGAGTTCCTGGTGGGGGATGCGTTGCAGGCGGTCCGGCCGCTGGCAGGCGGCTTTGACATCGTGTTCAACGACGTGGACAAGCAGTCCTATCCCGAGAGCGTGCCGGTGGCCGTGTCCCTCCTGCGCCCCGGCGGCCTGTTTATCACCGACAACGCCCTCTGGTACGGGAAGGTCGCGGAAAGCCGGATGGGGGACTCCACCACGCGGGCCGTCCGGCGCTTCAACGAGCTCCTGCATGGCAGCGCGGAGCTGGAGGCCGTGATCCTGCCGGTGCACGACGGGCTGGCGGTGGCGGTGAAGCTATAGCCCTATTCGGTTCGAGCCAGTCACTTCAATCCGACTGCTATGGCGAGGGCATCGTTCAGCTCACGCAGCTTCGTCTGGCCCAACCGCCCGACGAAATCGGTCAACAACGGCTTGGTGATGCTCACCAGTTCATCGCAGTGGATGGAGCTGTCGTGTTTCAGGCCCTCACCAACGCCGACGGAAACCTGGGTAGATAAGCCCTGATAGGTAGAATATACCGGAGCGCAAATCACAGTAGAGAACTTGGAGTCGATCGCTACCTGCCTGCTGACGACGACGAAAACCCTGGACCGCTGGGGGTCGGCTCTTGTGGGCTGGTGGACCCGGTAAAGCTCCGCCCTCGTCAATCCGGAAGCTCCGCCTGATATTGCAGGACCTCTTTAGCCTCTTGATTCAGCTTTTCTGAAAGACGATTGATGATTTCCAGGTCTCGTCGATCTCGTTTGTTGCGCTGGACCAGCTCCAGATAGGTCCTGACCGCCAGCTCAATGAAAGCGGAGCGGTTGCTGGCTCCTTCCGTGTACCGGTCGATCTGGCTGAGGACCTCCTTTGAAAGGGTGATCGATGTCTTCACCTTCATACTACCATTATACTACTATAACGAGCTTCTCGGGACTGCCGCTTTCCGATCTTATGCCGGAAGCTGGCCTTCCGCCGCTTCCCTCAGCAGGGCGGCCAGCACGCTTCGGTGGCACTTGCTCTCCTCCTCGCAGTAGCAGCCGATGGAGATGGGCGTCTTCTTGGCCACTTCAGCCAGAAACAGCAGGGTCTGCCGGCTTTCCGAGCTCTTCAATATTTCCGCCCGATAGCGCGGGAAGAGGTTGCGCTCGCGCGTTGCGAAAAGCTGCCTGCTGGGGGCGAGGGCCGGGAACCACAGGTCGAACAGCCCCAGCTTCTGGTAGTCGCTCTTCTTCACTCCGCGCGGCAGGAAGCGCACGACCCCCAGGCGGATGCCGGCGCCCGGCACCGGCTTGCTCCCGATGCGGAAGGTCTTCAGCTTCAAGGCCATGCGATGTCCTACTCCAGCAGCTTCACATTGTCCAGGAAGATGCTGGGGGAGCTGCCCGACGTGGTCTTTCCAGCACGGGCACATTGCGGCCGGCAAACAGGTAGGTGGCCTTCTGCCACGAAGTGCTCAGCGCGGGAAGGGCCAGCGGATCCGAGTCATTGGTGCCGTCGGAAACCCACACGGAAAAACTGCTCGCCGCTGCGCTGCTGCGGACCCACAGCTCGACTCCCCGGAAACGGCTGGACTCAAAGGGGATGGGGTAGAGCAGGAGCAGCTGCCCAAAGCCGCCGAAGGACCCCGCGGCTAGCGTGTAGCTGCCGGCGTACGGGGAGGTGGTGGAGTAAGGGTCCGGGGTTGCCGGATTCAGGATCACCCCGATCGCCTCCCAGGCCACATCCTGGCGAGCTTCGAGCGCATTGGTGTAGATCGCCGCCGGGGGGCCCGGCCAGGTGACCGGGAGAGTGTCCGGGGCGAGGTTGGTGAACTGGCCCAGCGCGGTGTGACGGGCCCCTTCGGCGATCGAGGCGATCGGGCCGAACAATAGCTGCTCTCCCTGCTTCGAGGTGACCCGCACGGTGATCGGCAGCCCGATGTCGGCGGCCGCGAGGTGCTCGAAGCGGTTGAGGATGTCTCGGGGAAGCTCCGTCCATTGACCCGCGGTGGACCCGCCGGGGGACCCCATGACCTCCACTTTGGCTACTCCAACGCGGTGGTTGTAGACCGTAATGCCGAAGTACCACTGGCTGGACCCGCTGGTGAAGTACAGTTTGAGGTTGCCGGAAACCGGGGCCGGCACCCAGCGAAGGGCGGCTGGTAAGGCCCCTGCGGAGCCGGCGTACAGCTCTTCCCATGCGGACCTGTTGATATCGATCTGGTTGGCCCCGCCGGTGGACAGGCCCAGGTCGACGACCATCAGGGTGATGGTTCCGTCCGGACCGGCCACCTCGTAGGTCTCCCCGGCCATGGCCGCGTTGCCGCTGCCGCCCTCCGGGCCCGCATTGAACAGCTCCTCGTTGACGGCCATGACGTAGCCGTCCTTGTACAGTTGGGGCATGTCGTCCGCCACCGGCCCGAAACCGGCGACTCCGTCGGTGGGATAGCCATCACCATCCACCGGGAAGGTGTAATAGAGAGCCTTGGCCTCGAAGCTCGAATCCGGGACCTGATTGCCGGGATTGGTCCCCAGCGCACAGGAAGCCAACAGAGCTGCTGCTGCAACGGCCGCGGCGGCCAAACCCCTCATCCTGCACCTCCGTGAGCTAAGATAATCGTGCACGGAGCGTTGGGTCCAAGAAATTCTAGGCTGCCAAGAGACGGGTCGCAAGACGCGGGGCCCAGCAACTCCGGAAGCCTTCTCCTGGAGCCTCGAACGGAATGATAGAATGGGGCTGAAGATGCCGCTTGATGCTGCAAGGAACAACAGGGGGCGCGCAATGGAAACGCAGGAGAGGATCCTGGGAGGAGTGCTGGGGCTGGCAGTGGGGGACGCCCTGGGCGTACCCATAGAGTTCAGCGAGCGCAATGCCCTGCGCCGAAAGCCGGTGACCGGGATGCAGGGCGGCGGTTATCACCGGCAGCCGGCCGGCACCTGGTCGGACGACACGTCGCTGGCCATGTGCCTGCTGGAGAGCCTGCTGGCTGCCGGGTTTTCACCGCAGGATGCGGGCCGGCGCTTCGTGGACTGGCGTGATTCCAACTACTGGACGGCCCGCGGGTCGGTTTTCGACGTGGGAGGCGCCACGGGAGAAGCGATCGACCGGATGAAGCGCGGGACGCCGGCCGTCCAAGCCGGTGGGAAAGGCGAAAAGGACAACGGCAATGGGTCGCTCATGCGCATTCTTCCCGCCTCGATCTACTTCGCCCGCTCGCCGCAGGCCATGGCCGCGCGCGCGGTTTCCCAGTTCTCAGCGATCACGCACGACCACCCGCGCAGCCGCCTGGCCTGCGTTCTGTTCTCGCGGATCGTAGCTGGGCTGCTGGAGGGCGAAGACCCCAGCGTTGCCCTGCTCGAGGCCGGGGCGCGGGGCGCGGCGTTGACGGAGGATGCCGTCGAGCTCAAGCACTTCGGATTGCTCCTGCAGCCGGACCTCGCCCGCCTGCCCGAAGGGAAGATCGCCTCGGGGGGTTACGTGGTGGATACGCTCACCGCCGCGGTGTGGTGCCTGCTGGGCACGCAGAGCTTCAGCGACTGCGTGCTGCGCGCGGTGAACCTGGGTGGGGACACGGACACCACGGGGGCGGTGGCCGGGGCGCTGGCCGGGCTGCGGTACGGCGCGGGCAGCATCCCCGCCGACTGGACGGACGCGCTGGCCCGGGCGGAGGAAATCCGGGAGCGCGCCGGGCGGCTGCACCGCCTTTGCGCCGCTGCGCCTGCCTTTGCGGATTCGTATTGGATCCTTCCGGGAAAGCTCCTGGCGGGCGAGTACCCGGGCGCCCGGAAAGCGGAGGAGGCCGAGCGAAAGCTGAAGAGCCTTCTGGAGGCGGGGGTGAACTTCGTGGTCGATCTTACGGAAGAGGGGGAACGCGCCGGTGGTGCGCCTCTTCTGTCGTACCATGGGCTTCTCGACCACCGCTGCGAGGTGGCCCGCTGCCCCATGCCCGACGGAGGCATCCCCGGGCTGGACAAGGTACGGCAGGCGCTGGACCTGCTGGATGAGGCTCTGGCCAAGGGAAGGACGGCCTACGTGCATTGCTGGGGCGGGCACGGAAGGACCGGGGTCGTGGCCGGCTGCTGGCTGCAGCGGCACGGCCTGGCCGATTCGCAGTCCGTCCTGGAGATACTGGCCCAGCTCCGCAAACACATGCCCGACGCCGGCCGGCTATCGCCGGAGACCGAGGGGCAGCGGCGGATGGCGCAGAAGTGGGGGCGCCGATGAGCAGCAAGCTGGATTTTCAGATGGCGGAAACTCAGTGCCGGCGCGCCTCCAGGCTGCTGAAATCCCTCGACGCTCTGGTTATGCCCTGGGTGCTTTCGCAGGAGTGGTCTTTGGGCGCCTTTCTCCGGCTCATGAAGCGCAAACGGGACATCGCCGATCGCTTTCCGGAGGACTGGCACACCCAATCCGCGGCCCAGGTGGCCGCGGGACAGCTCTACATCCATCCGGCGCGCATCCGCAAGCTGCTTCGCGCCTTGCGCGCGCAACTGAGCGAAGAGCAGGCCGAGTTCCTGAAAGAGTTCGTCGAAGCATCCTGGTACTATACCCCTTTCGCCGTGCAGGAGAGCCCAGCCGCGGATTTCTTCAATATCCAGGAGGCCGGTACCGGCCGCGAGCGGCTGCTGTATTCGCCGGCGGTGCGCGAGTCCACCCGGACCGGAGTCAGTCTGTTCCTGAGCCTGGTGTTCCACAACGGCATATGCCTGCAGACCTACGGTCCCGTCCACTATTACCGCGGGTACCAGCCGTTCGACTTCCACTACTTCGCCCGGCAGCTTGCTCCCGAGTTGTACCGCGAGCAGGGGTTGTCGGCCGTAATCGCCGCGGAGCCGGGAAGCTTCCTGCTGCTGGACGTCAACACCGAGATTCCTCCGGTCGGGCACCGCGGCGAGCTGATCGAGGTGCACGACCATGAAGCGCACGTGGATAGCTTCGACCCGGACCGTTACGCAGGGGAGGAGCTGGAGCTGGAAAGCATGGGCGAGGTGACGCGCCTGAAGCTCTCAGGGGAAGACAGCCCGCTTCGCAATGCGTATGTCTTTTATGACCGGGCAGGCGGCACGTTGCTGGCGCACGCGACAAACGCGAGGCTCTACGGCCGGCTGCGCGAACTGCTCGCCGGCCAGGTTGCCCTTCCGGAGGAACCCGACTGGCGGGCGAGCATGAACATGATCGTCTCGGCCCGGCAGATCCTGAAGAAGGCGGAACCGTCTGCGGCCTACATCGAGCTGTTCGAGGAGGAGCCTGGCTCCGAGCCCACTTCAGAGGAAAAGGAGCAACTGGAGCGGCTCAATGCCTTCATGGCCGAGCTCAGCGACCATCGCAACCATGGCCGCGGTTATGCGCTGGAAGAGCTGGCCGCCAGGCACGGGATTTCACCGCAGACCGCGCGGCAGATCGAAGAGCAGTCTTTTCTTCGGCATGAACGCCTGGCGCAGCTTGCGATCGAAGGGGGCCTTGCCGGATATGTGCCGCCTCCTCCCGCCATGCGCCAGTTCTTCGACCAGTCGCCGTGGGACAGCGGCCTGTTCGTGTTCCTGGAAAGCCCCAGGGTGCGGCAGTTGTATGCCGACCTGCAGGAAGAACTCTCCCGCAGAGCGGAGGAGCTGAACGCGGCGGGTCAGGAAGTGGATGCCCCGCCTGCCTCGCCGACGGAGCTTGGCGACTGGGTGGAAGACCTGTACTCGGAACGGGCGGAGCAGCAGGACTTCACCCTGCTCAACAGCAGCCTGCACCTGTTGTGCAGCCGCGGCGAGGACTTCGAGCCGGTGCGCGACTACGCGGTGGAGGCGCTGCGCCTGTTTTGGCAGGTATGGGTGCCGGGCGGCGAGCCGGAGGCCTGCGAGCGTTTCATCCGCCGCTACGGCGGATTCTGCCGCAAGATCCTGGTCGCGGGGGGCCTGGCGGAGATCGAGCGGGGGGTTCCCCTGGCTCGGCTGCGGGCCGCCGACTTTGGCATGCGGCCCACGGCCTTTCTGCGGGCCTGGGCCAAACCAGGGCCTCAGCGCTGATTTGCTCGCTCGTTTCGGCATTTTGCCGAGGCGTGTCGCCGGAAGCGACAGGTAGTTTACGTCGACAAAGAATCCTTCGACTTCGCCGATATCCGCAGCGCTAAGGACCTGATGGCCCATGTGAACGCCCATTCGAAGAAGGGCCAAGACCGGCTGGTTGTGCTGGACGAGGTGCAGCAGATCAGCGAATGGGAACGGGCAGTCGCCTCCTTGAATGCAGAGCCCCGCACGCGCGTGGTGATATCCGGTTCGAACGCCTCGATGTTCGCCGGGGAGCTGGCGACGCGGATCGCCGGCCGCTACGTGACGATGCAAGTCTTTTCCCTGACTCTGGCCGAGTTCGGCGAGCTGCACGCAGGAGTGAAGGGCGCCAGGCTCGGCTCCGAGGAGATGTTTCGATTGTACCTGCGGCTAGGAGGGCTGCCTGGACTGCTGCACACCGATCTGAGCGTGCTCGTCACGGACCAGATGCTGGGAGACATCTTCAACACCATCGCCGTGCGCGACATCATCAGCCAGCACAACATCCGCGACGTGCCGCTCTTCCAGGACGTGGCGCGCTTCGCCATGGACAACCTCGGCAGTCCGCTGTCGGCCAAGCGAATCGCAGACTTCCTGAAAAGCCCGCGGCGTTCCGCCTCGGTTGACACGGTCCTCAGCTACCTGTTGTACCTTGGTGAAGCGTTCCTGCTCAACGCAGTTCTCCGCTACGATCTGAAGGGCAAGAAGCACCTGGAGACCAACGCCAAGCGCTACCTCGGCGATATTGGGCTGCGCAACGGGGTCCTGGGCTATCGTGAAGCGGACATCGGGGGGATATTGGAGAACCTGGTGTACCTGGAGCTTCGCCAACGGGGCTACCGGGTCGCAGCCGGTTCCGCCGAGTCCGGCGAAATCGACTTTGTGGCCGAAGACCAAACGGGCAGGATGTATATCCAGGTGGCCTACCTCTTAGAGAGCAGGAAAACCCTCGAGCGGGAGCTGAGGCCCTTCTCCCTGCTCGACGACGCCTACCCCCGCTACCTGCTGACGCTCGACCCGCACCAGCCGCGGGACCTGCAGGGAGTAAGACATCGCTCCATAGAACGATTCCTCCTGGGCGACAACCTGGAATAGCCCGCCGAGGACCCGCAGCCGCCGCCGAAATTCTCTGCACTGAATCCCACCGGAGCGCGATAATATAGTAGAGCAATGACCGCAGGCTTGGAGAACAAGCTCGACCGCCTGACCCGCCTGATGGGAACCGACGAGGGTTTCTACATCCTGGCCCTGCACGCCTTCGTGGAGTACTTCCTGCGCTACGAGAAGCGCTACGGGGAGGGTCCGACCTTCCCCGAGCTGACCTGGATGTTCCGCGAAGAGCTTCTGCATGACCACGGCGAGGAGTTCGTCGACGGGCTGTACTGCCTTGGCCGGCTGGGAAAGCAGCACCTGCTGACCAACCGCGTGCGCCACGCCTTCGAGAGGATGGATGCCGAGGAGGCCGCGGCCGCCACCCACCTGTTCGCGACTTTCTGCAGGCTGGCCGGCCTCGACAACTTCCAGCAGGTGCGCCTGCTGGAGAAGAGCCTTGAGCTCTGGAGCGCGCGCAGCTCCGTGCTGGAGTCGGCCGCGGTGATCCGCGGCATGCAGGAGGAGATCCGCCGGCTGCAGGAGCGCAGCCGCGGGATGCTGGAGCAGCGGCGGGAGTACGAGGAGCTGAAGGAGAGGCTGGAGCAGGCCAAGCGGCGGCTGGCCGACTCGGACCGGGACATGCGCCAGGCCCACGAGACCGAGCAGCACCGCAAGGAGCGCCTGGACGCGCTGCGCCGGGAGCGCAACACGCTGATCCAGGAGCGCGACGGCCTCTTGTCGAGGATGGAGGGCTACCAGGAGCTGGAGCGCTACCTGCGCTACCTCGGGCGCCTGTCGATCTACACCCGCACGCGCATGGACTACGAGCAGTCCATCTCGCAGCTCACCCCGGAGCAGGAGCAGATCGTCTCGTCGCTCAACCCGACCCGCAGCATCCTGATCCGGGGCGGGGCGGGGACGGGCAAGTCCCTGGTGCTCATCGAGTGCTTGCGGCGCTACCTGTCGCAGAAGCAGCTGCCCCTGGACGAGCAGGCGTCGGTGGTGCTGGTCACCTTCACGCGCGCCCTGGCCGGCTACAGCCGCTACATCGCCCAGATCAAGGCCATGCGCCTGCCCCCAGAGATCATCAGCACCGTGGACGGGCTGTTCTTCCGCAAGCTGCAGCGCATCTGCCCGGAGGCCAAGTACGACTTCGACCTGCTGGAGGCCTGGGTCACGCCGGAAAAGACGCCTGCCTTCTTCACCCCCGAGGAGCTGGCCAGCGAGCTGGAGAACTTCCTGTTCGCCGAGGGGATCACGGAGAAGGAGTACCTGGAGGAGATCGTGCCCCGCACGGGCATGCGCCGCAGGCTGTCGGCGCAGCAGCGGCAGGTAGTGTGGCAGATCCGCCAGCGGATGGCGGCGGAGATGGAGGAGAGCAGGACCTACACCAAGAACTACGGCCGGCTGAAGGTGCTAGAGTACCTGCAGAGTCACCCCGAAGACCGGGGCATCCGCGACATCGCCGTGCTGTTCCTGGACGAGGTCCAGGACCTGAATCCCGTGGCCCTACGCGCCCTGCGCGAGCTGACCCGGGGGGCCATGGTCATGGCCGGCGACGGGGAGCAGTCGATCTACAGCTGCCGCTCGCCCTTCCGGCGCAGCGGCATCAACCTGCGCGGCGCCACGCGCATCCTCAAGACCAACTTCCGCAACACCATCCAGGTCTACGAGCTGGCGGACCGCTTCAGCCGTCGGTCCCTGGCCGCGGCAGCCCCCGCTGCCTCGCCCGCAGCCGAGGCCGCCGAAGGGCAGGCCGATGCAGCGGCCGATGCCCCGGCCGACGACGCGCGCCCCTTCCCTTTCCGGGAGGGCCCTCCCCCTGAGCTGTACACGGCCCGGAGCGTCGAAGAGCTGCAGCGCCTGCTGCTGGAGAAGATCCGCGTGTTCCTCGAAGAGCTGGGCTACGACGCGGAGAACCTCTGCATCCTGGTCCCCAGGAAGTGCGAGATCGAGCCTCTGCGCCGTGTTCTTGAAAAGGCAGGGCTGGAGCTGGAGGCCATCCGTGAGGAGCAGTTCAGCTTCCGCTCCATGGGCAAGGTGCGGGTCTCTACCCTGCACTCCAGCAAGGGCCTGGACTTCCCGGTGGTGCTGCTGTACCTGCCCTACCTTCCCTGGCGCCAGGCCTACGACGACGCACAGACCGAGCGGCTGCTGCGCAACCTGCTCTACGTGGGCATCACCCG
>Ga0299912_10002734_pt1 | contig 14472 bp, 8 predicted proteins | sample RVTome_2_FD_207667 | JGI IMG/M metagenome (GOLD analysis project Ga0299912, IMG submission 207667) | Soil microbial communities from uranium-contaminated site in the Upper Colorado River Basin, Wyoming, United States - RVT95D214 (version 2) ...
TGGCCGGTTCGGCCGCCGCCGACTCTTCCCGATTGGTGTCCGTTCAACCCGCAATTCATTCCGCTGAGTTGGAAGTGCTCATCCGGTTGGAGGGCGCCTTCCAGTACACTTTTTTTGAGCTCCAAGACCCGCTCCGCTTGGTGATGGATTTCACTCCCGTACAGGAAGTAGCTGCTTCCGGCGTCATCCCCGTCCAAGCTTTCGGAGTGGAAAAAATCCGCACGGGCCAGCCGCAGCCCGGCACGGCTCGCGTCGTCTTCGAGTTTGGGGCCCGGACGCCTTTTTATCTGATCAATAAAACGCCGGACGGAGTCCAAGTCCTCTTCCTGTCCGGGGCGGGCGAGAAAAGGATAAAGAGCCCTAAGCCGCCGGCCGGTCAGCCCCAGCTTCCCGCCCCTGAACAGCCTCAATCCGCTGTCTCCGAACCTGAGAAAAAAGCGGCGACTCCTCCCACCACGCTGATCGGGCTTGACTTGGTAAACATGACCTTGGCCGACCAGCGCTTCCAAGACGTGTTCGGCCATCGGACGAAATCCTGCCTGGCCTTTGACCTGTCCCAGGTCCTTTTCGCTTCCGGCCGCCTGGCTCTGGCTTTCGGGGCCGAATATCAACGCTTGTCCCTGGAAGGCCGGTCCACCATCACCGGCCAGGCCACTCAGGTTTCCATGGCCCCCCTGAACTTGGGCTTGCGTTTCATCTTCCGAGCCGGAAGCTTCTGGCCCTACGCCTCCGCCGGTCTGGCTGTTTATCATTATGAGGAAAAAAGCTCCTTGCATAACACCAGGGGCTACTCCACCGGCTTCAGCCTCCAAGGGGGTGTCTATTTCGGGACGTCTTCCTTCAGGCTCCTGAGGGCCAAAGCTTTCCTCCGATGGACCAGGGTCGTCAGCGAAAAGAACGGCCTGCGAGTGAACCTGGGTGGGATGGAGATCGGAGCGGGCCTGGCCCTGGCCTTCAATCTTTTCTAATTCTTTTTTTGGGCGCGACGGACCGCGGGCGGGCCGACGTTTCGCTTTGTCCCTGGCCGCCCGCGACGGAGGACGTCCCGCCGCCCTGAGCGCCGACGCGGCTCTCATGTCCTTGGACGTCCACGGCCGTCACCGAATAGGCGTAAATATCCTTCTGTTTCACGTCCGTGTCGCGATAGCTGAAGACATCGGCCGTGGTCTGGCCGATGTACTTCCAGCCCCCGCCTTCTTCGTCGTTCTTGCGGTAAATATTGTAACGCACGATGCCGTACCGGTCATTTTCAGGGTTTCTATCCCAGGTGACCTCGGTCACGTAGCGCGTCATGAAAACGCTCTCATCGACGAACGTCTGCCAGCGGACGTTCAAGGGGGGGTTGACCCCCAAAATTTCAATGGTCTTGACCGTGCTGGCGGTCAGACCCAGGTTATCCACAATCGTCAATTTGACTTGGAAAAGCCCTTGGGTTTGGTAGGTATGGAAGACGTTGCCGCCCGAAGTCGAGTCACCGTCGCCGAACATCCAACTCCAATGGACGACAACCCCGTCCGGGTCATAGGAAGCCGTCCCGTCGAATTGAACCTCCAGGGGCGCAAAACCGGTGCTGGGCAAAAAATTAAAGACGGCTACGGGCGGTTGATTGGGCTTGGGAGGAGGGGGGGGAGTTCCACCGCCACCACCGCCACCACCACCGCCCCCTCCGCCGCCGGGAGTTGTGGTTCCGAAATAAATTTCTCCGCCGGCGCTCCAGACAAAACACAGTTGGCCCTGCGGGTCGACGGTTAAGTCCATATGGATGGCGCCGGACGAATCGGGCACGTAGCTTGTTCCCGACCAACTGCTCCTTTGGCCGCTGCGAAAATACAGATCCCCCCAGTCCACGCTGCCTTCCTGCCAGACCACATGGATAATATTGTCTCTTTCGGTCAAAAAGGGCCAGTGGACAATGGACCAGCCGCTCAAATCGATCGGCGCCGAAAATCCGGAGCCTGTCCAGTAGGAGTAGGCCACGGCTTTGGCGCTGTCGTCGGGGAAAACGTGGACAAAGGTGACATGGGCGATGCCGTTCGAATCCACCTCAACGCCGGGGCCCTCGTGGGCCCAGGGATACTCGGTATAAACGGGCTGCGGTGCGCTCCAGCCCGAGTTGAAGCCGGTGTCTCGATGGACGTACATAACCTGGTAATCCGTCGTGCTCTCCGTGAAGACGGCATAGACCACCCCGTTGTTGAGGCCAATCTCGGGGAATTTCGACCGATAGTGGCCATTGCTGATCATCCTGGTGGATTCCCAAGTCCCCCCTACTCTGGCCCGGGAATAGACTTCACCCCACCAATAGTTATACCAGACGAAAAATACGTTTCCCCCGCCATCCACAGCCAGGCGGGTCAAGTCCGGCTCTTCAAAATCAGCCACCTGCTCAATGCCGCTCCAGGAATCGCCGGTCAGCGTCCTCAGCCGAACGCCGTTGTTCTCTCCCCAGCCGCAGTAAAGGCGTTGGGAATTGTCGAGGTCGAGGCTGCAAACCATCTTAGAATGGCTGGCCACATTTCCGCTGTTGCTGATGTTGATAGGCGCGGTCCATGTTTGGCCGCCGGCAGGGCGGCGGCTGTAGAAAATATCTCCGCTGGAATCGCTATAGCCCTCCATCCAGATCGCATGAATATTGCCCGCGGTGTCAACGGCGATCCGGGGCGACCAGCAGTAGCCGTCCTGGGCATTGGAGATACGGACGGCGGCCTCGGCCGCTAGGCTGAAAACGACAAGACATGCCGCCAGCAGCCAAACAGCCCGTCGCCCCAAATCATGTCGAGGCATGGTACTAGAATTCGGCCAGCGTGCTTTCCGCTCCGCCCAGGTTGACCGTGGAGACGGCAAACCGGCGCTTCTTGGTGGTGTCGTCGAACTCGTAGGACTGGCTGAAGGTGGACTTGGTCACCGAGGCGAGAAGCTGGTAGCTTCCTGTGCCCTCCTTCATATAAATTCTATATCCGCTTAAATACTGCTCGTTATTATCCGGGTTGCTGCTCCAGCTCAAGTTGTAGGTAATCTTGGGAGTTATTTTCAGGCCGCCTATGACCACTGTGGCGGCGAGGTTGATGGGAGCAAGGAAATACTTGGGAGAAACCGGCTCCAGGGTGTTGATATACACATCCGAGCCGTTCACTCCATAATAGCCGGACCAGCTGACGGCCACATTGCCGAAACCGTCGGAGGAAATCCCCCCGCATTTCGTCTCGGGCCCGTCCATCATTTGGGCGCTCCAACCCCCGCCGGTATTGGTCTTGTAGAGAATGCCGTCGCCCCCGTCGCCCGGTCCCTGCGGGATAGCCAGGTGCGCGTTGTTGTTCGTATCCAGGGCAATACGGGGAAAATGCTGGGTCGACTCTCCGGTGATGTACTCCAAAGGATTGCCGACCTCATCCAGCTTGCAGACAGCGATCCGGGCAGACTCCTCGGGCGATGTGTCCCCCCAGGTCACCCAGGGCACGTTGTTCGGTCCGACGGCGATGTGGGGACGTTCCTGGCTGAGGCCATCCTCGTTAATCCAACTCTGTGGTTCCCAGCCGGAGGCAGTGCGCTTCTTGTAATGGGCTTTGAATTCGTAACCGGCGCTGGTAAAAGCCCGCTGCAACCAGGTTGCCCAGACGGTCCCGTCATTGGCCAAGGCCACGTTTCCCTGTCGGCAGACGGCATCGGGCTTGGAAACGAGGGTTTCCCGTTCCCAGACTCCGTCCATCTTGGACCTTACGTAGCAGCGGCTGTCCCCGGTATCATAGAAGAAGACGTGGAGGTTTCCGTTCGGCGCGACGACCACCGAAGGCTCGTCCACTCCCCAGTTGCTCACTCTCTCTTCCAGAAGCCAGGTTTTTGTCCCCGGGTCATAAACCCGGACAAATATGGAATCACTCCGGGGCTCGGACCAGGCCACGGCGATCACCCCCCTGGAGCTCACGGCAATGTACGGCTGCATGCCGAAGGTATCGTAAGATCTTGTCAGAAGGGTCAGATTGCTTGCCGCCTGGCCGTCGTAAGAAACATAGTAAATAGGGCTACGGACGTCCGGATCCAACTCTTCGGCAAAAGCGATGTGGGCAATGCCGTCCGGCCCCAGGGCGACTTGCGACCAACGGACTTTGCCCCCCACGTGAGCCACCGTGACCTTGTTGTTCATCGCAGCAGAAAGGGCGGCCGCACACAGCAGCAGCATGATCAGGCCGCCAGGCAAGGTTCTCTTCATAACACTCTCCTTGTCAACGATTACAATATAATATGGCCCAAGCCGTATCTTGATGTCAACAGCTTAAACTCCGGCGTAAGTATCTCTAATTCCATGATATAGTCAGTCAGGTGTGGGGTCCTGTCGCCGCTCATCCCCACCCGGCCTCGCTCCCCACCCTGAAAGTGCCAGGGCCCGGCACCTCCGGCACGAATCTTTTATAGGAAAGGGCCGTGGCTGTCAAGAGTGGTTTTTTCGCCGGGGAAGGTTGAAATTTCTGTGTGCCTTCTGGTATTTTTGATCTTGTGGCCAAACCGCTTGCCGTCCTTTCCCAACAGTGCCCCCGGAGCCGATCCGGCGGGCAGGAAACCCCGGCTTTGGCAAATTTAAGGACGGCTGTCATCGTGTTTTTGATCTGCCTTTACCTGCTCCCCCTCTGGATTTTCAAGTACTTCCCCACTCAGGATGGGCCCAGCCACCTCTACAATTCTCAGGTGCTGAGAGAATTCCGCAACCCCGACTATCGCTTTAGAGAGTATTACGACCTGAATTTAAGCTTGTTTCCAAATTGGCTCTCCCATGTCTCCCTGGCCATGCTGATGGCTGTCTTTTCCCCGATAACTGCCGAAAAAATCCTTCTCAGCCTCTACGTGATCATGTTTCCCCTGGCCATCTTTTATTTCTTGAATTCTGTGAATAAGGGGAGGAACCTTATCGGCCTCATGAGCTTTCTGTTCATATATAACTATCTGTTCCTGATGGGGTTCTACAATTTCGCCTTCAGTGTGCCGCTATTTTTCTTGGCCTTGGGCTTCTGGTGGAAAGACAAAGAGCACATAACCGTAAAAAGAATAATCCTTTTAAACCTCCTTCTGGCAGTCATATATTTTGCTCATCTCATATCCTATATCACCCTCCTGCTGTCCATAACACTCTTGTCGGTATTCTATTTCCGCAAACGCTTTAAGAAAATCCTGTTGACCCTGGGCGGCCTGCTCCCTTCGAGCATTTTATTGTTCAACTATCTTCAATCTTCTCACCTCCTGTCGGGCGGCGCTCCACAGCTCGGGTTCTCTCGAGCCTGGCAGTTGTTGAAAGAACTCGGTTCCCTGAGAATACTCGTGTCCTATAGCCAAGGCCAATCGACGATAGCTTACTTGGTATCAGCCTTGATGCTGGCTATGTTCATTTATACCTTGTGGAAGGCTAAACCAGCCCACCCAGGAAGTTCCCTAGAGAAAAGCACCGGCCGGGGTTCCTTTCTGCTTCTCTATTTCGTGCTGTTCGTTCTGTATCTTATCCTGCCCCGGGATTTGGGACCGGGCGGCTGGATAAACGAGAGGATGGCCATCTTTGTGCTCCTGGGAATATTGGCCTGGTTCAGGGAAAGCGATAGCCGGGCCTGGAAGCGCGCTTTCATCATCTTGGTCGGCTTCATTTCCTTGGCCAACATTGCCTGTATCATCAACGATTGCCGAATCTTGAATAAGGAGCTGGCTGAATACACGCTGGGCACAAAAAGAATTGAGAACAATAAAATCATCCTGCCGCTCTATTTCGACGGCTACGGGAAATCGCAAAAAGTCGGAATATTCATCAACGCCTCCAATTATTATTGCCTCAATAACGGAGGGATCAACCTGGGGAATTATGAGGTTCAATACGACTACTTCCCGGTTCATTTTAAAGACAGCTTCAAGCCCCCCGCCGAGGGGAAGGAGTGGGTCCAAACGGTGTTCGGGAGACCCATGGATATAGATATTTCCGGCTATTCAGATAAAGTTGATTATCTCCTGTTATGGGGAAAGCCCGACCCCACTACGGCTGGAGCAATCCGGAAGAGCTATCATTTGATTGCCTCAAAGGGGAGGCTAAAAATACTGAAGCCAAATAAATGAAGAGAAGCCGCCTGGAACTTTAGCTACTGGCCTCCTCTATCAGGCGAGGCCAAAGGGGACGGCGGCCCAAAAGGACGTTCCATTTCGAAGGAAATCAACCAGGCCTTCTTCCGGAAGGGCAGCCAAACGCTCCGGCAGCCCAGGGGACGGCCCCGGGCATCGGTGGCGGTAAGAATCAGGGTCCCCTCTTCCGGCCAGACCCTTCCCGGCTGGTCCAAGCGGATATCGATCCTGTGGCGTCCCCTGTTCCGGAACTTCAGGGGATAAGTGCTCAGGCGGACTATTCCGGCCTCCCTCTCCCCGGCCGGCCCCTCCTGGAGTGAAAGGTGGAAGCCATAGATCGAATTGTCCTTGCGGGCATTGGCCACAAACCCCAAGTAGAGGTGCGGCCCGGCGGCCTGGAGGCAGTTCGGATACAGGCCCTCGCTCAGCCGTACCATCAATCTTTTGTCGAAGACCAGGCTGGGAATGGGGAAAAAAACCATACTCCCTTTGACTGGCCGGGTCAGGACGGCTTCATATCTCATGACGAACTCGGGAGAAATGAGCATGTCTTCATAGACCAGATAGATGGTGGAAACGATGGCTTTTCCCGGCCCGGGGCTGACCTTCATTTCGCGTGTTTCGCGCATGAAGTCCAGGGAGATGAGGGTAAAATCCGGGGGCAGGTCGTAGAGTTCCAGGTCCACTTTGTAGCAGCCCGGGGGACACCTGTCGAACATAAGCCCGGGGCCCAGGCGGATGGATTTCCGCTGCTGCCCTGGCAGGAATTGGAAGGGGACATCCCACTTGAAGATATCGATAAATCTCCGGTCCGTCCTGGCCAGGGCTGTGGAGGGTTGGCCTGAGCGGTGTAGCTGGGTTCCGGGCGAAGCCTCGACCTTGGCCATGGCGCTGAAATAGGACTGAGCCAGGGCTTTGTCATTCCAGTTGTTGAGGAAGGCCAAAACATAGATCACCTGGACGGTCAAGCCCAGGCCGAGCAGGGCTATCCCCAGAGCCGGGCGAAACAAGAATCTCCCCAGCCCCCGGCATTTATCCTTAAGAAGATGGCCGATCCGGAGGACGGGCAGGGGACCCAGCCTCTTCTCCGTCCAGAGGTCCAAGGCCCATAAAATCAAGTAGAAGAACACCAGAACGAAGGCGCATTGGATGATGTAGCCGACCTGAGGTGGCAAGATCAAGACATTCCCCAGGCTGATCTCCCAGAAATGAAGAGCCCTGTTCAAAAGAATGAAAGCCAAGCCGGCAGAATAGAAGACGAGGTGGGCCCAGGAGGTTCTAAAGGCCAGGGCCCGAAGCGTGTAGCCGATAAACGCCAGAAACAGGGGGAATAGGATCAAGCTCATGCGGGTTGTTTCCCAGACGCTTCCGTGCCAGGGCGTGATGCTGATCAAACAGAAGTAGGGCAGGACCATGGCCATAAGCATCCCGGCCCGGCGGCGGTCAAGCTTGACACCCCAGTACATCCCGGTCAGGGCCAAGAGAAAAACCGGAAAGAGCGCCAGCAGGCCGGAGCCCGTGTCAAAAATGTACCCGAAAAAACCCGAAGGAAACATGGCCGCCCGGGTGTAGCTCGTGCCCCACAGGCTGTACATGCTCCAGGGCCAGGGGCTCCCGGTGATGTCATAGAAATAATAGGCATAGCCCAATCCGACGGCGGCCAGAGCCAGGCTGACGACAAGAACCTTTTTCCAGCTACGGCCCCGGATGCCCTCCTGAAAAAAGAAAAGGGCGTACAGGCTGACGGCCAGGGGGATGAACCTTTGATGGAGCCAGGGCAAATATCCGATGGCCGCCACCAGGGCCAGGGCGTTCACCCATTTTCTAGGGAAAGGAAAGAAAAGAGCGTTGAGTCCGAGCACAAGAAAGAGCGCGGCCGCCGTTTCGGGATAGACTTGGAACATGAACTCCGGAACCTGAGTGGCAAAGATGAGGGCCAGGAGAAGGACGGTCAGAATCCAGCGGGAGCGGAACATCCGGTATAAAAAACGCGCCAGCAGGAAAAAAAAGCCCAGGGCCAGGAGCAAGATCCAAATGCGGGTGAAGATCATTTTGGCCGGCAGGAACATCAAGGCCTGAGTGTTGGGGATATCCCGGTTGAAGACCGACAGGTCGAGGAGAAAAGTGGGGAGGAGGAGGAAGGACAGGCCCGGCATGTGGAGATGATAGATCCCGCCGTCCCGGCCGACGATGGAGAAATGACCGGCGTCCTTTGTTCCGGAAGCAAGCGCCTTCTGTAGGCGCCAAAAAACTTCAACTTCGTCCCCGATATAATCATCGGTCAGATCCAGGTCGCCCTCGCTGGCCAGCGAGTAAGCCATTCTGAGGTATTTGGGCTCATCCCCCAGGAAGATCATCAGGCTCGAATACCTTTGGTACATCGGGCTCAGAGTCAGGAGATGCACCAGGAGCGAGGCCAGCAGCAAGACCAGGACAGCGGTTTTTCTCTTCTCCTCCTGGACCCCGCCTTTGGCTAAAATATTGCGCTTGAAGAAACTCCGCAAGCGGAAATCAAAATGAAGGGTGGCATTGAGATAGAGGACGGCCAGCACGACGCCGATGACCAGGAGCGGGTAAAGGGGAAAATACATGATGTATTTCAGAGACTTCCCGTGCAGAAAACGGCCGAAGGCCAGGGCCAGGAAAGGAGCCAGAGTCCAGGTTTGCCGGGCGAAGCCCTGGCTGAAGCTCCGGCCTTTCCTCCTGGCCCAGGAAATTCCCGCGGGAATAGAGACCGCCGCCAGGCCCGCTAAAAATAATAAGCAATATTTCAAGCACGGCCCCAGGCCGGAGGCGTTGGTGTAAATTGTCATCTTGTCCGGCAGGACCTTCTTGAAAATGATCGAATTATGGTCGAAAAGGAAGATGCCCAAGGAACAAGAAACCAAGAGGAGGAAAATAGCGGCCAGGGGTGAAATCAGCGGACGGCAAAATTTCTTAACAAGGTCCATATCTCAGAGGTTTTTGAGTATTTCACACCCCCCAAGACAAAGTCAACTTGGCCCTATCGATATTTATGCTTGATAAATAGCCGAAGTTATATTATAGTTTTTGCTTTCCAACCGATAGGGAAATGAAGAGAAAAGTCTGGCCAGGGATAGCACTCTTAACGACTCTCGCTCTGTCTTTTTGCCTGGCCGCCGCAGCGGCTACTCCGGACGCCCTAAACTTTTCCAAGCCGGAATTCAACGAACGGGGCGAGCTGGTGGCTGTCACTCAGGCGGAGGAAGGCCGTTTCTTCCTCCACATCCTCAACCCTTCTGCCGGCCGGCATGAAATTCGGACGCTCTCACTCGGCCCCGGGGCGAGCCTTCCTGTCCTGAAAAAAGACGCCGGCGGCCGCCTCTGGGCTGTCTGGACCCAGGCGGACGGCCCGCGGTTCCAACTTGGCCTGAGCCGCATTCCAGAGGATCTGGAGGCCCCCACTTTCCTGGATTTTCCCGGCCAGCCTTCCCTTCCCTGGGATTTTTGCTTTGACGCCGACGGCCATGGTTGGCTGGCCTGGGTCGAGGAGAATCGTTCCCGGCAGGAAGTCCGCCTCTGCGACATCAATTCGTCCCAAACCTGGACGATTGCTTCAGGAGCCAAAGAGGCGAATTGTCCGCGCCTTTTGAACGATGCCCAGGGATCCATGTGGGTCTTCTGGACGGCCGTTAAATCGAGCCAGGAGCAGATCTTCTGCAGACGCTTCGACGGAACGGCCTGGTCCCCGGAGGTCCAGCTATCGGCCGGGCTCGACACGCCCAACATCACCCCCCGGGCCGCCGCCGACCCCTACGGCAATATCTGGCTAGTATGGGCCGGCTATGACGGACAAGATTATGAAATCCTGGCCAGGGTCTGGGACGGCCGGGGATGGACGCCCACCATGGCCCTCACGGAGAATTCGGGGCCCAACGATGCCTTTCCTTCCGTGGACCTGGCCTTCGGAGTGGTTCCCGTCATCTCCTGGGTCCGCTACACAGACCGGGGCCCCCAGGTCATGGTCCGCTGTGGAAAGCCCGGGGAGTGGTCGGACGAATCCGAGCTGACGAATCTGACCGGAGAGCAGCCCTTCGTTCCCCTCGCCATCAAGGATGATCTGGCCGGATTGGCCTGGCCGGACCAGCGTTCCCTCCGGCAGGAATGGTTTTTCCTGCGCGACCTGGCCAAGGTGTCCGGGGGAAAAAGTCTGCCCCTTTCACTGCCGCCCTTCCAGCGGCCCGGAATTCTCCCCCCCCGTTTGGGGCCCATCTACAACTCCGGCCTGGATGAAAACACCTATATCGCCTTCGGCGACAGCATCACCTACGGTGTCTGCGATGAGGACCGGATTGACGACCCGGGAGACTACATTCCCGACAAGGCCTACCCGCCCCGGCTGGAGGCCTTGCTCACCCAGAGCTTCGGCACCCATCGTGTGTTCAACGAAGGCTGGCCGGGAGAGAGCACCATCCAGGGACTGGCCCGGATCAATTCCCTGCTGGCCAAATACCTGGCCCGCTACATCTTGATCCTGGAGGGCACGAACGACATCATCTGGAACGACTATTCCCTGGAGACAACCTCATTCAACCTGCAGGAAATGATCCGCAAAAGCCTTGACTACGGGCTGCTCCCCGCTCTGGCCACCAACATCGAGCGCTACGGCTGGAACGCCAACCGGCCCAGGCTGTACGCCCTGAACATCCGGATCCGCGAGCTGGCCGGAGAATGCCTCATCCCCCTGGAGGACCTCTATATGGATTTTAAGAATTACCCCGAGGATGACGGCGGCGAAACCTCACTTTTCTGCTGGGGCGAGGACCGGACCCACCCCAATGAAAAAGGCTATCAATTCATGGCCGAGATGTGGTTCCAAAGGATAAAAAATTTTCCTTTCCCCCCGGCTCAAGCCGGCGTCAGCCGGGCCACCGACGACATCCTCTTCTACCGCGCCGAGGGGAATCTCCTCGAATGGCGGGACAACCCCAAAATCAGCGACCCGACGCAAATCCAGGAATTCCGGATTTACCGGAAAAAGGACTCTGACCCGCCTTCGGCCTTCAAGCTTCTGGCCGTGGCGGCCGGCCAACATTTCTACTTTGACTCCGAAATCAAGCCCAGTGTGGTCTACACCTATACCCTTTCGACCGTCCTCAATGGAGGAATCGAGGGTCCCGGGACTCTCCCCTTAATCCGCTAATCCCAAATAACATGGAGGTCATTTTGAAACATTCAGCCAATTCCATTCGAGCGTTATGTCTAGGACTGGCCTTGGGTGTCGCCCTGGTGGGCGTGGTTCAAGCCCAAGAGCCTCCCCAGCCATCCGCTCCTCAACAAACGGCCGTCTCCGTCCTCAAGGAGATCAGCTTCCAGAAAGTTGAAATCGCCGAACAGCTCATGGTCACCATCAAAGTCGAGGGCCCCTTCCTCATCGAAACCACGGAGCTCGTCGTCTCTAAAAGGTTGATCATTGACTTCAACTCCGTGTCGATGATCGAGGCCCAGCCCATCACCCAGGTCAATGACATGGGACTCTTGAACATCCGCACCGGCCAGTTCCAGCCCACCGTGGCCCGAGTGGTGTTCGACCTGGCCGACAACTTTCCTTCTCACCGCATCTCCTCCGACAAAGACGGGGTGAAAGTTGTGTTCGGGAAGGACATTATCCGCAACCCTTGATCCGTCTAACCATCATGGAGGTCATCGTGAAACTCGTAAAGCGACATTTTCGAGGTTTGTGTTTCTGTCTGGCGCTGAGCGTCGTCCTGGTGGGCGCCGTTCAGGCCCAGGAGCCGCCTCAGACAACAACTCCCCAACCGGCGCCCGTCTCCGTCCTCAAGGAAGTTAGCTTCCAGAAGGTCGAAATCGCCGAACAGCTCCAGGTCATCATTAAAATCGAGGGCCCTTTCCTCATCGAAACCTTCGAGCTCACCGCGCCCAAGAGGCTGGTCATCGACTTCAGCTCCGTAACCAGGATCGATGCCCAGCCCATCATCCAGGTCAACGACATGGGCGTCCTGAACATTCGCACCGGCCAGTTCCAATCGTCCGTGGCCCGGGTGGTGTTCGACATGGATGTCCGGACCCCCTCCCACAGCATCACCACTATGCCCGACGGGGTCAAGGTCACTTTCTGGCAGGAACCCCTCCCTCAGCCGGAAGTGACTGAAAAACCTGAAGTGAAACCCGGGGAAAAGCCGGGCCAGATCGTCCCGGCCATTAAGCGGCCTTCCTTTATCGTGCGGGGCGGCCCGGGCCTGACGTTTTTTCTGAAGCCGTCCTTCACCGCTCAGACCGAATGCCAGCTCTATGGTGAGACGGCTACCATCACCGAGACCTTTGACCAGCAGCTGAGGCCCGTCTTCGACCTCTGCCTGGGCAAGACCTTCGGCCCCAAGTGGACCATCGGCCTGGGCGCCAGCCTGCAGCTCCTGGGTGCATCGCCGACACTGGCTGCCAGCCTGCCCCATCCTTTCTTATACGACCAATACCGAGAGGTTACGTTCGAGGCCGAGGCATTATCCTCCAAAATGAAGGTCGTCTCGGCGACGGGAGAAGAACCGCGAGAGGTTTCATCGTTATCCTCCAGCATGTGGACGGTTTATGCCTTCGGCCTGTATTCGCTCGTTCAGACCGAAAAAATCGAATTCTCCATGGGCTTGGCCCTCGGCTTCTCGTTCGGGACCCTCTTCAGCCTGGAGGACATGCAGATCAGCGAGACCCCCCCCTATGGCAGCCAGAACGTGAGCATCGACTCGGTCACTTTTTTAGAAAATAAATTTTTCAAGATCGATCCCGGCCTCCTGATCTCCGGGACATATTCCCTGAATCCCAATCTCTCCCTAGCCCTCAGCCTCCGGCTCCATTATGCGGACGTCATGCTGGAAGAGCTGGCCAGACGCGCCAGCCTATTCCGGTTGAACTTCCTGGTGGGACTCCAGTACGGTTTCTAGGGAATCGCGCAGGGTTCAAATCGTCCAGCCGCCCCTGGCCCGGCCCGGGGGGCTCTTCTTTCTTTTCCTCCTTTCCGGAGTGTGCTATGCTGGCAGGGGTGAGGAGGATCATGAACAAGCAAACTCCGGCCATCCTCGTCCTGGCGGCCCTGGCTCTCATCATCAGCCCCGGAGCGACCGAAGCCGCCGACCGCCAAGGGACCGTGGAGCTGTTTCTGGGCAACTACACCATCCAGGAACCCTTGTTCAAAACGGTCTATGAGCCGGGGGGGGCCCTCCAGGGGCTCATCCTGTCCTCCATGCTTTTTTTCAACATCGATTTCTACCTGGAGCTCAAAGCCCTGTACAAGACCGGCCAATTGACCTACAGCAAGGAAAAAACCACTTTGCTGCTCGTGCCGGTGTCTCTGGGGCTGCGCTACGGACTACCCTTGAGCTTCCTCCAGCCCTATGCCGGCGGCGGGCTGGATTTCTACCTCTTCTATGAGTCCAACCCCATCGGCTCCCTGTTCAACTATGTCCAGGGCTATCATTTTTTGGCGGGCGTGTATTTGAGGTTTGCCAAGAGTTTTCCCATCCTTCTCAACTTCAGAATCAAAAATACCTGGGCCCAGGCTGAAGTGAACAACCGGAAGATCGAACTCGGGGGACTGGAATACGGCGGCGGTCTCGTCATCGCCTTTTGATGCCGGAACACATCCTCCTTCTCAACCCGCCCGGCGATAAGCTCTACATCCGGGATTACTACTGCAGCTTTTCCTCCAAGGCCGATTACTATTGGCCGCCCCAGGATTTGATCGTCCTCAGCGGCCTGCTGGACGCCGCCTTCCGGGTCCAGGTGCTGGACGCCATCATCGACAAAGTCGGCCCGGAGGATTGTCTGCGTCGAATCCTGGCGGGCGGCTTCCAGGCGGTCCTGTTCACCACGGGCACGGCCACCCTGAAAGCGGACCTGGCCCTGATGGACAGGGTCAAGGCCGCCCGGCCCGCCACCACCATCATCGCCAGCGCTGGTATCTTGAAATTTGTGGGCGAAAAGCTCCTCCGAGAAAACGCCTGCCTGGACGCCTGCCTGACGGATTTCACCGAGCCCGACCTGCTGAGCTATCTGTCCGGCCGGCGCGGAGAGCCTCTCCGCGGATTGATCCAGCGCCGCGGAGAAGAGTTGGTCGGCCCGGCCCCCAGCCCCGACCGTCAATTCGAGGTCCCGGTTCCCCGCCACGACCTCTTCTCCTTCCGCAAATACCGCATTCCCATCGCCCGCCGCTTGCCCTTCAGCGTGGTGGTCACTTCCCTGGGCTGCCCTTACCACTGCGGGTTCTGCACGGCCGGGGCCTACGGCTACAAGGCCCGCGGGGTGGATAACGTCATCCCCGAGCTTCAAGCCCTGGCCCGGCTGGGCGTGCGGGAGATCCTCTTCCAGGACCCCACCCTGTCCATCAACACCAATCGTGTCGTGGAGCTCTGC
>Ga0299912_10002735_pt1 | contig 14467 bp, 11 predicted proteins | sample RVTome_2_FD_207667 | JGI IMG/M metagenome (GOLD analysis project Ga0299912, IMG submission 207667) | Soil microbial communities from uranium-contaminated site in the Upper Colorado River Basin, Wyoming, United States - RVT95D214 (version 2) ...
TCTCTTGCGGTTTGGTAAAAGTAAAAGAGCGCAGATAATCCGTTATCGCCCAAAGCTCATCCTGGGATAATTTGTCTCCGAAGCTTGGCATATCCGGTGGGCTTCCGATTGCAATAGCCCTGAGCAAATCCAGCGCCGATCTATCTGACATGTAAGCCAGATCGGTAAGATTGGTGGGGCGAGTAGAAAGGCTGGCTGCCTCTGGTCCAGCCCCTGTACCTTGCTCGCCATGGCAGCGGGCGCACAGGTCTTTATATTGCTTTTCACCTCTAGCGATATTCTCAGGTGAAACGCTAAGCGACAAAGCGTAGGCAACCACGTCCCATCGCTCGCGGTCCGATAATGAAATAAAGGGCGGCATGAATCGCTCTAGGTTACCACGGGTTACAATGGAATACCAGCGCGCAGGTGTTGCCCGCCGGGCGAACTCCTCCGAACTTAAAGCCGGGACCGGGTTGGGTAATTGTGCAGCTCGTGGGCCATCTCCCTGGCCAGCCGCGCCGTGGCAACCTACACATTTTTCCGCGTAGATAACCTTGCCCTTGAAAGGATCCGGCGGGACAAGCGGGAACAACGGGCTACTGGCTGCAGCCGCCTGCGTGGGCGAAACAGGCAATTGCTCTGCGCCCGCTGGCGGAGTTATATCTTCTGCGAGGGAGAAGGAACAGGCAGAGAGTAAGATAAAGAGCACGAGAATGATTATTGGGCGAGCTATTATCTTCATTAAATTGACTCTGTGGCGTGAAATTTTAAGCTAAGCCAGGAATCCAAATGGCACTAGTCATTTGCTGGTCTCAACATTAACTGCCAGCGTTGCGCCGCACTTGGAACAGAAACGATCAGAAAGCTGAACCGGTTTCCCGCATTGCGGGCAAAAACCCGCCGCTTTTTCTTTTCGTTCCCGGCGGCGGCTCGATAACATGGCTTCCAGCTCGTCGTCGGGAGAAGATTCGGAGGGGATCGATCTCTTTCCGAACGACTGGACTTTTGCACCATCCGCACGACGAGCCTCAATGGCAGCTTCGAGGCGTGTCTCGACGTCGCCCGTTAGCGCTTCAGCTCTGGCAGTATCCACCTGGCGCATGATTTCAACAGCACGAGCGACCAAATGCGCGCGCTGTGCTGGATATTCCTCTTCTGGGATTTTCCCCAAAACATGATCGAATTCCAATTCCTGCAAAGCATTGATCAAACGCTCCTGTTCAGCCAAAAGCACGGATAATCCGTGTTCCTCTTGACTGAAGACAGTTGCTTTACGAGTAAAAAAAGGCCGGCTGACATACAGGCCAACCAGGATCATGAGACCTAAGAGTAAAAATATCGAGCCAATATCCATGAAATTTCCACCTGTGACAAGCTAAGGAGTAAGCAAAGGGTCGATAACGGACTTGATTTGGGATAACGACTGGAATGGACCGATCTGGACGAACTGGAGAATCCCTTCCCGGTCGATCAAATATGTCTCGGGCACACCACGAATGCGAAATGCTTGAGAGATACGCGTGCCTAAATCCGGGCCATTTGGATAAGTTATGGCAAACCTGGCCAGGTAAGCCAATGCCTCCGGCTCAGTGTCGACATAATCCACACCCAGAAAGACAATGTCGCCTCGCGACTGGTAATTTTTCCAGGCGGCTTCCAGGTCGGCAGCTTCCTGTTCACAGGGTTTACACCAGGAAGCCCAAAAATTGATCAGGACAATTTTACCTTGTAAGTCCGACATACGGATTTGTTCGCCCTGGAACGTGGTCAGGGTGAAATCGGGGACCTGGTCGCCTACCGTTACCGGTCCTTGCTGGGTGCGAAGCAGCCCTAATGCCAGAAGGGCCAAAAGCGCCAGTAATCCAAGCCATGCCAACGCCCACCCCCAACGTGGGCGGGAACGCGCAGGGCTGTCTTGCTGCACGACATCGTTTTTGTCAGTGGTCATAAAAACCCCATAAAATTAGAATAACGCCAGGGAGCCGGTCTCATCAGGGCGAGACCATGACCTGATTTCCCGCCCGCTGGCCTGTCCTATCTCTTTTTTAACTCCGCCTCCAGCCTGGCTACATACTCATCGGGCAATGCTGCAGATGCTTCAGCTTCCTCGGCTTGTGAAATAGGTTGCCTCCATGTTCGTAATGCCCTGTACAAAACGAACAGACCACCCAAAATAGCCAGGGGAGGGACGACGTAGACCAACCAGTTGAAGCCCCGAGCAGGGGGGGTAGCTAACACCCGGTCGCCGTATTGGTCGACAAAGTATTGTTTAATTTGCTCCTCCGTCCAGCCTGCAGCCAGTTTTTGTTGGATCAGATCGCGCCATTGGGCGCAGGCTTGTGTACCACACACGTCCAACGGGATGTTTTCGCAAACCGGACAATACAATTGCTTGGCAATTGCGTTTATTTCGTCGTCACTTGGTTTTGGAGGGTTGCTATCCTGAGCCAATGCATTACCCGTCAGGAATAATCCCAGGAGGAGAAGTAAAAGCAGGAAAAAGATACGCTTCATGGTCACCTTTTTTGGCGGGCTTGGGATAAATAATCCATATTTCATCCCTGGTTCAAACCTCCGCAGCAGCATATCCGGGCTGCCCGGCGCTGGCAAGGATTCGCTCGGATTGCCTGTCAGGCCACGCGGCTACCAAAGTCCCCAGGATGAAGACCAGTCCTCCCAACCATAACCAGTTGACTAGCGGGTTGTGGTATATCTTGAAGGTGGCACCCTCCGTAGAAACTGGCTGCCAGTCTACCAACAAGACGTAGAAATCGTCTTCCCAGGTGCTGCGCACGCCCGGGATGGTCATGGGTTGCTGGGATTCATAGTAATAGTCACGACGCGGGTGTAAATCACCCATATATTTGCCGTTTTTATAAACACTGACCACTGCCCGGGCGATGTTTCTCCCATCTGGCGTATCGAAGACCGCTAGCGAGTCGTATTTTAATGTGTAATTGCCTATCGAGAGTTGCTCACCTTTGGCAATTGTACCCTGTGTCTCCGTTTGGAAAACTTCAATGCCGATGATCCCGATCGCCATCAACACCACGCCAAGGTGGATAACATACCCGCCATAGCGGCGACGGTTACGTCCGAACAAGCTCCATAATGCCAGAGGCAGTGATTCGCTCGATTTTCGATGTCGCGCCCAAGCCGCCCGCCAGAACTCGTAAAGCGTAACGGCCGTCACGTAAGACGCCAGCCAGAAACCCAATAGTGCCGCTGGTTGCCGGATACCCAGGAGCAAAACGACCCCGACAGCGACAAGAGAGGCAATACCTGGTTTCCACATCGCCCGCCCAAGCGTTTGGGCGGTAGAATGTCGCCAGGCAGCCAGCGGGGCGATCCCCATGAGTAGCAGCAAACCAGCAAACAAAGGGCCAGTGGCGCGCTCGTAAAACGGCGGTCCAACCGTCACTTTCTGCCCTGTCACCAGCTCGGAAATCAAAGGAAAGATTACACCCCAGAAACATACGACCAGGATGCCGATGAACAGAAGATTGTTTAACAGAAAAAGAGCTTCGCGGGAGAGCAGGGAGGTCATCTGTGTTTCAGATTTGAGGCTATCCCAGCGGTGTAACAAAAGGGATAAGGAGACGATAAAGGTCAATCCGATGAAAGTGAAAAACAAGGGACCGATGGCGCTTTGGGCAAAAGCGTGCACTGAGGAAAGCACTCCCGAGCGGGTGAGGAAGGTGCCGAAGATCACCAGGTCGTAGGTGAGAATAACCAGCACCATATTCCAATGCTTGAGCATCCCCCTTTTTTCCTGGATCATCACGGAATGCAAAAAGGCCGTCCCGGTTAACCAGGGCATGAAGGCGGCAATCTCGACTGGATCCCAGCCCCAATAGCCACCCCAGCCGAGGACATCGTAAGCCCAGCGCCCTCCCAGGAGCAATCCCAGCGAAAGGAACAACCATGCCACCAGGGACCAACGTCGCGTAAGGCGAATCCAGCGATCGTCGGTACGCCCAGTGACCAGCGCGGCGATGGCAAAGGCATAGGGCATGACAAAGGAGACAAATCCCAAATATAACATGGGCGGGTGGATAATCATCCCAGGATGCCTGAGCAAGGGATTCAGACCCTGCCCATCTTGCTGGAAATAAGGTTCTGCTCCGGCTGGTGGAAACATGGTGTTGAATAAGCTGCCGCTGGGGAGCGTCCAGATTCGGGTAAAGGGATTCTCGATGAAGATGACCATCCCCAGGAAGAATATCAGGGTGACTAAGGCTACTACGATCACCCATGGCAATAACTCACGGTCGCGGTCCCATTTACGCAGGGTGGCTGCTGAAGTGAAGGCCGACATCAGCCAGGTCCAAAAGACCAAAGAACCAGCCTGACCACCCCATAAAGCTGTGACCTTTAGATAAATGGGCATGCTGTTGCTGGTGACCGAAGCCACATACTCAACCTCATACCGGCCATTAACCAGCAAGTAAATTAGACTTATGGCCGAAATTGTAAGCAGCGGCCAGGTTAACAACATGGCATTGCGTGCGCTATCCACCCAATGCGGGCTTTTTTTCACCACCCCATAGATTGCCGCCCCGACCCCATAAATGGAAATCAAGAAGGTAAGAAACAACGCGCCGTAACCAATATTGGGAACCATGATTATCTCCGCATAGTTAAGGGATTTACCAGCCGTTGAGTCAGATTCGCATCGACATGTTCGCTAGGAATCCGCTCCGCTATCCGATTGCTCGGGGAGGGCTTCTTCGTATTTCGTGGGGCATTTTAGCAGGAGTTCATCTGCCTGGAAGACACCATCTTCGCCCAGGCGACCGGTCATAATAGCCTGCGCTTCATTGCGCAACAAATCCGGCTTGACTCCCTGATAAACCACGTGCAAACGGGGACGGCTTGGGTCCATCACCGCTGCGTGCAAAACTTGCGCCAGGCCCCCCTGAGCTTCAATCTCTTTGTTGTCACCTGGAACGTGGGCTACGTCGAAGGATAGCGTCAGCGTCTGGGAGTCGTACTGGATACTGTCGCCCAGCACAGCTCCGGAGACCCGTAAATCACGGCCGGCGACGCTGCTACCTTTGACAGCCAGTTCTTCGATTGTCAAGAAATATTGGGCGCTAGCCTGAGTCGAGGAAATAATCAGGTAGATGATCGCAGCAATGATTAATATCCCACCGATAATGAACTTTGTGCGACCTGCGGTAGCACCTTGTGTCTGTGTCGTTGTTGGTTCGAATGGTTCCATGTTTCTCTTTTCTCCAGGGTATACCTGTATTATTTAGATAAAAAAAGTCCCTTAAGTCTATCGCACATTTTCTCGGATTAGATTAACGATGGCTGAGATATTTCCCATAAACACATGCTTACCGCTGTATCACCCGGCAGCTACTCGTCCGCGCTGATCAACCCAGCCCGGATGGCAAATTTTACCAGCCCGGTGGTTGAGTGCAATTCCAGTTTCTTCATGATGCGCTCCCGGTGGCGGGCTACCGTTTTGGGGCTGATGCCCAATTGTTCACCGATTAGAGGGTTGGTCATCCCCTGCGCCAGCAACTCTAGAACCTGAAGCTCTCGTTTGCTAAGTACATCCAAACCTTCTTCGCGCTTGCTGTTATTGGTCTCTTCCTGGGGAAAGGCAGAAACCTGAGAAACCAGGCGGCGGTAATCTTCGAGCAACCAATGAGCCAGTACCGGCTGGAGATATACGTTGCCGGTAGCGACCGCTCGAATCGCTGCAACCAGTTCTTCCGCTGCAGCCTGTTTAGTGAGGTATCCTGTAGCCCCGGCGGCAAGCATCGCAAAAAAGTATTCCTTGTTCCCGTGAATGGTCAAAGCCAGGATCTGGCATTGCGGGACGAGAGCTTTCAATCGCCGGGTAGCCTCTAACCCGTCCATATCCGGCATGGTAATGTCCATGACGACCACGTCCGGATTCGTCACAAGCACCTGATCGATTGCCTCGCTGCCGCTGCCTGCTTCCGCCACAATTTCGAGACCCTCTTGAGTCTCCAGATAAGACCTCAGGCCTGTTCGGACTATGTCGTGATCATCAACCAACATCAAACGGATGGGATTCATTGCGTGCCTCCTTGAAGTCGGATCCAACTATCCCGGCAGGGCGCCACCAATGTTATCAAACCATTCCCCTCTTACCTCTCCGCCACTTTGACTGGCGGAGCTTGATTTTCCATACTTTAGCTTTGCTTTTCTATTGGTCATTGGGGTATAATACTCAATATACATAGTATAACCCAATTTTATTAGTGCGTAATACCCAATTGCAATCGAGGGAAGGCAGACTTTTAGAGGTTGACCACGGCCCAATGTGAAACCAAAAATTGAGTGATTTTTCTGGAGGGTGTACCATGAAACTCAAAAACATACTGATCACTGGAACATTGCTGTTGGTTGCATTTTCGCTGGCTGCCTGCGCTGGCCCGCAGGGTCCAGCCGGACCAGTAGGACCTGCCGGACCGGCCGGCCCGGAAGGCCCCCAAGGCCCGCCAGGGCCAGCCGGCCCACCGGGACCACCCGCAGAAGGGGGTGGCGTGGCTGAATACATTGGCTCTCAGACCTGTGCGGGATGCCACAAAGACATTTACGATGCTTTCATGAAAACCGGGCATGCCTGGAAGCTAAACTCGGTAGTGGACGGTCAGCCACCTGTTTATCCTTTTACGGAGGTCCCATCGCCGCCAGAAGGATATACCTGGAATGACATCAGCTACATCATTGGCGGGTACAACTGGAAAGCGCGTTTCATCAATCAGGACGGCTATATCATTACGGATAAGCCGGGTGCCGTAGTCAGCGATACCACTTATCTCAACCAGTACAACCTGGCAAATGAAAATCTCGGCAAGGAAGCAGGGTGGGTCACTTATAAGTCCGGAACAGCAGAGCTGAAATATGATTGTGGATCCTGCCATACCACCGGCTACAGCCCACAAGGCAATCAAGATGACAAACCCGGCCTGGTGGGTACCTGGGCAGAGCCGGGCATTCGATGCGAAGCCTGCCATGGTCCTGGAAGCCAGCACGCCACAAACCCGCGCGGGGTCAGGTTACTCGTCGAGCGCGACCCGGAGCTTTGCGGTAAGTGCCACATTCGCGGAGCCGTTGAATCAGTCAACGCCAAGGATGGCTTTATCGAGCACCACGAGCAGTATGAGGAGATGTATCAAAGCAAACACATCACCCTGGGTTGTGTGCTTTGCCACAACCCACATTTGGGCGTGGTGCAATTACGTCAGGCAGGTGAAGCGACCACCCGTACAACCTGTGAGAACTGCCACTTCAAACAGGCGCAATTCCAGGATTCAGCCGTACATCCCAATGTTGCCACCTGCATCGACTGCCACATGCCGCGAGTCACCAAGTCCGCCTGGGGTGATCCAGCCAAATTCACTGGTGATATCCGCACTCATCTCATGGCTATCGATCCAAACCAGATCGAGCAATTCAGCGAAGACGGCTCTACTGCGCTCTCACAAATTGGCTTGAATTTCGCCTGCCGAAGCTGTCACGTGGCAGGGGGAAAAGGTTCAGCAAAAACCGATGAGCAACTGATCGAAAAGGCTAAAGGCTACCACACTCCGCCTCCATAAAAATTATTTGGGAGTGTGGTTAACGGGCAAAGTCCTGCGACCACACCCCATTTTTTACCGGTGTAAATATCAGGAGGATTTCCAGCGATGAAACGATTAATGGATTGGCTCAAACACTTTTTCTTCCCCCCAGCGGGTGTGCCTCTCTGGATCCGAGTTCTCCCTTACGCGGTATTGGGAGCGTTAACATTGGTGGTGTTAACCGGTAGTGCATACGCCTGGGATTACACCAACTCACCCACCTTTTGTGGCACTACCTGCCACACCATGCCACCCGAATATACGGCTTACCAGTCCTCTCCTCACGCCCGCATCGATTGCGTGGATTGCCACATCGGCAAAGGGTTTATTGCTACGCGTATCACCCGCAAAGCCGGGGATATCAGGCATGTGATCGCAACAGCCTTCAAAACCTATGAGTTTCCTATCCGGGCAGGCGCTCTCCGGCCGGCGCGGGAGACCTGCGAGCGCTGTCACTTCCCTGAAAAATTTTCAGATGACAGCCTGCGGGAAATCAAGCGATTTGGCGACGATAAAGAGAACACGCAAAATTCCATTTACCTGATACTCAAGACCGGCGGAGGCAGTAAACGTGTGGGGCTTGGACGCGGTATTCACTGGCACATTGTCAATAAAATATATTTTTTGCCGCTCGACCCTGAAGAACAGGAAATTCCCTACGTCAAGGTGGTCGAAGATAATGGCACCACCACCGAGTACGTGGATGTTGAAGCAGAAATCGACCCTAAAACAATCGATCCGAAAAATCTAAAGGAAATGGATTGTATCACTTGCCACAACCGGATCACCCACTCGGTTCCCCCACCAGAGGACACAGTCGACCAACTCATGACACGCGGGGTGATCTCTCCAACCATTCCAGAGATCCATCGTCAGGCGGTAGAGGTTTACAGCCGTCTGTACAGTACAGTCGAAGAGGGTTTGAACGGCATTGCCGGCTTGGCTGGTTTTTATCAAACGTACTACCCGGAGTTTTACGCTGCCAACCAGGATAAAATCGAAACTGCAATCTCTGCTTTGCAAGATGCATACAGAACGAGCGTTTTCCCGGAGCAAAACTCCAACTGGAGCACTCATCCGAATAATGTGGGGCATAAAGACGCACCTGGCTGCTTCCGCTGTCACGACGGTAAACATTTGGACGCCGAACAAAAAGCAATTCGTCTCGAGTGTAATGTATGCCATTCCATTCCCGTTGTCGTTGGGCCGACGAAATTTGTGGCTGACCTCGAGATAAGTCGTGGACCCGAGCCTCAATCACACCTTAACCAGAACTGGATCAGCCTCCACAATCAGGTGTTCAATAAAACATGCGAAAATTGCCATAACACCAGCAACCCAGGTGGCACCGACAACAGCTCGTTTTGCTCGAACAGTGCCTGCCATGGCAGTGTTTGGGAATACGCCGGATTTGACGCTCCCGCCTTGAGGGAAATCTTGTCTGCCCAGCTCCCACCGACACCCACCCCTGAGCCAATCGCCACCGGCGGTGCGCTCACTTATACAGACACGATTGGCCCCCTTTTCAAATCGCGATGCGGGAGCTGCCATGGCGAGAATGCCACCCAAGGGCTGAACTTGACCAGCTATCAAAGTGCCATGGCAGGCGGGATTAGCGGGCCTGTAATCCTCCCTGGAGACCCACAGGGGAGCCTGCTCGTCCAGAAACAAACCGGCGACCAGCCACACTTCGGCCAACTGGCACCAGAAGAGCTCGAAATGGTTATTCATTGGATTGAAGCCGGAGCTCCGTAAGAGCGAGGGAATCCTTATGATAAATAATTGGGTGTATCACCCCAAATATTGGTCAATTATATGTATAATTAGCCCAACAGATGTGATAAACACCACTAATGATTATCTTGATAATAGGGTATAATGCCCATTGAGCGAAAATTCACGGACGGATTGAAGCGTCCGATAAAAGGAGGTGAGCCTGGACAAAACAATAAAAATAATCCCTGAGTAAGCTGAATTGGAAATGCTCTGATCAGAAAATTTCCGCATCGAATGAGGAGAATAGTTATGAAGTATAGGTACATAATTCTCGGAGCTTTTCTGTTAATGGTTGCCCTTGCCCTGGCCGGATGTGGCAGCCAATCAGCAGAAGCTCCAACTGCCTGCCCCACGGCAGCACCCTGCCCAGACTGTCCGGAGTGCCCGCAGTCAGCGGTGCAAGAGGTGCCCTTCGAGGCTCTCTGGGCTGCCTCGCCCCATGCCGACGCCGAAGCAGAAGCCTTCATCCATTGGAATGAAGAAGACCCAAAAGAGGTCCCGGTTGAATGTGCCAAGTGCCATAGCACCCCTGGCTATGTGGACTTCGTAGGAGCAGATGGTAGCGCGGCGGGCGTTGTAGATAAACCTGCACCTATCGGCACCGTGATCACCTGCGTCGCCTGTCACAATGCATCTACGTCGGCGATGACCAGCGTGGTCTTTCCTTCCGGAGCGGAAATAACTGGCCTGGGGCCTGAATCGCGCTGCATGCAGTGCCACCAGGGCCGTGCTTCCAAAGTTCAGGTAGATGGCAAACTGGAGGAGCTTAGCCTGACCGAAGACCTGGACACCGTCAACGCCGACTTAAGCTTCGCTAACCCCAACATCCACTACTTCGCCGCAGCTGCCACGCTGTATGGCACCAGGACCCAGGGTGGGTACGAGTATGCCGGAAAGGCTTACGACTCCAAGAACGACCATGTCACCGGCTTCAACACCTGCGTGGGTTGCCATAACACACACAGTCTGGAACTCAAGATTGACCAGTGCAGCACCTGCCATACCAATGTAAAAAGTAAAGAAGATTTTAAGAACATCCGCATGAATGGCTCCCTGGTCGATTATGATGGCGACGGAGATATCACCGAAGGCATCGCCTTCGAAATCGAGGGTCTCCAGGCACTGCTAATGCAGGCCGTCCAGGCTTATGGCAAAGAGGTTGCTGGCTCTGCCATCGCCTATAATCCGCAAGCCTACCCGTATTTCTTCGTCGATACAAACGAAGACGGCCAGGCTGGCGAGGACGAAGCTGTCTTTGACAACCAATATAAATCCTGGACTGGGCGCCTGCTCAAAGCTGCCTATAACTACCAAACCTCGGTCAAGGACCCCGGCGCTTTCGCTCACGGCGGCAAATACATCATCCAGTTGCTTTACGACTCGATCGAGGATTTGAACACCGTGCTCTCCAGCCCAGTCGACCTGACGAATGCTCGCCGCATCGACGCCGGTCACTTTGCCGGCTCCGAAGAGGCCTTCCGGCACTGGGACGAGGAGGGCGAAGTTCCAGGCACCTGCGCACGCTGCCACTCCGCCTCCGGCTTGCCCACCTACTTGAAGAACGCCACCAATATCGCCGTTGCTCCAGTAAATGGCCTCAACTGCGCCACTTGCCATGACAACCTGGCGGAGTTCACTCGCTTCGTGTCCAACGAAGTCACCTTCCCAAGTGGCGCTAAAGTCACTTTTGGCGAAGGGAATGACGCCAACCTGTGCCTGAGCTGCCACCAGGGACGAGAATCCAAAGTGAGCGTGGATAAGGCTATTACCGCTGCCGGTGTTGGCGATGACGAAGTGTCAGATAAGTTGGCCTCTAAAAATCCCCACTATTTTGCAGCCGGCGCCACCCTGTTTGGCACGGACGCCAAGGGCGCTTACGAGTACGACGGCCAGACCTACAACGGCCAAAACAAGCATGTCGAGGGCTTCAACACTTGCGTTGGCTGTCATGACACCCACTCGCTGGAGGTCAAGCTCGAATCCTGCAGCACCTGCCACACCGGGGTGACGGATGTCAAAGCTATCCGCATGACGCAAGGTGACTTCGATGGCGATGGCGATGCCACCGAAGGATTGGCTGGCGAAGTTGCCACAATGGCTGAAAAGCTGTACGCAGCTATTCAGGCCTACGCCACCGAGACGGCTGGCGTGGCAATTGCCTACAACCCTGGTGCCCACCCATATTTCTTCACGGACACCAATGGAAACGGCACGGTTGACCCGGACGAAGCCAATGCCGACAACGCCTACGCTACCTGGACACCACGCCTGCTGCGGGCAGCCTACAACTTCCAGTGGGTTTCTAAGGACCCGGGTGCGTTTGCCCACAACGGCAAATACATTCTGCAGATCCTGTACGATGGCCTTAAAGACGTTGGCGGCGATACCCCTGGTATGACACGACCGTAAACCGCCAAGTTGAGCAATAAAAATGGGGTCGGAGCAAGTCCCGACCCCATTTTTATTATCTGTCATCCAGGTCGCAACCGGGTACCACAAGAGCGGCAGAAGCGGTCGTTGGGCATAGCCCGTTTGCCGCAGTGGTGGCAATAAGCGTGACTCTCCACCCCTTTAGCGCTTTCTTCCTGAGGGATGGCTGGCTTCCGCCGCCCGCGCGGCATTTTAGGGGCAGCCGCGGCTTTCCCTGTCCGCCAGTACCAGAGTCCTCCCCCTATAATTAAAACGACCCCTAGCCCACCTAATACCCAGGGCAGAATAATATCAAGACTGCGTTGACTGGAGGTGATATTCGACACAGGTACGCTGGGTCTGACCACAAGGCCCTCCGCTGTCAGTGCGTCGGACGATTTTTGGTATTCCAGTGAAACGTCAAAAGTCTGGCCCTCTCCAACCGAACCCGCCTGATAGGCATAGTAAGTAAGCCCGTCATCTCTCTTAACGCCCTCTCCCAATGAAGGCGTGGTTCGCATCTCTTCAGCGCCCAAAGGCTGCTGTACCTCGATCGACAAGGCATCGATGGCATAATCTCCAGGCCAGTGATATTCGAAATATCTCCTATTACCCTGGATATCCAACTGGGGATCGTAATACTCCACCTGAATTTCCGGCTCGGGAGCGGTAAAGCTGATCAGGCTCCAGCCATCGGTAACCTCACGTTTGAAATTGATATTGTGTAACCCGCCATCCGCATCCTTGGCCGCCACAGCATTAGGTTCGCCTGCCCCGGCGGGAATCCGCAAGGTCAAATCCGCCGGCAGAGTGACTTCAGGGGATAAGGTAACCCGGTAAATGACCAGGACGCCCGATCGGTCGTATTCAGGCCGTAAGTCCACTTCCAGACTGGTGAGATTAACCCCGACCTGAGCGCTTGCGGCAAGAGGCAGCATCAATGTCCACGCCGAAATGATCATGAACAATGCGGCTAAGTAGAGAGCGCTTCTAAATGAACCTCTTATTTTGGTTTGCATGCATTTTCCTCCCAACAAACGGTGTTGGGGTCGAATCTTACCATATTCCTGGGGATTCTCTCTCAACCAATAGCAGCTTTCAACTGACGAGCAAGGTCTCCGAATTGCGAAGTGTAACGCATCTCCTCGCGGCGCGGCCGGGGTAGCCCTACAGACAAATCCATGCGCAAATGACCTGGGCGAGGGCTGAGCACCAGCACCCGGTCGGCCAGGAAAAGCGCTTCTGAGATGGAATGAGTGACCATAACAACGGTCTTGCGCCTGGCCTGCCAGATGCGCAGCAGTTCCTCCCCCATCCGCTCCCGGGTGAGGGCGTCCAAGGCACCGAAGGGTTCGTCCAGGAGCAAGATGTCGGGATCGTGCACTAAAGCCCGAGCAATTGCCACCCGCTGGGCCATCCCGCCGGAGAGGTCGCCCGGCAGAGCGTCTTCAAACCCTTCCAAACCTACCAGGTCAATCAGCTCCCTGGCACGGGATTCAGCAATCTCTGACGGCATTTGCTGGATCTGTAGGGGCAAAACGATGTTCTGTAATACCGTGCGCCAGGGCATCAGGCTTAACTTCTGAAAGACAAAACCGATCTCACGACGCGGGCCAGATAGGCGTCTATCCCAGTAAATCACCTCGCCTGTTGTGGGGCTTAACAAACCGGCCAGAATACGCAATAAAGTGCTTTTTCCACTGCCCGAAGGACCCAATACGCATACGAACTCCTGAGCTCGTACGGAAAAAGATAGCCGGTCGAGCGCTTGCAGGCCACCATTGCCATTCTGAAAAACCGCGCTCAGGTCCCGGACCAGCAGCACCGTGCCCGCGCTGGCAGAATTGGAAATGTTTTCCTGATCACTTCCCAATGAAATCATTCGTAAACGCCCTGGTCAACTCCAGAGGTTGAGTGAGTAATCCCATCTCCAATAGAATATTCTGCATATTTTCCCAGGCTGCCGGGTTTGAATAACCCATGGTTGGTGCTTGCCACAACTCGATCGAGGTCGCCAGGATCTCAGTTTGGACTCTCTCGTCAGCCCTGTCCAGGCCCTCGACGTACTCCTTACTGATATCATAAGCCAGGTTGGGGTTCGAGATGGTTTCGCCGATACCCCGTAGCGTAGCGCGTACCATTCGCCGAACCAATTCCGGATTTTCAGCAATGGTTTTCTCGTTAGTGACCAGGCCATTCGAGGCCAGTTGGGCGAAATCAGAAACGCGGATCACATCGATATCGTATCCTTGAGCGCGCAACTGGATCGGCTCGTTGTTCACGTAGACCACCACCGCCTGATCCTGGTCTGCAACCAGCGCTTCCACCTGGTTGAACCCGATCGAATCAAGCGTCAGGTCGCTCTCTTCAAGACCAGCAACACTTAATAAGGCACGCAGCCCGACGTAGCTGGCTCCGAATAGACCGGGTAACCCGACCTTTTTCCCTGCCAGGTCAGCCGGAGCGCGGATATTTTGGTCTACCTTTGCCGCCACGGCTACCGGGTAATCCTGCCACCAGCACAATACGTAGACCACCGGTAAACCCTGCGCCCGCGCCAGCAATACCTGCTCACCGGATGCCAGGGAAAACTGCAACTCATTGGCTCCCACCAGGGCAATGCCGTCCGTCTCGAAGCTGTAATCAAACTCGAGCTCAATCCCCGCCTCCGTAAAATAACCGTTCTTCGCAGC
>Ga0299912_10002736_pt1 | contig 14467 bp, 9 predicted proteins | sample RVTome_2_FD_207667 | JGI IMG/M metagenome (GOLD analysis project Ga0299912, IMG submission 207667) | Soil microbial communities from uranium-contaminated site in the Upper Colorado River Basin, Wyoming, United States - RVT95D214 (version 2) ...
CCGAGTGTGCCGCGCAAGCCCGGCGCGATCGGTAAGCCGCAGCCGGGGCGCCGCGTCGCCGTGCTGCCACTCGATGGCGGCGCCGAGCCACTCCCACCCGGCGTTGAAGGCTTGCTCGCCGTGCACCGCTCCGATCCCGGCCTGATGCTCGGCTATTGGAAACGGCCCCTGGAAGAGGCGCAGGTCTATCGCGGCGATTGGTTCGTCGGCGGCGATCTGGCGCTGATCCATGCTGAGGGTTACGTGTTCCACCGCGGCCGCGCCAACGACCTGATGAAAGCGCTGGGCTATCGCGTCTCGCCGCTGGAGGTCGAGGCCGTCCTTTCCCAACATCCTTCAGTCGCCGAAGTCGCCTGTGCGGAGGTGCGCGTGCGCGCCGACGTGAGTGTGATTGCCGCCTTCATCGTGCCGCGCACCGGCACGCACGCCGATCCAGCCGATATCGAGCGCTTTGCGGCGCAGCGCCTCGCCGCCTACAAGCGGCCGCGCACCATCGTGTTTGTCGAGGCGCTGCCGCGCACGGCCAACGGCAAGCTCATGCGCCAGGCGCTGCGCCTTCCCGACGGCTTGTCCACAGGCTAAGGCCCTGTGGCTTCGGCGCCGCGGGCCGCCCATTTCGTGCGCGCTTTGCAAACGCGCCAAAATAGGGTGGTATTTGCAGCTTGCTCGCGTGCGGGACGCATCCCGAATTTTTGTACGCGTGCGGCGCTCGGGGAGGGCTAGGCATGCTGGACGAAGTCATCGGCTATCTGGGATCGCATCCCGCCATCATGAGTGCGATATGCGTGACCGCAATATTGGCGGCCGTGGGCCTCTGGTACGTCGTCTCGCACCACCTGCAGGCGATCCTCATCACGCTGCTGACCGCCGGCGGCATCGGCTCCGGCCTGCTCGTGCTCTATCGCGGCTTTCGTTCCGAGATGCACGACCTGATGGGCATCGGCCTATTCCTGATCGTTATCTTCCCGATTATCTTCTGGCAGGCGATCAAGACGCTCGAACCGATGACGCCCGACGAGCGCGCCCGGCGCCCCGCCGCCTCTCGCGCCTTTTACAAGCGCAAATTGAATTGACGCTCACGCCGCCTTCTTGGCCTTGGCGGCGATGCCGGCAAGCTGCGTGATGAGCGCGCGCACGCCCTTGAGCCGCTCGGCGGGAAGGTCCCACTCGGCCCTGAAGACGACCCGCTGATCGGGCTGCACCTTGACGTGCCCGCGCGAGGACTGCACGAAGGCGACGAGTTCTTCGGGATTGGCGAACTCGTTGCGGTAGAACCCGATGACGGCGCCGCGCGGACCGGCGTCGACCTGCGCGATCCCTGCCTGGCGGCAAAGCCCCTTGATCTCCATAACGTCGAGCAGGTGGCCGACCTCCTCGGGCAGCGGCCCGAACCGATCGACGAGCTCGGCAGCAAAAGCATCGATCTCCTCGCGCGTCTCCAGCGTCGACAAGCGCCGGTAGAGACCAAGGCGGAGTTGCAGATCGGCGACGTAGGCCTCCGGGATAAGCACGGCGGCGCCGAGCGAGATGGTGGGGCTCCATTGATCGGCCGTGCCATCGATGTCGCCCCCTTTCAGGCTGGCGACGGTCTCTTCCAGCATCGACTGGTAAAGCTCGAAGCCGACCTCGCGGATGTGGCCCGACTGCTCCTCGCCTAACAGATTGCCGGCACCGCGGATGTCGAGATCGTGCGAGGCGAGCGAGAAGCCGGCGCCCAGCGTGTCGAGCGACTGCAGCACCTTGAGGCGCTTCTCGGCGGCTTCGGTGAGAGCCTTGCCGATGGGCATCGTGAAGTAGGCGTAGGCGCGCGCTTTCGAGCGTCCGACGCGACCGCGCAGCTGATAGAGCTGGGCGAGGCCGAACATATCGGCGCGATGCACGATCAGCGTGTTGGCGTTGGGCAGATCGAGGCCGGATTCGACGATCGCCGTGGACAGCAACACGTCATACTTGCCGTCGTAGAAGGCGCTCATCACATCCTCGATCTCGCCCGGCGGCAACTGGCCGGTGGCGCGCGCGAAGGTGAGCTCTGGGACGGCCTCGCGCAGGAAGTCGGCGACCTCGTCGAGGTCGGAGATGCGCGGGACGACGTAGAAGCTCTGCCCGCCGCGGTAGCGCTCGCGGCGCAATGCGTCGCGGATGATCATCGGATCGAACGGCGAGATGTAGGTGCGCACCGCCAGGCGATCGACCGGCGGCGTGGTGATCAGCGACAGCTCGCGCACGCCCGACAGCGCCAGTTGCAGTGTGCGCGGAATGGGCGTTGCCGACAGCGTGAGGACGTGCACGTCCTCCTTCAGCCGCTTGAGGCGCTCCTTGTGGGTGACGCCGAAGTGCTGCTCCTCGTCGATGACAAGCAGTCCGAGGCGCGCGAAGCTGATCGACTTGCCGAGCAGAGCATGCGTGCCAATGACGATGTCGATCGCCCCGCTTTTCAGGCCCTCCTTGACCTGCGCCAACTCTTTGGGCCCGACGAGGCGCGAGGCCTGCGCGATGTGGATCGGCAGCCCCTTGAAGCGCTCGGTGAATGTCTTGAAGTGCTGGCGGGCAAGCAGCGTCGTCGGCACGACAACGGCCACCTGCAGGCCGTTCATGGCGGCGGCGAAGGCGGCGCGCAGGGCGACCTCGGTCTTGCCGAAGCCGACGTCGCCGCAGACGAGGCGGTCCATGGGGCGGCCGGAGCCGAGATCCGTCAGCACGGATTCGATGCTCGTATCCTGATCCTCGGTTTCCTCGTAGGGGAAGCGAGCGACGAACTCGTCGTAGGCCCCTTCCGGCGCGGCGACGACGGGGGCTTCTTTCAGCTGGCGCAGGGCAGCAATCTTGATCAGCTCGGAGGCGATCTCGCGCAGGCGCTTCTTGAGGCGCGCCTTGCGCGACTGCCAGGCGACGCCGCCGAGCTTGTCGAGCTGGGCGTTCGATTCGTCGGCGCCGTAGCGCGAAAGGAGTTCGATGTTCTCGACCGGCAGGAACAGCTTGTCACCGCCGGCATAATGCAGCTCGAGGCAATCGTGGGGGGCGCCGAGCACGGTGATGGTCTTGAGGCCTGAGAAGCGCCCGATGCCATGATCGGCGTGCACGACGAGGTCGCCGATGGAGAGGCTCGTTGCCTCGGTCAGCACGTCGACGGCGCTGCGCTGCTTGCGGCGCGGGCGCACCAGACGGTCGCCGAGGATGTCCTGCTCGCCGATAACGGCGAGCTCCGGCGTCTCGAAGCCTTGCTCGATGCCAAGCACGCCCAGCGCGGTCACCGTTCCGGGCACCGTCAGCGCCTCTGCGTAGGATTCGACCCGCGTGACGTCCTTCAGGCCGTGATCGGACAGCAGCGTCGCCAGCCGCTCGCGCGCACCGGGCGTCCACGCGGCGACGATAACGCGCCGGTGCTCGCCCTGGATGCGCCGGATATGGCCGACGACGGCGTCGAAGACGTTGACGTCGCCCTGCTGGCGCTCGGCGGCGAAGGAGCGCCCGCCGCGGCCGCGCCACGAGCGAACGTTCGGAGCCGCCGCTTCCTCGAACGGCGTGAGGCGATAGCTGCGCCGCTCGGCCTGCAGCTTCGCCCACGCCGCACGGCCGATAAACATGCGATCGGGCGGCACCGGCTTGTAGGGAGGGGCGCCGAACGCCTGCTCCTCGAGCGCCTCACGGCGCGCGTCATAGTGCTCGTCGATCTGCTCGAAGCGGCGCTCGACTGCGTCATCCGCCAGGTGATCGAGGCTCACCGACACGTCGGGGAGGTAGTCGAAAAGCGTCTCCAAATGCTCGTGGAACAGCGGCAGCCAGTGCTCCTGGCCGGGATAGCGGTGGCCGGAGCTGACCGCCTCGTATAGCGGATCGTCGCCGGTGGCGCCGCCGAACAGCTCGACGTAGCGGCTGCGGAACAGCTTTTGCGCCTTCTCGCCGAAGGCCAGCTCGCTCACCGGCATCAGTACGAGTTTCTGCACCGGCTTGGTGGTGCGCTGGGTCTGCACCTCGAAGGCCTTGATGGTTTCCAGCGTGTCGCCGAAGAAATCGAGGCGCACGGGATTGGCGCGGCCCGGCGGGTAGAGGTCGAGGATGCCGCCGCGTACCGCGTATTCGCCGGGTTCCATGACCGTGCCACTGCGCGTGTAGCCCATCAGTGCGAGAGACTGCGTCATGCGCGCCATGTCGATGCGCTGACCCGGCGCTATTGGCTTGATGAAGCGCTTCAGGAAGCTGCGTGGCGGAACGCGCTGCAGGACGGCGTTGACCGTGGTCAGCACGACGGTCGGATGCTTGCGCGCGGAAAAGCCCAGCTGGGCCAGCGCGGCGATGCGCCGAGCGACGATATCGGAGTGCGGGCCGATGCGATCGTAAGGCACCGAGTCCCAGGCCGGAAAGGAGATCACCCGCACCTGCGGGGCGAAGAACGAGAGCCCCTGCTCGAGCGCATCGAGGCGACGGTCGTCGCGGGCGACGTGCAGCAACGTTCCGGGAGCGCGCGGCGTCTGCGCCTCGGCGACGAGTTGCGCGAGGACGAGGGCGTCGAGCCCTTCCGGCACGCCGGCGATAATACGCTCAGGTCTCATTTTGGCGTCGCGGTCGGGCAACGTCATCGTATCTCCAGGCCTTCGGCGGCCTCGGCCACCGTCAATCCATGATGGGATCGCAACGCGGCGATCAGGTGCGCAAACTCGCCGAGGTCGGCCGGCGTTGCAGGCTGCGAAAACCACTCCGTGAGGAGCGGATCGGGCAGCGCCAGCAGCCGCTCGAAGGTGGCGAGCTCCTCGCCCGTCATGGCGGCAAGGCGCGCATCGGCAAAGCGGCCGAGGACGAAGTCCATCTCCTTGGTTCCCCGGTGGGACGCACGATAGGCCGCCCGGCGGCGGCGCATCTCCAGGTCATCGAGCATCGGATGAACCGCTTTCTTGGATAACCCCGCGCCGAGGCTTGACGCCGTGCGGGCAGGCCGCCACCCTCGCGAGGGTCGGGACGTTGATATAGCGCTCGTTTCCAATCGCGCAAAGGGCGGACGGCGCGGCAACTCCGCTCAAATCCGACGCCCGTCTTGGCCGCGCCGGCTTAGTCGACCTGTCAGGTCTCGCTCCATAAAATGCGTCCCATTGAGCTGACACCGCTATTCGCCTCGCTGCAGTCGCTGACCGGCATCGGTCCGCGGCTGATCCTCTTGCTGAAAAAGTGCCTGACCCTGCCGCCGGGCGTCGCCGAGCCGCGCGTGCTCGATCTGTTGTGGCACCTGCCGATTGGGGTCGTGGACCGCCGCGCCGAGCCGACGGTGGCCGACGCCGTGCCGGGAAGCATCGCCACCCTGAAGGTGCGCGTCCTGAAGCACAAGGCGCCGCCGCGCGGCAACAATCGCGCCCCCTACAAGGTGCGCACCGAGGACGACACCGGGCGTCTCGATCTCGTGTTCTTCCACGCCGAGCGCAAGTTCATCGAGCGGCAGCTTCCCGAGGGCGAGGAGCGCTACGTCTCGGGCCGCATCGAGCGCTACGGCGACACGCTGCAGATGTCGCACCCTGATTACATCGTGCCGCCCGAGCAACGTGACAGCCTTCCGATGCTCGAACCAGTCTATCCCCTCACCGCCGGGCTTTCGGGCAAGATCGTACAGAAGGCGACGCACCAAGCGTTGGAGCGCCTACGCGCGGTTCCCGAATGGCAGGAGGCGGCGTGGCTCAAGGCGCGCGGCTGGCCCGGCTTCATCGATGCGCTGCAGCGCCTACATCGACCGGCAGATGCTGGCGATGTGTCCACCGGCGGCGCACCCTGGCAGCGCCTCGCCTATGATGAGCTACTCGCCGGCCAGCTAGCGCTTGCGCTCGTACGGCAGACTTTCAAATCCCGTCCCGGGCGCGTCGTCAAAGGCGACGGGCGGGTGCGTGCTGCGATCTCCGACGCGCTACCCTTCGCCTTGACCCGCTCGCAGCGGGAGGCGGTGCGCGAGATCGAGGCCGACATGGGCGCGCCGCGCCGCATGCTGCGCCTGCTGCAGGGCGACGTGGGATCGGGCAAGACGGTCGTCGCGCTTCTGGCCATGGCGATTGCGGTGGAAGCCGGCGCGCAAGCCGCGCTCATGGCGCCGACCGAAGTTCTCGCCCGCCAGCACCTTGAGACGATCGCACCGCTCGCCGCAAAGGCCGGCTTGCGTATCGGCCTCCTCACGGGACGCGAGAAGGGCCGCGCGCGCAAGGAACTGCTCGAGCGGCTCGCCGCCGGCGACATCGATATCGTCATCGGCACACACGCGCTGTTCCAGGCCGACGTCGTATTCCGCGACCTCGCTTTCGCGGTCATCGACGAGCAGCACCGCTTCGGCGTGCACCAGCGCCTGTCACTCCAATCGAAGGGCAGCGGTGCGGGAACCGATTTGCTGGTGATGACGGCAACGCCCATCCCGCGCACGCTGGTCATGACACATTACGGCGATCTCGACGTCTCGCGCCTGACGGAGAAGCCCCCCGGCCGCAAGCCGGTGACGACCACGGCAACCCCGCTCGAGCGCATCGAGGAGGTGATCGACGGATTACGCCGCGCGCTGGCGCATGGTGCGCAAGTCTATTGGGTGTGCCCACTGATCGAGAGCTCGGATATCTCCGAGCTCGCCGCCGCTGAGGAGCGGCACGCGCACCTGACGCAGATTTTCGGCAAGGATGCCGTCGGGCTGCTGCACGGCGGGATGGCCGGCGCAGCGAAGGATGCCGCCATGGAAGCGTTTGCCGACGGGCGGCTCAAGATCCTCGTGGCGACGACCGTCATCGAGGTCGGCGTCAACGTGCCCAACGCCACAATCATGGTCATCGAGCACGCCGAACGCTTCGGGCTGGCGCAGTTGCACCAGTTGCGCGGGCGTGTCGGGCGTGGCGATCGCCAATCCTATTGCATGCTGCTCTACAAGGCGCCGCTCGGCGAGGCGGCGCAGGCGCGGCTGCAAATGATGCGCGATACCGAGGACGGATTTCTCATCGCCGAGAAGGATCTCGAGCTGCGCGGTGGTGGCGAGGTGCTGGGCGCACGCCAGAGCGGCGCGCCGGGGTTCCGCGTCGCTGAGGTGCCGGGTTTCGAGGCGCTGCTGACGGCGGCACGCGATGACGCCCGGCTGGTGCTGGCCAGCGATCCGCGGCTATCGAGCAAGCGCGGCGATGCGCTGAGAACGCTGCTCTATATTTTCGAGTGCGACGAGGCGGTGCGTCTCTTCCGAGCGGCGTGAGCTAGGCCGCCGGCCCGGTCTTCACTTTCGAGGCCTGCTTGCGGCGCGCCTGCTCGGCGAGGTCGCGGAGCTTGGCCTGCGACTCCGGCGTCACCATGCCGGCCGAGATGATCACTTTCGCAGCGTCCTCGATGTTCATGTCGAGGAACAGCACGTTGCGCCGCGGCAGGAAGCAGACGAAGCCCGTCGGCGGAACAATGCCGGTCGGCATGAAGACGGTGAGCAGATCCTCCTCACCGCCCGGCATGACGGCGCCGACCTCCCCCGTCGTCTCGCCGGTGACGAACACGATCGACCAAAGACCCTTGGAGGGAAACTCGATGAGGCCGACCTTCTGAAATTGCCCCGGACCGGTGGCGGTGAGGACCGACTCGAAGATCTGCTTCAGGGCGCGGTAGACGTTGCGCACGATGGGCATGCCGCCGACCATCTGCTCGCCGAAGCTGATCAGCGTGCGCCCGAGCAGGTTGGCGGCCAGCGCGCCGATGACCGTCAGGGCGACGATGCCGACGATCAGGCCGAAGCCGGGGATCGGAAACGGCAGGTAGGTGTCCGGCAGATAGGCTTTGGGCACGAACGGCTTGATCCACGCGTCCGTGACGTTGATGAACCACCAGGCGAAATAGAGGGTGATGGTAACCGGGCCGACGATGACGAGGCCGGTGAGGAAGTAATTGCGCAGCCGCGCGCCCATATGCCAGCCGGCCGACTTGTCGTCCTTGGTCAGGCGCTGCAGACCGGCGCGCAACTGCGCTGGCGCGGTCGGCGGGCCGTTCGGCGGCTCAGAAGCGCTCATCATTGGTTCACAGGTGCTGGCCCGCTGCCGGACGGCTGATCCGATCGGCAAATTTTGCGGGATTTTCCCACGGATTGCCAGCCGGCGTAAGTGCGCAGCTTAAGACGGCAGCGCCTAATGCTTCGGCAACGCACGAAAGGCTATTGCGTCACGACCAGACAGTCGAAGCCGTCGGCGCGCAAAGCCCCGCACAGCTGCTGGGGCTCTTTGGCATTGGCGTATGGGCCGAGGCGCACGCGGTAAAAGGTGCCCATGCTACCGATGACGGCCTCGTCCACTTCCGGCTGACGGCCACCAAGCTGAGGCCCGTGCTGCTCGAGGACACGCGCGGCCATGGCGTCGGCATCTTCGCGCGAGCGGACGGCAGCGACCTGCAGGCGGTACTTGCCGGAGGGTTCGCGCGCGGCCGGGGCCGAGGGCGCCTCGGTCGCGACGGCGACTTTGGTTTCAAAGGACGAGGCGGCCTGTGGCGCGGGCGGCGGAGCTGCGGCCGCGACCTGCGTCGTGCCAGCCCAGCTTGCGGCCTCGACCGGCGCTGGCGGCGCGTCGTTGCCGATCGAGGACGTGGTTACGGGGCTCTCCTCGGTCTTGGGCGCGCTGCTCGATGAGCCGCTGCTGAACATGTTGGTGATGCTGCTGAAGAAGCCGCCAACCCCTCCCCCCGAGCTCGGCGGCGTCGGTGCTGCGGGCGCATTGGAGACGGGAGCGGAGGCGGCTTGCGGCGCCGCGCTGTCGGTCATCGCCGTCTGCCAGCCGGGCGCGCTGGGGCTGGAGGGCATTGCCGGAGCATCCGGGAAGGCTGATTGCGGTACGGCCGGCACGTCGCTGATCCCCGCCTCGTGGTAGGCGACGGCGCGCATCTTGATGGCGTCCTGCTTCTCGGCCTCGGACAGCCCGTTCTTGAGCCAGACGGCGCTCGTCAGATCGGAAATGGCGAGGCCGGGCTTGCCTTCCTTGCGATAGGTGAGGCCGCGGTAATAGAGCATGCGCGCCATCTGCTGGCTGGGCAGGCCGCCGCGCAGCGCCGCCTCGAAGGCGCGCAAAGCTTCCTCGCTCTTGCCGGCGCCATAAGCCTTGATGCCGGCGTCGAGCGCCTGCTGAGCCGCGGCGACCGCCTTGCCCTTCTCGTCGGCGGCACCCGAATTCTCATTCTCGGCAGCGGGCTTGTCGGCGGCCGGCTTGGCGGCGCCGGGCTTGGTGGATTTCTTACCGCCGGTGGTCTGCGTCGGCCCATCGAACGCCGCGGCGGGCAGCGTCGCCGCCACCAAAATCGCACACAGCATCAGAATGCGCACAACGTCCCCCTTGACCCGGCTAGGAAACTCGATCGCCGACCGCGCACCTATCGCGCGCCGCCGAGCCTAAGTGAAGCGCGATTTCGAGGCAAATCCGCGGCCGACCCGCCGAGGCCTTATCCCGCTTATTCAACGGTAACGGATTTGGCCAGGTTGCGCGGCTGATCAACGTCCGTGCCCATGATTACGGCCGTGTGGTAGGCCAAAAGTTGCACCGGCACGGCGTAGATCAGCGGATTGGTAAAGTCCGAGGCCGTCGGCATCTCGATATGGGCGGCGACCTTGCAGCCGACGTCCTCGGGCGACGCATCCGAAATGAGGATGATCTGGCCGCCACGGGTGGCTACCTCCTGCATATTGGATACTGTCTTCTCGAAGAGGTCATCCCGCGGAGCGACGACGATCACCGGCACGTTCTCGTCGATGAGCGCGATCGGACCGTGCTTCAGTTCTCCGGCGGCGTAGCCCTCGGCGTGGATGTAGGAGATTTCCTTGAGCTTCAAGGCGCCTTCCAGCGCCAGCGGATAGCTCGTGCCGCGGCCGAGGTAGAGCACGTCGCGCGCCTTGGAGAGCGCGTGGGCGATCGACTCGTACTGTGCCTCGTTGCGCAGGATGGTCGAGATGTGGCGCGGGACCTCGATCAGCGCCTGCACCAGAGCGCGCTCCTGCTCGCGGCTGATGGTGCCGCGCGCGCGCCCGAGGCCGAGCGCCATGCAGGCGAGCACCGAAAGCTGACAGGTGAACGCCTTGGTCGAGGCGACACCGATCTCGGGCCCGGCGAGCGTCGGCAGCACGACGTCGGATTCGCGCGCGATGGACGAGGTGCGCACGTTGACGATGGCCGCGATGCGCTGCGCCTCCGCCTTGGCGTGGCGCAAGGTGGCGAGCGTGTCGGCCGTCTCGCCCGACTGGGAGACGAACAGCGACAGGCCGCCGGCGGCGAGCGGCGGCTCGCGGTAGCGCATCTCCGAGGCGACGTCGATCTCGACGGGCACGCGCGCGTAGCGCTCGATCCAGTATTTGCCGACGAGTCCCGCGTAGTAGGCCGTGCCGCACGCCGACAACGTCACCCGCTGCAGCGCTGCCGGGTCAATGCCCAGTGCGGGCATAGCCACCGTGCCGGCGCCCATGTCGATGTAGTTCGCAAGCGTGTGGCTGATGACCTCGGGTTGCTCGTGAATTTCCTTCGCCATGAAGTGGCGGTGATTGCCCTTGTCGACGAGCAGCGAGCTGGCGACCGACTTGATCTGCGGGCGCTCGACGGGGCGGCCTGAGCGATCGAAGATCTCCACGCCCGTGTGGTGCAGCACCGCCCAGTCGCCTTCCTCGAGATAGGTGATGGCGTCGGTGAACGGCGCCAGCGCAATGGCATCCGAGCCGAGGTACATTTCACCGGAGCCATGACCGATGGCCAGCGGGCTGCCCTGGCGCGCGGCGATCATCAGGTCATCGTGTCCCGCAAAGATAATGGCCAATGCGAACGCGCCTTGCAGGCGTGCGAGTGCGTGCTTCACGGCCTGCTTGGGGCTCAAGCCTTTGCCGAGCTCGTCGGCGACGACGTGGACGATGGCCTCCGTATCGGTGTCGCTCTCGAACACGTGGCCCTTGGCGGTGAGCTCAGCTTTCAGCTCGCGGAAGTTCTCGATGATGCCGTTGTGCACGACCGAGACCTGGCCGTTCATGTGCGGATGTGCGTTGCGCTCGGTCGGCCGGCCGTGGGTCGCCCAGCGCGTGTGGCCGATGCCGGTGTGCCCTTTCAACGGCTCCTTGAGCAGCCGGCCTTCGAGGTTGCGCAGCTTGCCCTCGGCGCGGCGGCGTTCCAGATGGCCATTCTCCACCGTGGCGATGCCGGCAGAATCGTACCCGCGGTATTCGAGCCGACGCAGGGCGTCGACGAGGTCGGTGGCGACGGCCTTCTGCCCGATGATTCCGACGATGCCGCACATGGCTGTTCAGATCCTTCAGCGGTTCGAGCGTGGAATAGTGCTATCTTTTGATTAACATGTCCCTCAAATCACAGTGTGTTTCAGTGACTTTCGGGGCTCGCATTCTGTCGACCCGTCACCCGGCCTTGGCCTTGCGCTTGGCCATCATGGCGCGGAACTTCGCCGCCCAGCCGGGGCGCTCCTCCTGCGTCGAGCGCTCCAGCGCCAGCGCGTCGGCGGCGACGTTCTTGGTGATCACGCTGCCCGATCCGATGTAGGCCCCATCGCCGATCTTCACCGGCGCGACGAGCGAGGTGTTGGAGCCGATGAACGCCCCCTCGCCCACCTCGGTGCGATGCTTTCCGAAGCCGTCGTAATTGCAGAAAATGGTGCCGGCGCCGATGTTGGCGCCTGCGCCCACGGAGCCATCGCCGAGGTAGGACAGGTGATTGGCCTTGGCGCCGGCTCCCAGCGTCACGTTCTTCACCTCGACGAAGTTGCCGACATGCGCGTCGGCGCCGAGAGCTGCGCCGGGACGCAGCCGGGCGAACGGCCCGACGCGGGCGCCGCGTCCGATGTGCGCACGCTCGATGTGGCAGTTGGCACGTATCTCGGCGCCGTCCTCGACGGTGACGCCCGGACCAAAAAAGACGTTCGGTTCGATGACGACGTCGCGGCCGATTTTCGTGTCGTAGGCCAGCCACACCGTTTCCGGCGCGATGAGCGTTGCGCCTTCGCGCATCGCAGCGAGCCGCGCACGTCTCTGGAAGATGGCTTCGGCGGCGGCGAGCTGATCGCGCGCATTGACGCCGAGGACCTCATCCTCCGTGCAGGTAACGACACCAGCACGCGTTCCGTTGGCGCGAGCGATCTCGACGGCATCGGTGAGATAATACTCGCTTTTGGCGTTGGCATTGCCGATGCGGCCCAGCACGCCGAGCACATCCTCCAGCCGAAAAGCCATGACGCCCGAGTTGCACAACCTGACGCGACGCTCCTCATCGCTCGCATCCTTGTCCTCGCGGATGGCGCGCAGCCAACCGCCCTCATCGATCAACAGACGGCCGTAGCCCGCAGGATCGGCGGCCTCGAAGCCAAGGACAGCAATGCCGGCGCCGCCGTCGAGGCGGGCGCGGAGTTTTTCCAGCGTGACGGCGGAAAGGAGCGGCGTATCGGCATAGAGCACCAGCACGTCGCCCGAATGGCGGGCCAGCGCTTCGCGCGCCGCGAGCAGCGCGTCCGCCGTGCCACGCTGCTGCGTCTGCACCCACACACGCGCCTGCGGCGCCCACGCCAGGGCCTCGGCGCGCACGGCTTCCATGTCAGGGCCGACGACGACGGAGAGCGCATCGGCACCGAGCTGCTGGGCAACCGCGAGCACGTGGCCGAGCATCGATCGGCCAGCGATTTTGTGCAGCACCTTCGGCCATGCGGATTTCATCCGCGTGCCTTGGCCGGCGGCAAGTATGACAACGAGCAAGGGGCGGCGGCTCATCCGGCGTCTCGGTTAATAGGCAGGCGTCGATTGCAGGTGGTTAATCGGGGCGTGCGGGCGGAGCACATCATACGCGCGCGATACACAAGGCGAAGCGGAGCAAGTTCTATACCGAGCCGCGGCGAAGCCCAACAAGACGGACGTTTCGAGCCCGGGATCGATGGCCGAGCGGCCACCGACCATGTTGCATTCCGAGCACAGGCGGCGCCGAACCCCTAGCGAATCGTGGACTTTGCCGCGGCCCGCCGCATCGTCCACAGATCGCGCGCCGTTTCGGGCTTGGCCGCGTTGACCCCGTGGGACGGACTCAACGACGATCCCTGCGTGATTCCAAGGCAGACCCATTCTGGACCGATATTTTGATGCGTATACCGGTCGAATCGCTCAGCCCTGTGCCGCGTATAAAACCGTGGAAGCTGAAGAAAATGTCCGCACTCCCGTCTGCTGGCCCGGCGCGGCGCCGCACTCTAACCCCATACGTCCTGCTTTGGGTGGCGCTGGCCGGCCTTTCTTTGGCCTACCTGACCTTCCTCGGCGTGCGCCCGGATGTGGTGGCTGCGCTACGTGCCGCCGCGCCCGACCCGCAGCAGGCGCTGAATGAGACGAAGCAGACCGTCGAGCGGGCGCTGGCCGATCTCGATCCCCTGCGCCAGAGCGTCGGCGAGATGAAGATGGACGTCGCCATCCTGAAGATCGGCGCGCAGGAAGCGGCAGATCGCGACAGAATTCTGCTGGAAAAGGTCGAGGCGCTCGAGCACCCGCTCCCGGCGAACACGGCATCGGTGTTAAATGGCAAAGGCTCCTCGGTAGTAGTCGCGTCCGTTGTGCCGCCCGCCCCGAAGGCGGCGCCCGTAAAGGTCCCCCCCGCTAATGTCTCCGCCACAGAGCCCGATGCAGCCGCGCCGGAAGCCGCGGCAAAGCCAACCGCTCAGAAGGCTGCCGCGCAGAAGCCTGCCAACGCTATCGAGACCGGCAGCATCGCCCACGGCGCCAAGGCCGCGGCGGCTGCTACGAAGCCGCTGCCGGTCGGTATCCTGCTCGCCACCGGCCCGTCGGTCGACGCCCTGCGTCTCAGCTGGACCATTCTCAACGATCGTCACGCCGATGCTGTGCGCAGCCTGCACGCGCGCTACGTGGTGAGCGGAAAGCCCGAGGAACGCACCTACGGGCTGGTGGCGGGACCGTTCGAGACGATCGCCGACGCCAAGGCGGCGTGCAAAACGATCGCCGATCGCGGCATGCCGTGCGAGCTCAGCTCGTATCGCGGCAACGCCCTCTAGGCTTACGCAGCAGGACTAGGGGCGCGGCGCGCTGAACGTGTCGCACGCCTGCAGGTCGCCGCTTTCGGCGCCGCGCAGGAACCAGCGCGTGCGCTGCTCGGTCGTGCCGTGCAAACTCAGACGCGGCAGCGCCGAGGCCGGCTGATCGGCGAGGATCTTCTCGTCGCCGATGCTGGCCAGCACGATCAGCATGTCCGAGCGCAATTGGCTCGAGTCCGCCCACCCCGCGCTGCCGTGGATCCACACGCCCGCGTAGCAATCCGCTTCGAGCTCGAAGCGGCGCACGAGCTCGGGGCCGTCGCCCGGCGCGGCATAGATCGCCCGGTTGAGGAGGTGGAAGCGGCCGTGCAGGTTCTGAATGTGGTGGCCGAATTCGTGCCCGATGAGAAACGTCATCCCTGCCTCGGCCTGCGGGCCGAACTTTGACATCAGCCGGTTGGCAGCATCGGTGCCGACGAACACGGTCTGGTTGCCGCTGCAGTAG
>Ga0299912_10002737_pt1 | contig 14466 bp, 10 predicted proteins | sample RVTome_2_FD_207667 | JGI IMG/M metagenome (GOLD analysis project Ga0299912, IMG submission 207667) | Soil microbial communities from uranium-contaminated site in the Upper Colorado River Basin, Wyoming, United States - RVT95D214 (version 2) ...
CAAGGGGATGATCAGAGAACTCAGCAGGAAGGCGACATGTCGCTTCCGAAAATCGGTATCAAGAAATGTCCTCGTAAACGTGGCGTACATGTGTGGGCCGCCAATGAGCAACGCGATCAGGCCATTTACAGTATTCCGGCTGACATCCAGCATGTCTGATACGCTGACGCCAAAAAAATCACGAATTGTGGAGACGCTGAGCAAGTACAGGAAGATTTCATACGCTGCAAACGGCAGGACTACCAATCCTGCGCTCAGACTTATGAACGTGAGATCCCACGTCCTGTTGTTCAGCCACAGGTAGGCCGGGATAGCACTGGCACGCGGCTCGGCAGTTGCCGAAACTGTCGAATTCATAGTTCCGTCCTCATTCGTGAAACAAAACAGAGTTGCTGAAGCATTCAAATCTCAGGATCCACGTTCACCCAGACACCAGCAGGCCATTTCCTCGAATTCCGTGCTTGTTGACCCGGAAGGAATTACAGGGACTGTCCAGGTAGGGCGTGAGGCCCGCAAGGGGCCTTTCCACAAAAAGGTTTCTAGACAGCCTCCGCAAAAATACGCCAATTCACGAAAACAGTCAAGTTGTACCAGGCTCAGGGCATGTTCATTACGCGTGAGCTTTCCAACCAACTCCAAAGCGGTCAAAAAAGAAAACGATCAAAAGAGGGGGATGGTTCCGTAGCGACGCTGATGGGGATCGCCATCGGGATCACTATCATGAGGTCTTTCCGGGACCGATCTACTCGTCGTAGAGGCGATGCAGGGCTGAAAGAACCACTCCGCACGCAACACTGACATTCAGGGATTCGGCCGCTCCATAGCGTCGTATCGTCAGCCGAACATCCGCAAGCTGTTTCACCTGGTCGGAGACGCCCCACGCTTCGTTGCCGAAAACGAGCAGCGACCTGTTCTCATATCTCACCCTGTCGAAATGCACTTCCCCGTTCACGTCGGTGACATAGGTTTTGTAGCCCATCGCCTTCGCTTTGGATAGTGTGGAGAGGAGATCGACGCCTTCCACAATCGGAAAGTGAAATATACCTCCCATCGTTGCCCGGATTACCTTCGGGTTGTACAGCTCAACCGAGTTCCGCCCGAGCAGGATTCCTCCCACTCCGAACCAGTCACACGTCCGGATCATTGATCCAACGTTGCCCGGGTCCGATACGCCGTCAAATCCAACAATAAAGGAATGTGTACCGTTGTTGTGCAGGAGGGTCTCAAGGGAAAACTGCTTCTGCTTGAGGACGGCGACAATTCCCTGGAACGAGACCGTTTCGGAGATCACTTCCATCTCGCGCGTCGTGACCTGATAAAGTTGGGATGTTCTCTTTTGAAGGAGCTGAAGAAGCAACTTACCGGCGGGTTGTTCGGTGAGTTCGCGAGTGTAGAACGCCTCAAGGACCTTAAAGTCGGAATTGACTGCCTCACCCAAAAGTCGGACCCCTTCGACGATGAACTTCTTCTGTTCATCCCTGTGTTTCTTGGACGTCAGCTCGCGGAGTTCTTTCAGCTTGTTCTTGCTCAGCAACATGAGGGTCCAGCGTCTGAAGGAAGTGGTCAAAGTTTCGAATACCCCCTCAGAGTTTACTCTTAAGTCACTTCAAAAGCAATACGGCATAATGCGCTGCCGATTGTTTTCGCCAGGATATCAGACTGCAATCTTGGGGCAAAGCCCGGAATTCTCGCAGTGACGATGAACCGTGTAATGAAGATCGTCACCGGGGCAATGACCCGCAAAACTCGTTCTTGCACAGATAAGGACGGCATCAAAACGCCGAAGATCGACCACGCCGGCATACCCGTCACTCATCGTGCTTCGCTATTCCCTATACTCCCCCCACACCTGTCGCAGGGTGTCTGATATTTCCCCCACCGAAGCATACGCTTCAACGCTCCTCAGGACAAGGGGGACGACATTTTGCTCCGTCTTCGCGGCCCGTTTGAGATCAGCGAGCGCGGCAATCACCGCACCGTTATCACGACCCGCCCGAACGCTCTTGAGCCGATTGATCTGCTTCTCTGCAAGCATTTCGTCGACCCGCAAGAGATCAGACGTTGGAACATCTTCGGTTACGAATTCATTCACTCCGACAATGATCTTTCTTTTCTTCTCAATCTCAAGCTGGTAGCGGTACGCGCTCTTGCTGATTTCATTCTGATAATACCTCTGTTCAATTGCGCGAACGGCACCTCCCATCTCATCAATCTTATCAATCAGCTCGCCCGCCTTCCGCTCGAGTTCATCCGTCAACGATTCCAAATAGTACGATCCCCCAAGCGGGTCGATTGTATCTGCCACCCCCGATTCGTGTGCGATCACCTGCTGGGTACGCAGAGCCAGAGTTGCTGAGGCTTCAGTCGGCAATCCAAGCGCCTCATCGCGCGCATTGGTGTGAAGCGATTGACATCCCCCGAGAACCGCCGCAAGGGCTTGGAGTGCGACACGAACCACATTGTTATCAACTTGCTGAGCCGTCAGCGTCGAACCGCCGGTCTGGGCATGGAAGCGCAGTTTCATCGATTCTTCGCTCTTCGCGCCGAGGCGCGATTTCATGATGCCCGCCCAAAGTCGTCGTGCAGCACGGAACTTCGCTACTTCTTCAAGAAAATTGTTGTGGACATTGAAGAAGAAGGAGATCTGCGGACCGAATGAATCCACATCAAGCCCTGCCTGAAGTGCCGCCCGGACGTATGCAATTCCGTTTGCCAGCGTGAATGCCAGTTCCTGGATTGCTGTTGCTCCGGCCTCACGGATGTGATAACCGCTGATGGAAATTGTGTTCCATTGCGACAGGTTTTGGTTGCACCACTGAAAGGTATCAGTCACGAGCCGCATTGAAGCTGCCGGCGGAAAGATATACGTCCCTCTCGAAACATATTCTTTCAGAATGTCGTTCTGTATCGTTCCTGAAATCCTCCGGAGATCGGCCCCCTGCTTCCTGGCAAGAGCAACATACATGCAGAGCAGAATGGCCGCCGTCGCGTTGATTGTCATCGATGTCGAGACCTTCTCAAGCGGAATCTGGTCGAATGCAACTTCCATGTCCGCAAGCGTGTCGATGGCAACGCCGACCTTTCCTACTTCCCCTTCAGCAAGCGGATGGTCCGAGTCATATCCCATCTGGGTAGGCAGGTCGAAGGCGACTGAAAGTCCGGTCGTCCCCTGGCTCAACAGATACCGATACCGACTGTTGGACTCTTCCGCAGATCCGAATCCCGCATATTGCCGGATCGTCCACAATCTTCCACGGTACATCGTTGGATACACGCCGCGTGTGTAGGGATACTCTCCCGGGAAACCGAGCCGCTCGCTATATGTAAACTCTCTCGGCGTGTAGAGCCGGTCGACGGGAATGTCCGAATCCGTGGAGAAACCGGCCTTCCGCTCGCCGAAGCGCTCAAGCAGAGGTTTCACCCGTTGTTCTTCCCAAGCCGTCCTGCGCTGTTCGATGTTGGCAAACAGGTTCTCTGAGGGTGTCATGTTAGTAGCTGAAAAGGTTGAAGAAAATCCCCGGAAATGATAACCATCCCTGCAGAGAGAATCAAGGCATTACCGCCAGTCGACATGCGACAACGAGCTGCCGTCAGATTCAAAAACGACAGCCCCCTCCTCGTCTGTACGCACAATATCTACACGCGAATCGTTCAGCCTTCGAATGACGTCAGGTGACGGATGGTTGAACCTGTTGTACATTCCGACCGAAAGAACAGCATATTCGGGCCTCACAGCATCAAGGAACGCCTCCGAACTGCTTGTGCGGCTGCCGTGATGGCCGATCTTTAGCACTGTCGAGTTCAAGAAGTCTCCATACGTTTTCAGCATTTCTTCTTCAGCCTCCATCGCAGCATCTCCCACCAGAAGGAACGAGACCTTGCCGTGCTGCAGTTTTAGAACCACGGATGCATTGTTCATGGAGAGCTCAGCCGACGATGTATCTGATCGAATGAAGACTGGCGAGGGAGACAGGATGTACATTCTGGCTCCGGCATCAACCTCAAGGCTCGTCCCGGCTCGCCCACGCAGGAGCTTTGTCCCCACTCTCTTGACTTCCCTGCAATACTCGGAATAGAGATCCGACGGGGCAATCAAGCCGTTGTCGAGGACTGCCCTCACCTTGAAATTTCTCAATACCGCGGGGACGCCTCCAAGATGATCGGCATCTGGATGTGAAACCACGAGGAGGTCTATGACCGAGATCCCCTTTCGTTTCAGAAACGGCGTAACGATCCTTTCGCCGGCGTCGAAGTCGGCGGACTTTGGTCCCCCGTCGATCAACAGGTTCCTTCCTCCTGGCAGCTCTGTGAGCACGGCGTCTCCCTGTCCAACGTCGATGAAGTTCATTCGGACTCTGCCAGTCGTTGGGGTGGTCGCTTCCGATACAGAAACAAGTATAGCGAGATCTAGTGCAATGAGGAAAATAATGAGCAATCGTTTGGCAACGACTGCCAGATTCAGATGAAAAAGGAGTATGAGCCCGCAGTAATAGGGAAGTGCATCAAATGGTCGAAGTCGGTATGCGTCGAACGTCGCGAGGGGGAGTCCCGCCGCGAAGTCGGCGATAAGAAGGGTCCCCCGTAACAAGATGAAATTGACTGCCGCGAAGATTTCCGCAAGCCACGTGCTCAGGATTCCTCCAACAATCGACACAAGACCCACAACGACGCTCACACCGACAAGCGGCACAACAACAGTGTTAGCAAGAAGGCCGATGATCGAAACTCTTCCGAAGTACAATGCAGTGATGGGCAGCGTCCCTAGCATTGCAGCCGCGGAGACAGCGCACACTCTCAACGCCCACGCAATTCCCCGGTGCATCAGCGTCGCTGCCGGAATGCTTCCTATGAGACGGTTCAGGATCGGGTAGAAATGGATGATCGACAGCGCCGCCACGAAGGAGAGCTGGAACCCTACATCAAACAATTGTCGCGCGTCAGCCATAAGAATGATGAGTGTAGCAAGGGCAATGGAATTATAGGGATTGGATTTCTCTTGAACTAGCGACCCGAAGAAAAACACGAGCGCCATGATCGTCGCCCGCACCACCGGGGCCTGATTGCCGGCGATGAACATAAAGAGCACAAGAGCGCTCGACATAAGTGCGAAGCGTGCCACCTTTGACAGCCGAAGGAACTGCAGCACGACGAAAACCGCCGCGGCCACAACAGCGACATTGGAACCGGAAACGGCAAGCACATGGGCGACCCCCGCATTTGCAAACGCAACCCTGTTAGAAGTTGAAATCCCGCCCCTTTCCCCTATGAGTATCCCTTTGAGGAATTCCCCTTCTTGACCTTTGATAGTTGAAGAAATGTGATCGAGAATATATGTGCGCACAGGATCGACAATGGCACGCATGTACCATACGCCGGCCGTGCTGTCCAGGATCGACACATTGTCCAACCCGCGAACAAGCATCTGCTGCGAAATCCCGAGAGCCTCGCAATACGCTCGCATATTGAATTCCCCGGGATTGCGTTGCTCCGGGAAGAGGGACAGCAGACCACGGCACTCAATTGTCATCCCGTAACAAAGACGGATCATTTCCGAATCGCTCCGCCTTCTCCTCAGTGTCACACGCACGTTCGAAGAGATCGGGTACCTGCAGGAATCCTTGAACAATGCTTCCCCAGCAACGACGCACTGCAGACGATTTTCTGTGCTCCCTAGAATCTCGATGACAGTACCGCGCAACACCAACTCCGCGTGTGAGGGAATAGATTCTTCAAGACCCGTGGCAGAGGTGTCGACGGCGATTTTCCCGGTACCGACGGTCACACACAGGAGCGCAACACTTAAATGCAGGGAGCCGGCACACCGATTCGCACGGTGAGAAAGGGAGAAGAGAATGAATGAAGTTGACAGCAGAACCAGACACACGCCGATAAGCAGCTGGACAGAGACAACGCATGACCTGCCGATCACAATGCCGACGATAAGCAGAAGAGCAACCCTGGCGGCGGGACATTTGTGTAGAGCGGACTGAAGAGTCATGAGATAACCATCTGCCTCCACATTCAATTACACGTTAACAGACAATTATCCGAGCTCTCAACGCGCGGGATTCGCGGGAGTCCCTGTGATATACTCCATCAAAACGGGGGTAACATGGGTGAGATTGGCGGGAGAGCCTTTTCGGGGCTGGCTGAGTCGGGAGGCGAGTCTTTCGTGGTCGCGTCCATACATGATTACAGGGACAGGATGCCTGGTGTGACTCTTGGTCGACATGTCTTCAATGTTTCCATGGTCACTCGCGACGAGAAGAAGTGTGCGGTGTGTATCGAGCAGTTCCAGAATGCCTGAGAGCATTGCATCAAAGAGCTCAAGGACCTCGATTGCGGTCTCCATGCTTTTCGAATGGCCCGCGTGGTCGGTCTTCCAATACTCGAACAATACAAAGTCGTATTCCTTTGAGAGCCTTGCAAGCCTGCGGCCCGCTTCCTCTGGCTCGATCTTTGCAAGGTCAGGGTACCCAATGTCAGTCCAGCCACGGTTCGTGATGTCTGCCGAAACTCCTCTCCCGGCACAAAGGTCCTCGTACCGCAACAGCGGAATCCCCGACATGACGCACGAGAGCGTGGTCACCGTCAGGCGTGACCGATGCTGACTTACATAATCGAAGAACCGTTGAGGGAACGCATTCGCAAAATATGGTTTCTTGCGAACAGCTTTCAACCGCCTGAAAATATTATGCTCTTCAATGACAGGCTTGAGTGAGGAGTATGGATAAGGTCCGAAATGCCTGCCGATGAGCTTTGCACCATTCAACCCCGTGAAGAGTGCTGTCTGGCCGGTGCCGCTTTGGGGAAGGCCTTCAATTCCAAGAGTTGCATCAAGGGGGAGGAGCGTTGCCCGGTGGTTCGATATTTCTCGATGACGGAGCGATGGGAGAGAACCGCCGAGCAGCCAGCGGAGTGCAGGGAGTCGCGAGGCAAAGAAAGGATTGACAGACTCGTCTCGCCTCCCGATGCCAACACCATCAAGAAACAACATCAATACGCGCACAAGAACGTCCCGGCGTTTATTTGCAGAGCACGGTTATTTTGGGAAGACAGAAGAGGAATCGCAGGACCTCATTTTCCTTGCGGCGAGGGATGCGACCGTACGTAAGTCGCCCATTCTTTTTCAACATCTTCAAGGTCCCGTCCGAAGCACTTTTTGACGACCTGCTCAATCGTCGTCTGTCCGTCGAATGACTTGAAGAGATCGAGCGTCTTCTGCTCACCAAACTTCTTCACGAAGAAGCTTATTGTTGAGCCCAGAATGTAGTGCACATCGTTTCGTTGAGGAGGGTTCGGATACGTCTGGAGGTCCTGCTCGAGATCCGCAAAGGATGCAAGCCGCACTCCTGAAGGCCGACTCATTGTTGCAGTGGAGCCGCAGTGGTAGACAGCAAACGCCTCGCAAAGCCAGCGGGGGCAACCCTTTTCTGCCGACTGATCCAGTAGAGCGAGCACGAGCTCAAATGATAGCGACTGGTCGAAAATCTTGCGCATCACCAGCGCCTGGACCGGTTGGACATGCAGGATCCCGCGGGAATATATGGCTCCCCGCCAGCTCGGGGTACGATTGGTCTTCGCCGAAAACTTTCCAACGGCGTCGTACACCGTCACCCCCAGCCTTTTCTTGAAATCTAAACCGAGTTTCTCACTAAGATGGTCATAGTCGCTCTCCAGATAGTCGACTACCTTCTTCGCATCCTGGTCTGACACACCGCGTTGATACTGTATTTCAAAATGCGGTGTCTTCATAGATGAGAAATCGCCCTGTCCCAGCAGTTGCGTAGTCACGACAACTGTGAAAAGAGCTATACCATGTCTCACTCTCTGAATACTCACACCATGTATGTGTGCCATGGGGGCTACCTTCTCTTGCTCTCTATAATGATCGTCACCGGTCCGTCGTTTACGATCGTCACATCCATCATTGCTCTGAACACGCCCGTGAGGACCTTGTCTTCACCCAGCACTGATCTCATGCGCCCGACAAACACTTCATACAGCGGCTCAGCCTCGGCGGGCGGCGCTGCCTCAGTGAACGCTGGGCGATTTCCCTTTTGCGTGTCGGCGTAGAGTGTGAACTGTGAAACGACCAACACACTCCCGTCAACGTCTCTCAGGCTCAGATTCATCTTCCCCCCGGCATCTTCAAAGACCCGAAGCGCTGAACACTTATCGGCCAGGAATACCGCATCGGCCCGAGAATCCCCCTTCCGTATACCGAGCAATATCACGAAGCCTTTCCCTATTCGTGCATTTAGCACCCCGTCAATCGCAACGCTTCCCTCACTTACGCGCTGTACGAGGGCTTTCACGTTCGCTGACTCCCTCTTCCTGAAATACGAGCCATGAGGACGCGTGAGATTCCTGAATAGTCGGCAAACAGCCCGCCGACTATGAACCCGGAGCCTTCCACAATCGTTCGCGTCGCTTCTGATTGGTTGTATGCAATCTCCACAAGGAATGCGCCGCCATCCTTGAGTTTCTCTCCCGCAATCGTGCAGATCCTGCGGATGAAACGGAACCCATCTCCATTATCACAGGTGGCAATTCTCGGCTCGAACTCCCTGATCTCCGGCGCGAGGATCTCAAATTCGCTCTCTGAAACATACGGAGGGTTTGAAACGATAATATCGAATTTCTTCCCCGGCAAGAAGTCGCAAAAGATGTCGGCTTCCATCAGAGTGACCGTCGACAACGCGTGCCGCGACAGGTTGCGCGCTGCCGTTTGAAGGGCTGCATGACTGATATCGATTGCCGTAACAACAACGTTGCGCGCGAAGTGCGCCAGTGCTACTGAGATATTTCCGGACCCGGTGCCAATATCTAGAACTTCGACTCTCTCCTTCCCGGCGGCTTGGATGATCTTGAGAGCTTCTTCGACAAGTACTTCAGTCTCGGGTCGTGGGATGAGAACACTCTGGTCTACAAACATTTTGAGACCCATGAATTCAGTCTCGCCGATGATGTACTGTAGCGGTTCGTGGCGCAAACGGCGCTGAAGCACGGACTTGAAACGCGCACGCTCGTCAATGCTCAACGGCCGATCGAAGTTCATGTACAACTCAATCCGCGACAGCCCAAGCACGTGAGAAAGGAGCAATTCGACGTTCAACCGCGATTCATCGAAATCCCTGTCCTTCAAATACCGGGCCGACCAATCAAGAAGCGACAAGACGTTCCAAGGGGTATGTGGTCCGGTCGCCGCGCTGGAATAAGATGCATTCGTCTGATGGGATTGCATACGTGTTCACGAATATAAATCTGCTGCACCCGAAAAGCAAAGAGCTGTCAAAGCCCAGGCCCCCTTCGCAGTCGTCGCCTGAATTTGTCGCTATCCTGCCTGTGGGAACACACGAGGATCCCGCACGACGAACATGAGTAGGAACAGACCGATGAACGATAAGGTCACTCCGATGCCGAACACCGCAGTGTACCCGAACATATCGCTCAACCATCCGCCAATCAAGCCTGATAGATAAAACGGTGCAAGGACTGTGTTCATCAATCCTACGTATGTCGACCTCTGTTCAACCGGACCGTATTCGATGGACATGTTGTACCGGGCCATCAGCTCTGTTCCCAGGTTGACACCGAGAAACACATAGACCAGTTTGAACCACGATAGCGACGGAGCAAGGAGCGCGCACAGGCTGGCCAGCAGAAGGCCAAACGATGCACTCGCAAGACCCATCTTATTGCCATACCGGTCAGCAATGAACCCGTTGACGAGGGCACTGATGACCTGAGTTGCAACAACAATCAATGTGAACTCGCCGACCGCTACCTCGGTGGCATGGAACCGGTTGAGGGCGTATACAGTGAAAAAACCGACAGGCATTGTTGCAGGAATGGAGAACATCATGGCGATCATGAAGTTCCTGAATTCTTTGTTCTGTCGAAACACATCAGGAAGTTTTCTGAGGTACGCGAACATCGGTTTCCGCTCACTGACCGGACTAGGTTCCTGTTCGACCAGGTTTGTCTGGACAATGATCGATGCCATTTGCAGCACGAATGCGATGAAGAAGGCAAAAGCGTAGGAATACGGGAAGCGAAATGTGTTCAGCAGAAATATGAGCACCAACCCAAAAAGGAATGCTGCCCCACCACCTATCGAATTGCGAATCCCGACAAGTCTCCCCCGCCTGTCTGTGGGTGTTACTTTTGCAAACAAGTCAAACCACCCCGGCGTCGCCACGCCCGCAACTACCTGACACAGCGTGAACAACGTGAGAAAAAACCAGAGCGCTAGGTAAGGCTGAGAGGCTCCAAAGACCAGTACAGCAAGTCCGATTAGCGCGACTATGATTCGGTGTGACAATCCCAGCCAAATCGCCCAGGGTTTCTTCCACGGGAGGGTTTCAACGTACCGAGCTGCAAAGATCTGAGGAAGAAAGAGCCCCACCCAGACAATAACGCTGAGCGCTCCGACTGCAACGTTGCTTCCCCCGAGTCGTGCAACGAGGGCGGGCATCACCGTCTGTGCTGAGATGAGAGAGCCCGAGGCAATGAAGAGCGCGCCCTCAACCACGTTGCAGCGAAAGTTGCGGCGGGTGATGCTGTTGTCGAAGCCCGCCATATCAGTTCTCGTTGGCGCGGGAGGCGAATTCTTGTGCAAACGCCGGAGACGAGTACACGACCGAGCCGCCGATCATCGTCGCTTCAACGGCGGTCGAAAGAACCTTGCGCATGTCAGACTTCATGATGTCATTCGAAAGGATCACAATATCCGCCAGCTTGCCGGGCTCAATGGAGCCTTTCGAGGTTTCCTCGAACGCAGCATAAGCGCCCCACAGTGTGAACGACTTCAGCGCCTCTTCGCGCGTCATCCGCTGTTCGGGGTACCACCCCCCTTCGGGTCTGCCGGCGTGGTCCTGCCGCGTAACTGCAGCATAGAATCCCCAGAGCGGGTTTGGGCTCTCGACCGGAAAATCCGAACCACCGGGAATAATACTCCCGGCAGACAGCAGCGACCGCCATGCATATGCTCCGAGGACCCGCCGGGGACCCAACCGGTCTACCGCCCAGTACATATCGGATGTGCAATGTGTCGGCTGCATTGCGGGGATGACACCCAGGTCGTGAAATCTCCGTATGTCGTCCTTCTCAAGTACTTGCGCGTGCTCGATTCTGAACCGTACCTCGTCAGGTTTGGCGGCATGAGATCTCAGCACCTCTTCATACACTTTCAGGGTCATGCTGTTCGCCCGATCACCAATGGCGTGAACGCAGACCTGGAACCCTTTCCTAAGCGCCTCAGACGCCGATCTTCGGAGGATATCAGTCGAGGTCAACGTCAAGCCTCGGTTGCCTGGGTCATCGCTGTATGGATCAATCAGCGCGGCACCACGGGAACCAAGCGCTCCGTCAGCATAAAGCTTTAGGGCACGGATGGTGAGCCTGCCATCGTTCCCTCCAATCTCAGGCCCATACTTGTCATAGTATTCCCACGTCGGCCCTACACCATCAATGGCAACATAAACCCTGAACGGAAACTTTTTGTTATCAATCAGTTTCTTGTAGATCGATATCCCCTCCAGATCCACTCCCATGTCGTGCACCTCGGTCAGCCCCACCCTGATGCACGTTTGGATCGCTGCCTCAATGGCCGCTGTTCGCTCCTGGTTTGAGGGTGCCGGGAGCACGGAATCCAGCAATGCCACCGCATTGTCGACAAAGACGCCCGTCGGCACACCTACCCTGTCGCGCACGATACGGCCGCCCCCGGGATCACGTGTCGAATTTGATATTCCTGCAATCGTCAGCGCTTTCGTGTTTACCCAGACAGCATGCCCATCAATGCGCCGCAGATACACAGGGATGTCTTTCGCAGCTGCATCGAGCATTACCTTATTCGGGAACGACTTGTTCGTCCATTTGTTCTGGTCCCACCCCCGGCCTCTGATCCACGCACCGGGAAGAGTTTTCACTGCTTCCTTCTCAACAACATCCTGAATCTCTTCTACAGAACTTGTTCCTGAGAGATCGAGCGTGGTCAACAATGCCCCCAGACCTTCAACATGCGCATGCGAATCAATGAATCCCGGGTAGACGGGCTTCCCTTTCAAGTCGACGATGCGAGTAGAAGAAAACGAGGCCTTGACCGTTTCGTTCGACCCGACGCCCACAATCCTGTCACCGCGAATGGCGATCGCTTCGGCTGTTGGGCGCTTGTCATTGACCGTGTACACGACACCGTTGAGGAGAAGCATGGACGCCTCTTGGGGTTTTGGATTGAAGAGCAGATAGTAGAGAATGACAGCAACCACGAGAAGAATCGGGACTAGTGCTTTGGCCTTCATTGGAAAGATCTTCATTGTGTGGAGCTAATTCCAGGTAGAAACGAATATACTGAAAGGCCCACACTTAGTCCAGCAACCTGTGACGACTCCACGGAGGTGTTGCAGTTGAACGACGAAATTTCTAAGTTCGCTCTTCACCTGGCACACTCGATCACGGAGGGACATTGCATGGCACAACGGCAGCCGACCATCCCGGTTCGGCAGGTAAAGGAGCTCGTGACACTGGTCCGTCGTCTACGGCGTGAATGCCCGTGGGATCGCGAGCAGACGCATCAGTCGCTCCGACACAGTCTCATTGAAGAGACGTACGAAGTAGTCGAAGCTCTTGATGGGAACAACCTTGACGAGCTCAGAAAGGAGCTTGGAGATGTGCTCCTGCATGTCGTGATGCAAACGACGATTGCGGAGGAGGCCGGGGAGTTCACGTTCAAGGATGTCCTGGATGCCATCAGCGCAAAACTGGTCGCTCGTCACCCACACGTGTTCGGCTCACTACAGGTGAAGGATGCCCACGAGGTTAAACGAAACTGGGAGCGGTTGAAGATGAGCGAAGGCCGCACCTCGGCACTGCAGGGCGTGCCAAAGGGGATGCCGGCATTGCAGCGTGCACAGCGCATTCAGGAACGAGCTGCCAGAGTCGGCTTCGACTGGAAAAAGAGGGAGGATGTCTGGAAGAAAGTGCTGGAGGAAGCGGACGAACTACGTGCGGCCCTCCGTGCGCGCAAGAGGAAAAAGAAAGAAGAAGAGCTTGGAGACTACCTGTTTGCGCTGGTGAATTACGCCAGGTTCGTTGGAGTTAACCCGGAGACAGCGCTTCGCCAGACCACGGAGAAATTCATCCGGCGTTTTCAACACATCGAGAACGAGCTGCGAAAACGGAGAAAGGATGTTCAGAGCTCCACGCTTGAGGAAATGGATGAACTCTGGAACGACGCGAAGAAACGGAATCTCAAATCACGATGAGCCGGAGGTATCACTCAAGTCCGAATGGGGTCCGCACAGCCGGAGCATCGTCGGATGAGTGGCCTCGCACTTGCGCCGCATGACGTTTCCTTACACAATTAGAGTACAACACGCTTAAGGGGAGGGCGCTCCGCCGCCTTCCCTCCTATCCGCCCGCTGACGCCGAACACCAGGCGTCGTTACTGCTCCTTGTTTTCTGCGTTTCCGTCTCCCACGGCCGGTGAGTCCTGGCCAGACCCGTTATGGTACTTGTCATATGCATCGATGATGTCCTTCACCAGCCGGTGACGGACGACATCGTTCCTATCCAAATACACGAACGCTATCCCTTCCACCCCCTTCAACACCTCCTGAATCTGTACAAGTCCGGAGCTCGTCTTGTTCGGCAGGTCAATCTGTGTCACGTCGCCCGTGACGATGGCTCTGGAATTCGGTCCGAGGCGCGTCAGGAACATTTTCATTTGCATCGCCGACGCATTCTGGGCTTCATCCAGGATCACATAGGCGTTGTTCAATGTCCTGCCTCGCATGTACGCAAGCGGCGCAATTTCTATAACCCGTTTTTCTATATATGTCCTCAGCTTATCGGCGGGAATCATGTCGTCCAGTGCATCGTACAACGGGCGAAGGTACGGGTCAACTTTTTCCTTGAGATCGCCTGGTAAGAAGCCAAGACTCTCTCCCGCTTCGACCGCCGGGCGGGTCAACACAATTTTCGTAATCTCGCTGTTCTTGAGACTCGCAATTGCCATTGCCACGGCCAGATAGGTCTTTCCGGTACCTGCCGGACCAACGGAAAACACAATGTCATTTTTCCTGATTTGATGCACATATTCACGCTGGCCGGGCGTTTTCGCACGGATGATCTGGTTCTTTGTATAGAGGACTGTCGTGTCGAGCTCATCCCCGCTCATCGACAAGGCAATCGTCTTCGGCAATGCGGGCTCGCCGTTTGCCTTGACCAGATCGATCACCGTGTCAACATCATTCGTGGTCAAGCCCCCGTTTTTGTTCAAGAGGAAAATCAGTTCCTTGAACAGTTTCTCGAGTTGATCGACTTCGCTCTGTTCGCCACGAAGTGTGATCGTGTCACCTCGCACCACGATCGTCGAGTCAAATCTTCGCTCAACAGTCTGCAGATTGGAATCGTTGAGTCCCAGCAAACCGAGTGTATCGGTCCCCTCCAACCTGATCT
>Ga0299912_10002738_pt1 | contig 14464 bp, 12 predicted proteins | sample RVTome_2_FD_207667 | JGI IMG/M metagenome (GOLD analysis project Ga0299912, IMG submission 207667) | Soil microbial communities from uranium-contaminated site in the Upper Colorado River Basin, Wyoming, United States - RVT95D214 (version 2) ...
AGTCTTTGAATGGTAGCTTCGTCACATTTGCTGTGAGGAGATGGTAGTTGCCCTTGATCCTTCTTTGTTCTTTTAGTGAATCTAACATGTACTTGTTCTTCTTGACGCACACTGTATCAATGTCAAAGGCCACGATGGGTGAGTGCTTTCTATTGTAGACTTCCCAGGAGTGTCTGCCGTCGCCGCAGCCCGCGTCTAGAGTAATGTCCCCATCATTGATACCCAGAATGTCGGGCTCTATAGTAATCATCTTGTTGGCAGTACCTCTTGATAAACTTCGAGCGTCTTTCTGGCTGCTTGCTCCCAACGGAATTTCTGTTTCACCCTCTTTCTCCCTGCCTCGCTCATCCGTTGTTGTGCCTGTTCATCGTTGAGCAACTGCTTGATTGCGGCAGCCAGGGCGTCAGCGTTTCTTGGAGGCACCAGAATACCGGCGTCACCTACTACCTCAGGCAGCGCTCCTCCGGTTGTGGCTATAACGGGAACACCACAGGCCATAGCTTCAGCAGCAGGTAAGCCAAAACCCTCGTAGAGAGAAGGCACCACGGCTATTTTTGCCGCTGAATAACGTTTCACCAGTTCATCCCGCGTTAGCCTCCCGGTGAAGTGCACCAGCCCGTCTAAATTGAACTTCCTTACCAGTTTGAAACCATACGAAGGTAATGGCCCCACATCTTCTATGTATGAAGAATGTCGCTCAGCATCATCCACGATGGTCAGCTTTATAGCGTCCTCTCTCAGCAATTGCAGTGCTTGCAGCAGGTAAAGTACGCCCTTCTTCCTGTCGTCCGTGTTGGCGACCATGATCAAGCCATCGCGGGCCCGGCTTGCCTCTTCATTCACACTGTAAATCTCGGTATCTATGCCATTGTAGACCACTCTCAGCCTGTCAGCGGGCACCTTAAAGAAGAGGTTTGTGTCGTTGGCGGAGCTTTGTGATACCGTGATTACTCGGTCCAGATGTCGCGCCACGAAAGCTTGCATGCGAATGAACGAATAGAACCTTTTGATCCTCCATCTTTGTCTGACCCCATTCGCCTGCTCCAGGTCAGCTTGGCTGTCTATAGGGAGAGGATGATGTATGGTGGCTATGACTGGTATCTTCAGCCTTTTCATCAACAGGAGCCCGTAACCCAGGCCTTGATTATCATGAATAATGTCGAAACGGCGCTGTTTACAAAGCTCTTTCAGCTTGGCATAAGCCCTGAAGCTGAATGCCCAGGGTTCGGCGAAGACTCCCAAGCGGCTGGCGCAAAGTTCATGCAAGTCAACGGGATTCCTGACTCTGGGAAGGTTCTTCTTGAAGGAGCTTCTGGGGTGGTATATGCTCGAGCTTCTAAGCTGATGCAGGATTACGCCTTGGCTCACTTCGGGGAAGGGCGCGCTGGAGATTACCTCCACTTCATGCCCCATCCGCTGAAACTCGCGCGAGAGATAGTAGATATAAATGCCTTGCCCGCCGCTGTAAGGATTCCCCCGATAGGTGAGCAGGCAGATTCTCATATCTTCTACTCGGATGGTGCCTAAGGAAGGGACAATTATAGCATTTTTGCCGGGTTTACGTAGCTTGATTTCACCCAGCAATACCGTGCCAATAGGACGTGTTTTCAGGATTGAAAGGGACAGCCGTTGTAAAGTATAATGTTTGTAGTTGTGGTGAGCGTAGCCCAGTGGTTAAGGCGCCAGGTTGTGGCCCTGGAGATCGTGGGTTCAAATCCCACCGTTCACCCCAATTTTTTTCTACTCCCATAGTCCAGCGGACAAGAGCACCGGTCCTCGGATTCCAGGTTAGATGTCCCAAAGAGTCATTTTGCATATAAAATAGAACAATTGTGTGAACCCTCAGAAATCGGTTTTGTTCGTGAAATACAAACCAGCAACAACCCGCGCCAAACAAAATAACGCCAAAATAGAACGCCAAATTCCAACACAATATGAAAGAGAGGACACAATAGAGAGATACCATGCCAACAAAAATGACGACAACGAATAATAGAAAAGGTCGCCCACATAACGCTGCCCCCGAAATTCCGTTGCGCCGGCCTAGCAGAGTCGATCGAAGCAATCTCGTCGGGGAGAGAGTTGTTCTCTGCCTACGGTTGCCAGCTCAGGAAGGGATAAGTTGTATTGTTGACGATATTCCAGATATATGCCGGATTGCGCGTGCCAGGACTGGTAACTGTGGTTATGTTCCATGTGGCACCCAAGAAGGTGGCGATGTCCCGCAGTTGTGCGGTGGTCTTGCCTATCCCACCAGCCGAAGTAGCTCGTCCGCTGGTTTCGGTGTCCCAGAAGGAATGGGTCACAATGCCTTCACTATATCCCACCAGACCGCCAATATCGTTATCGCCGGTCACACTGCCGACTGAATAGCAGTTGACCAGAGTGCCATTATTAGTTCCCACCAGACCGCCAGCACTCTCCTTGCCAGTCACGCCGCCGGTGGCATAGCAATTACTTACAGTGCCACTGTTTCCTCCCGCCAGACCGCCAGCACCGTAATCGCTGGTGACATTGCCAGTGGAATAGGACTTGCTCACAGTGCCAAGATTGTTCCCCACTAGCCCACCAGCACTCAAAATACAGCTCACGCTGCCGCTGGAATAGGAGTTGCTCACAGTGCCAAGATTAACTCCCACCAGGCTGCCAATATACGCAGTGCTATTGACATGGGCGTTCACCATGCCGATATCTTGAATGCGTCCTCCCTCACCAAGAATACTGAAAAGACCTACATAACCTATGCCAGGGAGGCTGATAAACAGGTCACGGATCTCGTATCCCTGCCCCTCGAAAATCCCGGTAAAAGGGGGTCCGCTCCCCTCACTCCCAGGTCCGCCAATCGGGTGCCAGCCCTTACCCTCATTGGCTGTCGGGCCCGCCAGCTCCTGATAACCAGCCGTGGTGGAATCGAGGTCGTTCATCAGAATATGATGACCATTCAAGTTGTCCCTGATGGCATTCAAATCATACCAGGTCCGTATTTGCAGGTTTCGGGTAGCAGGAGGGAAAAGGCATCCTGCCATCCCGGCAATTAAGGCTATCATAGTCAAAAGGATGCTAATCCTCACCACGTAATAGCGTCTTCTCGAACTAAGTATTTTCATATTTTACCTCTCTAGATAGGAGGGATGCTCTTCATTTCTTCATTGGCCCTCCAATAACCCAATTATACCTCCAAGAGGTCCTAAATAAAATCCATATCAGGAGAACAAGAGGAGACTGGAAGCAACATAGCGAAGATAGAAAAGAAAACCATAGCAACAAGGTCATCAATGACCGATGACGGCAAAAGCTACTCCCGCAACACTAACCCCAAGTTTTGAAATAGGGGTAGCAGAGAGAGCTGGCTTGGAGAATGTCCGTTTCCACGACTTGAGACATACATTTGCCAGACTTATGGTTACCGCCGGGAGCTAAGCCAAAGGCTATCTCAAAGGCTTTGGGACACTCCAGCGTTGCCTTTACAATGGATGTCTACTCTCATATAATTGAGGGGATGCAGCAGGACGCGACGATGTTGCTCGAAGGGGTCTTCCGAAGCTAAAAATGGGTTGTCCTGGAAGAAGATAGCGCCAAATCAACGCCCCCATTGGACACAAAATTGAGCGGGGCAATAACTTAGCTTATGCGCCTATAGCTCAGCGGACAAGAGCACCGGTCTTCGGAACCGGGGGTCGTGGGTTCGAATCCCTCTAGGCGCGCTATCATAGCACAGAGTCTATCCCGTACTCCCGCAGGAAATCGGCTTGTCTCCTTTGTGCCCTACAGAGTCTTCGATTGACCTGAGCGGATTTCGTTGAAGACGCAGAGATGCCAAGCGACTAGGTAAGGAATCGCTGAAGACTGCGGCAAAGGCATTGATAATGAGCTAAGGACGCTGTAAGATGGATGATAAATAAAGCGGGAAGGAGGGAAAGAAGAATGTTGCAAGACTTCAAGGCATTCGTACTGAGAGGCAACGTGATTGACATGGCCGTGGGCATCATCGTCGGTGTCGCCTTTGGTTTAGTCGTAAACTCACTTGTTAAAGACGTTATTATGCCGCCCATAGGGCTCGCCCTGGGCAACGTTGATTTCAGCAACCTCTATGTTCTCCTTAAAGAGAGTGCGACAACTCCCGGTCCGTATGCTTCTCTGTCTGTTGCCCAGCAGGCGGGGGCGGTTACACTCAACTACGGCGTGTTCATAAATGCGATTATCAACCTGCTGATAATAGCAGCAGCTGTCTTCTTGCTGATTGTGCGTCCGATTGCCAAGCTGCAAGCCCGCAAAAAGGTAGAAGCGCCGGCGCCGACAACGAAAGAATGCCCCTACTGCTTCACGGCTATCCCTATCAAGGCCAGTCGTTGCCCGCACTGCACTTCAGCACTGAAAGCGGCGTAAAGCAGAGGGCATTCCGTTCGGCGAGGTATCCGCGGAAGCATACTGAGCGCCTATGGCAATGCCCGCGCGGTTCAAGGAACCGTGACCCAAGCGAGACGTGCCGGGGCAAGTACTTTTGCCTAAGAGCGGCGGACGGGGTTAACTCAGAAATTACCAAGGGCGGATTCTTGTAGCTCTCGCAGGTGTGAAGTGTCGTTATGCCGGGTCAAGACGAAACGCCCATCCGCGTAATCGAAAATGGTGATTCCACCAACATCCTGATTGATATTCCGGAAGTGTGAGTTATCCAACCCTAGCAAGTAGCATATCAAGACTTTGATCACTACTCTATGCGATACCAGCAATACGTTGCCCTGGTGCCTGGACACGATGTCATTGACTACCTCAAAAGCCCTCCCTCCTACGTCTTCCAGGCTCTCTCCGCCAGGCATTTCAACCTTGTGAGGATTACTGTGCCACTCGTTGAAGAGGGCGGGATATAGCCTCCTCACTTCTGACTCGGGCAGCGACTGCCATTCCCCGAAATCAAAATCTATGAGGCCCTCGGCAATGCGTACAGCAACTTTCTGGTAACGGGCAACAGTATTTGCTGTGTCTAGCGCCCTCTTTACAGGACTTGAGTAAATAGCCTCCAATCTCCAATTGCGTAAATACTTGCCCAGTAGCTCTGCCTGCTTGATACCTACTTCGTCCAGCCCTACATCCGCTCTACCACGGAATACCTTTTCCACATTCCACGTGGTTTCTCCATGCCTGGCCAGGATGAGTTTTGCCATGAATCTCCGCAACAATCATCCAATGTTTCAGACTTTATGGCAATCTGGAAACGGACTGAACTTCTTCAAGCTTCAATTTTTGACTTGTGCTCATTGATTAGTTAGGATTTTAGGTGTAGAATAGACAGCGCAAAGGAGAGACAGCATGGTAGAGATGACGATTGACAGCATCCGTGTTAGCTTGATGAACTACCAGAGGGTGGTGATTCTGAAAGAGAAGGGGACTAATCGTTATCTGCCCATTTGGATTGGTCCTGCCGAAGCAGATGCTATCGCCGTAAAGCTGCAGAATGTCGAATTATCTCGTCCGCTGACGCATGATTTGCTGCAATCTGTGATTTCTACCCTGGGGGCTTCAGTCCGGTATATAGTGGTGAACGGGCTTAAGGAGGACACCTTCTACGCCAGACTGGCACTTACCGTTGATGGTCAACAACTGGACATCGATTCTCGACCTAGTGATGCGTTGGCCCTGGCTGTGAGAGTGGGTGCACCAATATATGTTGAGGAAACGGTGCTGGAAAAGGCGGGCATCGTACTTGAAGAAGAAACAGGCAAACCTGCTCCCGAAGGAAAAGTGGACGAACAAGAGATGAAGGGGCTGTCGGCGTATAAGGATTTCATAAATACGCTTGATTTAGAGGATTTTAAGAAACGCCAATCCTGAGAACGTCAACTGAGGCGGCCTTTGGCCACTTCCACATGAATCCTGCTGTGTCGCAGCCAACTGACTGTTTTAGGCCAGCCGTTTAGGCAAACAAAGCGAGCTCGGAATCCTAACGTGAAGGCTTTGCTTTCAGCTTGCCAGCCAGGATTTGCAGGGCAGCAAGATATCCCCTCCAACCCAAGCCACTTATCTGCCCTTGAGCTATAGGGGCAACTATAGACCTGGTTCGCCATTCGTCACGCTGGTAGATATTGGATAAATGGACTTCTATGATAGGCAGTTTGCTGTCAACCAGGGCATCGAGCAAAGAGAATCCGTAGTGGGTAAGGGCACCCGGGTTAATTATTATGCCGCGGGCGGAATCGGCTTGCTCCTGGACAAAATCTATGAGTGCCCCTTCATGATTGGATTGAAAGGTCACCACGTTGACGCCTAATGCGCGGGCTTCCTTCTTCAGTAAGGCATCAATTGCCTGCAGGGTCTTTTCTCCGTAAATTGCCTTGTCTCTCTTGCCCAGCATATTCAAATTTGGTCCATGGATAACTAGAATTCTCATGAGGCTGCCTCCTCTTTTTGTTTCTCCGTCTCAGAAAGTCTCACTTTACGTTGACAGGCGATGCATTTGACCCAATCCTCTCTATATTGTATCAGAAGACCTCCACAGTCAGGACAAGGTTGAGCTACCGGCTTGCGATTTACGGTGAACGGGCATTTGGGAAACTTGCTGCACCCGTAAAATACCCTCTTCTTTTTGCTGATTCTTTTCACAAGGTCGCCGCCACACTGGGGGCAAGGAATCCCGGTTTTGACTATGTAGGGCATGGTTGTTTTACAGTCAGGATAGCCGCTACAGGCAAGGAACTTACCGAAACGTCCGACCCTTATGACCATGGGGCGACCGCATTTGGGGCATATCTCCTCACTGGCCTGAGTCATGTTGACCTTTTCCAGGTTTGTCCAGGCTTTGTCCAACATATCCTGGAAGGGGGGATAGAATTCCTGCAAAGCAGCTATCCATTGATACTTACCTTGGGCTATTTCGTCTAGTTGTTCTTCCATCTGAGCTGTGAAGCCAGGGTCAACGATCTTAGGGAAATGCGCAGTCAGAATTCTGTTAACCGTTAACCCTAGCTCCGTAGGGTGGAATTTACCTTGGGCTTTGTTAACGTAGTCTCGCTCCTGAATTGTGGACAGGATGGGGGCATAGGTACTGGGGCGTCCGATTCCTTTCTGCTCCAGTGCCTTTATCAGTGTGGCCTCAGTGTAGCGGGGTGGCGGCTGGGTAAAACATTGTTCGGGAACGGTTCCCAGGTAAAGTAATTTGTTTCCAATCTTCAGTCTGGGCAAGGAAACTCCAATGATATCCGAGCTCTCCCCGCGTTCATCTTCATCCTTGCTTTCGCTGTAGACAGCTATGAAACCGGGGAATTTGACCACAGAGCTACTTGCTTTTAGTAGATATCCTTGAGGTTGATTTTCAGTATTGCTTGCCCTTATCTCCACATTGGTTGTGTCATACAAAGCTGCTGACATTTGACTGCCGACCATACGCTTCCAGATAAGTTCGTAGAGCTTCAGCTGGGCCAGGTCGAGAAATGGTTTGAGCTGCTCCGGCTGTCGGTAAATTTTGGTGGGCCTGATTGCCTCGTGAGCTTCCTGGGCCCACTTTGTTTTCCTGGCGAAACTCCGTGGCTTTGGCGGGAGATATCTGGCTCCGTATTTCTGGCCGATGAATTCCCTCGCTTCCGTTATGGCCGAAACAGCCACGTGGGTGGAATCGGTGCGCATATAGGTGATAAGTCCCACCGACCCTTCCTCGCCCAGGGGCAAGCCTTCATAGAGTTGCTGTGCAATAGCCATGGTACGCGAGGCTGTGAAGTGCAGCTTATGCCAGGCCTCTTGTTGCAGGGTGCTGGTGATGAAAGGGGGGGCCGGCTGACGAGCCACCTGTTTAGTCACCACCGTCTTAACTGCATATTCAGCCTTTTCTAAGTCGGCGATGACCCTGTCCGCTTCGTCCTTACTGCCAATACTCAGCTTGGTGCCATCGGCCATAGCGAACAACCTGGCTCTAAAAGCCGCCTTCTTTTCTTCAAGCGGAGCCAGCTCGACTTCCATAATCCAGTACTCCTGGGGTGTGAAATCTTGGATCTCTTTCTCGCGGTCCACAATCATCCTTACAGCCACCGATTGGACCCTGCCTGCTGAAAGTCCCCTCTGTACCTTTCGCCACAAAAGCGGACTCAGCTTGTAGCCCACGAGTCTATCCAGGATGCGCCGGGCTTGCTGAGCGTTCACCAGATTCATATCAATAGAGCGGGGACTTCGGAAAGCTTCTTGGACTGCATCCTCGGTTATCTCGTGGAAGACAACGCGATGGATGGGTCTGTCATTCTTGTCCAGCTTGGTTGCCTGTACTAGGTGCCAGGAGATTGCCTCTCCTTCGCGGTCAGGGTCAGTAGCCAGATAGATAGAACGGGCTTTGCCAACTGCCTCTTTGATTTCGCCGATTATCTTTCTCTTCCCCGGGGGAACAACGTACTCGGGAGTGAATCCCTTCTCTATATCTACGCCTAGGCTTCCCTTGGGCAAATCACGTACATGCCCGAGAGACGCCTTGACGCTGTAGCTGCGCCCCAGGATCTTGTTCAAAGTCCTGGCTTTGGCAGGAGACTCGACGATAACTAATTTACTTGCCATGACTTATCCTCTCTCAATCTAACCCCAAAAAGTCACGAGGACTTCTAGGGAACCGTGATGAATCTGCTCTAGACTTAATTGGGTCGCCAGAAAAATAGCAGGATTCTCTCGCGATGGTCTACTTCCTTCGAGTCAGCACGTAGTTCATGTTCCCTACTTGCCTGGCAATACCCTTAAGCTCCAGTATCGCTAGAGTGCTGCTTACTTCTGGCATAGTCAAAGCGCTGTGGCGGCAAATCTCGTCTATATGATTGGGCTCAGAGCTCAATTGGTTCAGTATAGCAGATTCAATCTCACTAGCCGGGGAGAATTCCTTAATCTCGGCTTGCTGCACCACGATGGTCAGGTTCAGTTCCTGGAGAATATCGGCATAATTGCGGACCAACTTAGCTCCTTCTTGAATGAGACGGTTAGTTCCTTGACTCGCCGGGGACAGGATGCTGCCCGGAACAGCGAAAACCTCTCGGTTCTGTTCCACCGCCTGATGGGCGGTGATCAAAGCTCCACTCTTTTCTCCGGCTTCCACTACCAGTACCCCAAGACTCAAGCCACTCATAATGCGATTGCGGAGCGGGAAGTTCTCGGCCTTAGGCTTGACGCCTAACGGATATTCACTGATCAGAGCGCCGTTCTCCATAACAGCTTGAGCCAATTTGGCGTTCTCCGCAGGGTAGACGATGTCAAGACCGGAACCGAACACAGCTGCGGTCTTGCCACCGGCATCCAAGGCAGCCCGATGAGCCACAGAGTCAATTCCTCGAGCTAATCCGCTGATGATTGTGATCTTACTTCTGGCTAAGTCTGTTACAATCTCTTCGGTCACCTGTCTCCCGTAGACGGTGGGACGACGGGTGCCGACTATGGCCAGGCAAGTCTCATCCTCGGCTGGCAGACTACCCCGTACATAAAGGACAGGCGGATAGTCATAAATTTCCTTTAATCTCGAAGGATAAGTAGGATCCTCGCAGACCAATACATTCACCCTGTGGCGTTCCAGTTCTTCCATCTGGGCGTCCAGGGAGATCCTGGGGCGCAGGGTCACCAGAGCATCTATGCTTCGTGAATCCAGTCCCGCTTGTTGTAGCTTGCCCTCGGGAGCCTTCCAGGCACTCTGCAAACTGCCAAAGTACTCTTTTAGCCGGGAAATGCGGACCCGGCCAATCCCGGGTATCCCGGAGAAAGCCACCCAATATTTCAGTTCGTTAGCACTTACCATATCAAGAGCGTTTGTCAAGACTTTCCTGTCATTCTGAGCGAAGCGAAGAATCTAGGTCCTTCGCTATTGCTCGTAGTGACATAATGAATAACGTTATCAAGCCAAGCCTTGGTGGATTCTAGCACAACTCTTTGTGCAAATGAGAGATATTGACACCATACGGTAGCTATGCTACGCTAAAACAAATCGAGACTCGCTTGACTGGGGGACTGTCTAATCGGTCGCCCCTGCAATGAGTGAAAAGGGAAGGTCTTTATACGCTGTTGTGAGCTATGTGAAGGTTTCTGGGGCGTCTAGAGCAAGCCCAAATCAACAGAGAAGACTATCGAATTGATGGGAAAAGGAGGTAGAAAATGCCGGAACCGGGTACCGCTGTCCCTATCGAAATATTTGACGTTGGCCTAGGCACATTGGTGCTAGCCCTGGGGATTTTTATGGTCGTCGTGGGCATAATAATAGCCGGTGTGGTCTATCGGGAATCGCGCGAGTGGAAGAAGATGGTACTGCCCATGTTTGATAGGGCCTCCACCGAGACAGGGCCAGAGTCTCCTGCAGAACCAAACGGCTTAACACCGCGAATGGCGGCCTACGGCAAGGAGATATTTGGACGCCTCTTCACTCATATGGACGTCGCTGGCTTGCTAGGCGGCGCCGCTATCGTCATTCTGGGCATACTTGTAGCCCTGGTGGGATACAATATCGGAAGCGCTTGACGTTCGAGCGACAACCTTTGCCAAGGAGATGCCTCGTCCAGTCTTTGTTCGTATGAATTCCCAGTCTGCTGAGCGACGTTCGCCGTCTCAGGCATACTTGTAGTCCTGATAGGATCTCGTCTCGGTCGTTATCCCTGTACCCAGTGTCCGCTTGGGGCCCGTGATAGGCCACCAGGAGACAATCCAATAGATTACTGAGCTGACGGGCCGGGCTATCAGTCTGAGGACGAAAATCCCAAACTCTATGACCCAGCGTATTGGAGGGTTGTACAAGAGCCCGGCTACGACTCGACCTACCAACCGAGTAATCCAGGCGAAAGCCTTCAGTATGCTCCGCAGCGGTGGGTTGTACACAAGCCAGGCTGCTGCCGCCGCCGTGCCCCTGAGGTAAAACAGGAAGGCTGCTATGAACCAGCGTAGAGGAGGGTGGTAGAGAAACCAGGCTATGCCTAGAGGAATTCCCAGTAATATCTTCCCGAACAGGGCAGCAATCCGAAACCCAATGTCCCAGAAGAAATTCCTCGTCAGAGGCCAGCCGCGACGCCATAACCTCACCAGCCAGACCACTATGGCAAGTAAGAGCAGGAAAAGGAAGGGCACTCCAAATATCAGGACTGTGGCCGGTACCGTTATTCCTATTAACGGTATTGTGACAGTTGGCACAGCAGGAATAACATAGCCTATGCCAAAGCCTACGAGTGTCAACACAAAAGCAAGAAAGATGAGGTTTCTGAGCTGAGCTGACCACCTCCCCATCCGCACCAGCCAGGGATAGACAATGCGCCATATGAAGAGAAGAGCCAGCGGTATCAGAATTAAACATAGTATGGCCAGCGGAATCGCGCCGATTGCCAGGAAGAAGGATATCGTAGCGCCGTAGTAAACGATAACCAGGGTCAGCAGGAGGAGTACTAGACAACTCATATCGTCGCACTCTCCTTAGCGCACTGAGGGAATTTCACCTTGCTCTTCTTGATCATACCCGATCCAGATTTTGACACGGACTCACGAGAGAATGAACATAAAAGCGCCCAGCAAAGCTGTAGAACAAATTATCGCGGCACCAATAAGCGGACCGACGACAAAGGCGAAAGTAGCAGCAAGCATACCCGCCACGGCCGCGAACATGCTCATCACCGTGGAGAGAAATATCATTGGCGCGAGCAACATGAAAGCTATCATACGACACCACACTCCCTGATGGGCACAGCTAACATCGTGCCGCTCTTTTCGAAGAGTCTCATACCAGCTGCGCAGGCACCCAAAATCAATTTTGCCCTCGCCCCCAACCTAGCAATCTTATCCACTGCAGGCCTCACCACAGGACCGTAAAGGTTTCTGCGGTTTGGACTTATTCTGTTACCCTGAATTTCGTCTCTCGATAGGCCACAACCAGGAGGACGACCAGCACTACCAATCCTACTAGTACCCATACCCAGGTCGGAATCGGGGATACCCTGAACTCAATAGACTCCGACCAGGGTCCTTCGTTGCCATAGTCATCTATTATCTTAACCCGCCAGTGGTAGGTCCCCTTACCTAAAGCCTCATCCTCAGTCAGTGTGTAGGTGCTTTCCACCAGTGATTTAGACCAGGCACTTCCCTCTCCGGTTACCTCCAGGGTGTAACTATAGCCGGTGCTACCTGTTGTCCCTTGCCAGCGGAAAGTTACCATCCCCGACCTTAGAGTGCTGTCCTTGGGCGAGATGGGCAACGGAATCATCGATAAGGTCTTCCTCGTTACAGTGAAGGCAACCGAGTCGCTGGCTCCGCTCACGTCGGTCACCACCACCGTCTGTTGTCCTTCAACGCTTCCCCTCGGTACCCGGAAGCTAACGTCAACATTGCCATTGGACTGGCTAGGCATGTCCGCTGACGCGGCAACTCCGCCGACGCTCACGGTCAATTGCTGACCGCCGTGGAAACCGTCGCCGTGAAGGCTAACTGAGTCACCCGGAGCTCCCTCAACGGGGCTGATTTGCAGTATTCTGGCTTGGGTGTTGACGGTCTTCGTGACGGCAGGCTGGGTTATGTCACCGGAAGCCGAGACTGTGTGGCTGCCGAAGGTGCTGGTTGGCAGGGCAAAAGAGGATTGCCAGCAGCCGGACATATTGGCGGTGATGGCAGTGGGGGTGACGTCCATGCCGTCAAAGTAAATTCGGATGCCCGTTTCCCCGAGCGCAAAACCGCCTCCGGTGACAGTAATCGTATCGCCTATATAAGCCGAAATCGGATCAACCCATATTCCAGGTACCACGGTGAATTCTACATCAGGCACATAACGAGCCCTGGTAGACGTTCCTGAGGCATCGATGGCATAGCGGCCGTTCTGGATAGCCGGCACAGCGATAACGGCACTCCAGGAACCATCTTCACCTGCATAAATGTTTTCCTTCACCACCTTGCCATCTAAGGTAATCTTGATGCCGTCTTCGTCCTTGGCAAAGCCGCTACCATTTACGACAACCGTCTGCCTCACCGTCCCTGAATTCGGCGTGACGGTGATTTTGGGAGTCACCTTGAAATACTTGAGCACCCAGGTCCAGAAGTCCGTACCTTCTCTGACCTGGATCTCAAACGTATAGCCACCGGCGGGGGTAGCCGGGATGGTATAGGTCATCGTCCAGGTGCCCACAGTATTAGCTGTAGTTGACCCTATGACCACGCCCTTGAATTTGATTTGGATCTGCTGAGAGGCGACAAACCCGTAGCCGTTGAAAGTCACGTTCGTGCCCACCGGCCCCTCCTCGGTATTAATCCGTACGAAGGGGAGGACTTCAAAGGTTGCGGACGCTTTCTGGGCGGGAGTGCTGTCCACTAGATAAATGGTATGAATGCCCTTGGCAGACTCGGGGAGAAAGAACGTGACTTCGTAGACTCCAGGCCCACTTGCTATGAACGTGTCTTTAACAGTCGCTGTTGAAACGGAATCCCAGCAAATATGATAGGTGCCGGCCATGGCGACGTGCGCCGTTACACCGATCACTTCGCCGCAAATGCCCACCTCGACCAGCTCGCCACATACTCCACAAACAGGCTCAACGGTAATGGAATACTCCGCCGGCGCGACTGTTATGAAAGAGTAGAATGCGCCGCCATTGTTATCGGTGGAAGTGCCGATCTCATCGGTGGATTGGACTTCAAAATAGTATTTTGTGCCGGGAACCAGGCCCATAAGGATTATATTATGGGTGGTGCTGTTGCTGCTAACATATGCGGTCGTGCCCAATCCTATGGTGTCGCCATAGTTCACCCGACTATCGCTAGTGGTATTGGTGTTCCAGCTGATTTCGGCTGTAGTGCCGGTGATGTCCGTCACAGAGACATCGTATATCCCCGGCCCGTCAGCCAGAACCAGTTGGGGCAATACTGGCAGCAGTAGAAGAAGCCCGGCTATGACCGCAACTTGTATTCTCTTTATGTGCACTCTTGATTCTCGTGGCAGGCAAGTTCTCTCGAAGAAGCGTTTTTTGGATGAACCTATCCTATGTAGTATGGAGAACTCTACATGCGTATTCCAAAAAAAAGCAAATCCTGCCGCCTTTCCTTACATTAACGAGGCTGTTTAATGCTTGCTCCATTTTGGCAGCCGGGTTCTCTGACAGCCTCATTCAAGGACATAATATCTGCAAGTGGACAAGTTTGTCAAGACATGTGCCCCGCTAGATTTTTTTGTAAACCCCGGAAAAAGTCCTTCAGGGGGCTTGACAACCCGCTCTCCCTAAAATATACTTACTTAACAAGTTCTTAACATTTGTGGCTGGTTCTACCTCAGACAATCGAGCCACCAACAGTGATGGGCTAAGAGCCCGGAAAGGAGGTGACGAGGGGGAGTTAAAGAACAAAATCGTGCGTCGTCCCGGGCCCGGGAACTCGGGATGGTATTGCAGTGTCAAGATATCGAAACAAAAAACAAAGGAGGTTTAGGTGAAAAAATTAATTAGTATTGGTGTTGCCCTGGCTGTGTTGGCCATGGTGGTGCTGCCTGTCAGTGCGGCGGCGCAAT
>Ga0299912_10002739_pt1 | contig 14464 bp, 9 predicted proteins | sample RVTome_2_FD_207667 | JGI IMG/M metagenome (GOLD analysis project Ga0299912, IMG submission 207667) | Soil microbial communities from uranium-contaminated site in the Upper Colorado River Basin, Wyoming, United States - RVT95D214 (version 2) ...
TTTAGGAAATGGATCTTCATATTCCCTTAGGATTGATAGAATCTCTTCTTGGATTGAGAAGAAGGTTTCGGAAACCTCCGGATCAAAATGGGTTCCCGTGTCCTTTTTCAAAATTTCCAATGATTGATCGATTGGAAAAGCTTTTTTATAGGGGCGATTGCTGATCAGGGCATCGAAAACATCGACGATCGCTACGATTCGTCCCCATAAGGGAATCTGGGAGCCCTTCAAGCCATTGGGATATCCGGATCCGTCCCATTTTTCATGGTGGGTCAACGCAATCTGTTCGCCCATCTTAATGACATACGAGTCCGAATTGGCAAGGATTCTTCCCCCGATGACGGTATGCAACTTCATGATTTTCCATTCCTCGACATCCAGTGGTCCCGGTTTGAGCAGAATCCGGTCCGGAACCCCGATCTTACCGATATCATGCATCGGTGCGGCATAGAGGATGATATCGATATCTTCAGCTGGAAGGCCCATGACCCTGGCTAAGGCAGTGGAGTAATATCCGATCCTCTTGATATGACCCCCTGTTTCTCCATCTTTGCTTTCGGCTGCCTGTGCCAGTCGGAAGGTGGTGTCGAGTGAAACTTGTTTGATCTTATCAAAAGCGATTTTCAACTCCTCAAAAGTCTGACGCAGTTCCAGGGTCCTTTTGTCAACCTCGGCCTCGAGGATTTTCTGGTAGTTGACCATGTGATCATTGAACATCTTGACCTTCAAAAGGGACTGAACCCTGGCCCGAAGCTCGACCTGATCGACTGGCTTTGACAAAAAATCATCGGCTCCCGCCTCAAAGGCCTTGATCCGGTTTTCGACTTCGGCAAACGAAGAGACCACCACGATCGGAATAATTTTCGTTTTATCCGCCTCTTTCAGGCGGCGGGCAACTTCGTACCCGTCCATTCTCGGTAGATTGAGGTCGAGCAATATCAAGTCCGGAGGAGAGGCTTCGACTTTCTCCAAACCGTTGATCCCGTCAAAGGCGGTTTCTACGGTGTATCCCAGTCGGGTGAGAATCGTAGTCAGCAAACGGCTGTTCATAACATCGTCTTCAACGACAAGAATCTGACTGGATTTTTCCATATCTTTCCCTTGGCTATGGATGCCCGGAACAAAAAGGATGCCGGTTCAAACGGTTACTGCTGACCATTGGTGATCCTCGGAAATCTCAGCAGAAAGGCAGCGCCTCCCTCGGCACCCTTGGCTTCCACCGTGATCTCCCCTCCATGAGCGATTACCAGGTTGCGGACGGTGGCTAACCCTAACCCCGTTCCCGTTCTCTTTTTCCCGGTGGCAAAGGCCTCAAAAAGATTCGTCACCATCTCTTCGGCAATGCCGGGACCATCATCGGCAATCCGTAAGGCGACCGAACGTTCATCGCAGCTGGTCGTGATCCAAATGTGTTTGCCGCTGGGATTCTGATCCCCGGACCATATCGCCTCCTGGGTGTTTCGAATCAGATTTTCGATCACCCGTAACATACGGTCGTTGTCGATTTGGACAAGCAGGTTTGTGCCGGATTCATGTTTTAAAATTAATTCGATGCCCATAGCTGCTAATTTTTGTTTCAATGGCGGACAGATCAACTCCAGGTAAACCGCCAGCTCGGTGGGCATAAGATTCAAGTCCGAGGAGCTGCCTCGGGCAAAATCGAGCACTTCCGCAATCATGCGGCTCAACCGATTCGCTTCGCTGATAACCGGCTCCAGGTCCTGAATCACCATCTCGTTCCCTTTTCCGGTCAGGACATCCTGTCTGGAGATCTCAGCAAATCCGATGATCGAGGATAGTGGATTTTTTAAATCGTGAACGATAGCGCTGGTCATTTGACCAATAGCCGCTAATCGACTATCCCGCTCACTCAAGTTCCTCTCCAAACGATACGCACGCAATTGGGCTGAAACTCTGGCTCTAAGTTCCCTGATTTCAAAAGGTTTGGCCAAATAATCATTAGCTCCGACATCCAAACCTTCCTCGACAGCCTCCCCGCCTGATTTGGCGGTGGCCAGGATCACCGGTATCTGCGCTAAGATAGGGTCTTTTCGGACTTGACGCGTAAGTTCATAACCATCCATCCGGGGCATCATGATATCCGAAACGATCAAATCCGGGACCCAGCGCCTCGCCATTTCAAGTCCTTCCATACCATCCTGTGCCATTTCAACCCGGTAATCATCGGCCAGATTACTGGCGATAAAGAGCCGCATGTCCGGGTTGTCCTCAACAACCAGCACTTTGGGGGCATCCGAAGGAGCCCTATCCCGTACACTTTCGGTGATATCCTGATTTTCCCCGAATCGAGATCCCAAGACATCGGCCAGAAGTGTTTTCTTATGCCCCTCTGTCTTTATTTCCTGGGGGGTATTGACCAGGGCTATTGTTCTGTCATAGGATATCTGATCCTCACGTCTTCGTCCGATGGCCCGTCGTCGTTCCAAAACCTTGGAGTCGGGTCGCTTGGGGAGTTCAACGCGGAAGGTCGTTCCTTCACCAAGTTTTGAACGGACCGTCACTTTGCCGGCATGGATCTTGGCCAACTGTTTAACCATGGCCAAACCGAGGCCGGTGCCCTCTTGGCGCCGGCTCATCTTGTCATCAACCTGAATAAATCGTTCAAAAACAGACTCTAATTTGTCTTCCGGGATACCGATGCCGGTGTCTTCGACTTCAAACCAGACAATTTCATTCTCTTCAGCGGCCCTTATTGTAATCCGTCCATTTTCGGGGGTAAACTTGATTGCATTGGACAGCAGGTTGGCCGCCATGGTCTCAACTTTGTCCGGATCAAAAATCGTCTCCGGAATACTTTCGAATCCTTCCAGAACCAGATCGATTTTCCGATTCACCAGATGCGGTCGAGCCTCATCAGCTAATTCCTGAATGACCTTGGAAAGATTGGCATTTTCATAATTACATTCGACCTTCCCGACGTCAATTTTAGCAAAATCGAGCAAGGTATTGACCTGTCGCAACAAACGACGGGCATTCCCCTCCATGGCCTGGAGGAGAGGACGTATATTTTCGGGGTCCTGTTTCCCCATAAGAAGGGTTTCAAGAGGACCAAGGATCAGCGTCAGCGGACTTCGAAGCTCGTGACTGACATTGGAAAAGAATCGCATTTTGGCCTGGTCAAGTTCCTTGAGTTCTTCATTGGCCTTCTCGATCTGCATTCTCAACTTAAGATCACTGCGTCGGTTCTTTTCCCTCCTTATGGTTGCGAATATCGTAGAGACCACCGCTCCGGATATAAAGAAGAATGGGAAAATGGCCTTGTTAACCTTAACCGATTCTGGTGGGCCGAAAAATGCGTTTATCGCGAAGTAACTCACCAAAGTCATCAGTCCGCTGGCAACGGTCTCAGGGATGCCCAAAGGAATAAACAGACAGAGAACGAAAATAACGAACACAATCCCGATATAATAGCTGCTGTCAAACCCGCCGATATAAGTGGTCATGATGGCGATCGACAGGGTTGTAACATAAAACTCCCATATAGAGAGAATTCTCGCAATTTTTGATCCGAATTTGGAGGAGAGGACTGCGATACCAATCAAATAGTTGAGAACCACAAAGAGCCGCAGCTCCAGAAAAATCAGGTGGTGTTCCGACGAGGCGATGATGTCAAGACCAAAGAAGCTCGCATAAAGAAAACAACCCAGGATCAAGATGTAACGAATGCCTGACTGGAGCTGCTCGCGCCCTTCTTTTTTTAGACGCTCCAGGAAAATTGGGTTCTGTTCAATTTTTTTACTGTCTAAATCTTTCATGTCCCTTTTTTTCGGCAATAATGATTATTGCGGTGGAGGGTTGCCAAGAGATTCTTTAATTTTGATATTAATAAAATTCTGACCACAGAAATTTTCGCATCCTATTCCCGCTGCTTTTTTGTTATTTTTAAAAAAAATATGACCTCCAAAGGCTCCCATATTGTTTCTGTTCTGTAATCATCGCCAAATACTTTTCTCGTCAATTCCATAAACTCCGGTTCATTTCTAGGTATAAAATTCCAGTCAGCATACCAGCTATGAGGTATAGGTTTATATCTATCTTTATCTTTATGGGCAATCACAAAACATCCATCATTGGCTATTACCTTTTTACAGAATTCATAAAAAATAAGCAGAATTTTATCGGGCAGATAATCGGCTAATCCAATGCTGTATAAAACGTTATATCCAGTAAATTTATTCACATACTTTTCATTGCCGGGTCTTAATCTCAAAATATTTTCTTCTATCAAATCCAATTCTGCCCACTTGGGTTTCACTTTCATCAAACTGTCTTTCGAATAATCCAAGGCTTCTTTGTCATGGTCAATCAAAGAAAATATTACTTTCCCTTTGCATTGCATCTTTTTTTCAAACAACTCTTTGATTTCTCGGCTAGAACCGCAGGCAGCATTCATGACTTTAAGCGTTTCATTGATTTTTAATTTATTAATCTGCTCTTTTAATATTTTTCCCATCCATTTTTTTCTATTTCGTATTGCTACAGCGTAGGCATCCTCCAAAAAATATCTATCTATGCATTGTCCAATTTTCTTAGATATTAGTTTATTGTTATAAACAATTTCTATCATTTTATAGTCACCCGGATAGCCTCTCGGCTTCTTGAGAGCATGACTCATCAATTCACTCTGGTATATCCAACATCCTATTGTCTGCCTGAAAATCTCTTTAATTTTTGCCTGAATTTTTTTTTCTGGTATATCATTAAAAAGCAAATTGCCTTTTTCCGCAGTGTCGTTTATTAATTCTCTGAAAATGTTCTTTGCTTCTTCCTTTTTTAAAAATCCCTTCAAAATCGCTTTCTCATTTTTTGAATATTGCCTTGCAAACGTATTAATATCATTTTCAAAAAAACCAATTATATTTTGTTTTAAACTTTCACTAAGATTCATTTTTTCAATTTGTGGTCTTACAAATTGTCTTATATATTCTTTGCTCATCCAAAGCATTTTTTCTAGCGCAATTATTTTACCTTCTTCGGTGTTTATCATTAATCCGCACAAATATTTGTTTGTCAAATCATCCTTTTTCCGCCACACTACAGTTGCTTGTATTTTTAATTTTTCTCCGTCAATATTAAACAAAATATTAAGCACGACTCCTTCGGAACCTAAAAAATTCTCACTTTCAATACATATTCCACGGTTACCCATATTAAGTACTTCTGCTTTAACTTTTTTTTGGCCGGGACTTTTTATTTGCGCATTAAAATTGCCAAAAATTCTAGGCGTATTTCTTCTGTTTTTTTCCCTTCGATCAAAAGAGTCTTTCCTCAGATTTTCCCCAATTTCGTTAGGCGCGACTATTCGTCTTTCTTTATAACTTCTTCTATCAAGCAGTTTATCCATAATAACAAAAATCTCTCCTTTAATAAATAACCCCCTCTCTCTTTTTGAGAAATGGTGTCTATTATTTTTCTAATGGAACTCCTTTAATTGAGTGCGCTAAAAAGAAAACCCATTCAACTTCTATCAAGTTCTTTCTGGCAAAAATGCCTTTCACCCAATTTTTCTACCAGGTCCCTCCCATAAAAAAGCGCCCACCAGAAAGGATTGGAAGAAGGGTTGGGTATTCCCCATTGTCCCCTATATGGTATCTACTTTTAAATACTACACAATATATTGAATGTCAAGACCAATATTCTGGCTTCTTGACTTGCCTGATAAGGGCAAACGAATCTTGCCGATTCCCTCTAAAGTCAGGCAAAGTCTTTTCAATCCAGGATTCCTATCTAATAAAAGTGTTTAGACGGTAACCCACTGACGAGCGGCTCTTTCTATCTTGACTCCCTTCCCTCAATATGGTTTATAATTCCCAGTAACTTTGGGATGTAGGGCAAGCGTTTGAATTTTACCCCCATATTAAAAAGGAAATTGCCATGCAAATCGGTATTTGCCTAAGCGCCATTAATCATGATCGCCACACCCGGAGCGAGGCCCGTGAAGAGATATTAAGGCTGCAAGAGCGATTTAAATTCACCAGTGTAGAACTTATACTGGAAGGGATCGGGCGGAGGTTTGCCCCCTATCCCTGGGAATGGACAGAAGAGGAATTCAAGGAAGTTAAGGCCTTTCTAACCCATTTTCAGCACAGCGGGGCCCATCTGCCTTTTTTCGGATTGAATGTGATCTGTGTGAATGAGCGGGTCCGGGACGACGCCATGGAACAGATGCGCCTGGCTATCGAGGTGGCCAAGCGCCTTGGTCTTGACTATGCGGTGGCCCACGCCACAGGGACGACCGAAGGGATCATGACCGCACGCGAACCGCGGCGCCAGTTTCTGGCCTTCACCCGCCTGGCCGGTTTGTGTAAAGATTCGGGTATGACCCTTTCCATAGAAAACGCCCAGAATCTGCACGACATTGGGGCATGTGCCGATATGATCCGCAGTCTCAGGAATAACGAAGGTCTGCCTGTGGCCATGACCTTTGACACGGGTCATGCCAACATCCCTAAAAACAGCGGGGAAGCACCCTATAAGCGTTTCGGAACCGTGGCCGACGCCCTGGGCGAATGCAAAGACATTATAAACAATATCCACCTGCACAACAACGACGGGACTTCCGACCAGCACCGGGGTATCATGGACGGCTCCGCGGACCTCAAGGCCTGCATCCGGCGTCTGCAGGATCTCAACTACCAGGGCAGTATTTCCCTCGAGGTCCGGCCCCAAACCCAGGATCTGGCCGGGGAGATTTCGACCCTCATGGAATGGATTGGGGCATAAGGAAACACGAGGCATGAAAAAGGATTCAAGGAGTTTAGGGGTCAAGGACCGCAGGGCGGAGTGGAAGGCGTGGAACTTAACCTCGAACCCAAATTTCTTAAAAAGCAGGGTCTAAAAAGCCCTTTATTGCATTCTCAATTTAGAGGAGGAACCTATGGAGATTAAGAATAGAACGGCATTGGTAACCGGAGGGGCATCCGGTCTGGGGGCAGCTACGGTAAAACGGATCATTGGGGCGGGCGGAAATGTCATCATCCTGGATGTGCAGGAAGAAGCAGGGCAGGCGCTGGCTTCCGAATTGGGGAAAACCGCTTATTTTATCAAGTGCGATGTTACCGCCGAAGCAGACGTTCAAAAAGTGATTCAGAAGGCCCAGGAGCTTTTCGGCGGCGTTCATTTTTGCGTCAATTGTGCCGGAACCGGCTGGGCGGAGCGAACGGTGACTAAGATAGGACCTCACAATCTGAACAGTTTTGAGAAAATTATACGTCTGAACCTGATCGGGACCTTCAACATGGCCAGCAAATCGGCCTTTGCCATGACCTCCAATACCCCGGATGAAAATGGGGAGCGAGGCGTGATTACCAACGTGGCCAGTGCGGCTGCTTTTGACGGTCAGATCGGACAGACCTCCTATTCGGCCTCCAAGGGAGGCGTGGTCGGCATGACCCTCCCCATGGCCCGCGACCTTTCCGGTCTGGGAATCCGGGTGAACACCATTGCCCCTGGGCTTTTCAAAACCCCTTTGCTGGCGATGCTGCCTCCCGATAACATCAAGGCCCTCAATGAGTCCGTTCCCTTTCCCAAACGTCTGGGTAAGCCGGAGGAATTCGCCCTTTTGGTGGAACACCTGATTGTCAATCCTTACATAAACGGGGAAACGATCCGTTTGGACGGGGCCATACGCATGGCGCCCAAATAAGGAAAGATTAGCGAAGGAATTCATTCGGAGTTGAGGGTTCAAAATTTGGAGGTCAGGGAAATTCTCTTGAAAAATACTCCGGGTTCCGGACGCCAGCCTCTATAGCCAGGTCTTGTCAATAAAAAGGCCCTGATCTCAAGAAGGAGAAAAGTTCGATGTATGAATGGAACGAAGAACAGGTCATGATTCGGGATGCGGTACGGAAATTTATTGAAAAGGAAATCAGGCCCAGAATACGGGAAATGGAGCATGGAGATCTGCCGCCCTATGAATTGATTCGCAAGATGATACAGACCTTCGGTATGGACGTGATGGCCAAAGAAAATTTTAATAAACAAATCGAATTGGAAAAAAAGGCCGAGGAAGCGAAGGCCAAAGGGGAAGCGCCCCCGGAGAAAAAAAGGGGGAGGGGCGGGGACCCCTCTTTAATGATGGTCCCGATCATAGAGCTTTGTCGTTATTGCCCGGGCCTGGTAACGGCCATGGGCGTAAGCATGAGCCTGACCCCCGCCGCCATCAGTTCCCGCGGGACGATTGCTCAGAAGGAACGGTGGGTCCCTGATCTTTTGACCATGGAGAAGATCGGGGCCTGGGCCATCACCGAGCCGGATTCCGGGTCCGACGCCTTCGGTTCCATGAAAGCCACCGCCCGGCGGGACGGCGACGGTTATCTTCTCAATGGATCGAAGACCTTTATCACCAATGGGCCCTATGCCGACACGATTGTTTTTATTTGCAAGCTTAACGAGGGCAACGACCCTCAGGATCGAAAGATATTGTCCTTCGTCCTGGACCGGGGTATGCCGGGTCTTGAGCAATCCCGGCCTTTACAAAAGATGGGCATGCATAGTTCGCCCACCGGTGAATTATTTTTATCCGATGTACGCGCCGGAAGGGATAGATTGATCGGGGAAAAAGAGGAGGCCGCTTCCGGCGGGCGGGAGGCGGCCCGCGATACCTTTTCCATGGAACGCTCCGGCGTGGCGGCCATGGCCCTGGGCATCATTGAGCGTTGCCTGGAAATGTCCATTGATTATGCCAACACCCGCGAGCAATTCGGCCGGCCCATCGGCGAGTTCCAGTTGATCCAGTTAAAGCTGGCCAAAATGGCGGTGGCCAGGCTGAATGTGCAGAATCTGGTCTTTCGCTCTATCGAAATGGCCCGGGACGGCAAGGGCCTGTCTCTGGCCGAGGCCTCGGCCATGAAACTCTATTCAGCCCAGTCGGCCACGGAAGTGGCCATGGAAGCGGTCCAGTTATTCGGCGGCAACGGTTACATGGCCGAATTTCAGGTCGAGCAGTTGGCCAGGGATGCCAAGGCCCTGCAAATTTATGCCGGGACCGATGAAATTCAGATCACCCACATCGCCAGGAATCTTTTGCGCAACTGAGGTCTTTTAACCCTTTCATGCATTCCTACCGAATCCTCTTCCCTTATTTACGAAAAGGACTGATTCCCCTTACCGTGGGGATAGTCCTGCTTTTGTCCGTGGATTTTCTTCAGCTCTCCATTCCCCGCTTCATTAAAGGGGCAATCGATACCCTGACGGCCAAACAAGCCGCCGCACCGGGATTAATCAAATATTGCCTTCTGATCCTCAGTGCCGCCTTGTTGATTTTTCTTTTTCGGATGTCCTGGCGCCGATTGATCTTCGGTCAGGGCCGCCGGATCGAAGAGGCCTTGCGCAACCGGCTTTTCGAACACCTGCTCCGTCTTTCTCAATCTTACTATCAGCGGACCTCAATCGGGGATTTGATGGCCCATGCCACCAATGACATGGAAGCCGTTCGCATGGCCCTGGGGATGGGAATGGTCTCTTTGATCGATTCGGTGGTCCTGGGCTCCGCGGCTATAGCCTTTATGGCCTATATCAATCTCAAATTAACCTTGATTTCTCTCTGGTCCGTGCCTCTGGCCGCCTTGCTTACCCAACGGTTAGGGAAATTACTCCATCAGCGATTTGAAATGGTCCAGGGCACCTTTTCCCAAATCATGGAAAAAGTGCGGGAAAGTCTGGTCGGGATCCTGGTGGTCAAGGCCTACACCTTACAGGAACGGGAAGAAGGAAATCTGACCCGTTTCAGTCTTAAGTATCAGGACCAAAACATCGCTTTGGCCCGGATCACCAGCACCCTGTTCCCTTTGTCGCTTTTATTGACCAACCTGAGTCTGGCGCTTGTTCTGTGGATAGGCGGAAAGCAGGTGGTGGACAAAGAGATTACCGCCGGGGATTTTGTGGCCTTTATCAGTTACCTGGGTTTGCTTTCCTGGCCGGTTTCGGCCCTGGGGTGGGGTATCAATCTCATTAAAAGAGGGGCGGTTTCCCTGGAAAGGATCGAGCGTATCCTAAAAGAACGTCCGGAGATTGCTGATCTTCCGGGGCTGGCCACCCCAATCCTCCACCGAGCGTCCATGGAACTGAAGGATCTGACCTTCTCTTATTCCAAAGAAGAAAAACCTGTTTTGGAAAAGATCAGTTTGGAAATATTGCCGGGCAGGACCTATATCGTGACCGGAAAGACCGGCTCCGGAAAAACCACTCTGGCCATGTTGATGGTCCGGCTTCTGGAGCCGTCTTACGGGAGCATTTATCTGGACGAGCAGGATATTCATTCCATCCCCTTATCCGAACTCAGGAAGACCGTCTCATTGATTCCCCAGGAGCCCTTTCTCTTTTCCGATACCATCCGGGCCAATTTGCTTTTAGCCCGTCCCGAAGCGGATGAGGAAGCCCTTCGGGAAGTCCTTCAGGCCGCCGCCTTTTATGAAGAGGTCAAAACCTTTCCGGAAGGCCTGGATACCGTGGTGGGAGAAAAAGGAGTGCTGCTTTCCGGGGGACAAAAACAGCGGCTTTCTTTGGCCCGGGCCCTGCTGATTAACCCCCTCCTCCTTATCCTGGATAATACCCTCTCCTCGGTGGATCTGAATACCGAGCGTTCCATCCAGGACACTCTGGGACGATTTCGAAAAGAGCGGACCACCATTTTTATTTCGCACCGTTTGGTCGGCTGGGAAGGGGTGGATACGATTTTTTTCCTGGAGGAAGGGAAATTGGCGGAATGGGGGAGTCACGAACAATTACTGGCCCGACAGGGCCATTACGCCCGGCTTTACCGGTATCAGCGATTGGAGATGGAATTGCGTCAGGGAGTCTTTTAAATGCCTCCGGGTGATTTTGGATATATCGAAGGGGATCAGCTTGGCAAGCCTTACGACTTTGGCCTGTTGAAAAGGATTTTTCCCTATCTGTGGCCCTGGCGCAATAAATGGTTTATCGGGCTTTTTCTGTCTATCGGCCTGACTTTGCTCGATCTGGTCCCCCCTTATCTGACCAAACAGGCCATTGATCTGCATATCCTGGCCGGGGATTGGAAAGGTCTAAGGCCTTTGGCCCTTTTATTGCTCCTGATCCTGGTGATCAACTTCGGCCTCCAGTACACCCAGGCCATGGTCCTGGAACAGTTGGGACAGCGGGTCATGCATACGCTTCGCTTGAAACTGTTTTCGCACATGCTTTCTCTCCCTCTTTCTTTTTTTCAGCATAATCCGGTAGGGAGGCTGATTACCCGGGTCACCAATGATATTGAAAACCTGAACGAGATGGTCAAGTCCCTGTTGGCCACCCTCTTTAAAGATATATTCCTGGCCATGGGGATATTGGGAATCCTTTTATATCTGGATTTCCGGCTGGCCCTGGTTACCTTCACCTTGATCCCGGTGATTTTTGTCTGTGCCCGTTTGTTCAGCAGAAAGGCCAGGGATGCCTTCCGGGACCTGCGCCGCAGGGTGGCCCAGCTGAACGCCTTTCTCCAGGAAAGCCTTTCCGGCCTGGCCCTGATTCAGATCCTGGTCCGGGAGAAAAAAAGGTTCGATGATTTCAGGGAGGTCAACCACCAGGCCTATCAGGCCGGCATGAAACAGGTGCAGGTTTTTGCCCTTTTCATGCCCTTGATGGAAATGATTTCCGCTATGGCCATTGCCCTCCTGATCTGGTATGGGGGCGGCCAGGTCATCCAAAAGACTTTAAGCCTGGGCTCTCTGGTGGCCTTTCTTTCTTATATCCAAATGTTTTTCAGGCCCCTTAGAGAAATGACCGAGAAATACAGCGTCATGCAGTCGGCTATGGCCTCTTTGGAGCGTATTTTTTCCCTGATGGATGAACCGGGAGAGGAGGAACCGGCCGCCCCCTGGGAAAACATGACCCATTCCTGGAAAGGAGAGATTGAATTCCGGAACGTTGCCTTTGCCTACACCCCGGAGAATTGGGTCATCAAGGACCTTTCTTTTCATATTAAACCGGGGGAAGTGGCGGCCATCGTGGGGATGACCGGCGGCGGGAAAAGTACTTTGATCAATCTGTTGGAAGGGTTTTTTCTCCCTCAGAAAGGAGAAATCCTGATAGACGGCCGGGACATCCGGACCTTGCCAAAAAAATGCCTTCGCTCCATCATCGGGCTGGTTCCGCAGGAAACCATTCTGTTCGCCGGAGATCTCAGGGAAAATATCCTGCTGCCGGGTGAAGGGGCATCCGAAGCGAATTGGGGCGAAATTACCGAAACCATGCATCTGGGGCCGCTTCTGAATAAGATGGAAAACCAGCAGGTGGGGGCTATCTCTGCCGGAGAACAACAATTAGTGGCCCTGGCCCGGGTGATGGTCCGAAATCCGAATATCCTGATCCTGGATGAGGCCACCTCCCAGGTCGATGCCTACACCGAAAACCTGGTCCAGGAGGCCATTAAAAAGCTGCTTACCGGGCGCACGGCCTTGATTATCGCCCACCGCTTATTCACCCTGCGCCAGGCCCGGCGGATCCTGGTCATCCACGAAGGAAGGTTGGTGGAAGACGGGACCCATGAGGAACTGATGAAGAAGCAAGGCTATTATTTCCGGTTGTATCAGTTGCAGTTTAATAAAAATGGCGAATGATTAGAAATCCCCGTCATGTTTCCCTGGAGCAAGAAGGTGTTTGGATTATTGCCGTTCAAAAAGGTCTTGTCCGACGGCCGGCCCTTTTCAAGAGTAATGGAGTGCTTCCTGAAATGTTGGTTTTAAATTTTGGCTCTTTATACTAAATTACAAACGCTAATCACTTGAATAAGCCTGCAAAGTCCAATTTTCTTCCTAAGACCCCGGTTGGCCCCTTGCCTTCCGCCCTTGTTTTCTTCTTGACCCTGTTTTTTCCTTGTTTTATTCTCTTCCCATCAAAAAGGAAACTATTCTCAAACATGGTTTCAATCAGTTATCCAGGGAGACTCTCTATGAAAAATGTTCGATTGATGTTCGTATTGGCATTGTTTGTTTTGGTTTCAGCCATCAACGCGTTCGCTGAACAAAGTTTGACGGCTTCAGGACACCCCGAATACCCGCCGGTCATGTGGAAGCAGGGGGATGTGATAACCGGCGTAGGGTCTGAGCTTTTAAAATTGGCCTTCAAGCCCCTGGGCGTTGCTGTCAAATGCCCATATAAAGGCGACTGGTCAACAGTTCAAGGTGAATTGAAGGCGGGCGCCATTGATGCGCTGGTCGGAGTCTACTTGACCGAAGAAAGAAAATCCTTCATGGAGTTCTCAGTCCCTTTCATGAAAGACCCGGTGGTCATATTTGTAGCCAAGACAAAGGCGTTTCCGTTTGAGAAGTGGGATGACCTTATAGGCAAGAAAGGAGCCACTACCGCGGGGGACAGCTTCGGGCAGGCTTTTGACGCCTTCATAAGCTCGAAGCTTGATGTCAAACGCTCGGTTACCGTTAAAGAAAACTTCGACAAGCTCCTGTCCGGTGAAGCTGACTACTTTATATTCGCAAAGTATTCGGGCGAATTCGAAGCAAAAAAACTGGGATTTGCTGACAAAATCGAATCACTCAAAAAAGAGGCCGCAGTTGAAAACTTCTATTTCGCTTTCTCGAAAAAATCCAAGCTCGCCCCTTTGCTTCCGAAAGTGAACATACAGATTGTAAAACTCGTCAATAACGGAACCGTCGAAAAGCTAATAAGGAAATATACGAAGATCTATGAGGAATCATTGCCAAAGGGAAACTAGGGGTCTTTCCAATAGGTAATAACAGTTAGATTTTTATCAAGGTGAAATGAAATGGGGTCAGGTCTCCGTTTGACCTATAATAATCAATCATTAGGCATGATGGCACAGGACATGAGTTTTTTATTGTATAGCAATAACCGTGGCAAAGCGGCCGGTTATTTTTTCTCTTCGATAAGAGAAAAAATCCCGGGTTCGGCAGGCAGTGCAGATACCGGCGATCTCAATGTGATCTTCCAACACCCCGGCGGCCATCAATTGATCCCGGCTTAAACGCCAGAGGTCAAAATAATAAGGCCGGGCCTGATAGGTCCAGTACTTGGCGGGTAGTTCCTTTCGATAATTGATGAACTGGGCACAACAGGGTCCCAAAGAAGGGCCTATGCCGGCCAAAAGTTTAGAGGGGACGGTTCTATAACTGGACCTCATCCGTTTAACGGCTTCCCCGATGACATTGTTTACATTGCCCCGCCAGCCGCAATGGATATTGGCAACGGCCTGATGTGCAGGATCATAGAGCACGATGGACTGACAATCGGCTTGTTTGATCATCAAGCCCTGTTTCGGCATTTGGGTTATCAGAATATCACCGGATTCAGATTCAGGAGCCGGAGGTAACGGCATGGACAGATTGTCTTGAATTTCCACCGTTTCTTTGCCATGCATCTGTTTGAGACTCTGAAGGCCGGCGATCCCCAAGGTTTTCAGCACCAATTCCCTGTTACGAATAACCCTTTGTTTGTCGTCGCCTACTGAAAA
>Ga0299912_10002740_pt1 | contig 14461 bp, 16 predicted proteins | sample RVTome_2_FD_207667 | JGI IMG/M metagenome (GOLD analysis project Ga0299912, IMG submission 207667) | Soil microbial communities from uranium-contaminated site in the Upper Colorado River Basin, Wyoming, United States - RVT95D214 (version 2) ...
CGGAGGATCAGGGCGCCTCGGATCCTCCCGCCGGCCCGCGGCAAAGCTCGAACAGCTTGGCCCAGCAATCCGCCGCCGTCTCCAGCCGCGCCACCGCCTCGAACGCCACGGTGGCCAGCGCTTCCCGGTCCTCGTCGTTCTGGGTGTCGGTGATCCCGATGACGCGCGCGAATTGCGAGGCCTCCCGCAGTGGCTCCTCCATGCCGCAGGCGAGCTCGAAGACCGCGCGCCTGAAGGCTTCATAGTCGCCTGGAGCCTCCTGGCCGCCGAGCGCCGGCTCATGGGCAAGCCCCTCCCCTTCGCGATCCATGGTGGCCATGGCGCGTCCTCCGCTATATGCACGCTTTGGCGACGTCGCCAACTCTATCATATAACGAGATTTTGTGAGATTGCAATATGTCGATAACGCCGGCTCAGTGCCGCGGCGCGCGGGCGATGCTCAAGATGTCCCGGGACGCGCTCGCCAAGGCGGCGGGAGTAGGAGGGCGAACGGTCGTCGACTTTGAGAGCGGCCTCAGGACGCCGATCAAGTCCACCCACGCGGCCATCCAGAGCGCGCTGGAGAAGGCTGGGGTGGAGTTCACCAACGGCGATCAGCCCGGCGTGCGGCTGAGGAAGCTAGGGACCTGATACGCCTTTCATTTTCCCCAGGCTTTTTGCCGGACACGCCAGCGCCCTTCGACAAAACACCTGGGTCCCCGTTTGCACGGGGATGAGCGGACAATAGGAACTCCCCCACCGCGTCGGTGGGTACAGAACTTAGCCCAGGCGGCAGGCTTTGACCCACCAGGCCGGGCGCTGGGCCGACAGCCGCTCGGCCAGACGGCGGGCGTCAGTGGCGGAAGCGCTGATCGCGAAGCAGGCCGAGCCGGAGCCCGACATGCGCCCGAGCAGAGTCTCGGGCTGGGCCCGCAGCAGCGCCAGGACGTCTCCGATCAGGGGTTGGACCGACACCGCCGACGCCTCCAGGTCGTTGCGGCAGGCGCCGAGCCAGGCCGCCGCCGCCTCGGTCGAGCCGAGCGGGCCAACCGGAACAGGCAAGTCCGCCGACGCGCCCGAACCGGCCGCGTCGAAGGCCCGATAGACCGCCGCCGTGGAGGCGCCCGCGGGCGGCCTGACCAGCACGGCGTGAAGCGTCGGCAGGACCGGCGCGGGCGACAGGCGCTCTCCCCTGCCCTCGGCGACCACGGAGCGAGCCGCCACGCAGGCGGGCACGTCCGAGCCCAGGCCGGCGGCGATCTCGACGAGCACGTCCTCGGTCAGGGGCCGGTCCAAGAGGCCGTTCAGCAGACGCAGCGCCGCCGCCGCGTCCGAGGAACCGCCCCCCAACCCCGCCTCGGCCGGAATCTCCTTGCTCAGGATCAGGCGCAAGGCCGGCGCCGGCTCGCCCGCCCGCGCGTAGAGGGCGCGCGCCGCCCGAAGGACGAGGTTGTCCTCTCCGGTCGGGACTCCCGCCGCGAAGGGGCCGACCACCTCAAGGCTGAGCTGCTGACCACCCCCTTCCCCCTGAAGGGGGGAAGGGGTTCCGTGGCCTGGCCCGAAGGTGATGAGTTCCAGCCGATCGCCCACGTCCGCGAAGGCCATCAGGCTGGCGATGGGATGGAAGCCGTCGGCGCGGGCCGGACCCACGTGCAGGAAGAGATTGACCTTGGCCGGCGCGAACGCCTCGGCCGCCCCGCGCCCCGCAGTCACTTGGCTGCGACGCTCGAGGCCGCGGCTGCGTCCGGGCCCAGGGGCGAGTCCAGCTTCAGCTGCACGCGCGCCTTGACGTCCGGGTCAGGATCCAGCGTGAGCACGGCCGCCCACTGGAAGCGCGCCTCGTCACGCCGGCCCACGCGCCAGTAGGCGTCGCCGAGGTGGTCGTTGATCTCTGGATCGCCCGCCTCCAGGCCTGCCGCCCGTTCGAGCAGCTCCACGGCCTTGGGATATTGGCCGAGCCGATAGTGGGCCCAGCCCAGGGAGTCGACGTAGGCGCCCTCGTCCGGACGCAGGTCCACGGCCTTCTCGATCAAGGCCATGCCGTCCTTGATCCGCTCGCCGCGGTTCACCCAGGAATAGCCCAGATAGTTCAGCACCTCAGGCTGGTTGGGGCGCAGGGCCAGGGCCTTGTTGAAGTCGGCCTCGGCCTTGGGCCACTCTCCCGAGCGCTCGAACGCCACGCCGCGCATGTAGTAGAGCCGCCAGTCCGCCTTGTCGCCGAGGTGGGCGATCAGCGGGTCGATCACTTTGGCGGACTCCACGAACTTCTTGTCGGCCCGCAGCAGGTCCGACAGCGTGACCTGGGCGAGGTAGCTGTCCGGCTCGGCGGCGGCGGTCTCCTGCGCGAGCTTCAGGGCGGCGGCGGGATCGGCGTCCTGGTAGCTCCAGGCCAGGCGGGCGCGGGCGTCCACAAAGCGGCGCGACTTGCCTCCCACCCGCAGATAGGCTTCGCGCGCCGCGCCCTGATCGCCGGTCGCGCCCATCAGGTCCCCGGCCATCAGCCAGGCGTCGTCTCGGTTGGGATCCAGCCGCAGGATCAGCCGCAGATAGACCAGGGCGATCTCGCTCTGCTTGTCCGACAGCGCCGCGGCGGCGGGCGCCATCAGGGCCTGGGCGGCCCCTTCGGTAATGCTCAGCTGGGCGGGCGGCTTGCCCTTGTGCAGTGCCCGCGCTCGCGCCGCCGTCACCGAGGGATCGCCCGGATCGCTCGCCAGCAGCTGGTCGTAGACCCCCACGGCCTCCTTGCGTCGCCCTCGCCGCTCCAGGAACACGGCGTAGGCCGGCAGGATCAGGCTCTGCCCCACCGGCTCGGCCATCATCGCCTTGAAGGCGGTCTCCGCCTCGGCATGGCGGCCGGCCCGCTCGAACAGCAACGCTTGATCGAGGCCCGCGATGACCTTCACCACCCGGTCGCCCGTCTCCGGCATGGATAGGGCGTCCGCCCAGCGGCCGGCGGCGGCGGCGGCCCAGGGCTTCAGCAGCACGGCGGCGGAACTGTAGGGCGCGTCCGGTTCGGGATTGGAGAGCTTGGCGTAGGCTTCCGCGCCGCGCCCCTTGGCCAGAGCCTCCACCGACTGGGCGAGCGCGCCAAGCAGGCGGCTGGCGGGCGATCCCTCGCCCGGCCCGGGCGCGGTCGCGGCGGCGCGGGCCACATCGCCGGCCAGCAGGGCCGAGGTGAACACGCGCTCCTTGATAAAGCCCACGTCGGGCTTGGCGTCGCTGGCCTTGGCGAAATAGTCGGCGGCCGTGCGGCTGTCGCCGGCGTCCAGCGCCGCCTGGCCGGCGAGATAATAGCCGTAGGGCGTGCCGGTGGCGTCGCCGTCGGCCGAGGGGCTCTGCGACGGGCGCAGGCCCGCGCTGGCGCCCGTCGCGCTCGCGCAGGCGCACAGGGCGAGCGCCGAGGCGGATAGCACGAGGACGCGGGCGGCCTTGAACATGGGGCGAGGTGTCGGACGTTTAGAGGGCGGCATCAAGGCGCGCGGAGGTCACATGTTCGGATAATTCGGTCCGCCGCCGCCCTCGGGCGGGGTCCAGACGATGTTCTGCAAGGGATCCTTGATGTCGCAGGTCTTGCAGTGGACGCAGTTAGCCGCGTTGATCACGAAGCGCGGGTTCTCGCCCTTGTCGTCATAGACCACCTCATAGACCCCCGCCGGGCAGTAGAGCCGCGCCGGTTCGCCATAGCGCGGCAGGGTCACGGCGATTGGCAGGTTTGGGTCCTGGAGCTTCAGGTGGGCGGGCTGGTCCTCCTCGTGAGCGGTGTTGGAGACGAACACCGAGCTCAGCCGGTCGAAGCTGATGACGCCGTCGGGCTTGGGATAGTCGATCTTGGAGTGGTCGGCGGCGAGCCCCGTGGCCTCCGCATCCGTCTTGCCGTGCCGCAGCGTGCCAAAGACAGAGAAGCCGCCGAGCAGCAGCGTCGCCCACATGTCGATCCCGCCGAGCAGGATGCTGCCCAGAAGCGTGCCGAACTTCGACCACAGCGGCTTGACGTTGCGCACCAGGGCCAGCTCCTTGCGCACCCAGGAGCGGTCGTAGGCGGCCTGATACTCCGCCAGCACGTCGCCCGCGTGGCCGGCGCGGATGGCGGCGACGGCGGCCTCGGCGGCCATCATGCCGGTCTTGATGGCGTTGTGGCTGCCCTTGATGCGCGGCAGGTTCACGAAGCCCGCCGCGCAGCCGATCAGGGCGCCGCCCGGGAAGGCCAGCCTCGGCACGGACTGGTAGCCTCCCTCGGTGATCGCCCGCGCGCCGTAGGAAACCCGTGTTCCGCCCGCAAGATACGGCTTGATCTTCGGGTGATGCTTTAACCTCTGGAACTCCTCGAACGGCGAGAGCCAGGGATTGGCGTAGTTCAGGTGCGTGACCAGGCCGATGGCCATGTAGCGGTCACCGAAATGGTACATGAACGAGCCGCCGCCGGTGGCGTCGTCCAGCGGCCAGCCGAAGGTGTGGCGCACCAGGCCGGGCTCGAACTGACCTTCAGGAACCTGCCATAGCTCCTTGATTCCAAGGCCGTATTTCTGCGGCTCGCGGCCGTCGGTCAGGCCGAAGCGCTCCTGGACGATCTTGGAGAGCGAGCCGCGCGCGCCCTCGGCCAGGAAGACGTATTTGCCGAGGAGCTCCACGCCGGGCTGATAGTCGGGCTTGTGCGAGCCGTCCTTGGCCACGCCGAAGACGCCGGCCACGACGCCCTTCAGCGCGCCGTCCTCGGCCCACACCGGCTCGGACGCGGCCATGCCGGGATAGACCTCCACCCCCAGCGCCTCGGCCTGGCCGGCCATCCAGCGGCACAGGTTCGCCAGGGAGGCGATGTAGGCGCCATGGTTCTTGATGAACGGCGGCATGGGCAGCCAGCCGATCTCGAACCCCGAGGTCTTGGTCAGATAGACGAAGCTGTCGCGCGAGACGGGCGTCTCCATCGGCGCGCCCCTGGCCTTCCAGTCGGGAATCAGCTCGGTGAGCGCGCGCGGGTCGATCACCGCGCCGGACAGGATGTGAGCCCCGATCTCCGAGCCCTTTTCGAGCAAGGCGACGGAGACTTCCACATTGGCCTCGGCCGCCAGCTGCTTGCAGCGAATCGCCGCAGCCAGACCCGCCGGCCCACCGCCGACGATCACCACGTCATACTGCATGGACTCACGTGCGGGGGCTTCGTCGCTCACGAACCGACTCTCCCGGCGGCGCGGATCGCCGGAACGGACTATCCGGGCGGCGCCGTGGGCCGGTCAAGCTCCCTCGACGGGAGAGAGCGCTGCGCCGTCGCGAAGATCGGGGTATGGTTACGCCCATGACCCCGGCGACCGAGCCTCCCGCCCCTGACCGCGCGATCGAGTGCCTGCTGGCCTTCTGGCGCGAGGCAGGGGTGGACGCCTGCCTGGAGGACGCGCCGGTGGACCGCACCCAGCGCCGCGATCCGCCGCCCCGCCCTCGCCCGACGACAGCCGCCGCGCCATCGGCCTCCGCATCGCCCGCCGCCAGCCCGGACGTGGCCGCGGCGGTCGAAGAGGCCCGCGCCCGCGCCGCCGAGGCCCAGGATCTGGACGCCCTCGTCGCCGCCATCGCCGCCTTCGACGGCTGCCCCCTGAAATTCCAGGGCGCCAAGCAGGCCTGCGTCTGGCGCGGCGATCCGCACGCGCCCGTCGCCATCGTCGGCGAGGGCCCGGGGGCGGAGGAGGACGCCCAGGGCCAGCCCTTCGTGGGCCGCGCCGGCCAACTCCTTGACAAGATGCTCGGGGCTGCGGGGCTCACCGGCCGGGTGTTCATCACCAATACGGTGTTCTGGCGGCCACCGGGGAACCGCACCCCTTCCCCCTCCGAACAGGCGATCTGCCGGCCGTTCCTGGATCGCGCCCTTCAACTGGTCGGACCCAAACTATTGTTGCTGTCCGGCGGCGCGGCGGCCAAGTCGATGCTCGGTAAAGAGGAGGGCATCCTCAGTCTTAGGGGCCGCTGGTTCGAATGGCGGTCGCAAGACGGCGACGTGATTTTGCCCGCTTTGCCGACACTTCACCCTGCCTTCCTGCTCAGACAACCGGCGGCGAAGAAAAAAGCCTGGGCTGATCTGCTGACCTTGAGCGAGAGGCTTGATCGGCCCGAGCGGCCCGGGTAATGCAGGACATCGCCCGTGGCGCGCGCCCAGTTCCGTTTCGGGCGCCGCGGATGTCTCAAACCGAGCCGAGGGGGAGGGCATGAGACTGTCAGCGAGACTAGCCGCGGCGGCTTTGGCCCTCTCTTGCAGCCTGCTGGGCGCCGGCGCGGCCTCGGCCGTCACGGTCAACGCCCTGAGCCCCGACGACGCGGCCGCCTATACCCAGGCCTTCCAGGCCGCGGCGCTGGGCGACTTCACCACCGCCGAGAAGATGGCGGCGGACGCCTCCGACCAGAGCCTTGTGGGCTACATCGAGTACCGCGAGCTGATGTGGCCGACCACGCGGGCCGCCTATCCTGACCTGGTCGCCTGGCTCGCCAAATATTCCGACCTGCCCGGAGCGGATCGCGTCTATCGCCTGGCCCTGCAGCGCAAGCCCAAGGGCGCGCCCGCGCCCAAGGCCCCGCCCGTCCCGGCCGATCCCGCCGGCGCCGCCGCCGCCGAAACCGCCGCGCGCGGCCAGGCCGCCCGGGAAGCCTATTACGCCGGCGACGCGCGCATCGCGCACAAGCTGGCCGTCGCCTCCGGAGAACGCTGGATCGCCGGCCTCGCCGCCTTCCGCCTGAAGGACTTCAAGGAGGCCATGAGCCGCTTCCAGGCCGTGGCCATGGACGGGAACGAGAACGACTGGCTGCGCGCCGGAGCCGCCTATTGGGCCGCGCGCTCGGCCATCGCGGCGGGCGAGCCGGACAAGGCGCCGGACTTCCTGCGCATCGCCTCGCGCAGCCCGGCCACCTTCTACGGCATGCTCGCAGAGAAGGAATTGGGCTTGGAGCCGGGCGCGGACCCCGACGCCTTCGTGCTGGCCCAGGCCGGCTTCGCCCCCGCCCCGCCCTCTCCGGACGGAGACATCGTCAAGGCCGCGCACCTGGCCCTCGGCGGGTCTCAGCTCGCGCGGCTGATCAAGACCAACGCCCGCGCCCGCCGCGCCGTGGCCCTGGCCCAGATCGACCTGGACGTAGAGTCCGGCCTGGAGCTGCGCGCGGGCCTTACCTCCGCCAAGACCGACGCGGAGCGGCGGCTGTGGACCACCCTGGCGCTGGAGCTGAACCCCGATGCTCTGGGCGGCAAGACCCGTTCCGGCCGCTTCGATCTTGAGGACTATCCCACCCCGCCTCTGGATCCGGTCGGCGGCTTCACGGTGGACAAGGCGCTGGTCTACGCCATGACCCGCCAGGAAAGCCGCTTCGATCCCTACGCCACCTCGCCCGCCGGCGCGGTGGGACTCATGCAGCTGATGCCGCGCACGGCAGCGGCGGCGGCGGGCGACGACAAGCTCTCGGCGGACCCCACGCCGCTCTACGACCCCAGCTTCAACCTGCGCGTCGGCCAGGACTATCTGGACGCCCTGCTGACCCGCGTCACCGGCGGCAACCTGCTGCAGGCCATCGCGGCCTACAACGGCGGCTATCGCGCCGTGAAGCGCACCCTGCAGATCGTCGGCGACAAGGATCCCTTGATGCTGATCGAGAGCCTGCCGGCCGCCGAGACCCGCGGCTACGTCGAGAAGGTGATGGCCGGCTACTGGATCTATCGGCGCATGTTCGGCGAGAAGGCCAGTTCCCTCGACGCCCTGGCCGCCGGCGGAGCGATCCTCCAGGCGAAGCTGGACCGGTGACCTACCACCCACCGTCACCCTCGGCCCTGCGCCGAGGGCCCATAATCGAGGCGGTCGGCTATCCAGGAACGGGCGGGGCAGCAGAACACTAAGCGTCGCCCCGTTTCTGGGTCCCCGGGACAAGCCCGGGGATGACGAAGGTAGGACGACGTCAGCTCTTCCGCACCAGCAAGCACCTCGCCCCGATCCCCAGCAGCCGCTCCAGCAGCCCCGCGTTCAGGCGCATCGGCCCGCGCGCGCCGGACTCCACGTGCGCCCGCGCCCTCTCCTCCCAATCCAGCCGCAGCCGCGCCCCGGGATCGAGGATCAGCAGACAGTCGGACTTGGCCGCCGCCTTCGCCGCATCCAGGCCGCCCTCAATGATCCGACAGCCGGCGTCCTCGGCGATCTCCAGGGTGGCGTCCGTCGAGCCCGCGTCGGCCACGACCACCTCGCGCACCACGCCGCGCACCGCCGCCGCCACCAGCGGCCCCAGCGCCTGGCCCAGCCGCGCCTCGTCGTTCAGCGTCGCGATCACCACGGAGATCATCGGCCCATCAAGCGGGCGGCGGGCGGCGCGTCAATAGATGTTCTTGATATGTTCTCACGCTGTCGTATTCTGCGGCCATGTCCGCGGCCATGCCCGTCCGCGGCCGGGGCGCCAAGTCCAACGCCTCGGGCCGCTTTGAAGCCTTCACCCGCCAGGGGTTCGACGATGGCTGGGAGCACGACTGCGAGGACGAGGCGCCCGCCCAGCTGAAGACCGAGCTGCAGGCCGAGACGCCCCGGCGGATCATCACCAAGAACGACAGCCCGGACATCCCCTTCAACGCCTCGATCAATCCCTACCGGGGCTGCGAGCACGGCTGCATCTACTGCTACGCGCGGCCGACTCACGCCTATATGGGGCTGTCGCCGGGGATCGATTTCGAGACCAAGCTGTTCTTCAAGCGCGACGCCGCGCAGCTGCTGGAGCGGGAGCTGGGCCGCAAAACCTATCGCTGCGAACGCATCCACATGGGCTCCAACACCGACCCCTATCAGCCCATCGAGCGGGGCCTCCAGATCACCCGCGAAGTGCTGAAGGTGCTGGCGCGCTATCGCAACCCCGTCACCATCACCACCAAGAACGCCTTGGTGGTCCGCGACGCGGACATCCTGGGGCCCATGGGCCGGGCGAACCTCGCCATGGTGTCGGTCTCGATAACCACGCTGGACCGCAAGCTCGCCCGCGCCATGGAGCCGCGCGCCTCGACGCCCGACAAGCGCCTGGCGGCCCTGAAGACCCTGTCGGAGGCCGGCGTGCCGACCATGGTGGGCTTCGCCCCGGTGATCTTCGGCCTGAACGACCACGAGCTGGAGGCGGTGCTGGAGCGGGCGGCCGAGGCCGGCGCGCGCCACGCCCACTTCGTCACCCTGCGCCTGCCGCTGGAGATCCGGGACCTGTTCGTGGAGTGGCTGCACTCGGAGCGTCCGGGCCGGGCCAAGCGCGTGATGGACCTGGTGCGCCAGAGCCGAGGCGGCCGCGACAACGACCCCCGCTTTGGCAGCCGCATGAGGGGCGAAGGGCCTGTCGCCGACGCCTTCGCCCAGCGTTTCCGCCTGGCGATTCGCCGGCTGGGCCTGGACCGGCCCTTCGACCGGCTGGATGTAACGCAGTTCGTCCGCCCCGGGCCGCCGGGGCAGATGGAGCTGTTCGGAAACGGAGAAGACAGATGAAACCGAAGGTCAGCCTGATCGGCCTGGGGGTCGAGGACATCGCACGGTCCCTCGCCTTCTACCGCGACGGCCTGGGGCTCAGCACCCACAACTACAAGGAGGGCGACGACTGCATCTTCTTCGCCATGGAGGGGACGTTCCTCTCCATCTACCCGCGCGACAAGCTGGCCGAGGACGCTCAGGTGTCCGCGGAGGGCTCGGGCTTCCGTGGGATCACCCTCGCCCACAACGAACCCTCCAAGGAAGGTGTGGACCGCGTCTTCGCCGAGGCCCTGGCCGCCGGCGCCAAGCCGGTGAAGACCCCGCAGGACGTGTTCTGGGGCGGCTATTCCGGCTACTTCGCCGATCCGGACGGCCACCTGTGGGAGGTCGCCTGGAACCCGTTCACCGACCTGACGTGAGGGTCCCGCGCCGTTGTCGCCTGCGCGACACTTCCTGGCGTTCTGTCGATAGTGCGCCGGCCCTGGCCGCGCTAACGTGCGTCCATCGACCTCGGGGGAGGACCGTCATGGACTGCCGCATCGGCTATGTGAACGTGGGCGTGCGCGACCTGGAGCGCGGGGTCGCCTTCTACCGCGACGTGATGGGCTTCAAGCTCATGTACAGCGAGCCGGAGCACCACTACGCCGCCTTCGAGGTGGGCGGCATGAGGTTCGCCATCGCCGCCTCCGAGACCGACGCCTTCACCGGCCGCGAGCCGGGGAACCGCCACACGGGCATCGGGCTGGTTGTCCCGGACGTCGACGCCGCGGCCGCGGACCTGACGTCCAAAGGCGTGAGGTTCACCCTGCCGCCCGGCAAGCAGCCCTGGGGCGGCTACATGGGCATCTTCTCCGATCCGGACGGCAACCTCTTCTACCTGGACCAGGCCGCATGAGCCCGCCCTGCAACGTGGGCCACTTCGCCATCGAGTGCGACGACGTCGAGCGCGCCAAGGCCTTCTACACGGCCGTGTTCGGCTGGCGGATCGTTCCCTGGGGTCCGCCCGGCTACTACCACATCCACACTGGCACGGCCGACCGGCCGGGAATCCTGGGCGATCTGAGGTCCCGCCGCGAGCCCCTGACCGGGACAGGCAACCGAGGCTTCGAGTGCACCATCACCGTCGCCTCGCTGAAGGACGTCCTGGCGGCGGTCGCGGCCAACGGCGGCAAGGTGGCCTCGGCGCCCTACCGCATCGAGGGGGTCGGCGACCTAGCCTATTTCGAGGATACGGAGGGCAACCGCGCCGGCGTCATGCAGCAGGTGGCTGGGCTCTCCATGCCCGAGGGCGTGCGCGGCTGAGCGAGGCCATGGCCCTGATTGTCCGCGCCCTGGCGGCCACCTATTACGACGGCCACCATATCGAGCCGCACGCCCATCCCTGGGGCCAGCTCATCTACGCCGCCACCGGCGTGATGCGGGTGAACGCGGCCGAGCGGATGTGGATCGTGCCGCCGGCGCGGGCGATCTGGGCGCCGGCGGGGCTTCGGCACGAGATCTTCGCCCACGGCGATTTCGCCATGCGGACGGTCTACCTCTCGCCGGACCTCGCCGAGTCCCTGCCCCAGGACTGCCGCGCCATCGACGTGACCCCGCTGCTGCGCGAGATGATCCTGCACATCGTGGCGATCCAGCTTCTGGACGAGGACGCACCTCTGCACCGCGCCTGGGCGAGCGTGCTGATGGAGCGGCTGGCGGCCGCCGAGGTGCTGCCCCTGTCGCTGCCCCTGCCGTCCGACCCGCGCGCGCTGCGGGCCGCCGAGCGGCTGCGCGCGGAGCCGGGGGCCGCGGTCGAGCTCGACGCCTTGGCGCGCCATGCCGGCGCCAGCGCGCGCACCTTGCAGCGGCTATTCCTGGAAGAGACCGGTCTCAGATTCGCCGAGTGGCGTCAGCGGCTGAGGCTGATCCACGCCGCGGCCCTGCTCGGCGCCGGGTCCAGCGTCACCGAGGCGGCACTGGAGGCCGGCTACTCCAGCACCAGCGCCTTCATCGCCGCCTTCAGGAAGCAGTTCGGCCGCACGCCGGCGACCCTGCGGCCGGCCTAACGCCCGAACACGCCGACCAGTTCCACGTGGGCGGACCACAGGAACTGGTCCACCGGCAGCACGCGCTCCAGCCGGAAGCCGGCGTCCACCAGGATGCTGGCGTCGCGGGCGAAGGTGGCGGGATTGCAGGAGACCCCCACCGCCAAGCTCACGTCCGACTGGCCGATCTGGGCCGCCTGGGCGGCCGCGCCGGCGCGGGGCGGGTCGAACAGCACCGCGTCCACGCCCTTCAGCTCCTGGGCCAGCACCGGACGGCGGTCGAGGTCGCGCGCCTCGGCGGTGACGGTCTTCAGGCCTGGCGCGGTTCCCACGGCTGAGGCCAGGGCGGCGATGGCCGAGGCCGAGGAGTCGGCGGCGTGGACCTGGGCGGTCTCGGCCAGACGCAGGGCGAAGGTCCCCACGCCGCAATAGAGGTCCGCCACGCGCCCTGCGCCGGCGACCGCCTGGACCGCGAAGGCCGCCATGGCCTCCTCCGCCTCCACCGTGGCCTGCAGGAAGGCGCCCGGCGGCAGGGCCACGCGCGCCCGGCCGATGCGCACCATGGGCTGGCGGGCCTGATAGACGATCTCTCCGGCCAGGGTGACGCGGGCCGCGTCCATGCCCTCCGCCGCCTCGGCGGCCTGGAGGCGTCCGTCGGCTGAGAGGGCGCCGGTGCGCCGCTCCACGCCGCTGATGTCCACGTCCAGCCCCGTGTCGGTAAGGGTCGCGTGCAGCACGGGGGCCGAGCGCGGGTGCTCCAGGAAGGCCGCGGCGAGCCGGCGCAGGCCCGCGAAGGCGGCGACCAGGCGCGGGTCGGCGATGGGGCAGACCTGCACCTCCACCTGCCGCCAGGTCCCCCTCGCCTTGAAGCCGAGCCGAGCCTCTCCGGGCTGGCCGGGCCGCGCGTGCAGGGCCAGCCGGCGCCGCGAGCCGGGCGGCGAGGCGAAGGGCGGCAGGATCTCCGTCTCGATCCGCTCCCGCGCCAGGGCGGCTCGGATCAGCTCGGCCTTCCAGTCGAGATAGGGCTCGGCCGCCCAGTGCTGCAGGGCGCAGCCGCCGCACTGGCCGAAGTGCGGGCAGGCCGGCTCCACGCGCTGCAGGCTCGGCGACAGCACCTCCAGCACCTCGGCCCGCTCGCCCGAGACCCTGGCCCGCACCGTCTCGCCCGGCAGGGTGAAGGGCGCATAGACCGGCCCGGCCGCCACGCCGTCGCCGCGCGCGCCCACCGCCTCGATGAGGAGTTCCCGCTCGGCTCCACCGCCGGGGCCCCTGCTCGGTTCGCGTCTTGTCAGCATCATCCGAGGTCACTAGCCCGGCGCGGCGGCGGCGGCCATGGGCGGCGTCAGGCCGGCGGTTCCCGGACGGGCGCATTGTGAACGCATGGATGAGGGAAGATGAACGGAGCGATCAAACTCTGTTCAGCTTCGTATCGCAAGATGAACGACACGCGCGGCCCCCAGCCGCCGAACCTAGGAAGAGACCTATGCGAAAGCTTCTGATGTTGGCCGCGGTCGCGGCGTCGACGCTTCCGGCGCTGACCGCCGTCTCCGTTCCTGGCGTGGCGGCGGCCCAGTCGTGGCGCTACGACCCCTGCCGCCAGGAACGCCGCGAGGCCGGCCGCACGGGCACGGTGGCCGGCGGCGTAATGGGCGCGATCATCGGCAGCCAGATGGCCGGGCGCGGCTCGCGCACCGAAGGGGCGATCATCGGCGGCACGGCCGGCGCGGTGATCGGCCATGAGGTCGGCAAGAGCAGCGTCAGGTGCGGCGCCTATCCCTCGGGCTATCGCCGTCACCGCGGCTGTCACTGGGTGACCGACTATTCCGGCCGTCGGCCCTATTCCTACGAAGTCTGCCGGGGCCGCGACGACACGTGGCGCCGGTACAATCGCCGCGACGATCGCCGCTACGGCTATCGCTACGACCGCTGATCCGACCCAAGTTTCCTCTCCCTGGTGATGATTCCATGACCAAGCATTCCCTCCTCGGCCGGTCCGCCCTGGCGGCGGTGTCTGTGGCGAGCCTCGCGCTCGCGCCCATGCCCGTCCTGGCGCAACAGGCGCCCCAGGACCAAACCTACGACTCTAGCTACGATGACGCGCCCGCGCCGCCGCCGCCCCCGAGCACGGAGGACCAGCTGCGCGCGGACCGCCAGGACGCCCAGAGCGACCGCGACTACGCCCGCCAGCAGGCCTACGCCGACAGGGACCGTCAGGCCTACGAAGGCCGCTACCGCTACGCCGAGTGCGTGCAGAAGAAGCACAGCTCGGCGGTCACCGGGGCCGTGATCGGCGGCATTCTGGGCGCCGTGGTGGGCTCCCAGATGGGCGCGCGCGGCGTGCGCACCGAGGCGGGGCTGATGGGCGCGGGCGTCGGCGCCCTGGCCGGCGGGGCGATCGGCTCATCCTCAGCCGCGCCCTGCCCGGACGGCTACGAGCGGCGGGTGGTCTATGACGCGCCGCCGCCGGACTATTACGACGACCCGCCGCCGGATTACGCCTACGGCCCCCCGCCCGCCTACGACTACGGTCCGCCGCCGGGCTATTATTACGACCCCGGCCCGTCGGTCAGCATCTGGTACGGCCGCAGCTGGGGCCCGCGTCGCTACGGCTACTACGGCTACCGATACGGCCGGTGACGGCTAGCCGCGCGTCGCCCAGGCTAGATATTCGTGGTTCCCGTCGCCGCCCTGAATCGGGCTCTGCGCGCTGGATCGCACGGGCCAGCCTGAGCCTGCGAGGAAGGCCGAGACCTGGGCGAGCGCCCCGGCCCGCGCCGCCGCGTCCTTGACAACGCCGCCCTTGCCCACCTTGGCGGGGCCGACCTCGAACTGCGGCTTGACCAGGCAGACCAGATCCGCCCCCGGTGCCGCCATGGCGAGCGCGGCCGGCAACGCCTTGGCCAGGCCGATGAAGCTGAGGTCGCAAACGATCAGCTCGACGGGATCGGGGATAAGGACGCGGCCCAGCGCCCGGGCGTCGGTTCCCTCCAGGCCGATCACCCGCGGATC
>Ga0299912_10002741_pt1 | contig 14452 bp, 14 predicted proteins | sample RVTome_2_FD_207667 | JGI IMG/M metagenome (GOLD analysis project Ga0299912, IMG submission 207667) | Soil microbial communities from uranium-contaminated site in the Upper Colorado River Basin, Wyoming, United States - RVT95D214 (version 2) ...
TCTGCAGAATGGTACGATCAGCATAATGCCTATCTATACTTACGGTCCCATAATAGCCCGGTTTTTGCAAGCCGATTGGCTCTTGAGTGCAGTTTCAGGAATTGGCATGACCCGAAATTGGAACAGTCCGGGTCCGACCATGCCGGAAGTCTATGAACACTTCTACCTCAATGCAGACTCCATCTCATTCTGGGAAGTTTCCCACTTCGTGCCGGATTTAGTTTCGATTAATCTGGGTACCAATGATTTCTCGGAAGGTGATGGTTCTTATAAAAGAGCAGAATTAGACTCTACTAAATTTGTAAACGATTATATTCAGTTTATCAGACTAATCCGGAAACGGCATCCCCAGGCCCAGATTTGTTGCCTGGGCAGCCCGGTGTTCTCAGGTGAGAAAAATATTCGTTTAACTAATTATCTTTCAATGGTGGTACAATACATGAAAAAGGTTGAGAATGATGATAAGGTTCACCTGTTCAGTTTTTCAGGTTCTTATAACCAAGGCTGTACCGGTCATCCCGATCAAGAAGAACATCAGAAGATGGCAGAAGACCTCCTGCCATTTATCAGGAAAGTGATGAATTGGTGAAAAAATAATTCTTATTCGCCATCAAAATATCCGATCTGAAAAACAGATTATATAATTACCTAAACCGATCAGATAAGCCTTTCTCAAATGAGTATTTTTCTTCAACCAATCAGTTTTTATTTTCATATCAAAATAGAAAATCATAAGGATTACTGAGGTGCAATTTTAATGACAAAATAAACCAGGATGTCAAATGATTATCAGAATCCTCAGACTCAAATAAACCGAACTTTAAACTGTTTTCACCACTTTCCGAAAATGAAATCCATAGATCGCCAAGGTGATGGCCAGTGGAAATTTCTGCGGATATCTGAATAATCCTAAAAAGAAAAGCTTCCAGTAATATCTTTTCCCGGATTCCATGACACCTAAAATCCACAGGGATTTAAAAAGGGCTTTAATATTACGATATGTCAATTTTGAGTGGCCTTTAAAAGGAGATTGATATTCCTTAAGAAAAGTTTTTACCCGCTGGTAATATTCCTTCTGCGAATAGATCGTCTCCAGCACTTTCTTATAACCTGCAATCAGATTCTGATATTTCATTTTCGGGATAAAATTGATTGCCCCGTCCATATTATTACCATGAAAATTATTCAGCAGCCGATTCTCCTGCTGCAGACGCTTAAAAAGGCGGGTGCCGGTGGGAGCATTCAATAGACCAACCATGGCAACGACGATCCCGCTACGGCGGATGAAATTGATTTGCTGTTCAAAAATATTGTCCGGGTCATTATCGAAACCAATGATAAAACCTCCTGACACCCTCATTCCGGTTTTATGAATTCTTTGCACAGTCGACAACAGATCGCGTTTCTGGTTTAGTTTTTTACCACATTCGACCAGGCTTTCACTATTGGGCGTCTCAATACCTATAAAAACATGATCAAAACCTGCCTTAACCATCAACCGCATCAAGTCTTCATCATCTGCCAGATTAACAGAAGCTTCAGTTCCAAAATTAAAGGGAAGGTTATGGTTTCGTTGCCAATCGATCAAGGCCGGCAGCAAGTCCTTCTTTAGTTTTACTCTATTGCCAATAAAATTGTCATCCACAATGAAAACACCGCCCCGCCAACCTAAGGAATATATTACTTCCAGTTCTCCCAGAAATTGTTCGGTGCTTTTAACCCGGGGTTGATGCCCATTCAAAACAGTAATACTACAGAATTCGCAATCATAAGGACAGCCCCGGGAATACTGGATACTCATGCTGGCATATTTATTTTGTTCTAACAACTCCCACTGCGGAACGGGAGTATGGGTGATTTCCGGAAATTCCGGGGTAGCATAAATATATTCCGGGTGTCCGGCTGCCAGGTCGTTTAAAAATAGTGGCAGAGTGATTTCGGCTTCATTTAAAATAAAGTGGTCAACTCCCAAAAATTCCTGGTAGTCAGTGGTCACCATAGGTCCACCGGCCACTACCCGTGTATTCAATTCATTACAGCGTTTTACTACTTTTTTGAAGGACTCTTTATGGATATTCATTCCGGTTATGAAGACATAGTCCGCCCATTGCAGTTGTTCATCACTCAAAGGTGATACATTCATGTCAATCAGTTTTTTATTCCAGTTAACTGGAAGCATGGCTGCTACCGTGAGCAGTCCCAGCGGTGGTTCTCCGGACTTTCTGGAGATAAACTTTACCGCATTGCGGAAAGACCAGAAAGTGGAGGGTGTTTCCGGATAGATCAGAAGAATATTCATTATTAACTCCGGTGATTTTTAAATAAGACCATTACTGCAATTCTTTTCAACTCAATTATAACATCCGGCAGAAGTAAGAATTGTAAAAGTATTGTAAAAGCTGATTTTTAGAGTGCTTTTTTCTCACCGGCTTTCTTTTTTATTCTTATATTAAAGCGCAAAAATAGCTGGAATTCACTTAATGACTTTGAAAAAACCAAGCACTGTTTTCTATCATGTCCTCATTTTTATCATCGCCCAGTTGATCTGGTTCTCATTGCTCAGTCTCTGGATCTACTGGTATGTGACCAATTATCTATTGCTGCTGAAAGTTGAGGATAAACTTGCTCCGCAAATGATCTCAGGAACTACTAATATCGTGGCACTGATCAGTGGACTTGTCCTATTAATCTTATTATCACTAAGTATGTCTATTATTTTTATTTATCTCAACCGTCAACTGAACGTTACCCGGCTTTATGATAATTTTATTGCCAATGTGACCCATGAACTGAAATCCCCCCTATCTTCCATCCAGTTATATCTGGAAACAATGCAGAAACGGGAAGTGTCCTCAGACAAAAAACAAGAATTTTTGGGCCTTATGCTGAAGGATACAGACAGGTTAAATCAGTTGATCAATTCCATCCTGTATCTTTCTTCACTCGAGCAGCGAAAACTGACCAGAAAGGTGAGTCATGATTATCATATCTTTGATACTGATACGATTATCCGCGAAGTAATTCAAGAGTCAGTGCAGGAATTTAACTTTCCTGCAAAAAATGTAGCCATCGAAGGAAACGCTTCCTGTCAATGCGTTATTGACCGGAACTGGTTAAAAATTGTGTTCAATAATCTGATTGACAATGCGATAAAATATTCTCCCAAGCTGCCGCAAATAAAAATCCAATTAAATCCAGGCAAGCGTTATTTTCATATAGAATTCAGTGATTACGGCATCGGTATTTCCCAGAAAGATCAAAAAAAGATATTCAACAAATTTCACCGGATATATAATCCCGAAAGTCCTAATGTAAAGGGAACCGGCCTGGGTCTGTATTGGGTGAGAGAAATTGTGGAGTATCATGGGGGTAAAATTTCTGTTTCTAGTGCCGGCAAGAACCTGGGCAGTACTTTTAAAATTACCCTGCCTATTTATCAGGAATCTAAAAAACGTTACATGAATCGACTGCTGCGTTTAAGCCGGAAATACCAAACAATACCGGAAACCGATCATGAACAATAAAGACCGGATTTTATTAGTTGAAGATGAAGACTCTCTGGCCATCGGTCTGGAATTCAACCTTTCCGCCGAAGGATATCAGGTGACCTGGGTAAACAATGGAAAAAAGGCTCTGGAGCAATTCAATGCTGGTAATTTTGATCTGATCATTCTTGATCTGATGCTGCCTTATGTCAGCGGTTATAAAGTGGCTGAAAATATTCGTGCTAAGGATCCACAAATACCCATCCTGATTCTTACCGCCAGGACCTCTTTAAAAGACCGTCTGAAGGGATTCGAAATCGGGGCAGATGATTATTTAACAAAACCTTTTCATCTGGAAGAATTACTGCTGCGGATTAAGGGGATGTTTAAACGCAAGAAGTGGTATCAAAAATCTATCGAGAATATGCCGTCTTTTCGTTTAGGGGAGAATGAAATAAATTTTCAGAATCTAACAGTCCGGACCGGTCAAAAAAGTTTTCAACTCACCGCTTTTGAAGCCATCCTCCTGAAATATTTAATTGATCACCGGGGTATTGTTGTCTCACGCAAGGAATTACTGGAAAAAGTGTGGAACATCAGCTCAGATATTGAAACGCGAACGGTGGATAATTTTATTGTCCGGCTGCGAAAATACTTTGAACCCGATCCTGATAATCCGGTCTTCATTAAAAGTGTGCGGGGGGTGGGTTACATTTTAATCGATCGGTGAGTGACCTTTGATATGAAAAGGCATAAACAAAACATACAAGATCTATCTCAATTAAAAATCCAAAGCGATACTAAATATATATTTTAGACTCGAGGAGGTAAAAGATGACCATAAAATCTAATTCTGATATTTCCAAAGAAAGAAAACACAATTTGCTGCAAACTATTGCAAAATTTGGAAATCCCAATATTCAAAAGGCCATCTGGCAAATTCTCAATTCCTTACTTCCTTACCTGGCGCTATGGGTGCTGATGGTCATTACAGTCCAAAAGGGCTATCCCTATTGGATTACCCTGTTGTTGACATTGCCAGCTGCAGCACTTTTAGTCCGGATATTTATTATTTTTCATGATTGCTGCCACGGTTCTTTTTTTGCCTCAATCAAAGCTAATCAGATTACGGGACATATTTCCGGCATTCTCACCTTTACTGCCTTCAGAACCTGGCGCCGGTCTCACCTCGGACATCATGCCTATTTTGGAGATCTGGATCGCAGGGGAACCGGTGATATATGGACAATGACAGTCGAGGAATATACTTCCGCTTCCAGAAGTAAGCGATTTGCTTATCGATTCTACCGAAATCCGTTGGTATTGTTGATCCTTGGCCCAATATATACCTTTTTCCTGGCCCAGCGACTTGCTCCGAAGGATGTCGACAAAAGGGAGCGAAAGAGTGTTTGGATAACAAACGCCGCACTAGTTGCAATTATTACCTTAATCTGGTTAACTATCGGAATCAAAACGTACCTCCTGATTCAATTGCCGGTCATGATTTTTGCCGGTTTTGCCGGGGTATGGCTATTCTACGTCCAGCACCAGTATGACGGAGTATACTGGGCCCGCAATGAAAGCTGGGATCCCTTAAAAGCCGCCCTGGAAGGAAGTTCCTACTACAAATTGCCTAAAGTTTTACAGTGGTGTACCGGAAATATTGGCCTGCATCATATTCATCATCTGCATCCGCGCATCCCAAACTATCATTTGCAACAATGCTATGATGAAATTGAGGAGTTACAAAAGGTCAACCCGTTAACATTCAGGCAAAGCCTGAAATCCTTACGATTGAATTTGTGGGATGAGAAAAGGCAAAAATTGGTGAGTTTCCGGTCGTTAAAAACCGTACTGCAAACATCTTAGGAATGACGGCGATCTCAATCTCATCCTGATCTGTAATCTGAATTTCCTCTTGTTTCAACTGGTCTGTTCTGTTATTTTTTCGACGATAAAAATAAAGTACTTTACAGTCAAAGGGACAGATAACAGACAGCCTGCCAGACAACTGGTTGATACAGTTCCCTCCAACCAATTCATGCTGATCAGGAGCAATTGATGAAGATTTTCCATCTGGTAACACTTATTTTATTTTTCTCCATAACTATCGTACCCGGTATTTATTCACATACTCCCATTGCCGCCCGTACTGGAATGGTGGTTTCATCCAGTCAGCTGGCTTCAGAAGCAGGAATAGAAATATTTAGACAAGGCGGAAATGCGGTAGATGCGGCGGTAGCGGTAGCTTATGCTTTAGCGGTAACTTACCCTCAGGCTGGAAATATCGGCGGCGGAGGTTTTATGCTTATCCGATTGTCGGATGGTACAGTAACTGCAATCGATTACCGGGAAACTGCACCCCTGAAGGCCACTGTCGATATGTACCTTGATAGGAAGGGAGAAATCATTCCTGATGCCAGCCTGCGGGGAGCAAAATCAGCTGGTGTGCCTGGTACAGTTGCCGGATTATCGCTGGCACTCTCCCAGCACGGAACAATGGATTTGAAAACAGTTCTGCAACCGGCAATAAATTTAGCCCGTAACGGCTTTTCAGTCAGTTTGGGAATTATTCGAGATTTCCAAGGGCTGAAAGATGATTTTAAAAAGTATCCTGCCACGGCCAAAATCTTTTGGAAACAGGGAATCCCCTATCAGCTGGGGGATACTCTCCGCCAACCAGACCTGGCATATACGTTAGAACAAATTGCTGCTGCCGGGTCAGATGCTTTCTACCGCGGACCAATTTCTGATCTGATTATTAAGGCCATGCAGCGAGATGGTGGGCTGATCACCCGGAAAGATCTGGCACAGTATTCTCCGGTGATTCGACAACCTCTGATCAGTACCTATCGGAATTATACTATATATACTATGCCACCCCCAACCTCAGGAGGAATTATTCTGCTTGGACTTTTAAAAGCGCTGGAATCTGATAATCTTACTGAATTGGGTCATAATTCTTCCAGCTTTATTCATTTATTCAGTGAAATCAGCAACTGCTACTTTGCCGACCGGGCATTCTTCATGGGAGATCCGGATTTTGTTAATGTCCCGGTAGCAGGGTTGATCTCTCCAGAATATGCTCAAAACATCCGGCTATCGATCAATACTGAGCATCACACCCCCGGACAGGAAATTTTTCATGGAGACAGTGTATGGCTGGCACAGTATGGGGCTATGTTGCCGGAATCTGATGAAACAACCCATTTTTCGGTGGTTGATCGCTGGGGCAATGCGGTAAGCAATACCTACACTCTTAACGATTCTTATGGCTCATACTATGTCATTGAGGGTGCCGGTTTTCTCATGAATAATGAAATGGATGATTTCAGCATCAAAACAGGTGTTCCCAATATGTATGGACTGGTTGGAGGTAAAGCCAATGCCATAGTGCCTCGGAAAAGAATGCTTAGTTCCATGACACCGACAATCATTACCAAAAATGGGAATCTCTTCCTGGTTCTCGGATCGCCAGGTGGTTCAAAGATTATTACTTCAGTTTGCCAGGTAATTTTGAATGTGATCGATCATAAAATGAACATTCAGGATGCAGTAATTGCCCCGCGTATCCACAGTCAATGGTTGCCGGATGAAGTGGTGATTGAACCATTAGGGATATCACATGATGTGGTAAAAAATCTTTCTTCGATGGGACACATCATTCGAAAAGGATCATTTATGGGGGAGGTGCAGGCTATCCAGGTGGATACTGAACACGGGATAGTATTTGGCGCCATTGACCTGCGGCATGGCAATTCAGCAGTATCTAGCTATTAATAGATTTACAAATATTCATACTTCTGAACGATAACCCAGGTAAAATTCAGTATGGCATTTTTGGTGATCGCTTATCCGGAGATATCAAAGGCAGATTTTCGGCGGATTCAAAAATTCCGCCAGAAGCATGACCTGTTTTTCCGGGTGGTCAATCCGCATTTTACCCTGGTTTTTCCTGTTTCGGATTGGAAGGCCGAACCATTTATTGGAGAAATAACGAAACAGGCCAGGAATTTTCGATCCTTTGAATTTTGCCTGCGCTGTGCCACCCTTAACAAAGATGCTTTTAATGATTATTTTCATGTTTTTCTGGTGCCGGATGGGGGATTAGGTCAGGTGATTAAATTACATGATAAGTTGTATAGCGGTTTGCTCTTTCCGCAACGGGCGTTGCAGATTGACTTTATTCCCCATATTGGGATTGGCAATTCCCGTGATCCGCAGAAATGCCTGGACATGATCTCTCAGTGGAATCGTAAACCTTTTGCCATTTCCGGCTGGATATCCTTTCTGGATATTGTAAAATATGAGAAAAATATAGTTGAAACTATAAAACGAATTTCATTGAAAAGGCATTAGGAAGAATTAAAACGGTTATTGATGATGAAGCCACTATTAAAAAATTACAGTAAAAAATAATTACAAAAATTATCTAAGGGAGACTCACATGAAAGTAACAACTATCCTCTTAATATTCTGGGCAGTAATCGTCGTATCAGCCAAAGAGTATAAACTCTATTATCTGGGCGGACAATCCAATATGGCGGGATTGGGTTATATCCAGGATCTGCCATCTGAAATGGCCAAACCACTGACCGGAATCTACATTTTTCATGGGAATCCCTCTGCCGATAATACCGCAGTAGATGGAAGAGGAATTTGGGAAATTTTAAAACCGGGACATGGTGACGGATTTTTTTCTGATGGGAAGACCAATACCCTATCCGGGCGGTTCGGATTAGAATTGTCCTTCGCCCAACGGATGCAAGAACTGCAACCCACCGAATCAATTGCCATCATCAAATATTCCAGGGGTGGAACTTCAATAGATACTGCTGCCGCCGGCGAATATGGCTGCTGGGATCCGGATTTCCAGCAAGGAAATGGGATCAATCAATACGATCACTTTCTCGCTGCCATAAAATATGCATTATCGTTAGAGGATATTGATGGAGATGCTGAAAAGGATACTCTGATTCTGGCCGGAATTTTATGGATGCAGGGTGAAAGCGATGCCTGTTTCGGGGAGGAGATCGCTCAAAGATATCAGGTCAATCTCAAACGATTGATGGATCTGATCAGAGCTGCCTTTCTGACTGACGATCTGCCGGTGATTATCGGCCGGATTTCAGATTCCGGTCAGGATCCCAGCGGAAAAGTATGGCCGCAGGGAGAAATAGTTCGACAGGCACAGGCCGATTTCGTAAGGCTGGATGGAAATGCAGTACTGGTCACTTCCACCGATAATTATGGCTATTCCGATCCCTGGCATTATGACAGCAAAGGTTACCTTGACCTGGGCCGAAAGTTTGCAGAATCGCTCTATAATCTTCTAACTCAAAAGCGATGAAAAACCAACTGCTTAATGAAAAATATTTAAGACGTATTTGGGGGACTCGCTGACATTAATTGTAATGGAAGTTTGATGGATTTAATAATAATATCCATTAAACCTTAACTCGAAGGGGTGATTAAAAACCTGAATTAAAATTCATTACTTAAAAAACTGACATTCTCTTCAGGAAGATTTATGAACAATCTGTACGAACGCTTTAAAAAATCCGAACTCATTCTGCGCGACGAACTGGCCATTGACCGCACTTTGCTGGCCAATGAACGAACTCTCCTGGCCTATCTGCGATCGGGTGTTACTCTGCTGTTGGCCGGTTTAACCTTTATCCATTTTGCTCCCGGTAGTAGATTAAAAATAATTGGAATTATTTGTCTGCCGGTAGGTATCGGCATTCTATTATTAGGTACCATCCGTTATCGTAAAGTCAAATCCAGGATTGAAATTGTCAGACAAAAGTTAGCTGCACCGGAAGAGAGTGATCTAGAATAATCGTTTTCCTGGAACACTGATCCACCATCTCATCGAATGTTACGGACCTTGATTAGTATTTTATCCAGCTCGATTCGGAAGTATCAAAAAAAAATCTCCTGCAGAAATTTCCTGCCTTGACTGAAAGGTGAAAGCGTTGTATTTTTAGCGGTTTAGAAATAAAATCCCTCATTCATAAAAAATAGGAAGGTAAAATGGCAAGTATTCCCCCGATTTTCTGGATTGTACCGGTTGCAGGTTTAGTAACGGTAATTTTCGCTTTTTACTTAATCAAAAATGTGATGAAACAGGATGCTGGAACTCCCAAAATGAAAGAGATCGGCGACATGATATTCGAGGGTGCCTGGGCATTCTTGAAAAGACAGTATACGACCATTGGACTTCTGTCTTTGTTGGTAGCTGTTATTATTGGTATTCTGGTGGCATTTCTTGGTGGAGAGAAGGGTATTGAAGGTATGACTCCCTTTGGAATCGGCTGGCGAACTGCAGTCGCCTTCCTGGTAGGTGCTTTTTGCTCGAGCATTTCCGGCTTTATCGGGATGTACATTGCCGTCAAGTCAAACGTCCGCTGTGCCGCTGCAGCCCAGAAGAATTTAACTGCGGCAGTTAACGTAGCACTCCGCGGCGGTGGTGTCTCCGGATTCCTCATTACCGCCCTGAGCCTGATTGGAGTAACGGCTATATTTTTTGCCTTTGGTGGTGCGGGGAGACCGGAGATTGCTCCTCACCTCATCGTAGGTTTCGGTTTTGGAGCCAGCTTCGTCGCCCTTTTTGCTCAATTGGGAGGCGGTATCTACACCAAAGCTGCAGATATGGGCGCTGACCTGGTAGGAAAGGTGGAAGCCGGTATCCCGGAAGATGATCCCCGCAATGCGGCAGTTATCGCAGATCTGGTAGGAGACAACGTAGGAGATTGTGCCGGTCGTGGCGCTGATCTGTTTGAATCTACTGCTGCTGAAAATATCGGAGCGATGATTTTAGGGGTAGTGATATATATGGTTACCCATAATGTAGCCTGGATCCTCTTTCCCCTGGTCGTCCGCGCTTTCGGTTTAATTGCCAGTATGGTAGGATTGATGAGCGTCCGGGCTAAAGAAGATGAAAATGCCATGAATGCTTTAAACAGAGGCTATTATGTAGCAGTTTTTCTTTCGATTATCGGTCTGGCGGTCTCTATTTATTACATGCTGGGGAACTGGTGGCTTTTTGGAGCCGGATTGGTTGGAATTTTAGCAAGTATCGTCACTATTTTTATTACTCAGTATTATACCGAATCCAGGTACAAACCGGTGAAAGATATCGCCGAGGCTTCTAAAACTGGTCCTGCCACCAACATCGTAATGGGAACAGCAGTAGGTTTTGAAACCACTTTCGGCACCGCTATCGTCATCGGTTCAGCTCTCCTGCTTTCTTATTGGATGGGTAATATCAGCGGAGTGGTCGGTGCCGGAGCATTTGGTACGGCGGTGGCCACCATGGGAATGTTGATGACCTGTCCCTTCATTCTATCCATGGACACTTTTGGCCCCATTACTGACAACGCCAACGGCATCAATGAGATGGCTGGAGCAGGAAAAGAAGTAAGGCGGATAACCGACCGCCTGGATGCGGTGGGAAACACCACCAAGGCCTTGACCAAGGGATATGCTATGGTTTCAGCAGGCTTGGCAGCTTTCTTGTTATTCCAGGCCTATCTGGACCGGGTTTCCTTCCTGAAGTATGGTGTGGAAGGAAAATATACCGTGGTGGATATCGCCCGGGTGGAAGTATTTGTCGGTGCCCTGTTGGCAGTCATGATCGTATTTCTTTTCAGCTCCTGGGCCATCCGGGCGGTAGGTAAAACCGCCGGATTTATTATCCAGGAAGTCAGACGGCAGTTCCAGGCTGATCCTGGCATTATGGCTGGTACTTCCCGGCCGGATTACACCCGGGCTGTTGACATCACCGCCCGAGCCGGTCTAAAAGAAATGGTGAAGCCTGGTCTTTTGCCGGTTTTAGCCCCCATCGTAATCGGCCTGGCCTTCAAATGGGCTAATTATGATGCCGCCATGGTAGTAGCTGCGGTCTTGATGGTCGGAACCATTGCCGGGATTATGCTGGCCTCCTTCATGAATAATGGAGGTGGTGCCTGGGATAACGCCAAAAAGATGATCGAAGATGGCCAGCTGAAGGATGAAAAAGGGAATACTATTATGAAAGGCAGCTTCACTCATGCAGCAGCGGTGGTCGGAGATACCGTTGGTGATCCATTCAAAGATACGGCCGGACCCTCCCTGCATGTGCTGGTAAAATTATTGAGTACCATTACGCTGGTGATGTGCCCGCTGTTTCTATAAATAATTGAAGTTAACTGGCAGGTTTTAAGAATTTGATCTAGTCCGCTCCAACAGGAGCGGGCATTTTTTCTCATTATTCCTTGTTGATTTTTTATCCAAGTAGAATAAATTTCAGAAATTTTATGAAGGCAAATAAACTAGAACCAGGAACGGATCTCGTATGAACACCATTATTCTGGTCTCTGTTGCTTATGTCACCGCCCAGGTCTTCTCCGATATCGGATCCCTGAAAATCGTTTACCTGCTTGGTTTTTCCATCGATGCCGGGACTTTCATTTATCCTATTACCTTCACTCTGAGGGACCTGGTCCACAAAACTGCCGGTATTAAAGCTGCCCGCCTGCTGATTTTAACAGCAGCCGTTATTAACATCTTCATGGCTTTCTTTTTGTGGTTGGTGGCGCTTCTTCCGGCTGATCTGTCAGTCGGACCGCAAAAGGAATTCGGGATGGTACTCTCCCCGGTATGGCGAATTGTTCTGGCTTCAATTCTGGCAGAAGTGATCAGCGAGCTATTGGACACAGAAACTTATAAGTTGTGGACTGAACGCGTTACCAAAAAGTATCAATGGAGCCGGGTATTAATCAGTAATTCAATCAGTGTCCCGGTAGACAGCCTGGTATTTTCCTGGTGTGCCTTCGGGGGGAAAATGCCTTCCAAAGTGGTCTGGTCAATTGCCCTGAGTAACATCCTCATCAAATTTTTTACCACCTTTCTCAGTCTGCCATTAATCTATACGGTCGGGGAAAAACCAAAAGATGCGGAAATATAGTTCTTGCTTTTATCATATGTGCTGACTAACAAATTAATCTCGCCATATTTGGACAAGTCACTAAATTTGGTTCTGTGATTTTTATTTATAGAGTAACACTTTCCATTTAAGAACGTAAAGGCTGTTGCTTTATTCGAGACCATGAACATTTCGAAAGGAGCCAGCATGAATTGCCGCAAATTTTACTTCATTACCTTTTTCATTCTTTTTCTTTCATTCACCACGATGTTTGGTCAGGAAGAGCAGCAGGCATCACAAGAAAATTTTTATAATAAAAGCCTACACTATACCAACCACGGTATAGAATTTTTATATGCCAGAGAACAAGGAGGTTTGGAAAGACTGGTTGGATTATCCGCAACTGAATTAGGATGCCTGAAATCAAAATGTCATGTGCAGACCTGTGATGAGTGCCATGAAAAGACAGTAGATGGCAGATCCAGTTATTCTCTGGAACCAGCCAGAGCCCAGGAAGTATGCGGTAAATGCCATCCGGTGGCTGAAGATGACCCGGATGTGCACTTCCAGGCCGGGATGAAATGCATGGACTGTCATACTGCCAGGGAGATCCATGGAGATGGAATCGCCCATAATACTTATATGGAACCAGGATTTTTTGATACCCGCTGCCAGAAATGTCATACTTCTTTATCCCAAACCGTCAGTCATACTGTTCATCAAGATAAATTAGACTGCGCAGCCTGCCATACCCGGGAATTTATTACCTGCCTTAACTGCCACGTTGATACCCGTATTAATGAAAATAAAGATGTCCAGATTGAACTGAAAGACCTGATATTCCTGATCAATCATGACGGCCAGGTAACGACTGCCAATTTTCTCACTTATGTCTACCAGAACAAGACCATGATCACACTGGCACCTTATTTTTCCCATTCGATCAAAAAAGAAGGCCGCGGATGCCTGGAGTGTCACAACACTTCTATTGTAAAAGACATCCGGGAAAACCGGTTTACTCCTTTCAAATGGGAAAATGAACAGATCAAACAAATTAGTGGAGTAATACCAGTGCTGGAAGGTATGAAGTGGAATCTGATTTATCTGGATTACCGGCAAGGCCAATGGTCACTCATAAGTAATCCCGCTGAGCCGCTACTGAACTATTCCGGATACTGCAATCCCTTGACTGAGCAGCAGTTTGCAAAATTAGCGAGAGCTCAAAAAAAACAATAACATAACTTCAATTCTCCATGAATATTCATTTGCTATATTCATAGCAGTTGCATTGAATAAAAAAAATAATTAAGCTTTTGCCGCATAGTACTGATTATTAAATCTCCAGAATCAGGATAAAAACTGCATCAATCCAATGGATGCAGCAATAAATGAGCGTCAATGGCTGAAAAACATTTCTATGAGCAGCAGCAATTTGCTAAATCTTATCTTATTCCCTATTTACGACAGCATATCCCTGATTTTGATGGGGCCAATATTTTAGAGGTCGGCTGCGGCGAAGCAGGATTTCTGGATATTTTATCTCAGGCCGGAATGTCAGTGACGGGAATCGAAATTGAAGTCAGTCGTATCAAAACGGCTCGGGATAAAAATCCTGATCTCAAAATCCTACCGGGCGACATTACCGATCCGACCATAGTCAAGCAAGTCAGCCAGATGTTTGATGTGATTATCATGCGCGATGTCATCGAGCATATTAAAGATCGTGAGGCACTCTTCACCAATTTGCGCGCATTGCTTAAATCCGGGGGTTTTCTCTATATTACTTTCCCTCCCCGTTTCTCAGGTTTTGCCGGACACCAGCAGAACGGTAAATCAATTCTACGCTATCTGCCTTACTTGCACCTAGTTCCTGTTCCTCTCATCAGGATCCTGGCAAAAATTTTCCGGGAAAGGGAAGATGTTATTTCCCAGGTTATCGCCAATTATAGGGTTGGATTAACTGTTACCAGTTTTACCAGCTTATACCAGTCTCACCGTTTCACTCCGGTGTTGAAAGAATTATTTTTATTCAGACCGATTTACCAAATCCGATTCAAAG
>Ga0299912_10002742_pt1 | contig 14449 bp, 12 predicted proteins | sample RVTome_2_FD_207667 | JGI IMG/M metagenome (GOLD analysis project Ga0299912, IMG submission 207667) | Soil microbial communities from uranium-contaminated site in the Upper Colorado River Basin, Wyoming, United States - RVT95D214 (version 2) ...
TACAACGGTCGGCAATGAATCGCAACTGTCAAATTTATTAGCCGGTAAATTATGAATATAAAATCCTTCTATAATGCAGTCTTTGGCATTGCAACGGAAGTTCTTTACGCTCTATTAATAATATTAGCGGCATTTTTGATTTGTGTTATAGCATATTTTTTTAAACTATGATTCTTAAACCCCAGCTCCAAGACCTCAAGAATATAGGGTATTATACAGGCAAGATTATTATCGGCATAGGCCTGACTATGTTGGTGCCTATGGTTATCGGCCTGCTATTCGCAGAGATAAATCCTGCTCTGGACTTTTTAATCGCAACAGAGATTACCTTGACACTCGGTTTGATTTTGACCAGGGTATGCTTTACAGAAAAAGACCTGAACTGGATGCAGGGGATGCTTGTGGTTTCGCTTTCCTGGGTGGCAGCGACGCTGGTGGGAGCAATACCCTTATATCTGAGCGGACACTGGAACTCTTACCTGGATGCCTGTTTTGATGCGATGTCTGGGTTTTCAACAACAGGTCTGACGCTTGTGCAGGACCTCGACCACCTCTCTTACGCCCACAATCTTTGGCGTCATTTAATTATGTTCATTGGCGGCCAGGGAATCGTGATTATTGCGATTTCTTCTTTTGTGAAAGGGATATCCGGTGCGTTTAAGTTGTATGTGGGTGAGGGCCGCGATGAAAGAGTGTTACCCAACGTAATTAATACCTCCCGGTTCATCTGGTTAGTGAGCATCGTCTATCTAATCTTAAGTACGCTGGTATTGGGGATAGTCGGTATTGCAAATGGAATGAAACCCGTCAATGCATTCTTTCACGGCGCATGCGTCTTTATGGCAGCATTTGATACCGGGGGTTTTGCTCCCCAATCACAAAACATACTCTATTACCATAGCCTGCTTTTCGAAGTTATCACCATTGTAATTATGCTCCTGGGGGCGATGAATTTTAACTTACATTACCGTATTTGGACAGGGGACCGTCGAGAAATATGGAAGAATATCGAAACTCGCACGCTGTGTATCACTATAGCCCTTACATTCCTGATTGTGCTTATCGGTTTAAATGAGGTCGGCAGTTACCCCCGCGCGGTCATTATGTTTCGCAAAGGATTTTATCAGTTGATTTCCAGTCACACCACTACAGGGTATATGACTATTTATGCGCGGCAATTTATCGATGAATGGGGGAATCTGGCGCTTGTGGGATTAATCTGCGCTATGGCTTTAGGAGGCGGGACCTGTTCCACCACGGGCGGGATCAAAATGCTGCGTCTGGGCGTTATTGCGAAAGCGCTCATACAAGACCTAAAGAGAATCATTCTGCCGGAACGAGCTATCGTGGAGCAGAAACTACACCACCTTAAAGAAATATTTTTGGAAGACAAACAGGTAAGAGCAGCGCTCTTAATTACGGTATCCTATTTAACGCTATATGGCATAGGCACATTGGTGGGGATGCTCTACGGATACCCCTTTTTAGAATCATTGTTTGAATCAACCTCGGCAGCAGCGAATGTCGGGTTTTCGTGCGGAATTACAACGCCAGGTATGCCGGCTGGGTTAAAGCTTACCTATATTGTGCAGATGTGGACCGGCAGATTGGAGTTTATGTCGGTGTTCACCTTAATCGGATTTTTTATTGCAGTAATCAAAGGAAAATAATGAAAAGAGGTATCAGCCATCAGTTATCAGCTACCAGCTTAATATTCTTCTGTGGGGCAGTCTGTTATGCACAGCATATTTCGAGTACGGAATTAATTAATAAGGCCAAAGAATATGACGGAAAAACTGTTGTCTATGTGGGTGAGGCAATCGGTGATGTAATGGTGCGAGGAGATTCTGTCTGGGTAAATGTAAATGACGGCGAAAACGCCCTTGGCGTCTGGCTAAATAAGGAGTTAGCCAGGGAAATTCAATTCACCGGCAGTTACCATGCTAATGGGGACCGGCTGGAGATTGCCGGAGTTTTTAATCGCAATTGCATCCAACACGGCGGAGACATGGATATACATGCTCAAGAAATACGCAAGATAAGTCCAGGAAAACCAGTTAAGGATGAGATAGATACAGGTAAAAGAAATTTTACCTTTATATTATTGGGGATACTGTGCCTATTGTTGATATTTGCACGTCGTCGAGGAAGCAGAATAGCAATATCTTGATGGTGGCCGGCTCCGACGCAGACCTTGTAAAATTACCGCAGGAGTAAAAGGGGATAGAGCAGATTCCTGCTCTCTCGACTTTGCTCGGGACAGGTTTCGCAGGAATGACAGAGCATCAGATTTTTCGATATTTTCGCAGCATATCGAGGAGGTTCTGCATATCTTCTGGCAGAGGGGCTTCAAACTTCACAATTTTCTCAGTTGTTGGATGTTTAAATTCAAGCGTTGAAGCGTGCAGGGCAACTCGATTTATGGCAGGATCCTGTGGGGCTGGTTCGGCGTCCTGTAACTGCCAGGGATAAATAAGCCTGCCGCCATACATATCATCGGCGACGATTGGGTGTTTGATATATGACAGATGCACCCGTATCTGGTGTGTTCTGCCGGTTTGGGGCGTCAGCTTTAATAGTGAAAAGCCGCGGAAAGACTCAACTACCTCGTAAAAAGTGATTGCTTCTTTTCCGATTTCCGGCCTGATTGCATATTTTTCTCTTATTTTCGGATGAATACCCAGCGGCGCTTTTACGCGGTCGGCTGTCAATTCTGGAGTTCCGTGAACAATGGCAAGGTAGCTCTTTTTAACTTGCCGGCGTTCAAATTGTTTTGCGACCTTCCATTGGGCAATGTCGTTTTTGGTAACGACCATAACGCCGGTCGTGTTTTTATCAAGCCGATGCACAATGCCGGGACGAAATTCCCCTAAACCGCTCGATAACTTGTCGCAATGGAATACCAGGGCATTTACCAAAGTCCCGTGCGTATTGCCGCGAGCAGGATGAACTATCATATCAGGCGGCTTGTTGAGTATTATCAAATCGGAATCTTCGTAAATAATATTCAAGGGAATATCTTCGGGCGGAATATCCTTGCTCGGCAGCTCAGGCAGGACTAACTCAATCTTGTCGCCGGGGCTTATCTTGAAGCTGGGTTTGGCGATTTTGCCATTAACTTTAACGGCACCCTGCTTGATTATATTTTGTATCATCGCCCTGCTGAAATTACTGAATCGCCCGTGGAGATACCTGTCGAGCCGACGCTCTTTGATTGAAGTTCCTACTTGAAGCGTTAATCGCTCGACAAGCTCACATGGCTCAGAACCGTTATCTCGCATCAGACATCTCGCTTCGTTTAATCATACACCGGGCAGATTGAAATCATTGACGTCGTTTACTTCAGGGACGCTATTCTTTAACGGACTTCGAGGTTTATATCTTGCCTGTCGGCAGACAGGTCCGGTGTCTCAGAGGCGCTGCTCGGTGTTATAGCGATATTGGCGTCAGGCACTTCAGGAAGAGTATTTGCCGCCAAGGTATCCAGATTGGCATCTGTAAGCAGATTAGTGTCGGGGGGTCTTGTCAACTCAACGGCTGGTTTTTTCGGTGCCGGCTTAAAGACTATCTTTGGCTTATAGTCAACCATCGTCTCAAGACGCAGCTTTGCCTGGACAGCAGCAACGGTGCCATTAAAATCCGGATTTATGGTGATGTCGCGATATATTTGCTCTGCCGCCTCGAAGTTGCCGAGCTCTTCCTCACATAGTCCCAGGCCAAATTTAGCCATAGCCGTTAACGAGGGGTTGGTCGAGCATCTCTGGATCGCTTCGGCGTAGCTGGCTTTTGCCTGGTTTATCTGAGTCGCTACTTCCTGCTCAGGCACAATCACCTGGCGGAAATGCAGCTCCTTCCGCAGGGCCTCTGCCTGTTTAATAAGTGCAAAAGCAGCCATCTGGTCATCATCTATGCTTCGGGCAAAGATTCTGAGATTATCGGCCGGCTGGAGCAGGATAAACGAAAGGTCTCTTTCCTGGGTCTGTGCTTTAAGGATTTGCATTTGGCTGTCAAATAACTGGCTGATAAGGCTCGATAGCTCAAGCTGTTTTCGAGCCACTTCCCTTTCATTGTAGATTCTCCAGATGTAAAAGGTTGTGATGCCGATAATCACTGCTGACACGCAGATAATTGATATGCTATTTTCCTTTACCCATTGTGGCAGGTTGTTTAGCCATTCGGCCAATTCATTAGTCTTTAGTTCGTGCCGATGGTCAGGTTTCATTTATTTCTCCGTTTTTAACACTAAAATAGATTTTTATCCAAACCAATTTATTTGAAATCAACTCAAAATTTGAACCGATATTATAACAAAACTACTTTAGTCTTGCAAATAACCCTTAAATTGATTAAAATTATGTTTCTTTGCCAAGGTTAATCGAAAGGGTATAGATGTCCGAAGAAAAGGTGAAAGCTAAAACTTTTCACTATTTATTCCTTATTTTTTGTCTTTCTGTGGTTCTGGGCTCGATTAAATCAAAGGTCTGTTTGGCAGCCGAGCCCAATAGCATACAAGATGGTGTGGGGTTGGATGCTACGAGGTCTCGCTCTATGCTACAAAGCGAGCAGCAGGATAAACCCAAGACCCCAAAAGCATTAGCAGAAATCTGGGACCCTAACAGATATATCAGCATTGACGAAGTTCGGCCCGGGATGGAGGCATATTGCCTTACCTGCTATAAAGACACCAATATCGAAAAGTTTGAACTGGAGGTTTTAAGTGTAGTTCGCAATATAGAACTTGGCAGGAATGCAATATTGGTGCAGGGCACTGATGAGCGTTTTATCCACACCGGTCCGGTAGGTGGGTGCAGCGGTTCGCCGGTCTATATCGATGGCCGACTGGCAGGAGCATTAGCTTTCGCATGGTATTTCAGCAAAGACCCGGTTTATGGCGTGACGCCGATAGAAGAAATGCTCGAAGTAGGCCGAGCCGGCAGTTCCGAGCAAGGAACTACTCATGTGGGATTTATATTTGATTTTTCCAAGCCGATTGATTTTGCGGAAATTGATAGGCAAATTGCAAGACCACCACTTTCAACAAATTATAAACCGGCCGGTGTCAGCTCTTTGCCCTGTCCGTTGATAACCTCCGGACTGCCAGCCGATGCTTGTAAGCAGCTTGAGGCGTTCGTTGAACCTTTCGGACTTATGGTCATCCCTGGCATTAGTGGTGGAGGCCAGCAGAAAGCAAATGGACAGGAAGTGTCATTAGAACCTGGCGCCGTTCTTACAATCCCACTGGTGAGCGGTGATATCACTATATTTGTACTTGGAACAGTTACCGAAGTTATAGGCAATAATGTTTACGGCTTTGGTCACAGTTTTCTCGGCCGTGGTCCTGTTAATTTACCAATGGCAACAGGACAGGTGCACACTGTGATATCAAGTCTGTCTCGTTCTTTCAAGGCCGGCAGCACGCTTGAAATAGTCGGTGCCCTGACAACGGATGAGTCGGCAGCAATACTCGGACACATCGGTGAAAAACCAAAGATGATACCGCTGACGATAAAAGTTGACCGTTACAATGACCCCGAGAAGCGAGTTTATAACTGCCAGGTCGCTAACGACCAGCAGCTTACGCCGATACTATTCGCCTCGGCTGTTGCAGGCGCAGCATCCTACCTCGGCGATTTTCCGCCGGACCATACGATTGAGTATAAAGTGACAATCAACGTAGAACAGGCCGAACCAATCACCTTTGAAAACGTCTCAACCGGTTCAGGCGTAAATGATATGTTACTGGAAAGCAGAACCTCGGTTGCGCTTCTTATGAATAATCCGTTCAAAGAGGTCAATATAGAATCTCTCGATTTCGAAATCCGCATAAAGCCCAAAAATATCATTTCACAAATATGGTCGGCTGATTTGTCCGATACAAAAGTTAAAGCCGGTGAGACAATTGAGATTGCAGCAGTTGTTGAGTCATTCCTTGCAGGAAAGAAAAAATACCAGTTCAGCTTGAAAATACCCGAAGATATGCCACCCGGAGAATATGAATTGACTGTGTGCGGCTCACAGGATTATGCCCAGTTTCTTAAAAAAGCTGCCCCATACAAATTTATTGCACAAAGTTTGCCGAGCTTGATTGAAGCGATAAATAACTCCCTGCGAATCAGGCAAGACAAATTGTATTGTCTTCTGACTTTACCGCCCGGTGGTATTGCGTTAGAAAAGGCGGAGCTTCCCGATTTGCCTGCGACGAAGGCATTGGTCTTGCAGAGTGAAAAAAGGGCGTTAAGGGCCCAGACATATCAACACTGGCTGGAAGAAAGCATAGAAACCGGCACAATCATCGCTGATAAGAAGGTTGCGCATATAATAGTAGAAAAGTAATATGTGTGGTAAATGGTTAAATTGCTCTTTGGTTAAACAGTTTGTGCTGAAACTATAAGTGTCTTTTGTTTGGCCCTTTTTGAATTTTGATTTTTAATGCTTTGTCTTTTTTATTTGGAGAGCTGTTATGAGAGATAAATTTTACGTTGATTACCCCTTGTTCTCGTTTTCGCAAAAAAGCACGGAGTCACTTTTGGTGATGATTTTGGTCTGCCTGGTTTTGAATTCAACATCTCCGGCTGTCAGCAGCAAGGTTACACGACATTCCAGTAGCTCAGATATATTGAAGGGCAAAGTCAAAAACGTTGTGATTGGCTCCAGAGGAACCATTGAGCTTGGGCGTGCAGCCAAGGCGCTGGTTAAGGAATTCAAGGAGTTAGACGACGTCTGGTCAATAAACAGCATCGTTGTAAGCGGAGGAACGGTTTACTTCGGCACAAGCCCCAATGGCGGGATTTACAAATACAGTCTCGACAAACTTAACAGGATTTATCCTGAGGAATCGGAAACAGAAAAAGAGCCGAACAGCAAACAGGCCAAAACCAGCAATGATGCAAACGAGTCCGGCGAGAAGGAGGTCAAGGCCGAGAAACATCTATCAAATGAGCACATCTTCGCGATGACAACCGATGTGTCCGGCCAGCTTTTAGCCGGTATAAGCGGAGAAAAATGCAGACTCTACCGACTCAAAGCGAACAAAATGGAAATTATTTTTGAGCCGAACGACGCCAAATATATCTTCGCAATAGCCACCGACGACGCAGGTAATATTTATTTAGGAACCGGGCCGAAAGGCAAGATTTATCGGCTTGACCCGCTCGCTAAAGAATCACAGGTTATCTACGAAGCTAAAGACAAAAATATACTTTCACTGGCAATCGGACAGGATGGCTTTGTCTATGCAGGCAGTGACAGTCGAGGACTTGTGTATAAGATTAATCCGCGGACTCAAACAGCGACGATTCTATATGACAGCGACCAGCCGGAAATCACCGCACTATTACTCACAGAGGACAGTAGTCTTTATGCTGCGGCAACATTGGCCAAGATTATTCAGACACAAACGAAATTTGCTGCGCAATCGCCTTTTACCGGTCGGCCTGAAGTTGAGCCGGAAGAAGGGGGCCAAGAGAAAGAAGGTGCTAATAAGAGTGAAGGTGAACTCAAACTTAAAATCGCAAATACAAAAAAAGAAACCGATGATAAAACAGTCCCAAGTCCTGCGCTGGCAGGTAAAAGAACCAAGCCAGATAAAGCCAGTTACGTATACAAAATAACCAAAGACGGCTTCGTAACGGATATATTTAGTGAAACTGCGGTCTTCTTCTGCCTTGCTCAACAGAACAAAAGGCTGCTCGTCGGCACCGGAAACAGCGCACAGCTTTTTACTGTTGACGCAGCTTCAGATGAGCAGGCGATTATCTATGAGGACGAGCAGTCATCCCAAATAACAGCGGTAACCGTAGTCGGTGAAGATATATATCTCGGGACGGCAAATCCTGCTAAGTTGATAAAGTTAGGAGCTGGTTTCGCTTCCGAGGGGACCTACACCTCTGACCTTATTGATGCCGACCAGCCCGCGAATTGGGGCAAGCTGCAAATCGATGCAGATATTCCAAAAGGGTGCAAGGTCCTGGTGGCTTCTCGCAGTGGAAATGTCAAAGATATAAACGACTCAACTTTTTCGGAGTGGACCGAACCAATGCCGGTCATAGAGCCAATACAGCTTCGCTGTCCTCTCGGCAGATTCTGTCAATATAAACTTGTGCTACAAAGTGAAAATGGCCTCAAAAGCCCGCTCATAAGGGAGATTGCCGTCGCCAGTAGTGTTCCTAACCTGGCACCGAAGGTTGAATCGGTCAGCGTCAACCGAATACCCCAAAAGGAATATGCGTTAAAAATCAGCTATAAAGCCGAGGATGACAACACCGACAAGCTGATTTACAAGATAGATTTTAGAAATGTCGGAAGAACAAACTGGATAGAACTCAAAGATGAGCTTGAAGAAGACAATTTTGAATGGGATAGCAGGACTGCCGAGGACGGCCGATACGAAGTCAGAATAACCGCAAGCGACGAGAGAAGCAATACCACCACAACGAAACTGACCGGCAGCAGAATAAGTGAGCCGGTAGTAATCGATAATACCGGGCCTGTTATTACAAAGCACGCTCTTGAGAAAGATGGAAAAAATATAACACTGAAACTACAGGTATCCGACGAATTCAGCGTAATCGGAAAGCTTGATTATACCATTGACAGCAATGCTGACTGGATAGGCGCTATACCAGACGACCTGGTCTATGATACAACGCAGGAGAATCTTACGATTGTGATTGAAAAATTAGAGCCAGGGGAGCATATAATCACCATCAGGGTCAGCGATGACATAGGCAACACAACTTATAAAACGTTCGAGGTCAATATTGAATAGCAAAACATTGATTCGTTAAACAAACTACGCCACACGAGACACAAATTGTGCGATACATCGAATTTGAAAAGGTCGTTGAAACGATTGAATCGCTTTGTATAGCAGCCGGCTATGAACTACCCGATGATGTTTTAGCTGCTCTAAAAAAAGCGGCACAAAAAGAATCAAATCCCGCAGCAGTCAAAGTATTAAATCAGCTTATCGAAAATGCCCTGATAGCAAAAGCCGAATCAATACCACTATGTCAGGATACGGGTCTTGCGGTAGTCTTCGTTGAGTGTGGTTCCGAAGTAGCTATCAGACTACCCACAAAAAAAAGACGGGCGACGCTGGATGACGCAATCAACGCCGGCGTTGCGGCTGGTTTTCAAAAGGGCTATTTGCGAAAAAGCGTTGTTGCCGAGCCGTTAAATAAACGCAAAAACACCGGCTCAAATACGCCGGCTATAATCCATCACACAATTATACCGGGTGAGACTCTGAAGCTATCGGTTATGCTAAAAGGCGCTGGTTGTGAAAATAAAAGCCAGTTCAGGATGTTCAGGCCTACGGTAGAAAAACAGCAGATAATTGATTGGATTGTCGATGTGGTAAAAGGTGCCGGTGCTGATGCCTGTCCGCCATTTATTGTCGGGGTTGGGATTGGCGGTGATTTTGAATTAAGCTGTCTTATAAGTAAAAAGGCACTGCTGCGAAATCTAAATAGCAAAAACAAAGATAAACCCGCCAAACATACGGCGGGCAAGTTTTACGCTGAGTTAGAAAAAGAATTACTTTCACAAATCAACGCTCTCGGCTTAGGGCCACAGGGGCTTGGCGGCGATACAACTGCTTTAGCTGTTCTGGTCGAGACCGCCCCGTGTCATATTGCATCGCTGCCGGTAGCGGTTAATATTGAATGCCAGAGCCACAGGCACAAGTCAGCGGTTATCTAATTATTCAAATTAGTTATTCACAGGGTCACTATAGCATAGATTTGATATGGCTATGTAATCCTCCGGTGTGATTTGTTCAGGGCGTTGTTTTGGGTCGATGCCGCAACGTTCGAAGATTTCGGGCCAATTGCTAATCTTTGCAAGTTTAAGTTTGCCTTTCGGGCTACGGCGGGCTCTCGCCGCCGGCGAAGCCTTTGGCGAAGCTGGGTCGCCCCGACGAGTAGCGAATTTGCTACAGGCCATAAGGGTTTTACGCCGATGGCCCATAAAGAACCCCACGATTTCACTAAGGAGCTTGATATCTTTAATTCGGCTGACTTTTTCTTTATTGCGAATAAATCTGACAATTGCAGAGTCAACCCTCGGCTTGGGCCAAAAGACCGTCGGCTTCAAAATCCTTATCAGCTTTACATCGCCGGTCGCACCCAACAAGATACTCAAAATACCGTAATCTTTATTACCGGCAGCGGCTGCCATTCGTTCAGCGACCTGCTTTTGAACCGTTACATACATACCGTCTGCTACCATCGGCCCAGTAACCAGGTTCAGCATTACGGGCGAGGCGACATTGTAAGGCAGATTCGCCACTAACAGGATTCGGCCAGCGTATTTTTTGCGGGCAGTTGACAATTTGTCTATGACCGCCTGGCTGATAGCGTTTTTGTTCTTAAGAATATCGGCATTGATAACCTCGACCCCCGCACCGCTATGGTGCAGGGCAAGCTGTCTTTTTGCGATTTCCGTTAGGGCCCGGTCATACTCGACGGCGAGACAGTAACCGGCGTGTTCGGCCAAGCCCTCGGTCAAAGAACCTGTGCCGCAGCCGACCTCAAGCACAATATCATCATCACTGATATTTGCGGAATCTATGAGAAGTCGCATCAGATTAAGGTCAATTAGAAAATGCTGGCCGAGCCGTTTGTTTACTGAAGCGCCTGCCGAGGCAAGCAACTGCTTGATTTGCTGCTTGGTTTGCATTATCTCGCGGCTCGTTGCTCGCAACTCGATTCTCGTTTTTGAATCAACGATTCTTACTTTTTTTCTACGAGCATCGAGTATCCAGTATCGAGAATCTAAATCAACTGACTCTTAATTCTACATTCTTTTTTGTTTTTGCCATTTGTATTGCTGTGGTTATAGCAGATTTCATACTTGTTGGGTCGGCAAAGTTTTGGCCTGCGATATCAAAAGCCGCTCCGTGAGCAGGTGATGTTCTTATTATAGGTATGCCGATGGTTATGTTAACTGCTCTTTTGAAATCGAGCAGTTTTACCGGTATCATACCCTGGTCGTGATACATTGCGACAACGGCGTCGAATTCACCTTGAACGGCCCGCAAAAAAAGCGTGTCGGCCGGGAATGGGCCGTGACAGTTTATCCCCTGCTCTTGTGCCAATAGGATTGCCGGCGAAATTATCCTTTGCTCTTCGTCACCGAATTGGCCATTTTCACCTGCGTGCGGGTTCAGCGCCGCAACGCCGATCTTCGGATTTGAGATGTTGAAAAATTCCTTCAATGCGTCGTTTAGCAGGTCTATCGGCTCGAAAACGCAGCCGATGGTAAACTTGTGCCGGACTTCAAATAGCGCCTCGTGAATTGTCGCCAGAGCAACTTTTAAGGGCCCTGCGACAAACATCATCACCTTTCTCTTGGATTTGCATCTCGCAGCCAACATTTCGGTGTGTCCCGGCCAGGTAGCGCCGGCAAGCTTCCAGCTTGTTTTGCTAATTGGTGCGGTAACCACCGCATCAATTATTCCGTCCTTGGCGGCATCGATGGCATCAAGGCAAAACTTTATGGACGCCTCGCCGGCGGCCTTGCTCGGGCCTTTTATCCACGCCGGCACTATGTAATCATCATAATCGGCTACCATAACTTTATGCGGATAATCTCTGCTTATTTTCTCGTGTTGATGCCGACCCCAGAAGGGTTCAATCTCGGCTTTATCGGCAGCGTAATAGAGCTGCTCGTTCATACCAAAGACGATAAATTTTGCAGCCCGGCGTATCTGTGGGTCAGCCAGTGCTTTAACAACAACTTCCGGCCCAATACCAGCCGCGTCGCCCATCGTTACGCCGATTACCGGCTGCTCAGTTATCGAATTGTTGTTTGGCGTATTGTGCATAATCATTTGCACCGATTACTCGGCTCGGCTTTCTTCAACCAACTTGTTCAGTTCTTGTCTCCACATTTCTGGGTCGTACCAGAAGCAACCCAGGCAACCACGTTCATCATCTGGATGAATAGAGGGTTCCCAAGTCAGTCCGCCCTCAGCGAAGAAGTTGATTCCTATAAAAGTGCCTCGCTCGCCGGTCTTTGCGCAGTGTTCACAATATCTACTTTTCCAAAGATTATTTTGTCGAGTTAGCAATTGAAACTTTCTGTGCAGGCCGTCTTCCGGCATGTCAGGATCGTATGATTCATCTTTTGACCATCTCACCTGCGGGAACCGATGGTCAACCTCAAGTTGGCTGGGGTACATCTCACGTAGACTGATTGCCTCCACATTATGGTAGTGTTCCAGGATACGTTTTCGCAGTTTGGCAGGCACCGGTTGACGGATAAATGAGGGCTGAATGGGCTCCGTAGATATAAGTCGCCTATGAACGGTTTTGTATTTGCAGATTTCACAATACATCTTCTTTTTCTCAATGTCGTAGCCGTGCTGGCGAATTATCTGAACAGGTTTTGCGGGTTGAGTACCGGGGAGCTCATGCTTTGCACAATGCCATGCACCATCTGACAATATCATGAAGGTTTTTGCTATTTGCGTATCTTTGTTGAAAGGGTGCTTGGTCATAGTTTATGAATGTCCATTTGCTCTTTTGAATAGAAATATGTATTCGTGTTTGAAAATATAGAAGCCGCCGACGAGGGCGCGATATCGCCAGAGTTCCTTTTGGTTGCGCTTCCCGAAGGTTTCTTCAAAGTTTTTGACGATTATGCTTTTGAGGGTAAATCCATTCTTGAGAACTTCCTGCATTGTCAGAAAGCCAAGCGGTATCCACTCACCTTTGCTGTATTTGTCGCCGATCACAAGTGCTAAATATCGTCCCTTATCGAGGATTCTTGAGGCCTTGCGAACGATTTCACCCATCATTGTGAGAAAATCTTTAACAGACTTTGCATTCGATAAATCACGTGAGTCGTCGCTGAATCTGATAATGTCGAAATAGGGCGGGTGCATAATCAATAGTTGCACCGATTTCTGCCCATATCCCTGCACCAGCTTCTCGTAATCGACACTAACACTATCGGCTTCGATCGCTTCGTTGACAGTGCTGAAACGGTTTGACTCGGAGCGAATCAACTCGTTGGCGGTTTTGACAATTTGTCCTTGCAGTTCAATACCTATGCAATTTCTACCAAGTCGCTGTGCCTCTATCAGGGTAGTGCCGCAGCCGACAAATGTGTCTAATACCCATTCGCCTTTTTTGGTATATCTTTTCAACATTTGATTCGGTATTTGTGGGATGAAGTTTCCCCAATAGTCGGCCTTGTGCACACCTGAATTGTCTCGTTTATCGAGCACCCACAAACTGTCGGTAATGATGTCTTCATATTCTTTCCATCTGTTGAGATTCAAGTCGTTTATTCTGTTCGTCTTTTGTTCACTTATCGCCTTAGCCAATCGCTGGAGATAATATCTGCTTCTTTCGAGTGTTTGGGCTTCGACAATCTGCTTAAATTCGCCGAATAGGTATCGCTGATTTATCTGCATGGTGTCGCCGTTGGTTCCGATGTTGAGAAGACCTTCGCTATCATCTTTGAAATGAGAAAATGACGCTTTGAGTTTGAATATCGACTCACGAAGCGAGGATAGAGAATCTTCTTTCAAGACCGATTCGATTAGTTCCAACAACTTTGGCTTATTGGCAATTACGACCTTATCGGTTCCTCTAAAGTCCGTTTCTTTGAACAACACATTTTCTTGTTTCGTCCGAGCCATATCTTTCAAAAGCCCAGTTGTTTTAATTTCTCTACCGTTAGTTTCTGCTCTTGGGGCAATAAATTATCAATCTGTTTTTTTATCGTCTTTACAATTATATCAGTTTCTATATTTACTGTATCGCCAATTTTTGCCTTGCCTAAAGTGGTTTTTTTGAGCGTTTCGGGAATTAAGGCAACGGCAAAGCCGTTATTATCAACACTTGCTATCGTCAGAGAAACTCCGTCAACGGCGACCGAACCCTTGACAACCATCTGGCCAAGGAGATGCGGCCCGGCTGAAAACCTTATATCGGCAAAATCGCCACGCCTATCAATCTGTTTAATCGCAGCCGTCCCGTCAATATGGCCCAGAACGAAGTGCCCGCCAAAGCGGTCGGACGGCTTTATTGCCCGCTCGACATTGACCTGTGACGAAGTGACCAATTTGCCCAGAGCCGATTTTGAAAGCGTTTCCCCGCCGACATCAAAACTCGCAATGCTTTCATCGAGTTTAGCGATGGTAAGACATACGCCGCTTATAGCTATGCTATCGCCAATTTTGCTATCATTAGCTAATTTGCCTAAATCGACGGTCAGCGCCATTGCTTCTGCGCTTCTGCTAACCGCCTTAACCACACAAATTGACTCTATAAGCCCTGTAAACATTTCAGATTGACTATTTACTATTGACTATTTATAATTAATAAAAGAGCACTAAGTTCTTAAATCTATTATAAACAATCAATTAGCAATAATCAATAATTGCCATTATTAAGGACGAGGTGCCGATATGAATACATTCTGGCTGAAAGTCGCA
>Ga0299912_10002743_pt1 | contig 14445 bp, 10 predicted proteins | sample RVTome_2_FD_207667 | JGI IMG/M metagenome (GOLD analysis project Ga0299912, IMG submission 207667) | Soil microbial communities from uranium-contaminated site in the Upper Colorado River Basin, Wyoming, United States - RVT95D214 (version 2) ...
TTCTCGGATGGGAGGAATTGGAGCTTGAAGTGGTTCGCGACTCCAAGAACCAGATGATTACCGTCTGCTTTATCGAGAATGTCGATGCCATGGGTGTCCATACCGGAGACTCCTATTGCACGGCTCCCATGCTCACCATCTCCCCTGAATTACAAAAACGCCTTCAGAAACACTCTTACGATATCGTCGAGGCCATTCAAGTCATCGGAGGCACCAATATACAATTTGCCCATGATCCCGAGACTGGACGCGTGGTGGTGATTGAGATCAACCCCAGGACTTCGCGATCTTCTGCACTTGCTTCCAAGGCGACCGGTTTCCCTATTGCCCTTATTTCCTCAAAGTTGGCTGCCGGCATGACGTTAGATGAAATCCCTTACTGGAAGAAGGGAACGTTGGAGAAGTATGCCCCCTCAGGAGAATATGTGGTGGTTAAGTTCTCCCGATGGGCCTTTGAAAAATTCAAAAATGCCGAGGACAAACTCGGCACCCAGATGCGCGCCGTGGGTGAGGTCATGAGCATTGGCAAGACCTACAAAGAGGCTTTCCAGAAATCTATTCGATCCCTCGAAATCGGCCGTTACGGACTGGGCTTCGCCAAGGATTTTAATAAGAAGCCCCTGGGTGAACTTATGGATCTTCTGTCCGAGCCCACGAGCGAACGCCAATTTATCATGTACGAAGCCCTCCGTAAAGGGGCGAGTGCGGAAGACCTTTACAAAAAAACCTATCTCAAACCCTGGTTCATAGAGCAGATGAAAGAGTTGGTGGAATTGGAAGAGAAAATACTTAAGTATAAAGGTAGAACTCTCCCAGATGATCTATTAATCACGGCCAAGAAAGACGGTTTTTCTGATCGTTACCTTTCTCAGATCCTCGGCCTCTCTGAGAAAGAAATCAGAGAAAGGCGTGTTTCCATACGAGTCGTTCAAGGCTGGGAACCTGTGCCGGTGAGCGGTGTCAAGAATGCGGCTTACTATTTCTCAACTTACAATGCCCCGGATCAGGTGAAGGTCAGCAAGAAGCCAAAGATCATGGTTCTGGGAGGAGGTCCAAACCGCATCGGACAAGGCATTGAATTTGATTACTGCTGTGTCCATGCCGCTTTTGCACTGCGTGATGAGGGATATGAATCCATTATGGTGAACTGCAATCCTGAAACGGTCTCAACCGATTATGACACTTCCGATAAGCTTTATTTTGAGCCTCTCACAGTAGAAGATGTCTTAAGTATCTATGAAAAAGAAAAACCCGAAGGGGTCATTGTTCAGTTCGGAGGCCAAACCCCGCTCAATATTGCCGACGAACTGGCTAAAGCAGGGGTGAAGATTATCGGAACGTCACCCGAGACCATTGATCTGGCAGAGGATCGGGACCGCTTCCGAAAAATGATGGAAAAACTGGGTATCCCCATGCCTGAATCTGGCATGGCCAGCAATCTTGGAGAAGCTCTCCGGGTGGCGGAAAAAATCGGTTATCCTCTCATGGTCAGGCCCTCCTATGTCCTGGGAGGACGCGGCATGGAGGTCATTCATGATGAAGAAATGCTCGAACAATATGTGACAGCGGCTGTGGGAGTTACTCCGGAACGGCCCATCCTGATCGACAAATTCCTGGAAAATGCGATTGAGACGGAGGCGGATGCTATCTCTGACGGGAGCGATGCCTTTGTGCCAGCAGTGATGGAACATATTGAACTGGCTGGCATCCATTCCGGAGACTCTGCCTGTGTCATCCCACCCATCAGTATCCCCGCTAAACACCTGGACACCATCTACGAGTATACCAAAAAGATCGCCATAGAGCTGAATGTGGTCGGGCTGATGAATATTCAGTACGCCATCTCCAAAGATCGAGTTTATGTCTTAGAGGCTAACCCCCGTGCCTCCCGTACCGTTCCCCTGGTTTCAAAGGTTTGTAATATTCCCATGGCGCGCCTGGCCACCCAGATGATGCTCGGTAAAAAGTTGAGTTCCCTTAACCTCAAACCCAAACCATTCAGACACTATGGCGTCAAGGAGGCGGTCTTCCCCTTCAATATGTTTCCTGAAGTCGATCCTCTTCTCGGGCCTGAGATGCGCTCCACCGGAGAGGTATTAGGCATGGCTGGCTCGTTTGGGCTTGCATTTTTTAAAGCTGAGGAGGCTGCTCAGCAGCTGCTTCCTTCTGAGGGAACTGTCCTGATCACCGTTTCAGAGAGGGATAGGCCGGCAGTCCTTGATGTGGCCAAGGAATTTGACAGGTTGGGTTTTAAAATCAAGGCCACGAATGGAACTCATAAGTTCCTGGCCGAACATGGCATTGGGTCCGAACACATTCTCAAGATGCACGAGGGACGTCCCAACATTGTGGACGGAATCAAGAACAAGGAGATCCAACTGGTCATCAATACGCCCAGTGGCAAACTGAGTATCTATGACGACTCCTATATCCGCAAAGCCGCCATCAAATTTAAGATCCCTTACATCACCACCTTAGCCGCGGCCATTGCTGCGGCCAAAGGCATTGCGGCCTACCGGCAGGGGAAGGGCAGTGTCCGCTCCCTCCAAGATTACCACGCGGATATTCATTAGGTAAGGGATGTTGGCTCGTTATTAGATTGAAACTGGTTCAATAGGATAATAAAAAAGATCCCTTCATTCTTAATGGGATCTTTTTTTATCCTGCCTGTTGGTAACACCAACCTATAATGAAGGTCGGAAAACTTTAACCGTTGATGATTTTCAGAAAGAGAGTAATCGGTATACTTCACTGTTGCCTTCCTGAAGCTTTACGAAGTTCTTCAAGAAATTCTAGTGGAATTTTGTATCCTAAATTTTGGGCTTTCTTAATATCGCCCTAAGATTTATCGTATTCTTGCTTCGAGTAAAAAGCAACCCCCCTACAATAATAGGCCCCATCATCCCTTGGGTTTATTTCAAGCGCCTTGGTGTAATCAGAGACTGCCTGATCATATTGACCCTTTTTCCAATAGGCCAAACCCCGAAATGCTGACTCGGGAGCGCCGTGCGAAACCATTTTATCCTAAGAGCATTAGAGCATTCTATTTTCGGGACATCATAGCCGCGATGTCTTCCTCGACGGTGCCGATGGGCTTGATGTCGAATTTCTCCACCAGTACCTTGGCCACATTGGGGGAAAGGAAGGCCGGCAATGTGGGGCCTAGGCGAATGCCCTTGACGCCGAGGGAAAGCAGGGCCAGCAGTACGGCCACCGCTTTTTGTTCATACCAGGCGATGTCGTAAGAGACGGGCAGTTCATTGATGTCATTCAGTCCGAATGCTTCCTTGAGTTTAAGGGCGATCACAGCCAGGGAGTAAGAGTCGTTGCACTGGCCCGCATCCAAGACGCGGGGAATGCCGCCGATGTTTCCTAAGGCGAGCTTGTTGTAGCGGTACTTTGCGCACCCAGCGGTGAGAATCACCGTATCTGCGGGCAGTTTTTCGGCCACTTCGGTATAATAGCTGCGTGCTTGCTGACGGCCGTCGCACCCGGCCATGACCACGAAACGCTTGATGGCTCCGGATTTGACCGCGTCCACGACCTTGTCGGCCAGAGCGAGCACCTGGTTATGGGCGAATCCGCCGACGATGGAGCCGGTTTCGATCTCGGTGGGCGGCGGGCAGGTCCTGGCCTTTGCGATCAGGGCGGAAAAATCCTTGACACCGCCCTCGGGCCGATTGGGTATGTGAGTGGCTCCCTCATAACCGACTACCCCGGTGGTATACAGGCGATGCAGGTAGGTGTTATCTTTCTTCAAGGGTACGAGGCAGTTGGTGGTCAGAAGGATCGGGCCGTTGAAGGACTCGAACTCCTTGTTCTGATGCCACCACGATCCGCCGTAGTTGCCCACAAAATGCTCATATTTCTTGAAGGCTGGATAGTAATTGGCCGGCAGCATTTCCCCGTGGGTGTACACATCGATTCCCGTTCCTTCGGTCTGTTTGAGCAGTTCTTCCATGTCCTTGAGATCGTGACCGGAAATCAAAATCCCTGGATTTAGCCTGACGCCGATGGTCACTTCGGTAATTTCCGGATGGCCGTAGGTTGTGGTATTTGCCTCGTCCAAAAGAGCCATGGTGGCCACAGCAGTCTTTCCGGCTTTCATAACCAGTCCAATCATTTCGTCCACCGACAGGTCCTTGGTGGTGGAGGCAAGGGCTTCCATCATGAAGTCGTAGATTTCAGCCTTGTGAAATCCCAGGACGGCGGCGTGATCGGCATAGGCAGCGATTCCTTTCAGGCCGATGGTTAAAAGCTCACGAAGGGAACGGGCATCTTCATTTTTCGTGCCCAGCACGCCCATGGACTTTGCCTTGTCAGCGAACGCGGCCGAATCGCTCGCAAACCAGGTGGCCGCCTCGGGCAGCGGCCCGTTGAAATCCTGGCCTTTTTTCCCCTTGTAAGCCGCAAGAAACTTGGTCTTGAGCTGATCCCGGCGCTGAAGGCCCTCCTGGATCAGGGCCGTAAAGCGCGCGTTGTCCCAGTTGGCATTGGTGATGGTGGCGAACAGGCCCTCGGCGATAAACGCATCATTGGTGCGGTCTGCAGCACCCAGTTCTTTCAATTTTTCACCGTACACCGAGATCCCTTTGAGCACGAAGATCAACAGGTCTTGAAGGTTGGCAGTTTCTTGTGGTTTTCCGCATACGCCTTTGACAGTGCAGCCGGTGTTCATGGCGGTTTCCTGACATTGAAAACAAAACATACTTTTTTCTCTCATTATTTTTCCTCCTTCTTTTAGATATGGAATAAGGCCTCTGCTTTCCTAATATTTAATCTAAAGATATCTCCAAAAGTCTATTCTTGCATTGACTTAAGTCAAAACTGGCAACTTGTTTCTAAGCGTCCTATAGACATGGTAGCAAAATGCTTTTTATTGATTCCCATCTGAGAGCTTCCGTTGAAGAGTAAAAGTGAAAAACAAGACTTCAGAAAGTACTTAATGCAATGGGTTCCATGCAAAGGAAGTAACTTATTGAAGAAAGTGAAGCTCCTCGCCCACCCCGTCAGGACGGGGCAGGCACGGCGGGGCTTCCCGGCAAGGTAATTTCATTTTATATTGTGCCCCTTCCTGCCTGCCGGTAGGCAGGGACCCCGCCTATCCCGCTTTGGCGGGACGGGGCACGTTCCGGTCAATAGAAATCTTGCCGAGATTGTAATGCCTCACTCATCCGTGGTGGTGATTCGGCAGGGATGTTGGAAAAGCTTTATAGCGGTCACCTTTCAACGCGTTCTACTCTGGATCAAATCCCTAAAAGGCCACATTTTCTTGTGATGGCGATGGGTCCCCATAAAATCTTAACGATCCGCTTGATAAAGCTTTGGAAGCATCCCTGTCGGATCACTTAGCTCAAGGGGCAGTCCCCCCGCTTCAATGAGGCATTACTTGAGATTACACCTTCCCCTGAGACTTGAGAAAATCCCTCCAGAAGGGTGAGATATCCCTCAATCTCTGAATAATCGGGGGAAGATGTTCGATGATATAATCCATCTCCTCTTTCGTGTTATAAATTGAGAGGCTGAAACGGATGGATCCGTGAGCGGCGGTAAAGGGAACACCCATGGCCCGAAGGACGTGCGAAGGCTCCAATGAACCGGAGGTGCAGGCCGACCCGGAAGAGGCGCAGATACCGAGATCGGAAAGCAGAAGGAGAATCGATTCTCCCTCTACATATTCAAAGCTCAAGCTCGTCGTGTTGGGAAGACGGTTGGCCCGGTCTCCATTGACCAACGTATTTGGAATCTTCTCCAAAAGCTTTGCTTCAAGATAATCCCTCAAGGCTTTGACCCTTGTGTTCTCTTCACCAAGATGCTTTTTGGCCAGCTCGCAGGCCTTCCCAAGACCGATGATGTAAGGGACGTTCTCCGTCCCTCCCCTTCTTCCCTTCTCCTGATGGCCACCGATCATGAACGGAGAAAATTTCGTTCCTTTTCGAATATAGAGGACTCCAATTCCTTTCGGCGCATGGAGTTTATGGCCGGAAAGGGAGAGCATGTCGACTCTCGATTTTTTTTGATCGATAGGAATCTTCCCCACGGTCTGGACTGCATCGGTGTGGAAAGAAATTCCCCTCGCCTTGACAATTTCACCAATTTCTTCGATGGGGAAGATCACCCCGGTTTCATTATTGGCATACATGATGGTGACCAGAGCCGTCTCATCGGTGAGGAATTCCCTTAACTCATCCAGATCTAACCGCCCCTCTCGATCGACAGAAAGTTCCGTGACCCGGTAGCCTTTTCGACCTAAATAGGTGGAGACATTTCCCACGGCAGGGTGTTCCACCCGAGTCGTGATGAGGTGCCGTTTTTCCGGATAGGAATCGAGGGTTCCCAGGATCGCAGCATTATCACTCTCTGTCCCGCAACTGGTAAAGACGACCTCGGACGGATCCGCGCCCAATAAGTCGGCCACCTTCTCTCTGGCCTCATTCACCTTCTTCTGTACTTGCCCTCCGAAAAAATGCATGCTTGAAGGATTCCCGTAAAATTCAGAAAAATAGGGCAACATCTCCTCCAAGACTTCAGGAGCCACTTTTGTTGTGGCATTATTATCCACATAGACAGTCTTCACGGCCTGACCTCCTCCAATTCAATATCGTCGCTGACAAATTCTCTCAATTTTGTTTCCACATACTTTTTCAAAGTAAATTCAGAACTGGGGCAAAAAGAACATTTTCCCCTCAAGGCCACATAAACTTTATTACCTTCCACATCAATCAATTCTATGTCCCCTCCATCCGCTTTTAATGCTGGAATAATTTCCCTTCCCAACGTCTCTTCGATCAATTTGATTTTCTGAATGTTCGTCAACTTCTTCTTCTCCGGCTTGGGAGGAGGCGCCTCTTTTCCCATTTCCTTTCTCACTTTTTCGATAATCGCCTCGATCTTTGGATGGCACTGGCCGCATCCTCCGCCCGCTTTGGTATAGTAGGTCACCTGTTCCACGGTCTTGAGATCGTTCTCACGAACCGCCTTGATAATCTCTCTATCCGTCACACCGAAGCAGTTGCAGATCACCTCGAAATCTTCTTTCGCTACTTTCTGCCCGCGATAATTGGCAATGGCAGCATCGAGCGCTTCTCTTCCCATCACCGAGCAATGCATCTTTTCTTCGGGAAGACCTCCCAGATAATTAGCGATATCCTGATTGGTCACCTTGGCGGCTTCTTCAAGGGTCTTTCCCTTGAGGATCTCCGTCAAGGCAGAAGAGGAAGCAATGGCACTGGCGCAGCCAAAGGTCTTGAATTTTACATCTTTAATCCGTTTCTTCTCATCCAATTTGAAGGTGAGCCTCAAAGCATCCCCACATGCCAGCGATCCCACTTCACCGGCTCCGTCCGGATTCTCAATTTCGCCGACATTTCTCGGATTGAGAAAGTGATCTTTTACCTTTTCTGTGTAATCCCACATAAAAAACCCCCGGTATTTTTATTCATTACAAATTATTATAAATTCAATCCCTTTTCACCGTCAACTCCTTTATTAAATTTTTTCTTCCTGAAATACTTGATTCACATCCCGTTTTGAATTATCCTTTATAAGAAGGTATTTTTATGACATTGGATAAACAGACCTTAATCGATCTAATCTGTAAGCATTGTGACTTCTATAAAGAATCCGACAAGGATCTGGAATGCGGAGCTTACAAAATCTTGAAGGGACTCTTAGAGAAGAATATCATCGCCCCTGAAGAGATCTCCGATGCCCTCCGAGAATAAATTCATCATCCTGACCCCCCACTCCGTTTTAAAAAACCTCGAAGAATCCTATCTCTACGACATCGAAAAAGACGAACTTTACGAACTGAATGCGGATGCCTATCAGTTTCTCCTCCAGATCTGCCAGGGCACCAATCCGCCTATCCGAGAAGAGGATGAGGAATTCATCCAATTCTGTCTCTCTGAAAATTTGATCGCTTTCTCCGAAACCCCTCTTCTGGAAAAAGTGCCTCTGAATCCCTCCCCGATCCCTTCGCTCCGTTATCTTGAGCTCCAGGTGACAGACCGATGCAATCTCCAATGCCACCACTGTTATATCGGAGAAAGTTCTCATCAGGATCTTTCTAAAAAACAGATTCAAACGGTATTGGAAGAATTTGAAGAGATCCAAGGGTTGAGGCTCCTCATTTCTGGGGGGGAGCCTTTGCTCCATCCTCATTTTTGGGAGATCAATGACATCCTGCGAAACTATGCCTTTCGATCTATCCTCCTTTCCAATGGCACGTTGATTACTAAAGAGGTCGCCAAAAAGCTACACGTCCATGAGGTCCAGGTCAGTCTCGACGGAATGAAAGAAGGTCACGAATCACTTCGGGGAAAAGGCACCTTCGAAAAAACGATGGCGGCTATTGACCACCTGCAAGAAGCTAACATTCGGGTCTCTGTGGCCACGATGATTCATCGCAGAAATTTATCCGAGTTCGACCAGCTGGCCTCCCTTCTTCAATCGAAACATATTGAGGAGTGGAATGTTGATGTCCCTTGTGTGGAGGGAAGATTGAAAACCCACCAAGACTTTTGGGTGTCACCCCCCGAAGCAGGCCTTTATCTAAATTATGGTTATGGAGGAGGATTCCATGGTTCTACAAAAAATTTTACTTGCGGAGCCCATCTTTGTGCTATAATTGCAAATGGGACTATTTGTAAGTGTGGACTTTTTAGCGGTGAACCCGTTGGTTCGATCGAGGAGGGTCTTCGAACTTGTTGGGCACGAATTCCTCGAATCGCCCTGAAAGACCTCACCTGCAAATGTCCTGTGACGGAAGAGTGCCGGGGGGGATGTCGCTACCGGGCGAAAATTCAAGGTGATTTATTTCAACCCGACCTCTTTCAATGTTATGCAAGGGGTGTTTTGAAAGGAGGTGAATGATATGACCATCAAGAAGGTGGCCAAAAAATTCTCCAGTCTTTGCAAATGTAAAGCATCTTGTTAAGCTACCGATCGGGCTCCTTCCCAAGAAGGGAGGGAGCCCCTATTGAGTGACGTACGCATCCAAGGGGAAAAACAGGTCGCGCGAGTGATGACCTGTTTTTTTGTGTCGTGATGATAGAAGGGTTCCAGGATACAAGGGGTTAAGGATTCAAGTGTTACAAATTGATGACGGAGACAGCAACCTTACTGATAAAAGGATAAAAATGGTTACGAGGTTAAAGGCATTTCACCTGAACCCTTGAATCCTCGAATCCTTGAACCCTTTCTCCCGATTAATTGGGAGAAAAGCGATATTTAAAGAATGTATCTTGGGATTGATTTTCTTTTGACTTCCGAATTAAAGCTTTATCTGGTGGAGGTAAATGTGGGGCTCCCCGGAGGAGCCCATGAATATCATCTTACCCATCTTGTCCATCTCGGAAAACCCTCGGATATCTTTAAACGGATCGAATGGATCTCGCAAAAAGTTTACGGAAAGACATTCAAGGATTACCTTCACTCCCTTCCCTTTATTGAAGCTCTAAAACCCTTTAAGATATGGATGGACGGAATGGGACCTCTTCCAAAAACCTTCCATCCTGGATTGAGGCTTGAGGATAAATGGATTCAATACCAATTGCTCAAGTCCATCGCACCCATGCCTGAAACGATGGCCCTTGACCAGGAAGATTGCGTGGAAACTGACCGGTTTATTGAGCAAAAGAAGAAAGCAGTTTTGAAACGTCGGCTTGGAAGGGGTGGAAGGGATTTGCAGGTGATCTCCGAACCGTCGTCTTTGCGGAAGTTAGATCTCATATCAAACCGCTATCTCCTCCAGGAATATGTCGAAAGCAAGATCGACGGATATAGTTTATCCATCCGCTCAGTGGCCTTCGGGGGAGAGTCTATGTGCATGTATGCCAACCTTTCCCCAAGATCCACTTCCAATCATGGGATATTGGCCTTTATCTCTCCTGGGAATCCATTCGGACTAAGTGCAAAGGGTTTCAACACTGAATTATTCAATCAAAGATCATGGGAAGCTGAGATATGGTTTGGTGAAAATGAACCTCAATATTTGAGACACAATCTTTACGAAGAAGAAGTCGCCAAGGCAACTCTCATCATTCCCGAGCCTCTTTTAAGAACGATCAAGGAATTATCTGTAAAGATAGAAAGACTTTATGACGGATTAGATCTTTTTGCCCTTCCAAAAGCATGCTTCGAAGAATAGCCGGGCTGTCCCCTCCCTAAGTGTGGTGATTCTAACACTTCGTTAAAATGATAATGAGGGTTGTCATTCCCGCCCCGTATCAAGTACGGGTTAAACTCCAGCGGGAATCCAGTTGAAAAGACTGGATTCCGGATCAAGTCCGGAATGACGGTCTTTGTAAAGTAATTTCTGAATCACGACACTTGCTATTGTTTAAAGTTCACCCCGTTAGAAAATCCGGGCGCAAAATAGAGCCTGGCGGAATTATCTGAGCAGAGTAGCAGGGTATCATTTCTAACGGGGTGAACTTAAAAAATATCTATATGTATGATTTTTTTATCCTATTAAATCATATAAATTCCAAGTAGTTATATAAATTAACCATGTCTATTTCCTTATAATATGTATATTCAAAATATACACAAAGACTCTTTTGCCATTTCTTTTGGAAAATGAACACGATATAAAATTCAATATAATCAATATATTACAAACTTTCTGTACTCTTTTCCAGGGTTGGCATTGTGTATGCATTCACAAGGTTGAGGTGATTGAAAAACCTCAATAGAAAAGAAAGGGGGAATCAGCTATGTTAGGGAAAAGACAAATTCTAAAGGTTGGGGTGATTGGAGCAATGATAACACTTCTTGCCACTCCTGCATTCGCCAGGTCCATTGAATTGAAAGGAGCCGGCACCGCCCTCTGGATCTTCCTGATTGTTGGCACTATCATCGTCCTTCTCCAATTGATTCCAGCAGGGGTCCTTTTCTTCAGCTTCATCGGTACCGCCACCGCCGGAGCTCTAAAGAAAGAGAAGAAGGTGGAAGAGGAAATGGCTCTCCCAGGTACTGAGCCGATAGCCGTGAAGAAATAAGGGTGACAGAAGTTCTGGGTTTTGTTAGATGAACAATCCATGAGATTAAGGTTAAGTAAAACACTCATTTCTGTCATCTTTTAAAGAGAGGAGGGAGCAATGAATATCAAATTAAGCGCCGCTAATATAGTGAGTATCATTATCCTCATGTGTATCCTGGCCGCCATGGTATCGATTGCCGTGATGCAGGTTGTACGGACGGTGGAAGATATCGGCCCCAAAATTTATGTGGTAGGAGGAGCCGTCGTCGTCGTCGGAGCGATTATCCCTATCATGTTAACCATCCTCGTTAAACATATGAAAAAAATGAATCAAGATTAAAAAATCTTGTTGTGCAGTTGACAATTTGCTGTCCCCCCCGATATATAAAAAGAGCAGGGAGAATTTAACCCCTGCTCTTTTTATTATGGCGGAAAATCATTTTATCGAATTGATCGATGCTACAAAAATTTATCACCAGGGGGAAAACCCGGTGGTCGCCCTGGACCACATCAATTTAAACGTATCAAGGGGGGAGTTCTTAGCCATCACAGGCAAAAGCGGCTGCGGAAAGTCTACCTTGATTAATATCATTGGGGGGTTGGATTCTCCGGATCAGGGCCAGGTGCTGATCAACGGTGAAGACATCTCTTTGATGGATGACCGTCGGTTGACCCTTTATCGAAGAGACAGGGTGGGCATTATCTTCCAATTTTTCAATCTCCTGCCCATTCTCAACCTCGAAGAGAATATCGCTCTTCCTCATCTTCTACGAGAAGGCTCGAATCCTCCGGCTGATAAAATTGAATCCCTCCTTCGTCAAATGGATCTCTATGAAAGAAGGTATCATCGTCCTCATGAACTTTCAGGAGGGGAAATGCAGCGGGTGGCTATTTGCCGTGCCTTGATCAACGATCCTGAAATCATTCTCGCTGATGAGCCTACAGGTAACCTTGATTCGGCCTCAGGAAAGCATGTCTTGGAGATTTTACAGCAACTACGGGAGAAGCAAGGAAAAACTGTCATCCTGGTCACCCACAGCCAGGAAGGGGCGGCCATTGCCGATCGGGTGATCCAAATGAGCGACGGCAGACTTCTGACGGGGTAGCCACAACTCTGTGAATATCGAAGTACGAAATCCGAGACTCGAAACAGAGATGTCAAATCCCAAACCCGAAATCCTAAACTCTAAATAAACTCAAATGTTCGAAACACAAAATTCAAAACCCCATAACTTACAAAATATTTGGTTTAATTATTGAGAAGTGACAATTATCTTTTTGGTTTTATATTTTGGATTTGTTTAGTGTTTAGAGTTTAAACAACTTCGGATTTAGATATTCGGATTTCGGATTTATGGTACTATTTCACCTCCTCAAAAACATCACCCTCCGCCACCTTCGTCACCATAAAGGAAGAACCATTCTTACTATTATAGGGATCGCCCTTGGGGTCGCTGTTTTTATCAGCGTCCAGATAGCCATTCACACCGCTATTGAATCCTTCAATGCCTCAGTGGATCATGTCTCGGGAAAAGCCAATCTCCAGGTCACCTCTTTCGGAAGAGGTTTTTCTGAAGAGGTCTATCTCAAGGCAAAAAAAGTTCCCGGAGTCAAAGCAGCCACACCCGTCATTCAATATGTATCCAAGATGGATGAACCCATTGGAGAACCACTCTATCTTCTGGGTATCGATGTCTTTAGTGACCGGCCCTTCAGGGAATACCAGTTCTACGAGACCGATGATCAGGACCTCCTTTTTTTAAAAACCCCTCATGCCATTGCCATCACCGAGAAATTGGCCAACCGGCACGGATTGAAAAAAGGAGAGCGAATCAACCTCATCGTTGGATCAAAAAAAGTTTTCTTCACCGTCACCCATCTTTTAAAAATGGAGGGGCCGGCCAAATCATTAGAAGGAAATTTTGGCCTCATTGACATTGCCTCCGCTCAGGAAGCCCTGGAGAAGGTCGGGCTCATTGACCGAATTGACCTGATGGTGGACATATCTCTACCAATGGAGGCGATAGAACGAGAACTAAAAAAAGTAATCCCTCCTGGGGTTGAAGTTCGCCGGTCCGATACCCGGAGCGGGCAGATCGAAAAGATGGTCTCAGCTTTCCACCTCAATCTCACTGCCCTCAGTTTCATCTCTTTAATTGTTGGAATGTTCTTGATCTACAATGCCATTTCCATCTCGGTCATTCAGAGGAGGAGGGAGATCGGAATTCTTCGAAGCATCGGCCTCACTCGACCCCAGGCCCTCAGTCTTTTCATTGGTGAAGCAGCATTGATCGGATGTTTAGGAAGTTTGTTTGGAATAGGAATCGGAATAGGGTTGGCAAAGGCCATGCTCTATATGGTCTCCCGAACGATCACCGTCCTCTATATTCTGGTCAAAGCAGAACATCTCTTGATCTCTCCCTCCGTTTTAATGATGGGGTTTGGAATGGGAGTGTTTGCTTCCGTCCTTTCCTCGATCGGCCCTGCGAAAGAAGCCTCTAAGATTACGCCCAAGGAGGCCTTGGCGCTTGGGACCCTTGAAACAAAAATAAAAATCCGTCTCGGACATTTCAGTCTCATCGGCATGGGTCTTCTCATTCTCTCGCTCATCTTCGCGCTCCAGAAACCTATCTATCATCGGCCTATCTTCGGCTTCTTGGCTGCACTCCTCATCGTCATCGGAGTCTCCTTCCTGGTCCCTTCTGTTACCACCCTGCTTAACCGTCTCCTTGCCCCGCTTCTCCAATTCCTATTCGGATCTGAAGGAAAACTGGCGAGTCGATACATCCATGACTCCATGGCCAGAACGGTGATCACCATCGCTGCATTGATGACCGCCCTTTCTATGCTTATCAGCATCTCCATCATGATCTTGAGCTTTCGAAAGACGGTTGACCTTTGGGTGGAACAATCGATCAATGGGGATGTGTTCATCTTCCCGGGCTCCTATTCCATCACGGGGTATTCCGCCCTTCTCCCTCTTGAGGTCTCAAGGGAACTGCCTTTTCTTCCCGGAGTCAAAGCGGTGGATTCTTTCAGGGCGCTGGAGGTGGAATATCAAGGCCAGCCTGCCCTGATTGCCTCTGTGGATGGAGAGGTCTTTCTTAACATGAAGACCATTCGTTTCACTCGAGGAAATTCTCAGTCCATTCTCCACCAGTTTGCCGCTGGCCAAGCCATTCTCGTCACAGAGAGTTTTTCTCTCAGGCATCACGTCAACGCTGGAGACCGTATAAAGCTCAACACCCCACAAGGTGAAAAAGAATTTTCCATCTCCGGAGTCTTCTACGATTATTCTTCTGATTGGGGAATGGTCTTATTGGAGAAAAAACTTTTCCAATCACTGTGGGAGGATGAGACGCTTCACAGTGCTGGCATCTATCTCAAAGAAGGGGTTTCTCCGGAGAAATTTAAGCAAATCATTCGAGAAAGATATTCAAAACCCTACCGTCTCTTTGTGG
>Ga0299912_10002744_pt1 | contig 14445 bp, 17 predicted proteins | sample RVTome_2_FD_207667 | JGI IMG/M metagenome (GOLD analysis project Ga0299912, IMG submission 207667) | Soil microbial communities from uranium-contaminated site in the Upper Colorado River Basin, Wyoming, United States - RVT95D214 (version 2) ...
CCTATTGGATCCACGACCTGGAGGACTTCGGCGAACGGCTGAGCGAACCCGGCAACGCCGCCTGGCTTGCGTTTAAAGGCGAAGAAGCCATCGGGTTTATAGCTCTCGAGCCGGGGGATTCCTGCGATTGCGAGCTGTTGCAGGATGAGAAGACCGCCAACATCAACGGCGCTTTCACCCTCGAGACCGCCCGTGGTAATGGGGTCGCCACAACCTTATTGAATCGCTCGCTGGCCTGGGCCCAGGCTCAGGGATGTACCCGTTGCGCCGTGGATTTCGAGTCGGCCAACCTGCTAGCTGCCCGCTTCTGGATGCGCTGGTTCACCCCGGTCGGTTACTCCCTGATGCGTTGCCTCGACTCCCGGCTGGAGCCGAATCAATAGGCGCGCAACACCCTCATCCTGAGCGGAGCGAATGTGAAAACAGGAATCGAAACCTCTTTTCCTGATTTCCTGGACTCCTTATCAATTCCTTTTCCTGTCTTCCTGGATTCCTTATAGAAAAATTTGCTACACCTGCTGCTGCCATCCCTCGCTCGAGTAACTCTTGTGTGGGTTCAGCCATGAATTCTCAATTAGGATGAATCATTAATCACATAGCGCCTATTCCTATCAAATGTCATTCCGAGCGCAGCAAGTTTATGGTCTTTAGACCAGAATCCCCAAAACCCTAGCCTTAATGCAAACATTTACGGCTAACGAAATCGGTGTTCAGGTCGGCAATGACCTCGAGACCCCGGTGGGGACGATCCAATATCGCCTGCAGGCTGGCGATAACCTGGGCAACGAAAGCCAGTCCGGCATATCCAGATATAATTACATGGGCTGTGGATAAAATACAATATACCTGGAGGATAAAAGATGAAAAAACCGCTCTCAACCTGCTTTGCGATCGCGGCCACACTGCTATCCGCCCTGGCCTGCAATTTCAATCCGCCAACCCCCACCCAGGACCTGGCTGCCTTCAACACCCAGATTGCCCAAACCGCATTTGCGCAGCTCACCCTGGTGGCGCTGGCCCAACCCATCCCAACCACGGCTGTGCCTCCCACCCAAACCCCTACCGTCACCGCTACCATCTGGCCTCCGGTTCTTTATAGCGGTAAGGTTACCCTGCCCCGTCACATGACGCTTGACCTGGATACACGAGCGATATCAGGGACGATATCAGGGAGCGCCCCCTCATTCAAAAACATCCCCCCAGACATTGACTTTTTGTTTTACGCCCCGTACCCGAATACGCCGGATTGGCAGTTCTTATTCCCACTCAATAACACCCGCGTCGCTTACTACGGAAAAAATGTGCCGGGGTACCAGGATTGCGTCGCCGCCTTCAAACAGGGGCCGAAGTATGACCAGATATCCCTGGATTCCAGCGTCTTCGTGACCGATGCCGGGGGTCATGCCTGCTTTATCACTGACAGGGGTAAGGTCGGTTCAATGCGCATGGAATCGCCAGCCACGGATTACGTGGGCATGGCTTCCGTGAACCTGACGCTGACGATTTGGGACGCCCCCCTGCCGTGAGTGGGCACATTTACTTCTGATCACGGAGGAGGAACTCATGTACAACAACACACGAAAACGTTGGCTAGCCCTGGGGGTGTGCCTGGTGGTCGCCCTGGCGTTGCTCCAGATTGTCCTGCCCGCCAACACAGGCCCAATCCCGCCCGACGCCCGGATAGTCTCCGAACTGGGCCACGCCCTGGAGCCGAATCAATAGAGGCGAAACACTCTCATCCTGAGTGTAGCGAATGTGAAAACAGGAATCGAAACCTCCTCTCCTGATTTCCTGGACTCCTTATCAATTCCTTTTCCTGTCTTCCTGGATTCCTTATAGAAAAATTTGCTACACTTGCTGCTGCCATCCCTCGCTCGAGTAACTCTTGTGTGGTATCCGACAAAAATTCTCAAAACTAATAATGAGTGTTTTGTGAGTATTATTTTAGCATAGTAGATTTAATGTTATACTGACCAATGTAGACCGGAATTGTCGAAAGCGCCCGGTCAACGAACACCTCCATACCCGCATAGGAGACGTTAAATACAACGATAATATCGGAGACAGCCGATCACCTGTCACAGTATCGGTTTTGCCCTTGACGCCATCCCCCCACACATTGAAACGGGCTAATGATCGGTCCTGGGTTTACCCAGGTTCAGTTTAATGGTTAAGAAAGGAAGAAAAAGATGAAAAGGCAAAAACAACTCACCAGTTACGCAGTCGTCATTGCGACGGTCGTGGCGCTCCTGTCTATTAGCATTGCCAGCGCCGCGCCCAGCCCGTTCGTGGGCTTTTGGAGATCAGTCGATATTGATGGGAGTAATCAAACACTTTTGATTACCCCCGGTCCAGGTAGCTCCTATCGGCTTTTCCTGTTTGACAGAGGCGCCTCGGTCTGCGGTCTTGATCCATCCGGCAACCCTCTCTACGCAGCCACGGCCAGGGGTAGAGGCACGGTTAGTGGGATGACTCTGGCAGGCAGCTTTAATGTGTGGTGCCTGAGCAGGCCGACAACCTTCTGGGGTTCCTCAGGCTTTGTGTTCACATACAATTCGGGCAGCGATACCCTCACCGACACTGTCGGTGTCATCTGGAATCGCCATTAGACATCTCTTACGCAGCGGGCTTTACCGGGTCTCCCCGGCCTGACGGTCCGCCTGGCGGATAACCTGAAAATCCCGAGAAGCGCACTCAAGTTGAGTGCGCTTTTCTTTTTGCCAGCCTTATCGCCCTTTTCCACTCAGCCCTACGAAGGTATCGAAGTTCGCTTACGCCTGTTTTCGTTTCTTAGCCCAATACGCATCAGCGTCTGTCTCCAGTTTTTCAAGCCGGGTGTAATAATCCGGGAACTCTTTCAGGTGAGCCAGTGCAATTTTCCCGGTCATGGTCGCGTCATCGTTGGTCACGTTTGTTTCCGGGTCCCTGGCGCCATGCTCGAGCTCCACTCGCAGGCCCATACGAAATTGCCCGAGATCGACCTGCTTCCAATCGATGCCCAGCGAATCTCCAATGCGCCTGGCCTCCTCTGGGCTAAACTCTTTTGATGGACTCATTGTGTAGCCTCTTTATTTCGAAGAAAGGTTTGGTGAAATCGTTACAGACAGTTAAACAAACATATCTATACGAGATCGTGGCCTCCTAAAAACTATACCACAATTATATGCCGCTCTGGCAGAACCAACTCGGAGAGATCACAAAAATAGCTTGACAATTTTTGTTTACCCACTTATTATTAGGATACTAATTATATATACACTAATAATAAGGATACATCTCTATGCCGCCATCCGTTCAGGATAAACCGTCCCAGAAACCTGCCGCCACCATGCCGGATATCTTCCGCCAGATCGATCAAATCTCAAAGCGGCTGAAAAATTGCCAGCGTCGCACCATGCAGGAAGCCCATTTAACGCCGCCCCAATACCTTCTGCTCAGCCTGCTTTGGGAGAAAGATCGCCTGCCCTTCAAAGACCTGGCGGCGGCCAGCTTTACTTCACGCGCCACCATCACCGGCATCATCGACACCATGGAGAAGAAAGGCCTGGTGGTGCGCCAGGCCAACCCCGCCGACCGGCGCAGCCTGTTGGTAAAGCTTACCCCGCAAGGGAAATCGATCCGCAATGACACACCCGACCTGGAAAAGTTTTATAAAAGCTGTTGTTTCAGCCTGACCGCATCAGAGCTTGAGCAGCTCAGCGTATTGCTGGAGAAGTTAGAGAGTACTTTGTGTTTTTAGGAGAAAAAGACTATGCAAACAAGCACTGTTAAAAAAGTCGTTGTGATCCTCGCCCACGCCCTGGTCGGCTGGGCGTTGTGTGGATCCATCATCGGGATTGGCCGCAGCCTCACCACCATGGAAACCACCCTGGTCGTCCATGCCATCGGCGCCCCGCTCATCTTCGGCATATTGTCCCTGCTCTATTTCCGGAAGTTCAACTACACCACGCCGCTGCAGACCGCCGTCATTTTTACCGGCTTTGCCATCCTGATGGACGTCTTCGTGATCGCCCTGCTGGTGGAGAAGAGCTTTGTTATGTTCACCGTTCCCATCGGGACGTGGATTCCCCTCGCTTCGATATTCCTGGTCACTTACCTGGTAGGGATGATCTTCTCGCGCAAAAGAGCCATCATAGGAGCGTAACCCAATGTGCAATTGTGAAACACATTTTACGAAGATCTACGATGCCTATCAGCCACGCATCCTCCGCTATACCGGACGTTTGGTTGGCGAAAGCGAGGCCGAAGACCTGACCCAGGATGTTTTCATAAAGGTACACCAGTCCTTGGGCAGCTTTCGAGGCGAGTCCCAGCTATCCACCTGGCTTTATCGCATTGCCACCAACACCGCCATGGACAGGCTGCGCAGCCCATCCTTCCATCAAGTCGCTCTGAATTGCTCATCCTGCGATTCGCTCGAACAGGACGAGGTGGAAGTGGTCGACCGGGACGTTTGGACCGGTGAGAAGACTCCGTTGGTAGAATCGCAGCTTGTTCACCAGGAAATGAACGAGTGCCTTTTGGGATATATCAAGCGCCTCCCGGAGGGCTACCGGACTGTTCTTGTGCTGAGCGAGTATGAAGGCTTGAAAAACAGCGAGATTGCCGAGATCTTGGGGGTCACTCTGGACACGGTAAAAATCAGGCTGCATCGCGCCCGGGAAATACTGAAGGAAGAGCTGTCAACTCATTGTGAACCCTATTGGATTGAAAACAATGAATTTCTCCCTGAGCTGAAGCGGGTGAAAAGAAATCAGCAGAATAAAAACTAAAAAAAGTGTATCCTTTCCCGCTCGATTCCGTCTATAGGATTGGAAAGGAGATAACAAAATATGAACCTGGATCGACGAATATCAAGGTTGATCGCCGTCGGGGCCTCGGTTGCCGCCAACTGCCAGCCATGCTTGCAGACTAATGCTGCCAAGGCGCTCGAGAACGGGGCTAGCGAGGCGGAAATCGCCGCAGCGATTGAAGTCGGAAAAATGGTCAGGGGTGGCGCTGCCACCAAAATGGATGCGTTCGCCTCCAGCCTGAGCCAGGCTACCCCAGCTTCCGCCGGCTCGCCGGTTGGCGGCTGTGGCTGCAGTTCGTAATTCAAACCTTCATCATATATTTTAATAAGGAACAAAAATGGAAAACACTCGAACTTTGAATCGCAATCTTGAAACCATTGCCTGGGGATTACTCCTGATTTTATGGGGTGTCACAATTCTGTTCGACTTCTTGCCCGTTGGCGTTGGCATCCTGGGCACCGGCGTGATCTTGCTCGGCCTGAACGCAGTCCGCTCGCTGAACAGCATTCCCACCCGGGGCGATACCACCACGGTCGGCATCCTCGCCCTGGTTTGGGGTGGGTTGGAGCTTGCTGGACCGGTGCTGCACTTGCCGTTCAAGCTGCCTGTATTTGCCATCTTGCTGATCGTGCTGGGCGTGATCTTTCTGGCCCGCGCCCTGGGACGGACCCAAACTGCATAAGAACCCATCTAAAAAGGAGTTAAAACAATGTACCTGGAAAACGGCAGAGATATCGTACGCGGCATTCTGATCCTGATCTTCGCAGCCATTGCCTATTGGGTCGATCTCTCCCTCGGGGTTGTGCTTGTGGCCTTCATGGGATTGATGATACTACAGAGCGCATTTACCAATTGGTGTCCAGCGGACTTGTTCCTGCGACCGCTAGGGATGAAAAGCAAAAAGGAAAGAGTCTAGCTCAAATGTGACATCAGCATTTACCCTTCCGCAGGTTCAGATCCTTTACTCCGTTTAGGACAGAGCCTGCGGGAGGGCTTTTATTTTCCCATCTCCCATGCCTCCTTTTTCTCCATCGCTCTGCTTACCCCCCCCACCACCCCAGCTCCCACGCTCTTCTACCCAAATTTCCCCGTGTCCCCACATTTCTCATATTATGTACTAAAATACAAAACTGTGCCTTACCTGGGCGAGCTTGCCGCTCTCTTCACCTCCCTTTGCTGGGCTTTATCCGCGGTTGGATTCACCAATGCCACCCATAGCTTTGGCTCGCAGGTCACCAACCGGGTGCGGGTTGTCCTTGCCTTGCTGGCCTTGCTGGTCATAAATACCTTTTTATATAGAAATCTCATCCCCTTCGATGCTGGCAGCTCGCGCTGGATGTGGCTGACCCTCTCTGGAATAGTGGGCCTGGCGTTGGGGGATGGCTTTCTTTTCAGCGCCTACAAACACATCGGCCCGCGCCTGGGGTTACTGGTTCTCAGCCTGGCCCCCGTTTTCGGAACGGCTATCGCCTGGGTATTCTTAGGGGAAACGCTCAATCTGCTCCAGATCGCTGGCATCCTCGTCACCCTGGGAGGCATTTCCTACGTGGTTACTGTCCGCCCGGGGGAAAACGGCCCAATCGATCGCTCTCTAGCCAAAGGCGTCCTGTTCGGAGTCCTCGCCGCCATGGGTCAGGCCGTAGGCCTCGTTCTTTCTCGGCTGGGCATGACCGGCAATTTTCCACCCTTCGCCGGGTCGCTGATTCGCATGCTGGCCGCTGCCCTGTTGCTCTGGCTGGTAGCCGCCCTACAAGGTGAAGCCGGAGCGTCTGTGAAATCTGTGCGCTCCCATCCCGAGGGCTTGCGGTGGGCGCTGTTTGGGGCCTTATTTGGGCCGGTGATCGGTGTTTCGGCCTCTCTGCTGTCTATCCAGCACGCCGAAGTCGGCGTGGCCAGCACCCTGATGGCCTTGCCACCGCTATTCATGCTGCCCATCAGCTATTTTGCCTTGAAAGAACAAGTCACCTGGCGCTCCATCGCCGGCACCCTGGTCGCCATCGCTGGAGTAGCCCTGCTTTTCCTTGGCTAATCCATCTTTCATCAGCGAAAAAATCTGAGAAAAGTCACCGTATTTTTCCTCGTTTTACCTTGAATTTTGGTATAAAATTGGTGTAGCGATCACTTTGTGGTCGAGAGCACGCAGAAGCTGGTCTGCATACGGATGCCGGGAGTAGGCTCAGACAGGGGATCGAGCCTCGATGTAAGGTCGGATGAGTTAGATAGTTAAACGACAGACACAAAGAGACAAAGGAGTAAATGATGGCCTACAAGTACACCAACAAGCAAGGCAAGACTTATGTTCTGCATGGCAAGTCGCGCACGACAAAGAGTGGCAAAACACAGACGCTTTACTACTTCGCCAAATTAGAGGGGCCAGGAGCCTTGATGGCAGTGCCAGCGGGCTACGAAGTTGGCGAGACCAAGAGCGGGCTGCCCGTCCTCAAGCGCAAGAAGTAATCGGGAGAGCCTTTCCAAAGCCAACAGGCCTTTAGAAATCCCAAAAACATAAGCCTGACCCCTCTTGACTCCTGTTCAAGAGGGGGTGGCTGTTCGCGCCATTTACCCTCGTTCGCTTTCCCTATCCGTTTATCCGTCTTGTGACCTTCAGCTTATCCGTACCCGTTGACCACTCCCCAGGTGCAGTGCGCTTCTTATATTGGTGAGGCTCCTTTACCGGAGTAATTCTAAAAACTCATCAACGCTCAATCCTGCCTGCCTTCTCTAAAGCTATAATGCACACTCGACCAGAGATTACAGGCAGTTTACTCATACAGCTACCAGGATTGCCTCAAATTTATCCGCTGGAATAGGCCGATTTCTTTCTTCCAGAACCTCAATGTAGAGTTGAATGGCCTCTCGGATATTCAGGATAGCCTCTTCGCGCGTTGCACCTTGGGAAATGCATCCTGGAAGGCTTGGACACTCCGCCACAAAATACCCATCTTCGCCTGGGTAAATGATCACTTGCCTCATCGATATCCTCATTTCCATGTTGGCGATTCTATCATACTGCCATGAGCTTCCTGGTTTGTGCTCAATCTTTCGCGCTTCCCATCTCCCCAGGTGCGTCGCACCTCTCTCCACACACCTCCCATCTCCCCGGCTTCATACCTCCCCACTCCCTCAGGTACGATGCACCTTATTCTGAGCGCAACCTTGAGACCATCCGGCTGGTGCATCGTACACTTCTCTCCTTACCTCTCGCCACCAGTATATTTGCCTTGATTTTTCATGATTAAAATAGTATATTGGATAAACATTCCATACAACCCATCGACACCGCAAGCAATCCACATCCTTTCGGCGTCGCGCCAGGGGGCACCGGGTAAAAAAATCTATCGACAATCATGAAGTGGATTGTCAGGGAGGAAGCGTATGCAGCAATTCGTGATTCGATTAGCCAGGGTGGGTTTATGCCTGCTGGCGCTGGTGGGTTGCACTTCAGCCACACCAGGACCTAGAACCTGGATCGACCGCCCGCTGGATGGCGCCACCGCGCCGCTTGCGCCTCTGACCCTCATGGCGCATGCCTCCGACATAGACGGGGTGGCCAGCATCGAATTCTCCGTTGATGGCAAACAGGTCTCCGCACAAGGAGCTGGAGGCGCAAAGTTGGGGCAGGCTATCTATGAGTGGACACCCCCGGGTCCGGGCATATACCTGGTAGAGGTCAGAGCGATCGATTCTGGCGGCAACCCCGGCTCGCCCGCCTCTTCACAAGTCACCATCAGCAGCGAAGCCAGCCAGCCTCCCGTCACAGAACCCCCGCTTGAGCTGCCGGCGACCACACAGCCGGCGGTGACCGAGGAGGCGATTGTCACCACCGAGCCGCCCCCTGCCACCGAACCGCCCACGGAACCTCCTGCCGCCATCATCACTGCGCCTCCCGTAATCGTCACCACCGCGCCCCCCGCAGCCATCCTCACCCAGCCTCCCATCATCGTCACCACCGCGCCGCCCGCCCCGGATACCTCCAAGCCGGTGGTCACCTCCAGTGCAGCAAACCCTGCCACAATTTTGAAAGCTGGTGATAGCTGCGGCGGCAAAAAGAATATCAGCACCTCCACCATCAAAGCGACCGACAACGGGGAGATTGCCTCCGTTACGGCGGGTTGGGCTCTCCAGGATCCCGAGGGAAATTGGGCCCAGAGCGGATTTCTCACCTATTCGGCCATCGATTCGGTCACCTTCCAGGTCACTGTTGGCCCGGTCGTAACCGATGGAATCATATACATTTCCGGCACCGTGTCCGACGAAGCCGGAAACGTAGCCTCCTTCAGCCAGCAAATCACCGTGCAGGCTTGTATTGATTAATGGGAGAGCGCCACGATGAATAAAACACGTCTCCTAACTGCCTTGCTTTTTGCAGGGGGCCTGTTCGCCCTGCTCGTTGCGATCGTCGCTGCCTACCTTTTCCTGGTAAATCGCAACCTGGCGAACAGACGAGAGCTCGCCACCCCGCCCAGCATTTTTATACATTCCCCTAAATCAGGCGATTCGGCTCCGGCAGGCAGCTTTGTTCCCGCTCGCGCTACCGTTTCGGGCATAAATCCCATCGCCAGGGTGGAATTATGGCTGGACGGTGAATTGTTCCAAACACAGTCCCCAGAGCCTGCTGAAGCCGAGAGAGCAACCACCTTTCACGCCTCCTTTGATCTGCAGATGACCGAGGGGGTGCACATGCTTTTCTGGCGCGCCGTGGATAACGCTGGCCTGGTCGGTCAGAGCATATCCATCCCCCTCGATATTTTCGCTTTATCGGTTGAAACGACCACCATCACCGCCGAGGAGAACCAGACCTTGGTTGATATCGCCTTGAGCCAGGGTGCTGAAATGGATGCCCTGCAGCAGCTTAACCCGGGTTTGGGGGAGGGCGGCTTGCCAGGCGGCACTCAGGTGAACGTGCCTGTCCAGCCCTCGGGCGCAGCCTCGGCGCAACCACCCGGGGGAGGCGCTGCCCCTCAGCCCCCGGTAGATATCATTGAGCCTGAACCTCTTCCCGTGACACCCCCCGGACTGCCAGCCTTAGTGGTCGCGGGTTTTCCTGCTATCGATTTCAGCTCCGTGTTCGGCCTGGACTCCGCCCCACCCAAAGCCCCCTCCAATTTCCAGGCCGGTTGGGAGCCTTGCAAGGTGCGCCTGCAGTGGTCGGATAACGCCGATAATGAGTCGCACTTCAAAGTCTGGATGCAGCCTCAATACGGGCCGCCGCAGGTCATCGCCACCCTGCAGGGCTCGCCAGCAACCGGCCTGGCGTGGTACGAGTTTGCCTCCCCAGCGCTGGGCGCCTACAGCTTTTGGGTTGAAGCAGTCAACAGCCTGGGCAGCCAGCCGAGCGGAATAAGATGGATCGTGGTTAGGGACCCGAAGTGCAAAGAGGCGATCGCCACCCGCCTGGAAATCGTAGGATTGGATATGAACGTCCCCGGCAGCTATAATCCCATCCATTGCTATCTTTCCATTGAGGGCACCCCTTTTGAGCGCATCCCTGAAGACGAAAAACAGTCCATCCAGGTGCTGGGTGGCTCGGCGGATATCGCCGCCTGGTTAGGGAACAAAAACAGAATCCTGCTGCCGATGCCTGTCGACGAAGAAGTCACCTTGCAGGGGGAATGCCTGGGTTGGCAGGGTTCAACGCTCACCAGCCTGGGAGTTTTTCAAGCCAGCCTGCCCAGGGAGAAATGGGATGGCAGCCGGCAAGAGATAAGAACCGCCGGATTTATCATAGGTTACCTGATCCGCCCCTTTGGCTCGACCCAGGCTGCCGGGAGCTACGCCTACACCGATACCGACATCCCAACTCCGTATAATTTGTCCGTGGCAAGAAAGTACTCCAGCGATCGCCTCGAGGATGCCAGGCTTGCGCGTACCCCCACCCTGTTTTGGGATTGGGAAGGCGACCCGTCGAAAATTACCGGCTTTAGCATTTACCTAGATGGCGAGTTCTTCCGCTGGGCTGCGCCGGAGTATAAATGGACGACCTTCCGCCTGCCCAGCGCCTGCGGCGGAAGCTACTATATTCAGGTGGCAGCCAACTCGGGAGATGCTCGCTCGAAACGTAGTGCTTCAGTCAAGTATGAGCAACCGCCCTGCCCGGTCATGGCTGAAGTCCAATTTCTTACGGTCTATGCCCAAATGACTGACGATACCTGCACCCCTCCGTTCATGTCAACCTGTAAGTATTCGCCTTGTGATATGCTCAACGAATATATATGGATCTTCGCCTCCAGCGCCACTTCGGAAGAGAGAAAACGTGAAAAAGCAGATTTGGTTAAGGGCGGATTTAGATGCAAGGTTGAATATACGTTCAATCAGCTTGGCATTGAAGATAAGCTGGTAGTGGCTATTGATCCATTAAATCCAACCCTGGTCTTTGAAGCTCAACTATGGGATTGGGATCAGGTGGAAGATGATAGATTTGCATTGGTAGGTCGGAAAGTTCCACTTCCCGGTGAAAATTGGCCAACTTACGAAGATTGGCCTAAATATGATGAAACCTTCACGTTTAATACTCCTGGGAATGATACCGCCCTCGTCGGAACAACTATAAAAGTACGCGTGCGAGGTTTCTATTTACAGTTGCCATGAGAGGCAACGCACGTTTTACCTGAGCGCAGCCGTCTTTATTGATGTTACAATCCCCTGGACCAACTATGAGCGCCGTCGCCATCCAGGTGCAGAATTTACACAAGTCCTTTGGCGAGATCCGGGCTGTGCAGGGCGTCAGCTTCGACGTCCAGCGCGGCGAGATTTTCAGCCTTTTGGGGCCAAATGGGGCGGGTAAAACCACCACCATTTCCATGCTTGCCACCCTCCTGCGCCCCGATCAGGGCGACGCCCTGGTGATGGGGCACTCGATCCATAGCGACCCGATGGGCGTCAAGTCGGTTTTAGGGGTCGTCCCGCAGGAAATCGCCCTCTACGAAGACCTATCCGCCCGTGAGAACCTGACCTTCTGGGGCAAGATGTACGGCCTGCGGGGCGAGGCGTTGCGCCTGCGCGTGGATGAGGTCCTGGAGACCATCGATCTGGTGGACCGCGCAAATGACCGCCTGGGCAAGTTCTCCGGCGGGATGAAACGCCGCGTTAACATCTCCGTGGCCTTGCTGCACAAGCCTCAAGTAATCTACCTGGACGAGCCGACGGTGGGCATCGACCCCCAGTCCCGCCGCAATATCCTCGATAGCATCGTGGCTCTAAAAAACAAGGGCATGACCGTGCTCTATACCACCCACTACATGGAAGAAGCCCAGGAGCTTTCCGATCATATCGCCATCATGGATTACGGCAAACTCATCGCCGTTGGCACCCACGCCGAGCTGGTCAAAATCGTCGGTGAGATGAGCCGCATCAACCTGACCCTGAATACCGAAAACAGTCTTGTCGCCGAATCCTGGAAATCGATTCCCGGCGTCAACAAGATTTCTGTGGAAAACGGCAGCCTGGTGGTCCTGGTGGATGACAGCAACCAGGTTCTGCCGCGCCTGTTCGACGCCGCCCTTGCCGGAGGCGTGCGCATCACCTCGGTGGATATCCAGGAACCCAATTTGGAAAGCGTCTTTCTCCACCTGACCGGCCGCGCCCTGCGCGATTGAAAGCCTCCCATGAAAGTCTTCGATATCGCCTTCAAGGACATGCTCCGCTCCCTGCGCAGCGCTTCTGCCCTGGTCTTCATGTTTGGCGTGCCGTTACTCGTAACCGGCATGTTTTCATTGATGTTCGGCAACATCGCTCGCCAGGGCGAGTTCAACCTTCCCCCCGTCAACGTAGTGATTGCCAATCTGGATGAGGGCGGCCCCAATCTCCACCTCGGCGGCAAGAATGTCCCCGGCAATATCAAAGCCAGGACGATGGGCGAACTGGTGGTCAAAATTCTGCAAAGCGATGATTTTTCCAAACTTGTAGACGTTCGTCTCGCCCCGGATGCCTCCGCTGCTCGCCTCGCCGTGGATAGCCGCCAGGCACAGGTGGCCGTGACCATCCCCGCCGATTTCTCGCGCCAGTTTATCGATCCCTATGGAAAGGCGGTCATCGAGTTTTACCAGGATCCGACTTTGACCATTGGCCCCGGCATCCTTAAGTCGATCCTCAGCCAGTTCATGGACGGGATGGCGGGCATCAAAATTGCCTCGGATGTGGCCATAAACCAGTTGGAAAGCGCCGATTACAACCTGGCTGGCCCGATCGTCCAGGAGTACTTGAGCGATTACATGCTGCAGGACGATGACCTGACTGCCTCGATGCTCATGGTAGTTGCCCCCAATAAGGCCGCTGCAAAAACCACCAATCCTTTATTGAGCATCCTGGCGCCGATCATGGCCGGCATGATGGTCTTCTACGCCTTTTTTACCGGCACGTCTACCGCCGAGAGTATTTTGCGTGAGGAAGAAGAGCGCACCCTGCCGCGCCTGTTCACCACGCCAACCCCCCAGGTCTCCATCCTGACTGGCAAGCTGTTGGCCGTATTCCTGACCGTATCCGTGCAAATCATCGTCATGCTCATCGCCGGGCGGCTCGTATTCGGCATCGAATGGGGCGAGTTCACCACAGTAAGTTTGATGGCAGCCGGGGTCGTTTTCGCCGCTTCCTCTTTCGGGATATTCATCAATTCGCTCCTTAAGAATACCAAACAGGGCGGAGTGATCTTTGGCCCCGTGCTGGCCATCACCGGCATGCTGGGTATGATCAGCGTCTTTGGTCAGAGCTTACCCTCCGCGGCAAAGCTGGGCGATACCGTCTCGCTCCTCGTCCCCCAGGGCTGGGGTGTGAAAGGATTTCTCCAGACGATTGGCGGCGCCCTGCCCGTAGACGTGCTTCCCACTGCCCTGGGATTGCTGGTCTGGGGCGCCGTGTTTTTTCTCGTGGGTGTGCGGCGTTTCAACCAACGCTATCGATAGGACCCTGCCATCATGTCCCGCATCCTGGATATAACCGCCAAAGATCTCCTCCAACTCCTGCGCGATCGCAAGGTCTTCATATTCCTTTTGATCATGCCGCTTGCCTTCACGCTGCTGTTCGGCTTTGCCTTCGGCGGTTTTAGCGGCGCCTCGGATTCTCGCCTGCCGGTCGGCTACCTCGACCAGGACGCCAGCCTTGCCAGCCGGAAACTCTATGACCTGCTGGCAGCCTCGCAGGTGATTCGCCTGGTGAAGTACCCTGGGATCGATCGCCTCGCTCTCGAAACTTTGGTCGCCGACGAGAAACTGGCCGCTGCCATTGTGGTTCCGGCAAGATACGGGCACACCCTGCTGCGTGGCGAACGCCCCAGGCTGATTCTAATCGGCGACACCTCCAGCTCCGCCGGCACTACCATCCAGAGCGAAGCGCTGGCCAGTTCGATCCGCCTGGAAAATTCGGTCCGGATCGCTCGCGTGTTCGAGCAGGTGGCTGGCGAACGGCAGCCTTTCGATTTTATTCTCGAAGAAGCCCTGGCGGAATGGCAGGAGCCGCCGATCAGTGTCCGCCAGGTACTCAGCGAAGGCATCCAGAGCCAGGGTGACGGGGTCTCGGCCCTGGCGCACACCTCGCCGGGGTTTATGCTGCAGTTCGCCATTGCCGGGCTGCTGGCTTCCGCCCAGATCATCGTCTCCGAACGTAAGATACGTGCCCTCCAGCGCCTGCTAACCACCGCCACCGCCCGCCTGCACATCCT
>Ga0299912_10002745_pt1 | contig 14443 bp, 15 predicted proteins | sample RVTome_2_FD_207667 | JGI IMG/M metagenome (GOLD analysis project Ga0299912, IMG submission 207667) | Soil microbial communities from uranium-contaminated site in the Upper Colorado River Basin, Wyoming, United States - RVT95D214 (version 2) ...
TGGATGTCTGCAAGACCCTCACGGGCGTGGACCTGATCTTTTTCGGCAACGCGACGGTGAGCCAGCGAGTGCCGACGGAGACGGAATCGGGGGTGCCGGCCTACTCGGCGGCGAACCGGGGCAAGGACTTCGGGGAGCTGCAGTTGACACTGAAAGACGACGGGACGGTGGCGCTCTCGCCGATGCAGGTGCATGAGCTGGACAAGAACTACCCCGAGCAGCCGGCGGTGGCGGCGCGCGTGGCGGCGCTGAAGGCGGAGTTGGATGGCGAGAAGCAGCGGGCGCAGTTGATCGAGCAGTTGGCGCGACAGACCAGCGCGGAGGCGGCGACGGAGGCCTACCTGGGCACGGAGACCTGCAAGCGCTGCCACCTGGCGGAGTACGAGAGCTTCATGCGGACCTCGCACGGACAGGCGCTGGCGAGCCTGGAGAAGGACTTCCAGGACAACAACCCGGATTGCGTAAGCTGCCACGTGACGGGCTGGCAGCAGCCGGGAGGCTACGGCCTGGACGCGGTGAACCGGAACAAGCTGAAGGGCGTGCAGTGCGAAGCCTGCCACGGCTATGGGACGGCCCACGCGCGGAATCAGGCGGCGGCGAGCGACCCGGCGGCGATGTGCTTGAAGTGCCACGACGCGGCCAATAGCCCCCAGTTCGACTACCAGCGCTACTGGGAGCAGATCAAGCACTAGGGGAGAGACCTTTGCGCGCTGCCTGCTGGGCCCTGACGGCCCTGCTGTGCCTCGGATTCATCGCTGCCCGGCGGTGCGAAGCGGCCGACCCGCTGCCGCCGGGCTTCTTCATGGAGTATCGCGTCGAGTCCTTCAGCGAGGGCCGGCGCAGCGTGGAGCACTTCCGCCTCGTCGTCCGCGAGGACCTTGGCGCGGATCGCCGGCTGCTCGAACTGAGCCTCGACAGCGGCGGGGCCTACCGCGCCGTCTACCTGGCCGGCGCCGCTGCGGCGGGGCCATTCGCCTTGGAGCGCTTCGAGCGCGTCGAAGGCTGGCAGGACGACCGATGGCAGCCGCTGGTCCCGGCGGACATCGAACTGCTGACGCAGTTGGCCGAGATGCAGGGCCGCATCGAGCGCAGTCGGTCCATGGCCGACAGCACGCTCACGGTCGATGATCGCGCCTGGTCCGCTCGCCGCTACGCGCTGGCCGACAGCAGCGCGTCTGTCCAACGCAGCGCGAGCGTCACGCTCACCCGGCAAGTGCTGGCGCAGGGCGCGGCCTGGGTGACGGCCGACCTGCCCTTCGGCGGTTGGCTGCGCTTCGAGGAGGAGCGGCGCGCGCGCAAGATCTCCGAAATCGGCGGGCGTCGCTACGTCGGCGCGGAAGCGACCAGCCGGGAACTCTGGACGCTCGTCGCGCTGAGCCCGGTGGCTCCCAATAAGTAAAGGTCGGGCGCCGAGGCGGGCCGATGCGCCCGGCGGCGGCCGTCCCGCCGGCTGTCGGTAGCCGGCGGTAGCAGAGCCTCAGCGCCGCCGCACGGGGCCTGCAATCCTCTTGACAAGTTCTTGACGATTCGGTAGGGTGCGTACAACCTGTGGGGGCTCTTGCGCCGAAACAGGGGCTGTGGCTACCATATCTAGGGTGAGAGAAATCACCCCGTGACGAGTCATTACTCAAAGGGAAGGGTGAGCCGATGAGTAATACGAATCCGGGCGTTGCCACGTCGACCTTTTTGGAACGTGAGCTGGATTCAAACAAGAAATACGTCAAGTTCCACAAGCTGCTTGCCAAGGCCGAAAAGGAGGGCCGGATCGACGGACGCTACGCCTGCCCAGTGTGCGGCATGCGCTTCATGGTCTGGGATGAGGCGGACACCTGCTGCAAGCAACTGCCGGGCATGAAGTAGGCCGACGATCGCGGAGAAGGGATTCTCATGAAGCAGTACTGCTCCGTGTGTAAGGACCACCTGGACATGGCGGTGGTAGAAGAAGGCGGAGAGGACGAGGTCACTTGGCTGAAGTGCCCGCGCTGCAAGGGAATCCTGCCTCACATGAAGCTCGACGGCGAGGAGGAGCCGGTTCCCGTTCCCGCCGTGGCGGCCTTCACGCTCGAGGGCATCGACGCTAAGTCGGTGCACGAGTACGAGCCGTCGCGGTACTATGCGGTGGGCGATGTCATCTACCATCGGTCGTGGAATGATTACGGCCGCGTGGTGGAGAAGCTGATCCTGCCCGGGGATCGCCATGCGATCAGGGTGCAGTTCCTCAATCAGGGCGACGTCAACCTGCTTGAAGATGTCAGTCACGGAGGTTGAGCGGCGCCGCCGCTGGTGGCGCCGCTCGGCCTCCGTGCTTTTGCTGCTCGCGGCCGCTCCCGCCAGTGCCGGATTCCTCCACGTTGAGGACTTGCTCGACAGCCAGGCCGCCGTGCCGGCCGCCGTGCGCCGCCTGGAATTCGGCTCCACCTACTATGGCGCGGCGCGCTGGGCCGGCCATCGACATCTCCTACGTGTCGCCGGGAGCCGCGGCGAGCAAGTCCAGTGGAGCCTGACTCTGCCCTGGCTCTACTCCTCCTTCGCCAACGACGGCCGCAGTGGCCGCGACAATCTCCTCATGGGCGGCACACTGCGCATGGCGGGCGACGGCCGCAGCCGCCTGCGACTGGGAGGCGACTTCTGGCTGCCGCTCGCCGGTGAGGCCCTGGCGCCGCTTGCCGAGCGCCGCGCCTTCGCCCGCCTGGCTCTGCTCGGCGAGCTGTCGGCCGCGGGCGGACTGGAGGCCGGGCTCAGCTACTGCTGGGAGCTGCGCGGCATCGGCCCGGAGACGGACGGCGCGCCCTGGCCCGCGTCGTGGGCGCTCGACCTGCGCTTGGGTCGGCGCCCGGCGACGGGCTTGCGCGCTTCGCTGCTCGGCGGCGCGAGCTGGCAGCCCGAGAGCGATCTGGTCTACGGCTGGCTGGGGGCGGGACTCGGCTTTGCCTGGGACGGGCAGTGGCTTGTCGAACTGGCGGGCGGCCCTTACCACGGCGCCGCCGACGAGCCCACGCGGGCGGACTACCGGATTCGCCTTAGCCTGCGCCGGGACGTCAAGCTGGCGGACTCTGCACCCGCCGCCACCGGGGCGGGCGAGCCGGCTGGAGGCGGTCCGGCGGGCGCGCAGCCCTAGTGACTGCTGAGCAGCTTGAGCTTGTACTTGCCGTACTTGAAGCGGCTGCCGTCGCCGGCGATCGCCAGGCGCGTCTTCTCGTTCGGCTGCACGATCACTTCCTCGACGAGCAGCTCCGACGAGAATAGCTGGGCCTGCTTCTCGCCCTGGACGATTTCGCCCATCTCGTTGCCGACGACGACGAGGACCCGATGCGTGCCCGCGGGCAGCTCGATCAGGGCCGCCGGAAACTCGTGGTCGTTGCGCAGGAACATCCAGCCGCGGTCGAAGTAGTCCTTCTCGATCGTGTTGTCCATGTCGTCGTGGACCTTGGTGCCGTCCACGAACACCTTGAAGCGCAGCGTGTTCAGCCGGAGCATCCGCTCCCGCTCGGAAGGGCGCTTGTAGCGCGTCGACGAGCGGGGGGAATCCCCGACCAGGGCGACTTCGAGCACGCCGACGCCGGCCGGTGGGGGCGTCGCGGCCTGTGGCGCCGCCTGGGCGGCGGGGGCGCGCTCGCCGCTCATGTAGATGGCCTTGATGCGCGAGCGGGGGATGACGAGGGAGTCGGCGAAGTCCGTGCGGAGCACGAGCAGCGAGTCGCTCATCGAGACGAGATGCCCCTGCAGCACGGAGCCGTCGATGAGCGTGACCTGGTGCAGGGCCTCGCCGGTCGCGAGCGCGGGCAGGCCGAGCAACAGGGCCAGCAGCAGCGTGCAGGCGCCACGAGCGACGAGTGGGAAGGCCGGCGTCGATTGCATCATCGGGATACCTCAGTGGTGAGCGTCAGGACGCGGCGGACGGCTTGCATCCGCCGTTGGTCTGTGGCAGCCTGCCGCCAGTCTAGGCGGCTTCGGTCGCAGGCACAAACACTTTCCCGGGAGTAAGGCATGCGCATCTCGGTTGACTGTGCGCGTTGGCTGTCCACGTCCTTGGCGTTGGTCGCGCTCGCCGTCGGGCCCCTACGCGCGAGCGCCGCGGAGCTCGAGCAGGCCCGGCTCGCCAACGGTCTCGATCTGCTGCTCAAGGAGTCGCATGGTGGCCCGATGGTGGCCTCGATCGTCACGGTCGGCGCCGGTGCCCGCTTCGAGGACGCGCAGAGCTACGGCGCCAGCCACTTCCTCGAGCACATGGTCTTCAACGGCACTGCCACGCGCACCCGCGAGGATATCAACGAAGGGATCAAGGCCTACGGCGGCTACATCAATGCCTTCACGCGCCGCGAGTACACCTGCTACGTGCTGCTCATTCCGCGCGAGTACCTGCGCGAAGGCTTGGCGATACAGGCCGACATGCTCTTCGGTTCCCAGTTGCCCGCCGCCGAGTTCGAGAAGGAGAAGCGGGTGGTCATCGAGGAGATGAACAAGGACTACGACAGCGGCAGCTATCGCGGCGAGCTGCATCGCAATGCCTTCTTGCTGGCCGGCACGCCCTACGCGCATCCCATCCTCGGCAGCGTGGAGACCATCGAGCGCCTCCGCCGCGAAGACGTGCTGGCCTACTATCGCGAGCACTACCAGCCGGGGAACTGCCGGCTCTTCCTGGTCGGGGACTTCGAGCGCGGCGCCGCATTTACCCTGGTCGATTCGCTCTTCGGCCAGGTGCCCGGCCAGGCGCCAGCGCCACTGTCCCCCGTGGCCCTGCCGTGGCCGGCGGCGCCCGCCCTGCACAGCTACCGGGCGGAGGAGGGCAGCCCGCGGCTGGACCTCGTCTGGCGGATTCCCGCCTTGAGCATGACCGCTGGTGATGCGGCCGCCCATGCGGCGCTTGCCGAGATGCTGACCGACGAGCATCGTTCGCCGCTGCGCGGCGAGGGGCCCGCGCTCGAGCTGGGTGCCGGGTTGGAGTACTTCGCCGATTTCGGCCTCCTCACGCTCACTCTGGACGTGGGCGAACAGGATCCGGCTCAGCAACTGCGCCTGCTCAGTGAGCGCCTGGCGACCCTGGGCACCTGGGTGCCCGACCACGCGTGGACCGCCGAGGTGGCCAATCGCCTACGCGTCGACGACATCCTGCTGCAGGACACCTACCACTACTACGCGATGATGAAGTCGGCCGAGCTTCATCTCGGCGGCTATCCCTTCCTGGCCAGCTACCGCGACGCGGTGGCGGCGCTCGACCCGGCCGCCCTGCGCGGCGCGCTCGAGGGGGGCATCCTGGCCGGCGCCCCACAGGTGCTCTGGAGCGCCCAGTCTGCGGACTCGGCGGCGACCGCGTTGCCCGGTGGTTTTTCGGCGGCGGCCTTCCGCGTGCAAGCGGGCGACGCCACGCTCGGCGTGGACGCAGCGGCGCCGGCCCGTCCGGCGCGGCGCGCGCCCGCGGCCGCGGCTGGCGAAGCGGGCGAACTGCGCCTGCGCCTGGACAACGGCCTGACCGTGCTCTTGCGCTCGGATCCCTCAAGCGAAGTCTGTGCGGCGCACGTGCTCGTACGGGGGCGCTCGGCCTGCGAGCCGCCGGGCCGCGAGGGCATGGTGACCCTGGCTCACGAACTGCTGCTCGCCGGCACGCGGCGCCACGACGAGGCCTCGCTGGCGGCGGCGCTCTCGGGCCTGGGTGCGCGGCTCAAGCTGGGGGACGATCCCTGGATTCCCTTCGACGACTACTACACTCGCGAGGATTTCTCCTTCTTGCGGCTGGAGGCCCTGGACGAGACGGCCGACGCCGCACTGGCCCTGCTGGCCGAGCTGCTCGGCGAGGCGAGCTATCCCGAGGCGGCCGTCGAGCGCGAGAAGGGCAAGCTGCTTGGCTCCCTGCGCATGCAGAGCCCGCGGCCCAGCGAGGTGGCGCGGCAGGCCCTGGGCGAGCAGCTCTTCGCTGGCGGGCCGCGCGGGCGGTCCCTGCGCGGGACGCCGGCATCGATTGCGGCCATCACCGCCGAGGAGCTGCGCAGCTTCCATCCGCGCTACTTCGCGCCCGAGCGGATGATCCTCTCCGTGGTCTCGGGGCTGCCCCTGTCCACGCTGCGTCGCAGTGTGGAGACTCGCTTCGGCACCCTGCCGGCCGCGCCGGGCATCCCGCTCTCGCCGACGACGGTGGCCGTGGGGCCGGCGGAGTTGAGGCGGCCGCTGGAAAAAGCGCAGGTGGCCCTGCTCGCCGCCCGCGCTCTGCCGCCGGCCGCGGCCCTGCCCGAGGAGGTCGAGGTGCTCGTCGACGTGCTCTCGGCGCGCCTCGCGCTCGAACTGCGCGAAGTCCAGGGCCTCGCCTACTCCGTGGGAGCGGGACTCAGCTTCGTGCCCGGTCTGGCGGGCGGGGAGCCCGGCTTCACGCTGGCCACCCTGCAGATCGCCACGGGGGCGGAGAACCGGGAGCAAGCGCGCCGCGGGATGCAGGCCGAGCTCGAGCGGCTGGCAACCGCCCCCCCCAGCGGCGAGGAGGTGTTCCGGGCCGTCAACGGGCGCTGGGGCCGGGAGTTGATGCGCGATCTGTCGCGGATCCACCAGGCCTATCGCTTGGGCCTGCGCGAACACCTGGGGCTGGCGCCCTTCGTCCAGGATACCGAGCGCGTGGCCAGGCAGCGCACCGCCGAGCCGGCACTTCTTGCCGGATCGGCGCGGCAATTCCTACTGCAAGATGACTGGATCTGGACGCTTGCGGGAGGCGGATTGCAGTGAAATCCCCTATATCGGACCCCACCTGTTAGGGAATTCCCAGCCTTTATAGGTTGCAATCCTGCTGAGAATTGGAGAGATATCTCCCCATACCGTAACCGTTTCGCAATAGACAGAGGAATCTGGAATCCTAAGTCTTGTTATATTCACGGGTTGCGAATTCATCGGGAACTCCGGAGAGGGGCCGTGGTTTTGCTTTCCACTTGACTCGGCTAGGTCGATCCGCGATAATGCTGGCGCCGAGTTGTGACAATCTTCACAATGCGTCACGATAAACCGGAACGGCAAGCGACCCTGAGCGGGTCCCACGGACGAGGCGATATCATGGCTGGAGCCTATCAAAATCAGGCGGAGAGCGAGACGCTCAACGCCTACCTGCAGTCGATCGGTGACTTTCAGAGCCTGTCTCGGGAGCAGGAGGCCGCCGTCACGGTGCGCATCCGCGAGGGAGACGAGAAGGCCCTGGAGGAGATGATCACCGCGAACCTCAAGTTCGTGGTTTCGATCGCCAAGCAGTACGTCGGCCAGGGCCTCAGCCTGCTCGACCTGATCAACGAGGGCAACCTCGGCCTGATCAAGGCGGCCTACCGCTTCAACGAGAAGAAGGGCTTCAAGTTCATCTCCTACGCCGTCTGGTGGATCCGCCAGTCGATCATGCAGGCCATCGTGGAGCAGGGCAACATCGTGCGCCTGCCCATGAACAAGGCCAACATCCTCTACCAGATCCGCAAGCGGAACCGCAATCTCTGGGAGCAGCTCGGCCGCCAGCCGACCAAGGCCGAACTGGCCAAGGCCCTGGGCATCACCGAGTCGGTGATCAACGAGATCGAGCTGGCCACGAACACCTACCGTTCGTTGGACGAGCCCGTGGGCAATGAGGAGGACCACATCCTCCTCAACACCATCGAGGACGAGGATCAGATCAGCCCCGCCGAGCAGCTCGACAAGAACGAGTTCAACTCGCTCATCGAGGCGGCGCTGGATTCGCTCAGCCCGCGCGAGGCGATGATCCTGCGCAACTACTATGGTCTCAGCGACCGCGAGCCGATGACGCTCGAGGAGATCGGCAAGGACCTGAACATCAGCCGCGAGCGCGTGCGGCAGGTGAAGGTCAAGGCCCTCAGCCGCATCCGCAACAGCCAGGTGGGCCGGCGTCTCGCCGAGCACGCCAACTGACAGGCCGCTGGTCGCCCGCAATGTGCCAGACCCCCCTCGGCCGAGGGGGGTCTCGCTTTTTGCGCCGCTGTCGACGCCGCACTTGTCCTTTCGGCCGCGCTGTGGCATCTAAGGCGATGAAGCTCGCCAGGAACCCCAGAGTAAGGAGAAGCTCATGAAGCGTGCTCTGTTCGTGCTCGGCCTCATCCTGGTGGCGGCCTTCGCCTTCAGCGGTTGCGGCAAGAAGGCCGAAGCCACGGTGCCCTGCGCCGGCGGCTGCGGCATGGAGTTGACGAAGGCGGACGCCAAGGTCATCGACGGCAAGTCCTACTGCGCGGGCTGCGCGGCGCACCTGACCGATGAGTTGGCCAAGGAAGCCGAGGCCCAGCCGGCGCCGGCACCCGGCACGATCAAGTGCGCGGGTGGCTGCGGTACGGAGCTGGCGACGGCCGATGCCACGGAAATCGAGGGCAAGTTCTACTGCGCCAGTTGCGCCGCTCGCGTGGGCGACGACCACTAGCGGAGCTAATCGTCTGCTAGCGTGAAGCTTGCGCAGCCCGGGGTGGATTGACACCCCCAGGCCCGCTTCTTATCATGCCGCCGAGTGGGGCGACCGCCCCCTCTTCCCCGCCCGCGGACCGGCCGGTCCCCCGCGGTCATCGCCTTCCTACAGCGGAGGTAAGTCCATGAAAGTAAGCACCTTCGAGGAGAAGGTCGGCCTTGCCGAGATGCTCAAGGGCGGCGTGATCATGGACGTGACCACCGCGGAGCAGGCCAAAATCGCCGAGGACGCGGGCGCCGCGGCCGTCATGGCCCTGGAGCGCATCCCCTCGGACATCCGCGCCGACGGGGGCATCGCCCGCATGAGCGACCCGCAGATGATCCGTGCGATCCAGGCGGCCGTGAGCGTTCCCGTCATGGCCAAGTGCCGCATCGGCCACATCGCCGAGGCGCGCATCCTCGAAGCGCTCGAGATCGACTTCATCGACGAGAGCGAGGTGCTCACGCCGGCCGACGAGGCCAATCACGTCTGGAAGCACGACTTCAAGGTGCCCTTCGTCTGCGGCTGCCGCGACCTGGGTGAGGCCCTGCGCCGCATCGGCGAAGGCGCGGCGATGATCCGCACCAAGGGCGAGGCCGGCACCGGCAACATCGTCGAGGCAGTGCGGCACCTGCGGGCTGTGGTAGGCGGCATCCGCCGGCTGACCCAACTCGATGCCGGCGAGCTGATGGCCGAGGCCAAGACGCTTGGCGCGCCCTTCCACCTCGTGCAGCAGACGGCGCAGACGGGCCGCCTGCCCGTGCCGAACTTCTCGGCGGGCGGCGTGGCCACGCCGGCCGACGCCGCGCTGATGCGCATGCTGGGCGCCGAGGCCATCTTCGTTGGCTCGGGCATCTTCAAGTCGACGGATCCGCCGCGCATGGCCAAGGCCATCGTCGAGGCCGCCACGCACTGGCAGGACGCGGCGCGGCTGGCCGCGATCTCGGCGGGCCTCGGGCGGGCCATGAGGGGCCTGGACATGGCCGAGATCCCGGCCGAGCACATCATGCAGACGCGCGGCAACTAGCATGGACGCCGGCGAACTCAACTCGCGCCGCGCGCCGCGCGGCGAGGCGGTCGGCCCGCAGCCGCGCCTGCACCCCGTGCCGAGCGTGGGGGTGCTGGCGCTGCAGGGCGCCGTCGAGCCGCACCTGCGCATGCTCGAGCGCGTGGGCGCCGCGGCGCGGGAGTTGCGGGTGCCCACCGAGCTCGCGGGCCTGGATGCTCTCGTCCTGCCCGGCGGCGAGTCCACCACGATGAGCCACTTACTCGCCTCCAGCGGCCTGCGCGAACCCCTCGGCGCTTTCATGGCCGAGAAGCCCGTGCTCGCCACCTGCGCGGGGATGATCCTGCTCGCCCGCCGCGCGGAGGGCCTGCCCTTCCCGCCCTACGGACTCCTGGACATCGACGTCGCGCGCAACGCCTGGGGCCGCCAGATCTTCAGCTTCCAGGAGGAGATCGACTGGGCCCTGCCCGCGCCGACGGGTGAGCCCGGCCCGGCGCGCCTCAAGGCCATCTTCATCCGCGCGCCGCGGGTGACGCGGGTGGGCGCAGGCGTCGAGGTGCTGGCGCGCATTCACGGCGAGCCCGTCGCCCTGCGCCAGGGCCGCCTGCTGGCCCTCAGCTTCCACCCCGAGCTGACGGCGGACCCGCGCGTCCATGCCTGGTTCCTGCGCGAGTTCCTCGTTTCGCGCTAGGCCCTCTGGCGTAAACGTTGCTAACTCATTAGACTGGTTGACGGAGCCGCCGGCAGCCCTCGCGGCGGCGGGGAGTGCGCGCAATGCCCTTCTACGACTACGAGTGCCGCGAGTGCGGCGAGAAGTTCACGGCCCTGCTCAGCATGAGCGCCCGTGACGCGCTGGAGGCCACCCTGCCCTGCCCGGAGTGCGGGGCCAAGGGGCCGCGCCGGCTCCTATCGACCTTCGCCACGAACGCGGGCAGCGCCAAGGCCGGCAGCACCCCGTCGCACAGTTGCGGCGGCGGCGGCTGAAGGATCTAGCCCGGGAGGCGGCGCCTCCCGTCAGCAGCCAGAGCGTGGCGAGCAAGAGAAAGGGGAGCGGCGGCGCCGCTCCCCTCATCGTCTTCGGCGCTGTCGGCCCTTTACTTCTTGGCTGCTGCAGCCTTGTCCTCGGCCAGCATGGCCGCCTTCGTGGCCTCCACCTTCGCCGTCGGCCAGTCCTCCACCGTCACCGTGAGGATCTTCTGATCCTCGTCGGGGCGGTCGGCGCTGTTGCGGGGCGTGCCCACGATGGCGTCCACCACCTCGATGCCGTCGATGGTCTCCCCGAAGACGCTGTACTTGCCGTCCAGGAAGGGGGCGTCGCCGTGCATGACGAAGAACTGGCTGCCGGCGCTATCCGGCTCGCGCGAACGGGCCATCGAGAGGATGCCGCGCGTGTGCTTGCGGTCGTTGAACTCCGCCGGCAGCATCGTGCCCTCGCCCTTGTAGCTGTAGCCGCCCATGCCGTCGTTGGCGGGGTCCTTGTCCTTGCTGTTGGGATCGCCGCCCTGGATCATGAAGCCGGGGATCACGCGGTGGAAAAGGCAGCCCGCGTAGAGGCCGCTCTTGCTGTGGGCGAGGAAGTTCTTCACGTGCTCGGGCGCGCTGGCCGGGAAGAAGCGCAGGACGATGTCGCCCCGGTTGGTCTTCAGGGTGACCACCGTTTCGGTGCTCTCCGCGGCACCGGCGGCGACGCTCAGGCCGGGCAGGATCAGGGCCGCGAGCAGAAGGGAGGCGATGAGCGAGCGAGCGAAGCGGATCATAGCTAGCCTTTCCGTTGAGGTCGCAAACCGGGTCGTGTCAATGCCGCCGCCGGGTGGCGGTTCCCGCCGCCCCCCGGGCCGTGGGCGGCCTCGAGGGGCCTACTTCTGCGCGGCGAGCGCGGCCGCCACGCGGGCCGACTCCCATTGCTCCACGCGCACGCTTTCGATGCGCTGGTCCTCGCGGGGGCGGTCGCCGCCGTCCCGCGGCGAGCCCACGATGGCGTCCACCACGTCCAGGCCGGCGATGGCTTCCCCGAAGACGCTGTACTGGCCGTCCAGGAAGGGCGAGTCGGCGTGCATGATGAAGAACTGACTGCCGGCGCTGTCCGGATCCTGGGCGCGCGCCATGGACAGGATGCCCCGCTTGTGCTTGCGCGGGTTGAACTCGGCCGGCAGCTTGGTCCCGGGGCCTTTGTAGCTGTAGCCGCCGGTGCCGGGCTGGCCCTTGCCGTCGGGCTTGGTGTGGGGATCCCCGCCCTGGATCATGAAGCCGGGAATCACGCGGTGGAAGGTGCAGCCGGCATAGAGCCCGCTCTCGCTGTGGGCGACGAAGTTCCTCACGTGCTCAGGCGCGCTGTCGGGAAAGAAGCGCAGCACGATGTCGCCCCGCGTGGTGGCGAGGGTGACGACGGTCTCGGTGTCGGCCATGGACGCCTCCTTGCGGATGGGGCTGAGCGGTGGAAGCTAGCACTGGGTGCCCTGGCGGTCAAGCCGGGTACAGGGTGGACGCGCGCAGCCGAAGCGCTTGCGAAGAAGGCGTTCTCGCAGTAGCCTGCGCGGACCGGAAGGTCCTGCCTGGGAGGCCGGTTGATCCGCTGTGCGGGAGGGCGCGGGATGCGCCGCTAGAGTCAATCGCGAGGAGGAGGACGATGAGCGAGTTGCCCAGTTACGTGTCGAAGAGCACCGTCAGGAGCTTGTGGCAGGAGTATCGGGTCTACGGCGATCGCGTCGAGTTCGCCACGCACTTCGGCTGGATGGTCGTGCCCTTTGCCCACATCGAGAGCATCGAAGTGACCGAGTCGGAGATCAGGGGCTTGGTGCGGGGAGATCTGCATCTGAAGGACTTCCGGCCGGCTCTCAAGCTGGACTGGGCCAACTTCCTGGAGCATGTCGTACTCGACAAGCGGGCGGGCTGCGTGCGCCGGGTTCTCTTCACACCCGAGGATCCTGCCGCCTTCAAGTCCGCGGTGGAGGCGGCGCTGGCGCGCTATGGAGAGTCGCAGACGAAACGGTAGAAAGGAATCCCGTGCCGCGCTTCTACGTCACCACCCCGATCTATTACGTCAACGACGAGCCGCACCTGGGCCACGCCTACACGACGGTGCTCGCCGACGTGCTCGCCCGCTACCACCGCCTGCTCGGCGAGGAGACGCTCTTTCTCACCGGCACGGACGAGCACGGCCAGAAGGTGCAGCAGGCCGCTGAGAAGCGCGGCGTCAGCCCCCAGCAGCACTGCGACGAGCTGAGCCCGCGCTTCGCGGAGGTCTGGCGGCGCCTGGGCATCAGCAACGACTTCTACATCCGCACGACGATGCCCGAACACAAGGCCGTGGTGCAGCGCGTGCTCGCCGACCTCTGGGCCAAGGGCGAGATCTACGCCGACGAGTACGAGGGCTGGTACGACGTCTCCGAGGAGCGCTTCTACACCGAGAAGGAACTGGTGGACGGCAAGAGCCCGGCAGGCAACGCGGTGGTCGCCATCCGCGAGAAGAACTACTTCTTCCGCATGAGCAAGTACCAGCAGGCGCTGGTGGACCACATCGAGACCAACCCGCGCTTCATCGTGCCCGAGAAGCGCGCCAACGAAGTGCTCGGCTTCCTGCGCCAGCCCCTCGGCGATCTCTGCATCAGCCGGCCCAAGGCGCGCCTGAGCTGGGGCATCACGCTGCCCTTCGACGAGGATTACGTCTGCTACGTCTGGTTCGACGCCCTGCTCAACTACTACAGCGCGCTCAGCTTCGGCTGGGCCGGGGACCAGACGCCGGCCTTCTGGCCGGCGGACCTGCACCTGATCGGCAAGGACATCCTCACCACGCACGCCGTTTACTGGCCGACGATGCTGATGGGAGCCGGCCTGCCCCTGCCGCGCACGATCCTCGCCCACGGCTGGTGGCTCTTCGGCAGCGAGAACGAGAAGATGAGCAAGTCCAAGGGCAACGTGGTCAAGCCCCTGGAGACGATGGACGTCTACGGCCGCGACGTGCTGCGCTACTTCCTCATGCGCGAGATGACGCCCGGCATGGACTCGAGCTTCAGCGAGGGTCTGATCGTCGAGCGCAACAACGCCGAGCTGGCCAACGACGTCGGCAACGGGCTCAACCGCGTCACCAAGCTGGTGGAGACGCACTTCGCCGGCAAGCTCCCCGCGGGCGCTGGCTACGGCGAGGCCGAGCGGGCGCTCAAGCAGGTGGCGGCCGAGGCGGCGGCAGAGGTGCGCGCGCAGATCGCGCTCTACCATCCCAACGGAGCGATCCTCGCCGTGCGCCGGCTCTCGGGGGCCGTGAACCGCTATCTCGAGGAGAAGGCGCCCTGGAAGCGCATCAAGACGGAGGGCGGCCGCGAGGCCACGGCGGTCACGCTCTACCACGCCGCCGAGGCCCTGCGCATCGTGGGCACCCTGCTCTACCCGGTGATGCCCGAGCGCTGTGGCGAGCTTCTGGGCCGCCTCGGCGCCGCGCCCGAGCCGGCCCCCTTTGCCGAGAGCCTGGCCTGGGGCGGGTTGGCGGCGGGGGCGGCGGTCATCTCGGGCGAGCCGCTCTTTCCGCGCTTCGAGGCGCCGGCCGACTGAGGCGGGTGGGCCCGGCCTCGACTGCTGCGCTGGCAAGGAGGTCAAGCATGCCCAGCCCCATCGTCATCCTGCACGGCTGGAGCGACGACAGCCGCTCCTTCCACCCGCTCGCCGACTTCCTGCGCCGCGAGCTGCGCGCGGACGTCACCACGCTGGACCTCGCCGACTGGGTCTCCCTCAACGACGAGATCACCTACAAAGATCTTCGCCACGCCATGCAGCGGGCCTGGACGGAGCACCCGGGCATCAAGGGCGCGCGGGGCGTGCGCCTCATCTCGCACAGCACCGGTGCGCTGGTGGCCCGCGACTGGATGACCCACTACTACCAGCCCGGCGCCGCGCCGATCAGCCGCCACCTCATGCTGGCGCCGGCCAACTTCGGCTCCCAGCTCGCGCACAAGGGGCGGGCCTGGTACGGCCGCGTCTTCAAGGGCTGGAAGACGGGCTTCCAGACCGGCGGCCACCTGCTGCGCGGGCTCGAGCTGGCCTCG
>Ga0299912_10002746_pt1 | contig 14442 bp, 12 predicted proteins | sample RVTome_2_FD_207667 | JGI IMG/M metagenome (GOLD analysis project Ga0299912, IMG submission 207667) | Soil microbial communities from uranium-contaminated site in the Upper Colorado River Basin, Wyoming, United States - RVT95D214 (version 2) ...
CGTGTGCTGGTGCTTATTTACCACTGAATTCAACAAAATCGCCCTTAAATCTATTTAATTTTGTTCCTGTAAAAATTGCTAACCTTAAGGATCACTTGCCGGAGTGTTTAACTCTATCTGAAAAGTTCTGTACCCCTTACGGGTGTCAATATGTCTATCATGCGGTAAGGGAATCCGTCAAAATTAAGGGCACTGGAGAACCTCCCTTCGACTTCTCTTCAGAAATTGAGGCCCCCATATACGGTGGTCCATCCCTACTGCCTTCTGAAGAAGTTACTGTTTTGGCTTATTATTCTGGCTTTACCCCGCAGACACTATTTCTTGTTACTCCCTCCATTGCCAGAGAAACCTTGATCGGGAAAATTGCGGCTTTAAGAATGGACATAGGAAAGGGAAAGATCTATCTTTCTGGCCCGCACCTTGAACACCCCTATTTTCCAGAAGCAAATGAGTTGATTGGAAAGGTGATCTTGAGTTGCCAAAAGAGCAAAGGAAATGAAAAACGATACGTCAACCCTTCGACTCTCCGGCATGAAGGCCGGAGCTTGCTCAGGGTTGACCCTGAGCGGCGCTTCTTTACCCCGCCTTCAAAGGCGGGCCTTGGCGCTGCCGAATGGGTCAATGATCAAGATTCTTTTCCTTTTTTTGCTGAATCCTCTCGGATTCTCAAGGATCTGAAGAGAGAGGTCAGTAATGGCCGAATCAGAGCATCCGGGTTAGCTCAGAAGAGGCTTGGCTGGAAGATTGGAAATAAATTCTGGGAGTCCGAAAAGGCAGTATATTTCTATAAAACGGTTTGGAAGAAGATGGCCTTTGTTGAAAAAAATATTGGTGGGAGTATCGATCCAAAGAGATTGGTTTTTATCTCCGATCTTGCAAGTCGCTGCCTCAATACGTTGAAGGATCTGGAGGACACAACCCAAAGGGACGAAGATTCGGTCTCGTTAGCCAATGTCCTCTTTCAACAATTAAGAGGCCTTTGTTCCGAGTTCATGCAGCTCTATTTTAATCTGAAATTGATCTATGGAAAACATTCAAGACATTAGAGACGAATCTTTCAGAAAAGAGATGGTCGAGGCCCCGGAGGGAGAAAACCTCCTTGCATGTCTACAATGCGGGACTTGTACAGGGTCCTGTCCAAACAAGTTTGCCTGGGGTCTGACTCCAAGGCATATCATAAGGCTGGTCCAGATGGGGATAAAGGAAAAAATCCTGACTCCGGAGGTCCTTTACTACTGTTCCCAATGTTACTCCTGCATCGAGCGCTGCCCGATGAAGCTAAAACCGACCGAGATCATGATGCTTCTAAGGCGTGTTGCATTTGAAATGAAACTGCCGCTGATGGTGCCTCATATGGCGCTCATGAAAAGTCTTGAAGACTATGATAATCCGTACGTACAACCACGAAACAGGAGAGATCGCTGGGCAAAGAAACTGAACATCAAAAACGCCCTGAAAGAACATGTGAAGGTCCTCTACTATCCTGGCTGTACAGCCGCTTACAACCAAAGGTTTAATAAGGTTGCAGTGGCCACGGCTACAATTCTCTCGAAGGCAGGCATTGATTTTGGCATCCTTGGAAACGAAGAAAGATGTTGTGGCAGCACAACTCTTCGGTTAGGGAACAGGCCCCTTTATGAGAGGCTTGCCTTTCACAATATTGAAACGTTCAACCACCTTGGAATTGAAACCCTTATTACTGCCTGTGCCGGTTGCTATGGGATCATTAAAAAAGAATATCCGAAGATTCGCCCTCTTGAGTTTGAGGTTTTACACATTTCTGAGTTCGTAGAGCGACTTATTCAGGAAGGTAAATTTGATTTCCATCCTCTCAACTTAGAAGTGACTTATCATGATCCCTGCCACCTTGGAAAGCACGGAGGGGTCTTCGATCCACCCAGGAAGGTGTTGAAATCCATTCCTGGTATCGCCCTCGTTGAGATGAAAAGAATCAGGAATAACAGTCGATGTTGCGGGGCTGGAGGAGGAGTGAAATCTGGACATGCTGCACTGGCTTTATCTATGGCACAAGAGCGGTTAGAGGAAGCAAAGGCAACTGGTGTAAAAGACTTAATTAGCTGTTGTCCATTTTGTGAGACGAACATAGGTGATGCCATCATTGAAGGATCTGAGATCACAATATACGATCTGACAGAGATTGTTGTAAAGGCCCTTTTCAATGAAAGATATGAGACTGTTGGTTGAGCTTCAGAGCTACGGAATCCGGGCAGAAGGAGTTCAAATCCTTGGGAGGAAAGGAGGGGCTGGGCCAGCTGAGGGGATCATACTCCTCATTGATGGCAAACCACTCAGTGTTCCTTTGGAGAGTCCCTATGTGAAATATTCCCCGTATCAATTGATAGAAGAAAAGGGTAGCTATTGGTTGGAGAAAGACAGTATAAAGGTATGTAAAGTAAGTTTCCGGGACTCTCCAAGGTTTTATCAATTTTCTTCCAGTGATGGAACACCCCTCCAAAAAATTGGTCTGCTCCACGGTTTGGATTGTTTTGCTTCAACCGTTATTCAAAATTGCTTCTTATGGGAATCTATTCAGAGTTGTAAATTCTGCGGGATTGGGCTTTCTCTTAAGAAAGGTTTAACCACTGCCCTAAAAAAGCCTGAACAGTTAGCAGAGGCTGCTGACATTGCTTATAAACTTGATAGAATTACTCATATTACCCTCACCACTGGGTCAACTCCGACCGGAGAAGCTGAGATCAAATATTTAGGGATTTGCACCCGAGCCATTTTAGAGAAGATCAATATTCCTGTCCATGTCCAGTTTCTCCCACCACAGGACATTGGATTACTAAGTGAGTTGAAAGATTGTGGCGTTTCGACAGTGGGGATTCATATCGAAAGCTTTGATCCTAATATCTTAGCGAAAGTTGCTCCTTTTAAGTTCACTATGGGGTTTGAGCATTATCAAAAAATTTGGACAAAAGCGGTCCAGATATTTGGTAGAAATCAGGTCAGTTCTTTTGTAATTGTTGGTCTTGGAGAGTCTCAAGATTCTGTCATTAAAGGATGCCAGATGCTTGCAACCATGGGAGTCTATCCTTATATAGTGCCGTTAAGGCCAATACCTGGGTCTGAACTTGAAAATAAAACTCCTCCTCTACCCCAATATATGATTCCCATCTATGAGCGTGTTTCGATGATTCTAAAAGAGAATGGATTGTCATCGGAGAAAAGTTTAGCAGGATGTATTCGTTGTGGTTCATGCTCTTGCCTATCAGAATTTGAGGAATAAAGGGATGAATCATCTGGTATGCAGAGTAGCAATCAATGAGGAAGAACTTCGGAGATGCTTTGAGATTCGAAGAAAGATTTTTGTGGAAGAACAGAGGACATTTGGGGAATCGGATATAGACGAATATGATCGTTTAGCCATTCATATTATTGCAACGAAAGACGAAGAAATTGTAGGTACGGTGAGAGTCTATCCAGAAGGAGATGGGATTTGGTATGGAGGAAGATTGGCTGTCCTCCATCCCCATCGAGGTGGGCAATTGGGAAAGCAACTTATTCGAAAAGCAGTGGAAATAGTTAAAGGGATGAAGGCAAAAAGGTTTTATGCCTATATCCAAAACAGGAATGTTCTTTACTTTAAGATGCTGGGGTGGAGATCGGTGAGGGAAGTTCGGAAGTACGGGCTCCCCCACCATCTTATGGAAATGCCTCTTTGATTCATTAGGTGCCTCCATGTTAAAAGAACTGATCGATCAGATCAGAAATTATGAAGGAATCACAAGAAAGAATAACATCTCTTACGTCGTCAATCATCTTCGAGAGGTGTGTGACTTCGGAGAAACCGAGATCGGTTTCGGGGATGATGCGGCCGTACTGAAAGATGGAGACAGCTATCTGTTGTTCTCTGCTGATGGGATATGGTCTAAACTCATTTCTAATGAGCCCCATGCTGCGGGGAAGGCGTCTGTCATGGTGAGCGTGAACGATATCTATGCCATGGGAGGTCGGCCCATCGCTATGGTCAACGTGATTGCCACTGGAAGCCAGGAGGAATGTCACCTTATTTTGGAGGGGATCAAAAAGGGGTGCGAGAAGTTTAGGGTACCTATGGTCGGAGGACACGTCCATCCCAACTCCAACGGGAACGAACTTTCTGTGGCAATCTTAGGAAGGGCCAAAAGACTTCTCACCAGTCATACCGCAAAGTGCGGGCAAGACATCGTTCTGGCTATTGATTTGGAAGGAAGGCAGGGATGCAAATCTGTAAAAAGCTGGGATTCTAATTCGGGGAAAACGTCGGAAGAAGTATTAGAACGTCTTGAAGTTCTTCCTTTTTTGGCAGAAGAGGGGCTATGTGAAACAGCTAAGGACATTAGTAACGGGGGAATTTTAGGAACGATCGGCATGTTACTTGAGACCTCTCGAAAGGGAGGGGTCGTCTACCTGGATAGGATTCCGAGACCTGATGGATTTAACCAAATTGACTGGCTGAAGGCCTTTCCCAGTTATGGATTCGTTCTCTGCACAGATATTTCAAAAACAGAAAGAGTTATCTCCGAATTCAAAAAAAGAGGGGTATACGCAAGCAATGTGGGTGAAGTGATCGAGGGAAGAGAACTGATCCTGATCGATGGTAAGGAGAGGGGGGTTCTCTTTGACTTTTCCAAGGAAATCATCACAGGAATTTAATGGATTCATGGGGAGGATTCCAATGGAACTAAGGATGAAGATTCTTGCGTTTTTTTTCTTCTTATCTCTCTGGCATTTCGTTTTGCCGGGTGAAACATCCGCCCAAAAGATTAGAATGGGATATCTCCAGTCAGACCTTCATCAGTTGGCGGCTTTTGTTGCTTTAGAAAAAGGGCTTTTTAAGAAGCACGGTGTAGATGTGGAAGTGGCTGGGGTGTTCAAGGCAGGGCCTGAAGAGATGAGTGCTTTCTCGGGTAAAAGCTTGGACATTGGCTATGTGGGCGCGGCACCCGCAACAGTGGCAGTAGCTAATAAAGTTGCCGATGTGAAAATTATAGCACAGGTAAACTTGGAAGGATCAGGGATTGTCGTTCATAAGGATTCTTTGATCAATAAAGTAGATCATCTGATTGGTAAAACGATTGCCGTTCCCGGTTATGCGCAGGTGCAAGATTTTCTTTTACGTAAAATATTAATTAAAAAGAATATTCCGTTGGAAAAAGTTGGGATCATCATTATAAAGGTACCTGAGATGATTCCGGCTCTTCAGACCAAGCAAATTGATGGCTTTATTGCTTGGGAGCCATTCATTGCCAAATCCATCACTCAACAGGTTGGTAAGGTTTTAATCTATTCTGGAGAAATCTGGCCAAAGCACCCGTGCTGCGTTTTTGTTGCAGATACAAATTTTATAATAATGTATCCTCAAAAAGTGAAAGCTATATTAAAGGCTCACATTGAAGCCACAACATTCATCAATAAACAGGAAAATTACCCTGAAATCGTTAATATCGGTGTTAAATATACAGGTATGGATGATGAAACGGTTAAGTTAGCCATGAAAAACATTTATTATGAATTCATGCCAAGCGTAGAAGGGGAGCTCGAATATGTTTCATTTCTGATGCAATTAGGACATATAAAGATTGACCACGCAAAGCAATTTGTCGATTCGATCATTGAAGAAAGATTCCTGTTAGATCTTCTTAAAAACGAATGAAAAAACTGAAAATTATTCTTCCATTTCTCATTTTGTTGGTTTGGCAGGTACTTTCATTTAAAAAAGTATTGCCCTCCTATAAAATTCCATCACCCTTAGAAATTATAGATGCTTTAAAAACGCTCATTATCGTGGGGCTGCCATCTGGATACAGGCTTCACGGGCATGCTTTGGAGAGTTTATTACGGGTCGGATATGGTTTCGTTATGGCAACAGGGTTAGGTGTGCCATTGGGCATCTTTATGGGATGGTCCAAAAATTTTCGGCAATTAATCACACCATTGATTGAAGTTGTGAGACCCATACCCCCTCTCGCCTGGATCCCTATAGCGATTATCTGGCTTGGTATTGGAATCAAATCAGCTTCTTTTATCATCTTTCTTGGAGCCTTTTTCCCGATCCTTTTAAACACCGTCGCAGGAGTTTTATCAGTGGATCCTATACTTATCGAGGCCTCTAAGACCTTGGGGGCAAAGGACAAACACATATTATTGAAGGTTCTTTTTCCCGGGGCCATGCCCAATATCTTCACCGGTTTGAGAATAGGAATGGGAATCGGTTGGATGACACTTGTTGCAGCGGAATTTACAGGGGTGAAATCCGGATATGGCTTAGGGTATTTAATTATGATCGCCAGGGACGTCCAGAGACCTGACGAGATAGTAGCTGGCATGATCGTTATCGGCCTCATCGGATATTTCTTAGATGGGATATTTCGGCTTTATGAAGCCAGGGTGCTGAAGTGGAGATGAAAGAACCGGAGCTGGAGATCGTTCATTTGAGCAAGATGTTTACCAGTGCCGATGGTTCCAGCATAACGGCTTTGAAAGATATTAACCTCAGGGTCGAAAATGGAAAGTTCGTTTCAATGATCGGGCCTAGCGGTTGCGGGAAAACTACCTTATTAAGGATTATTGCTGGCTTGGAGGATTCATCCGAAGGAAAAGTGTTATTAGATGGAGAAGAAATAAATGAGCCAGGCCATCATGTTGGTCTTGTTTTTCAAGAATATGCTCTTTTTCCCTGGCGGACTGTTCTTGAAAATGTGGAGTTTGGATTAGAAATTAAGGGAATCTCTAAGAAAGAGAGGAGAGAGAGGGCCTTACAGTATATCATCACGATAGGGCTGGAAGGTTTTGAAGATAAATATCCTAAGGAATTATCTAGCGGGATGAAGCAAAGAGTTGGGATAGCCAGGACACTCATCAATAAGCCTAAGGTGCTATTAATGGATGAACCCTTTGGTTCTCTTGATGACCAAACAAGGAACAATTTACAAACACACCTTTTAAGAATTTGGGCTGAAGCCAAAAAGACAATCCTTTTTGTAACTCATAATATCGACGAGGCTATTTTTCTAGGGCAGACGATAATTTGTCTTTCCCCGAGGCCTGGGACAGCGAGGAAAATTCTGAAGGTGGATCTCAACTATCCCAGAGATCGAACCGACCTGGAATTTAACCGATACCGCAAGGAACTCCAGGATTTCTTCAGAACAGAGATGGAATGGAGCGTCGGATGAATATCTCTATAGGGCATTAAAATACTTAAAAGCAAGGAGGTAAAAATGGAAAAGAAAGGTGTATCATTACAGGAGCGGGATAGAAGGTGGGCCAATATTCGGCGCGAAATGGCCCAGAGGGGTCTGGACGGGCTTATCGTTGTAAGTGATGGGCATGTTGAGCGAAGGGGCGCCATGCGCTATGTCGCTGATGTGGGGGCAGCAGTGATGTATCACTACGTTGTTTTTCCACTGAAGGGGGAACCCATAGGTATCAATTTGAAGGGGGGGTGGATTAAAAATATAAAACCCCTTCCTCTGAGAGGGGGATGGGTGCCAGAGAGTGGGCCCTATGCACCCGTCATTGCAGACGCGATCAAAGAATTGAATATGGAGAAAGGAAATATTGGTATAGAGGGGGAGATCGAGTGGGATTTCATCCCTTCGCCTGTGTATCAAAGGCTTGTTAAGGACCTTCCAAAAGCCACCTTAAAACCATCCACGATCATACATGAGTTAAAGAGAGTAAAGAGTCCAGAGGAACTCAAGTTCATAGAAGAATGGGCGGAGAATGTAGACAAAGCTTGTGAAACTTGTTTTAAATTTGCGAAACCCGGGACAACCGAAAATGAGATATCTAGTGAGATGTGCAGACAATTCTATCAGATGGGAATGGAAGATATTCATGGGTTTCCCCTGCCGCGTTCCACCCGCATACTTAATCCAGGCGACAACGTTCTTCTCTATCCCGAGACTCAGGGTCCAGGCGGCTACTGGTTACATTTTGGGCGGATGCTGGCGTTCAAGAAGCCTAAAAAAGAAGTGCAGGATCTGTGGGACTTCTGTTTGCAGGCTCAGAAGCGAGGGGTTGAGAAGCTGAGGCCAGGCAATACAGGAGGAGATGTGATGAAGGCGGTCAATGAGGCTCTTAAGGGAACCCCATATATAGGGTCGGCACGAGGGTCGGGACACGGTATGGGTCTGGATGTCCTCGAAAAGCCTTTCATCACTTTTGACGATGAAACGGTCTTGAAGACCAATATGACGATTGGTCTCCATGCCATATTGGGCTCGTCAACCGTACCAATGTATGTTCAGATTGCCGATACATATATCATTACAGATGGAGAGCCACGGATACTATCTAAGATTCCTAAAGAGATAAAGGTACTTTAATCTATCCTAGGTCACCCTGTCCCTTTTGCGAAAGGGTGACCTAGGGGAATACCAATGATCCGGTACCCTTGTTTTACTTGACAAATGAAAGAATATTATATATAAGGTACTGTACTTTAATAAAGAAGAGGGTGTGATTATAGAATGGGGAGATGAAAGAGCTTCTTCTATAGCGGATCAGATCAACAAGTTATTTAGGGAGGGCGAGAAATGGATCTGGCGAATCAGATTGAGTCCATTGTCGGAGCACCGAATGTTTCAAAAAAGCCGTGGGTCGTTTGGGGCTATTCAAAAGATGCTAGCGCGGTGGAAGGCGCGGTACCGAGCATGGTCGTGATGCCGACAACAGTGGAAGAAGTCCAGGCGATCATGAAGTTGGCCAATGACACGAAAACACCCGTTTTCCCCAGAGGGAGTGGAACGGCTTTATGGGGGGCTGTACCTGTGGAGGGTGCTATCGTGATTGATACGGCAAAGTTAAACAAGGTAAAACGGATCGACGAGGAGACCTTAGTTTGTGTGACGGAGCCTGGCATCACCTTTGGAGAGCTGGATGCGATCCTTCACAAAAGTGGTTACCGATTCCTGGTGGCTCCGGAGAATGCGCAGTCTGGAACAATAGGCGGACATTTCGCCAGTCATGGGACGGGGACCGGCTCGGCCATTTATGGGTACCAAGGCGACTGTGTCCTTGGTCTCAAGGTCGTTCTCCCGAATGGGGAACTGTTGATCACAGGCTCTGCGTTGAGTCCCCACAATCCAAGGCATTTTTGCCGATACGCTTTTGCAAACGATTTGACCGGCGTGTTTTGTGGTTCCGAAGGAACACTGGGTACCATTGTGGAGATTGCTCTAAAAATAGAAAGATTACCGGAGGCCATCGACTGGGCGACTTTTAGGTTCGACCATTGGGAGTCTGCCTGCGAAGCCGGGATGATGGTAAGAAGAGCAAGGATTCCCTGCCTTCACTTGTTCATGGGGCATTTTGGACCTTTGGATGTCATAGACCCAAAAGGAGCGCCTCACGATCCGATCAGGACGAATTTTACGATAGAAGGAGACAAGGATATTATTGGAATTTACAAGAAAAAATTGATTGAGATTGTTCAACAATATGGGGAATACCTTGGAGAAGAAGCTGCCAGGAGAAGCTGGATGGAGCGATGGAGAACCATGGGAACCATGTTCACCCTTGGTGTTCGGGCGATGATTCCTTACCTTGTTCCTTTTGGAAAGGGCGCAGCCATCTTTTGCAGGGAGATAGACAAAGTATCTCATGAGCTCACGGAGAAATATAAGGAATATAAATTAAATGTCTTTTTTGTTGCGGGATTTGGTGTGGATCGAGGCTGGTTGTTTGCTAATAATGTCATCTATGATGAAAGTGATTCAATCCAGCATCAAAAGGCAAAAGAGGCATTAAGAGAAATTCAAGATAAGGCTTACGAATTGGGAGCCATCCCTTACCGGATCGGGACTTATTGGGCCAAGGATCTGCAGCAATTAGGACCTTATTTTGATGTTCTCAAGAAGTTCAAAGAGGTTCTCGATCCAAACCATATTATGTCTCCTGGCGTTTTAGGTCTATAGGAAGAAAGGGGATCGACATGGAACTCGAAAAATGGAGAAAAGAAATCTATGGATGCCAGCGGTGCGGGTGGTGCAAGGCATCTACCTATCTCGATCAAGGCATAGAAAAAATCTGTCCTGTTCGAGAATATTATTCCGATGGATTTTGGGAACACTTTTTCAGCAGAGGCAAAATGGCGATCGCACGGGGGGTATTGGAGAATCGATTTCCCCTTACCGATGACTTAGCCGAAGCGATCTATATGTGCTCCACTTGCGGGAATTGTGAGGTTCACTGTTCACGGAACTATGCCTATTATACACTGAAGTTCATCGATCATAAAAATAACCGGAATGTGGAAATCATCGAAGCTCTCCGCGCGCTTTTAGTGGAGAAGGGTTACGGCCCCATGAAGAATCAACTGCTTCTAACGCAGAGCGTGGAAGTCAATGGGAATCCGTGGCAGCAGCCAAAAACGACGCGAACGAGATGGACGAGGAAGTTAAAAATAAAGGACTTGAATAAAGAAAAAGCCAGGTACTTATATTTCGTCGGATGTACATTCGCTTATGATAATAATATCAATTTTGTACCCCCCAAAGCGGTGGGCCTTCTTAACGCGGCCAATGTGGATTTTGGCATCTTGGGCACTCAGGAGAAATGCTGCGGAAGCATCCTGAAAAGAACCGGCAGCAAAAAGCTATTTGTGAAATTAGCGAAGGAAAATATTGAGCAATTGAACAGCCTGGGGATAGAGGCTCTCATCACCAATTGTGCCGGTTGCTATAAGACGATAAGAAATGATTATCCAGAGGTCGGGAAGCTCAATTTTAAAGTCATGCATGTGACGGAGCTGTATGAACAGTTGATTCAGGAAGGAAAATTAAAATTCAAAAAAGAGATAGCCAAGCGCGTGACCTATCACGACCCATGCCATCTTGGTAAACATTCAGACTTCTATGATCCCCCCAGAAATGTTCTCAAATCCATTCCCGGCATCGATCTGGTGGAAATGTATCCTACGAGGGAACATGGATTTTGCTGCGGGGGCGGGGGCGGACTCGCTTCAGGATTTAGAGATTTGGCAACCAAGGTTGGGGTGGCAAAACTGAAGAAAGCTCTGGAGACGGGTGCGGACATCCTGAGCTCAGCCTGTCCGTTTTGTTACCAGAATTTCCTTGTAGCCCTTGGAAATATGGAAGCCAAGATTACCTTTAAAGATGTCACAGAACTATTAGCGGACTCAGTAATCGGCAGTTAAACCCATGAGGAAGGAGGGTTAAGATGGGAAAAAATAACAAAATGGTAAAAGTGAATAAAGAAAAAAAGATCATAGAAGAGCTCAAAGAGATCGTGGGTCCTAAGAATGCTTCAAACGAGCCCTGGGTTCTCTATATCTACTCTAAGGACTCGAGCATTCACGAGGGTCAGATTCCCGGTTTTGTGGTCAGGCCAGGGAATGTCAAAGAGCTTCAGGAGATCGTTCGTCTGGCGAACCGCACAAAGACGCCTGTCTTTCCAAGAGGGTCCGGCAATGCCTTATGGGCTGCCATTCCTCCCAAGGGGAGTATCGTCATTGACACAGCAAGAATGAACAGATTATTGAAAGTCAATAAGGATACTCTGAACTGTATCGTAGAGCCTGGGATCATGTGGGCTGAACTTGAAGGACTTCTCCATAAGGAAGGCTACAAATATCTGGTCTCCCCAGGGAATTATATTGGAGCTTCCGTGGGTGGACATATTGCCTCCCATGGGGTGGGGCCAAGCTCATCTATTGCAGGCAATCAGGGGGACTGTGTGATTGGACTGAAGGTCGTTCTGGCGGATGGTACGCTCTTAACAACGGGTTCAGCCGCACACCCGTACCATCCGGAACACTTTGCCAGGTATACTGTCCCTTACGACCTGACGGGTTTGTTCGTTGGCAGCGAAGGGACATTGGGGATTCTTGTGGAGATCTGTCTGAAGATAGAGAAGCTCGAAAAGGCCGTGAGGTTTGCGATTTATGCTTTCAAGACATATGAGGATGGATGCCAGGCAGCCCTTGAGTTTCGAGAAACACAGTTCAGGCTTGTCCGTCTCATGATTGACCAATTTATACCTGGAAGGAGGGCTCGATATTCTCCAGAGGCAGAAAAGGTTGTGGCAACGACCTATCCAATAACGACTATTGTGGGCTTTGAGGTCTGTCATGAATCTCTTGCCGATCCGCAACTAAAAGTCCTTCAAGAGATTACTGCAAGAAACGGTGGAGTAGACCTTTCAACGCTCGATCCCATGGTGCCGAAAAATGCGGAAGGGATGTGGAGGGAGACGGGAATAGGACATTGCCTCAGGTTCCAGTATGGTGTCAGGACATTGCTTCCCATGATCATTCCTTTCGGTATGGAGGCGAAGTTCTTCTTTGAGAAAGGAATAGAGATCACGAAGGAGGTGCAGAAAAAATTCCCGCAATTTGTATACTCCGACGCAGGTAACGCCTTTTCCGTTGACAGGCATTATCTCAGCGGGTTTATGACATGGTATGATGAAAGCGATCCTGAAAACTGGGCCGATGCCAAAGAGGCAATGCATATGTTTCAAGAGAGGGGTTGGAAGAATGGATGGACTCCCTATCGATGGGGCACGGAATGGAATTCTTATTTGAAGACCATACACCCGTACTATGACATTCTCAAGAAACTTAAGAAGACTCTTGATCCCAATAATATTATGTCGCCCGGAATCTTAGGCCTTGGCGGAAAGGGGGGTAGGTAGGACTATGGTACTTGAAAAATATAGAGAACAAATCTATAACTGCCAGCGGTGTTCATGGTGTAAACATTTTGTCGATATATACAAAGGGATAGACGGGATTTGTGCCGTCCGTGAATATCACCCCATGGGAACCTGGGATTTCAACTTTGCAAGAGGTCAGGTACAGATTGCACGAGGTATCTTGGAAAAGAAGTTCAAGATCACCCCGGATCTGATCAATATCCTTTTTGATGCTTGCACTACGTGTGGGAGTTGTACAGAGCACTGCATCATCTACATGGGCTGGAGGGGCTTCAACAAAAACATTGGGTTTAAGCCCTATCTTGATCCGACGGAGGTGATCGAAGCGCTCAGGGCCGAGATTGTGGAGCAGGGATTGGCCCCTCTGAAGCCACATAAAAAAATTGCCCAGAATCTTAAGGATCCCAATATCTTTAATGCATGGGGCGGTCAGAGAAAGGAGAGATGGAACTGGATGCCAGCCGACATTCAACCTGACCCCAAAAGCGAGATTCTCTTCTATGCGGGTTGCACAAGTCCATACAAAGTTCCGGAGATTGTCACATCCGCTGTAAAAGTTCTCAATGCCGGCGGGGTCAAGTTTAACACGATGGGAGACGATGAGTGGGACTGTGGCTCAACCCTATTCCGGACGGGCCAATGGGATTTGGCCAAAGAATGCATGGAATATAACCTGAAGAAATGGAAGGAGTTGGGGATTAAAACCATTGTGACGCACTGTGCAGGATGCTACAGAACATTTTACAAAGACTACCCGAAATGGAGCGGGGATGCAAAAGAGTTCGAAATTCTCCATCTCTCTCAATATATCAAGAAATTGATGGATGAAGGGAAACTCAAGATCAAAAGGAAAGTGAAGAATGTAAAGGTCACTTACCAGGATCCGTGTCACCTCGGAAGGCACTGCGGTGTTTTTGATCCTCCGAGAGAGGTATTGAAAGCCATATACCCGAACTTTGTCGAGATGTTCCCGACTAGGGAGCATGCTTTCTGTTGTGGTGCTGCCGGAGGCATGAAAACGTATGACAACAAACTTGCTGTTAAGATGGGCACCGGCCAGATCGAGAAAGGAAGGGCAACCCAAGCCGAAATATTGGTGTCAACCTGTCCTTTCTGCCTTGAGAACCTGAGGGATGCCAACAATAAACTCAGCCATCCATTCAAAGAGGTTGTGGACCTTGCGAATATAGTCGAAAGAGCTATTTAGAGTTGAAAATATTCCCCCCCTCCCTCTCCCCAGTGGGGAGAGGGAGGGGGGAGGGGTTATTTTGTGTATCTGGCGTTTTCAAAAAAAATGGTCCAAAACAGATTTTTTTAATACATCTAAATCTGAGCAAATAACCTTTCGAATTTTTTCTTCATTCTTGCTTATAATCGCTTTGACAATATTTTCATGTTGAATGATTGATGTCTTGACCATCTCTTTAGTTAAAATATTCCCCATTCTATAAAAAAGCATATAATTTCTCAGGGTTTTATTAATCTCCTGAAGCCATTTTTTCCCCGATGCATTATCAATAATGGCATGAAACTCTTGATTCAATTCAGAAAATTTTTTATTATTTCCTCGATGAATAACCTCCTTCGATTTTTTGATGTTGTCCATAAGCTCCTTCTTAATTGAAGGATTTAGTCGCTTCGCTGCAAAGACAGTGGTTATAGGCTCAAGGGCTTTACGGATTTCGATAATTTCATCAAAATCCTCAATTTTAGGAGTTCTGACAACGTATCCAACGCGGGGAATTGCTTCAA
>Ga0299912_10002748_pt1 | contig 14434 bp, 14 predicted proteins | sample RVTome_2_FD_207667 | JGI IMG/M metagenome (GOLD analysis project Ga0299912, IMG submission 207667) | Soil microbial communities from uranium-contaminated site in the Upper Colorado River Basin, Wyoming, United States - RVT95D214 (version 2) ...
AAAGGAGGAAGGAGAACCGCACGGCAGCCGCGCTGTCCACGCCCCGGAGGAGCGCCGCCGAGATGGTTGCACCCGACCGGGAGATCCCGGGGAACACGGCGAGGCCCTGGGTAAAACCCACCACGAGAGCGTCCATCGTCCCGAGGCGCGTTCGCCCCACCCTGGCCAGGCCGATGCGTTCGCCCACCGCGAGCAGGATTCCGGTCACGACGAGGAACGCGCCGATCACCCGGATCCGGTTCGGGTCGTTGAAGAACGTCTCGACGGTATCGTGGAGGGGGAAGGCGATCAGCGCCGTCCCGATCATCGCAAGGACGATCAGGAAGAAGTAGCGCCGATCACGGGCGCCGGACTCGGCCGGTTCCACGCTCGCCCGCGACGCCGGGCGGAGCGTGTCGGCGGCCATCCGGACCAGATCGCGTCTGTAGTAAACCAGCACCGAGAACAAAGTGCCGACGTGAAGCGTCACGTCGAAGAGGAGGGCCTTCGATTGATCGAAGCCCCGGACATAATGCTGGAAGAAGACCAGATGGGCGGAACTCGAGACCGGTAAAAACTCGGTCAGGCCCTGGACGACCCCGAGAAGCACCGCATCCAGAACCCTCAAGCAACCCCCCTGGCGCCCGCCAAACGCTCCGGCAGACGCGCAGTATCCTATAACCGGCCCCTCCCCGTGTCAAACAAAGGCTTCTATGTCTCCATGACGACGGGGATCACGACCGGGCGGCGGTTCATCGTCTTCATGTTCACGGAGCGCCTGGCCCGGGCGCGCTGTTGGGCGGCGTTACGACGCCTTGGATTCCTTGACTTCGAGGCAACGGGTGCTAGGATGCTTTGACCTCGCGTCTCGCGAACATCTCCCTTGCATCCGTGCCGCGTCGCTCGACGCTGGGGCGCCGTCGAAAAAGATTCGTCGCGCTCGGCGCGTCGCACGTGCTTGCCTGTCGCGTGTCGCACGTCCTCACGATCACGCCGGGGAGCCAAGCGCGACCCGGATCCAGGAGGTCACAATGGCGGGTGTCAACAAGGTGATCTTGGTTGGAAACGCGGGACGGGATCCGGAGGTACGATTCCTTCCTTCCGGCAATTCGGTGGCCAACTTCACCCTGGCCACGACGGAGAACTGGGCAAACAAGGACGGGGGGCGGGAGGACCGCACCCAGTGGCATCGGATCTGCGCCTTCGGCCGCGTCGCGGAGCACTGCGCGAAGAGTGTCTTCAAAGGGAAGCCGCTCTACGTGGAAGGACGCCTCCAGACCCGGCAGTGGGAGGACAAGGAGGGGGTCAAGCGGTACACGACGGAGATCGTGGCGAGCCAGGTGCAGGTCCTGGACGACACAGGGGACGTGGGCAAGGCAATCCTCGTGGGCCGCGTGGAGAAGACGCCGGAGGTGCGCCAGCTTCCCTCGGGAACCGATGTCGCGAACTTCGTCCTTCTCACGCGATCCAATCGGCAGGGAAACGACGGAAGCGCTGAAGAGCGCACCGAGTCGCACCGCGTGGCGGCGTTTGGAAAGACCGCCGGTGTCTGCGGCAAGTACCTCACCCCCGGCAAGCTCATTTACGTCGAGGGGCGCATCCAGACGCGTGCGTGGCAGGACAAAGACGGCGCCGCCCGCGCGACCACGGAGATTGTCGTGAGCAACATGCAGATGCTCGGCAGCCGAAGCGACGCCGCGCGTGCGCCTCAGGGGGTGGCGGAGCCGGGGGGGGAGGCCATCTCCGCGGGGGGCCCTGACGATGAAATCCCGTTCTAGCTTCGATCGCGTCCCCACAATCGAGAAGGTCGTTCCTCACGGAACGACCTTCGCCTTTGCGCAACACCCAAGCGTCGATCAACAATTGCGCAAGCCCCTCACGATCTCGTTGATCCGCTCTTTTGCCTCGGGATCCAGCTCCTCGAACTGAACGCCGATCCCCGGCGGGCCCTGCGTTGCGTCCTCGATACCGCGGACGTAAACGACCCTGGCGTTCACGCGCACCGGCGCATCGCTCGTCGGGAGCATGAAATCAAGTCGCACCTGGGAGCCGGACTCGTGACGCTTGGTCGTCACGATGAACATGCCCCCTTCGTTGATGTTCTCCGAAAAGTCCGAAAATACCTCGTCCACCGTTCTGTAGTTCACGCGGATGACGAAGGACTTGCGCCGCGATTGGCGGCGGTCCTGAATGACACGCTTGTTCGGCATCGAACCTCCCCGCCCTTCTATCGGCCCTGCGGGGGCCATTCGGACTCTCCCTTTACTTCGGAATCAGGGACGAAAACCTGAGTAGCCGTTCGCAGCCCCACTGGGGTCGGGCGATCGAAGCGTCCCCTCGTCGGCGAAACTCCAGTAGCTCGTTTCCCCCACGATCAGGTGGTCCAGCAGGCGGATTCCAAGAAGTTCCCCCGCCTCGGCCAGCCGCAAAGTAACCGCGCGATCCTCCCGGCTGGGCTGGGGATCGCCGCTCGGGTGGTTGTGGGCCACGAGGATGGCCGCCGCCGAGGCCCGCACCGCGGGAAGGAAAACCTCCCGCGGGTGGACGATGCTGGCCGAGAGGCTCCCCTCGCTCACCCGCAGTTCCTCTATCTTGCGGTTCCGCCCGTCCAAGAGGATCACGAGGAACACCTCGCGGCGAAGGTCGCGCAGGCGCGGCGCGAGTGCACGGTAGACCTCGCCGCTGGAGCAGAGGCGCTCGCCCTGGGGCCAGGGAGTGCTCACGATCCGACGACCGATCTCCACGGCAGCCCCGAGCGCCGACGCCCGTCGGGGGTCGAGCCCCGGGATTCCGGAGAGGTCCTCGGGCGTCGCGCGCCGGAGACGGACCAGATCGGGGAAGCGCGCGAGGACCTCGCGCGCGACGGCGAGGCCACCGAGGAGGAGCGCCAGGAGCGCCTCGTCGCCGAGCGCCTCGAAAGTGCCTCGTTCCGATGCACCAAGGCGCACGCAGGGGAATGGGCGAAGGGCCGGCGGATTCGAAAGGGCCCCGGGCGCGCTTTCGCGGATTTCGGACATGGGGACGCTCCCTGGCACGCGACCGGCCAGGGATGCGGGTCTTCGGCGGTTAACAATGGTTTGAAGGAAAGATTTCGAGGCAGCCGGTATCCTATCACGCCCCCCCGACGTTTCCAAGGAGAGCCCCTTTGCCCTCGAAGCGAGGCCCCGAAGGATGCCGAAGAACAGCGCTTTCACTCTTCTTTATCAAGGATAATGGCGTCAGGCCGCCTTGGCGGACTATGTTCCCTGGGTGTTCGCGTCGCTCCCGGGTGTAGAGCCGACGGTTTGAACTCACCGACGAAAGAAGGAGGGACCTATGGTGATACGTACCGGTGTCATCCGCCGAACCCTGATCCTGCCGGGCCTTCTGGCCCTTGCGCCCTTCCTGATGGGGATGGGCCTTCACGAGACCAAGGACGCCATCACCGACGCGAGATCGGCGGTGGTGGCCGCCCAGCCCAACGTCACGCGCTATGGAATGTATGAGTACGCTATGGCAAGTGCCCTGATCACGGCGGCGCAGGCCGAGTACGACGAGATGGACTACGCCACCGCCGAGTGCTTCGCCAAGAAGGCCGCTCGGCTCGCCGCCAAGGCGACGACCAAGCAGTCGTTCTAGGCGACGGAGAAGGTTCACAGAACCTTCTCGCGCCCCGGCGCGGAGGCGCGCCGGCAACGAGCCTGGACCGGAAGGAGAAACTCATGGACGAAAGGTTGAAAGCGCTCGGCGTCTTCGCCGCGGTCACGCTCGCCCTGGGAGTGAACACGGGGTGCGCCACGCGGCAGGACACGCAGCACGAGATTCGGAAGCTGAAAGCATCCGTGGAACGGGCCAAGGGGGCCGGGGGATTGAAGCGCAGCCCCCAGGAGCTGGCGATGGCATCTGCATCCCTCAAGCAGGCTCAAGCGGAGTTTGACGAGTGGGACAATGACGTCGACGACGTCCTGGAGACGGCGCGCGCTTCGGTGAAGGCGGGGTGGGCCAGGCTTGCCGAGCACCGCCCCGAGATCATGCTCCAGGGGATCTACTTCATCAATGATTCCTCCGAAATTGGGGAGGACCAGAAACCAACCCTGGACGAGGCCATCGCGGTGCTGGCCTGGGAAGACGACGCGACCGTCGTGATCGCGGGGCACGCATCGAGCCCCGGCGACGCCCACTGGAACTACCACCTCACCGAGAGCCGCGCCGAGGCGGTGGCGCAGTACTTCATCGATCACGGGATCGATCCCGGGCGAATCGGCATTGCGCCGCACGACGAGTTCAGACCCATCGCGAGCAACCGGACCCGGCGAGGGCGCGCGGAGAACCGACGGGTGGATTTCAAGGTGCTTCGAACCTACCCGCTGGGCTACATGGACACACCGTCCCAGATCGACGCCCCGGCGGACTACCCCTTCCCCTCGCATCCGAAACTCGATGCCTCCAAGAACGATGCCTATGCCGACACAGCAGGCAAGAAGTTCGCGCGCGGCACGTATAACCTCGCCTGCGGCTGGATCGAGGTGCCGAAGACCTACAGCCAGAGCGTCGCCAAGCAAGACCTGCTGACCGGCTCGGTGTACGGGATCGCCCACGGCGCGGCCAAGGGCGCCAGCCGCACGGCAGCGGGCGTCTTCGAGATGGGGACTTTCTTCATCCCGCTCCCGAAGGACTTCTCGACCCTTGATCCGGACATCCTCGACCTGAGGCACATCTTTTGAGAGGAACGGGATGGATTCGAAACGCCTTCCCGCGCGATACGCGGGTGCGATCAACCGCGACGAAAGGTGAAGCCATGAGGACACTGACGAAGTGCATGGCCGTCCTGCTCCTCGGGGCCGCGATCCTTGCGACCCCCTCCGAGAGCCGGGCGGGGCATCTGTACGACCGCCAGGACACCAACGGCACCAAGATCTGGAAGAAGTTCTACCGGGGGATCATCAACGACACCACTTTCTGGCTCGAGCTTCCGCGGGCCTGGGTGCACACCGCCGACCAGCGCGACCCGTTCACGGCCGTCTTCTACGGCACAATGGATGGGATCGTGGAGTCGGGCGATCGTCTCGCGGGAGGCGCCTACGAAACCGTGTTCTTCGCGGTCCCGTCGCCCCGCTTCTACCGGCCGGTTCTGAGCCCCGAGACGCTTTTTGACGACTGAAGCAACGCTGCGGTTAACGGACGGCCGGGCGACATGCCCGGCCGTCTCTTTTGATGTGCCCCAAGGGGGCACACTCAGAACTCCACGTGAACCCGATACGTGACCTTTGTGGACCCGTTTGCCGGAACCTTCACGCCAAAGCGCAGCGTATGGGCCTCGTCCTTCTTCCACGGATGGCTGGACGAGATCACTTTCCAGTCGCCGGGCACCGGCTCGATGATGCCCACCGTGACCGGCGTTTCCTTGTGGTTGCGGATCTCCACCTCAAAGCCCACGTCGGCGGCGTAGAAACCCTTGATCGAAAACGTGCGCTTGAACTCGGTCTGCCGCCGTGTGCCCACCACGTCGAAGGCATCGCCCACTTTGAGCTTGATCTCCTCGTCCCTGGGCGTGTGGTCGATCGCGTCCTCCCCCACGAACTGCTCGGTGCCGCGCGCGTCCTGTTGGTACACGCGCACCTTCCCCTTCGGAAGCGGAACCCCCAGCCGGTTGGCCTTCGCGTTCCGGATGCGCAGGTAGACCCCCACCTTCTGGTTTGACCGCATCTCACCGTCCTCCGTGCGCCACTGATCGGCGGCGCCGAAGTAGAGCATCTCCTTCGTGACCGGGATGTCACGTGCCGCAAGAAGCTGGATCTGCTTCGTCTCGTTGTCGAGGATCGTGCTCTTCCGGTTGAGCGTGTAGAGGTGGTACTCGAAGAAGCCCTCCTCCGTGAAGGGTGCGGCAGCCGGTGCCTCCGCGCGCGCAAGATCCATCTCCCGGCCCACGAGGAACCCCTTGGCCTCCAGAACGCGGTGCACGTCTCCTGCCACGAGCTGCACGCTCGCGTTCCGGTACGCCGCACCGCTGCGGTTGTCGATCGTGACCCATCCCGTGACGTCGGCGTGCTTGCCGTCCTGCGCAAGCGCGGCGATGTAGTCTGCGTGCCAGGAGATGGAGGACGTGAGATAGCTCGCCTCGATGGTGCGGGCGCCTCCGGGACCTGCGTCCATCTTCCAGACCAGCGTGGGCCGCGCGGCCAGATCGGGCGGCACGTCGGGCAGGCGCACGCGCATTCCCTCGCCCACCGCGATCCGATCCCCGATCCGATACACCGGCCCCTCGGTCGTCGAGAGCAGCGTCGCTCGCACCCAGCGTCCCGGCCGATCGCCTCCTTCGGACACGAAAACGTCCAGGTCGCGGCCAACGTACTTCTCAAGGAGCTTTCCGGGGCTCATGAGGTCGTAGCGGTAGTTCTGCTCGAGGACGGTGAGCGCGCCCGCCCCGCCCAGCGGTCGGATGTGAACGCTGGTGGGATCGATCGCGGAGGGAACGTCGAGGAACTGCAGATCACTCACGCCGGGCGCCAGATCAAGCCGGCGAACGTCTCGTACGAGGGCCAGGTTCTGGTTGTAGAGGGTGAGGGAGAGGGCGGATCGGGCCGTGTCGCGGACCTGGGCGGGGAGGGCCGCGCGCACGGCCCCGGCGGGGGCCGCCGCAAAGAGGGCGGTCATGAAAAGGATCGGCACAGCGCGGGGAAAGCGTTTCATCGGGGGACCTCCCGGGCCGTGATCGGCTCCGCCGACGGGCGGATCGCGCGGCCTCGGGAGGACTGAACCGTGAAGCGGCGTTTTGTTCCCTGCAAAGGTATCGGGAGGGGCGTCTCAGGGGGTGTACGCGAGAAGCGCGCGGAGTGCCACGACGGCGCCGGGATCCCTCGCCCGGCGAAGGGCGGCCTCGAGATCGGCACGGAGGCCGGGATCTACGCCGACGCGCTGCCAGGTCTTTAGGACGTGCCCGCGCTGGCGATCGTCGAGCGATGTCCAGGCCGGTCCCAGCGCGTCGGGACGCGCGAGGGTGATCTCGCGCAGGGCGTTCAGCCAGGCCGCGTCCGCGCGTGGCGCGAGCAGAAGCGCGCGTGGATCGGCGGCGGGTGCTCCGGCGATTGCTGGCGCTTGCGGAGCCTCGGGCGCCGGCGTGGACTTCCCGCCGACGGCCTCTGCGCCCACCACGCCCTGCTCGCGGGCCATCCGTCTCGTCAGGTCCCTCTCCTCCCGCTCCTTCTTCTCGGCGGGAGCGGGCGCCGCCGGCTCCTTCAAGGCATCCCGCGCGAGATCGGACCGATCGGCAGACTCGCGGACCTGGGGCTGAATCGCCCCGGAAGCGGGGTATTCCGAGTCCGCCCGGTGATCGCGCCATGCGGGGCCCAGGGTGCGCGGGAGCACACGGACGAGCCCGACGCCGAGGCCCACGACGAGGAGCGCCGCCACGGCGTGGCGCGTGATGCGCGAGCGCGTCGGTCGCCGGCCGGGTGCGGGAAGCCGATCGATCGCTGCGTCGATGCGCGCCACCAGATCGGCGGGCGGCTCGGGTGCCGGGAGATTCCCCAGACTCCGGATCATCTTCTCGATCGCGCGCTGCTCCCCACGGCAGTCGGGGCACCCAATGAGGTGCTCCTCGACCACACGGCGCGCCTCGGGCGGGAGCTCATTCTCGATGAGCTCCGAGAGCCGCTCGCGTACCTCCTGGCAGGACACCGGCGCCGTCATGGAGGCCACACCCCCTGGAGCTTCTCGCGCAGCGCGGCGCGCCCACGGTGGAGCCGGGACTTCACCGTTCCCTCCTCCACGTCGAGAATCGCTGCGATCGCGTCGTAACTCAGTCCCTCTATTTCGCGAAGCACGAGGATCTCGCGGTGCTCCGGATCGATCTCTGCGAGCGCCTGCGCGATCCGCATCCCGATCTCCCGGTTGCCGACTTCGGCCTCCGGGCTGCGGGCCGGATCCCCTGGTGGATCACAGGCCAGCGGTTTCGTCGCCGCCGTGGCCGCGGCACGCCACATGTTCCGACAGCGATTGACCACGATGCGAACGAGCCAGGTCGAAAAGAGCGAGCGCTCTTCGAACCTCCCGAGGTGCTGCCAGGCCGAAAGGAACGCGTCTTGCGTGGCGTCGGCTGCCGCGTCCGGGTCACCGAGCATCCGGAACGCGACGCGGTGGATCCGGCGGGAATGCCGCTCGACAAGCCGGGTGAATGCCGCCCGATCCCCCGCGCGTGCGCGTGCGACGAGGGGCCCGTCCTGGTCCAGGACCGTGTCCCCGGCGTCCTGGCCTGGCCCGCGGGCTGTTGCATCGTCACGATCCATGGACACACGAGGCTCCCGTCCGTTCCCGTCCGCTCCGTCGCCGGCGCGCGCTTGCCCGAAGGAAGGGAACCGTGGAGGGGAAAAAGTTTGCCACACCGGAAGCGCAAGAAGCAATCGAGGTGGGAGGAGCATCAGCAAAGGGGCAAAGATCCCGGTGGGAGAGGATCAGAGCCCGAGGAAGCGTCGCGGGTTCTCGACCTCGATGGCGCGGCGCTCATCGGGTGTCAGATCAATCATCTTATCGAGGTAGGAGAGTGCAGCGTCCTGCGGCCAGAAGGGGAAGTCTGAGCCGAAAAGCACGCGCTCCACGCCGAAACGACGGATGGTGTCCACCAGGACCGCAGGGCCCTCCGGGTAGAAGATCTTCACGATCGCCAGGTCGAGCCAGGCGGAGGGGCTCGCCTTCACCGCGGCTTCCAATCGCTCCGAGTGCCGGGCGCCCAGGTGCGAGGCCACGAGCGGGAGCCCGGGATGCTCCTCGATGAGTGCGCAGAGCTTCTCGTGCGTGAGCACGTGTTCGGCGTTGCCGCCGTGGAAGCGCCACGAAGTGCGGTGGTCCGGGTGGATGAGCACCGCAAGCCCCGCCCGTGCGGCGCGGTCGTACACACGCCGCGCATGGCGCCCCGTCGGATCGAATCCCTGCATCGTCGGGTGGAGCTTGATCCCGCAGAACCCGTACTCGTTGCGAAACCGTTTGATCTCGTCGTCGATGTCCGAAGCCGGCGCCAGGGGATGGATGCCGCCGAACCCCAAGAGCTTTCCCCCCGAGGTCTTCAGCGTGGCTGCTGTCCACGCGTTGATCTTCCGCATGACGTCAGGTCGTGTCACAACGGTTTGCACCACGGACCGCGTTATTCCCAGCCGCTCCATCTCGCGAAGCAAATGTTCCGGCGTTCCGTCCTCGGAGATCTCGACGCCCACAATCCCATGCGCCGCGCGGAACGCGCGGATGTTCAAAAGCGCGCGCCGCGCCACTTCTTGCTCGTACACGTGCACGTGGACGTCAATGCGTTCGGTCACGGGAGAGGATTCCTAGCCCGGGTTATTCATGAAGCCCGTCGCGAGACCGCCGAGAGTGCCGCAGATTCGCGGCCCTCGGACCGGAGGACGCCGCAGGCGTACTTGATAGTACGTCGAGGAGGCCGGAGGGAGAAGATCGCGAAGATGCGGTGCTATCGGCGGTCGCAGTAGGGCGCTCATGAATAATCCGGGCTAGAGATCGAAGATCTCGGCAAGGAGCCGGCCCACGCCCTCGCCGTCATCGTGATCAATCACGCGATGTGCGGCCGCGAGCACCTCGGGTGGGGCGTCGCCTACCGCGACCGCGAGCCCTGCTTCAAGCAGCATGCTGAGATCGTTTCGGTGATCACCGATCGCGATCACCTCGGAGGGGTCCAGGCCGTAACGCGCCATCACGAAGCGCATGCCTGCGCCCTTCCCGCCGGCACGGGCGTGCACGTCGGTGGTGTGGAAGGTGAAGTCCCTGAACCCCGGGATCGATCCCATCGGGAATCGTTCGATGTAGTGATCGCTCCCATGTCGCTCGAGGTACTCGATCACCACGCGGTCGCCGTCGTCTTCCGGCGTGAAGATCGAAACCTTCGTCACCGACCGGCGTGGCAGGTCCTCAAAGCGCGGTACGATCCTCATGTTCTCCAGGCGTCCGTAGAAGTCACTCTGGAACGGGTACCTCGGCGGGAGCGTGACCTTGGAATCCTTGTGAAAGACGAAGTAGAAGAGGGCGTTCTCGTGGGCCACTTCTATGAGCCCCTGGGCCACGCGATCGTCCAGCGTCTCGTGGCGGAGCCAGTCCGACGTGAGGGGGTCGTACACCACTGTGCCGTTATAACAGATGAAGGGTGTGTCCAGGCCGAGCCCGCCCACGGCGGCCTTGGTGGCGCAGACGGAGCGCCCCGTGGCGATGAACACGGGCACGCCCCGAGCCCGGAGACGCACAAGCACCTCCTGGGTTTGAGGCGAGATCTTGCCGTCCTCGTGTAGGAGCGTTCCGTCCAGGTCGGTGAAGACCGCTTTGTAGGAGGCCATGGATAGGGTATAAGAGATGCGCACCCGGCTGTCCACGGTTCGGGAGGTTCCCTTGTCTCCGAGCAGGATCACCGCCCCGTCTCCCCGCACGGATTCCACGATCCTGAAGAAGCGAAGAGAGCGGTTCATGACGCAGATCATCGACGGCGTCTGCGTGCTGGCCGGCCCGGGCGAGGCTCTGCGATCGGGCGACGTCCACTACAAGTTCCGGCAGGATTCGGACCTTCTCTACCTCACGGGTTTCGAGGAGCCCGACGCCGTCGCCGTCTTCGCTCCCAACCACCCCGATGCGCGCTTCGTCCTCTTCGTGCGCCCTCGCGATCCGTCTGCGGAGACCTGGACCGGCCGCCGTATCGGGATCGAGGGGGTGATGGCGCGCTTCGGCGCGGATGCGGCTTACCCCGTGGCCGACCTCGATCGCATGCTCCCGCGCTTCATCGAGGGGAACGAGACGCTCTATTACGCGCTTGGCCGCTACCCGGCGTTCGATCGGCGCGTGACCGATGTTTTGAACGACCTGCGCGCTCGGATCCGCGCGGGCGTCACGGCCCCAAGCCGCGTCGAAGACCCGCGATTGATCCTCCACGAGATGCGGTTGTTCAAAGGGCCGGAGGAGATCGCCACCCTTCGGCGGGCTGCGGAGATCACACGGGAGGCGCACCTCGCGGGGCTCGGTGCCATTCGACCGGGCGCCCACGAGTACGAGGTCGAGGCGGCGATCGAGTACATCTTCCGCCGCCGAGGCGCCGACGGGCCGGGGTACCCGACGATCGTGGGCTCCGGCCCGAACGCGACGATCCTCCACTACATCCGAAACGATCGCGAGATCCGAGCGGGCGAGCTGGTGCTGGTTGACGCGGGCGCGGAGGTGGATCACTACAACGCCGACGTCACGCGCACGTACCCGGTGGGCGGCCCGTACCCCATGCCGGCGCGCGACGTGGTGGCGGCGGTGCTCGCCGCGCAGCTTGCCGCGATCGATACGGTGAAGCCCGGCCTGAGATTTGACGACGTTCACGAAGCGGCGCGTCGCTCTCTGGTCGGGAGCCTTGTCGATCTGGGAATCCTCTCCGGCGATCCGGAGGAGCTGATCGCCAAGGAATCCTACCGCCCGTTCTACATGCACCGGACCAGCCACTGGCTCGGGATGGACGTGCACGACGTGGGGCGCTACCGCGTGGGGGAGGAGTCCCGCAAGCTCGAGCCGGGAATGGTGCTCACCGTGGAGCCGGGGATCTACGTCGCCCCCGATGCCGATGCGCCTGAGGCATTTCGCGGGATCGGCGTTCGGATCGAGGACAACGTGCTCGTCACCGACGGGGGTCACGAGGTGCTCACCGTGGACATCCCGAAGGAGATCGAGGAGATCGAATCGCTGGTCCCCCACGTGTGAGAGGGAGATCGTGACGGGTCTCGATCTCGCGACGATTCTCCAAGTATCGCCGAGCGTCGCGGTCGCGGTGATCTCGTTCCCGCTCATGCTCGGTGCCATGCGTATTGCCTTCGAGGGGGTGGCCCGGGCGCTGGGCGATCCGCCGGCGCGCGCGTCATGGTGGATCTCCGCGCGTCCGACAGATCACGGTCGCGGATCCTCACCCCATCGAATCCCCACAGCGCGAAAACGGCATGGAAGGTTTCTCCGTGATCGCGGGTCACGCAGGGTGCCGAACGAGCCCTCGGAGCATGACGGTCCCAAATACAGTGAGGGCGACGTAGAGCACCCAGGGGAGGATCACGAACCACCCGAACGCGCGCCCTCGGCGCACCGGGAAGACCACCGTGACGCCTATGTAGCTCACGAGCGTGGACCAGAGGAGGAACGGGAGCAGGAACATGGGGCGGTAACCGCCGGCGGACCACGCTGCACGGTAGTCCGGGTACAACGCGGTGATCACGATAGGGCCGATCACGGCGGGAAGCGTGAAAAGCAGGGCGGAGTAGAGGTACACCTGCCGCGCCGTCCGGAGCTTTGCGTCCACTGCGCCGGACCAGCGCACGCGCACCCCGAACCACCAGCCGCCGATCCACCAGACGAGCACGGCCGTCACGAGGCCACCGACGAGGGCATAGGCCCAGAAGAAGAGCCAGTTTGATGAAAGCGGTTCTTGGAAGGACCAGGCGCGCGACGGCGTGAGCCCGAGGCTGTGCGCCTTGAGGTGGATGGAGAGCCGCGCCTGGATCCGGTTGAGCGAGAGCGCGATCCCGTAGAGGATCGTCACCATCGCAAGGCGGGCCGGGCTTGCAAGGTCGGGCCCAGCGGAGAAGAAGCGCCGCGGCGCGATGAAAAGATCGAGGAGTTGCCGAGGTGAGAACGAGGGCGCTTCACCCCCGCCGGTGGGCTGCGCGGGCGTGGTTCGATCCGCTTGCATGGGGCCTCCTTTCCCTTCCTTGCGCCACCGTGGGGATCCACGGTGGAGGTCGGTTCTTTCCTTTATACTCCAGGCCGTGCCGGCCACCCGCAGGACGAAAGTAAAGGGAGGCCCCACAACCTGGAGAACCTTCCGCCATGAACGAAAAACGACACGACAAGCCCGGGGTCATTGCACCGCCGCCGCTCCTGTATCTTGTGGCGCTCGTCATCGGATTGATCTGGCACGTCCTCGTTCCGGTGCGTCCCCTTCCAACCGCGGCGGCGCGCCCGCTCGGTGGGCTGATGTGTATCGCGGGGCTTGCCTTCGCTGCGCGTGCGCGACACGTGATGCGCAACGCCGGCACGAACATCAACCCCTATCGACCCCCCACCGCGCTCGTTTGTGAAGGTCCCTTCCGGATCTCGCGCAACCCGCTCTACGTGTCGGTCACAGCACTCTACGTCGGGGTCACGCTCCTCGTCGACGCCCTCTGGCCGCTCGTTCTCCTGCCGCCGCTGCTCGTCGTCATGCGTGTTGGGGTAATCGACAGGGAAGAACGCTACCTCGAGGCGAAGTTCGGCGAGGCGTATTTGGATTACAAGGCGCGCGTGAGACGTTGGCTTTGAGAAGAGGAGACGAAGACCGCGGGCCCGGGCCGGCGTCCGGAACTTCAACGCCCGGGTTCTTTTTCGCAGCTTGCGGTCGGTTCTTTACTTTGTACGGCTGGTCCGAAGTTTTCTCATGGATGACCCCATTCCTGCGGCTACCCGCACTGCACCTGCTGCCTCAGGTAGTGGTCCGCGAGAACGAGGGCGACCATCGATTCGACTATCGGAACGGCACGGGGGAGCACGCAGGGATCGTGGCGTCCCGTGGCGCGGAGCGTCGTCTTCTTCCCCTTCACGTCGACCGTCTCCTGAGTCTTCACGATCGTCGCGGTGGGCTTGAACGCGACGCGCAGAATCAGATCCTCGCCGTTGGAGATTCCACCCTGTACGCCGCCGGAGCGGTTGGAACGGGTCCGGACGCGTCCACGCTTCATGACGAAAGGATCGTTGTGCTCGCTGCCGAGCATCGTGGTCCCGGCGAACCCCGAGCCGATCTCGAATCCCTTGCTTGCCGGGAGAGACAAGAGTGCCTTGGCGAGGTCGGCCTCGAGCTTGTCAAAGACGGGCTCGCCGAGCCCGACGGGCATCCGCCGCGCCACCAGCTCGATCACGCCGCCCACTGAATCGCCGGACTTTCGCACCTTCTCGATGAACGCGATCATCTTCTCTGCGGTCGCGCCGTTAGGACAGCGTACGATGTTGCGCTCGACATCGACGGCTCTGACCTTGGATGGATCGATCGCGGCTTCGATGGCGTGGACACGCTTCACGTAAGCGATGATCTCGGTCTTGGCCTTCACGTGCAGGAGTTTTCTTGCGATCGCGCCGGCGGCCACGCGCCCGACCGTCTCGCGGGCGCTCGCCCGGCCGCCCCCCATCCAGTTGCGGATCCCATACTTCGCCTGGGTGGTGTAATCGGCGTGCGAGGGACGGAAGAGATTCTTCATCGGGACGTAGTCCATGCTCTTCACGTCCTTGTTCCAGACAAGGATCGAGATCGGTGTCCCGAGCGTCCTTCCCTCGAACACCCCCGAGAGGATATGCGCGTGGTCCTCCTCCTGCCGCTGCGTGACGATTCGGCTTTGCCCCGGGCGGCGCCGGTCGAGGTCGGCCTGGACTTCCTCGACGCACAGGGGAAGCCGAGGCGGGCAGCCGTCGACGATGACGCCGACCGCGCCGCCGTGGG
>Ga0299912_10002753_pt1 | contig 14420 bp, 14 predicted proteins | sample RVTome_2_FD_207667 | JGI IMG/M metagenome (GOLD analysis project Ga0299912, IMG submission 207667) | Soil microbial communities from uranium-contaminated site in the Upper Colorado River Basin, Wyoming, United States - RVT95D214 (version 2) ...
ATGCCCGCATTGATAAATCCGTAAAGGCTTGCCACCAGAGCAAACCCAATCAGAATTTCGATCAATATTTTTTGATCCAGGGGAAAGTGAATTAATTTTGCCAGACCGTAGAAGATCCAGCAGAGCATGGATGCAAGAATGAAAAGATAAAGAATCCCTAACCAGGATGCCGCGGTCGTGTAAAGGCAACGGACCAGAACGTTGGAATAACGAAAGGCAAGGAAGGAGGTCAGGACAAGGCTCACGGACAGCAGACCCAGGACCACTTTCAAGGTCAAAAGTTTCGCAGGACTCGTTACCCCAAAAAAGCGCACCAGGGTTCTGTACAAAAACCAGTGTCCCAAAAAGAGGATCGATTGAACAATACTGATAAAGAAAACAAGGCGCATGAGAGTCTAAGCATTATAATTGATAAGGCCTTGATTCGCCATCAATTCACTCGAATCCCCGATCCCTGAACAAAAGACTTACGCGGATAACGTCCGCAAGCAGCGCCTGCCATAAACATGGCACTTAATCCCATCACGGAAAAAAGGAGGCTTACCTGAACTGTCTTGTCCTTGACAATCTTTCCTTAATATATCACGCTTGTCTTAAGCAGTGATTATCAGCGTTGTCATCTTGTCAACCCCGAGAGGTTATTTGAAGAATAACGATGATAGACGGGAACGCGGCAGCGACCAGCGAGAATCACGCATTCTGTCCTGTAGCAACATAGACCATCCCAATCTATTTCTCATAGCGGCTGCAACGGGCTCAAGGGCCCGAAACAAGGCATTTGGCATCCGCTTGCCCCTGCTCGGATATCCTGCCATCGGTCTTGCGACGATCGCTTCCCTGACCCCAGACCGGTTCAACGTCCGTCTTGTCGACGAGGCCAATGAACCTGTCCCTTATGGGGAAGGCTGTCACCTGGCTTTAATTGTTGGACTGACCCACCATATACCGAACGTTTATAACATCGCCGATCGTCTGCGGTCTGAAGGAACGAAGGTGATACTGGGTGGATTCCATGTGACGGCTCTGCCGGACGAGGCTCTGGAACACGCTGATTCCGTAATCCTTGGAGAAGCCGAAGCCATATGGGAAGAGATTCTCGATGATTTTACACGGGGAAACCTGAAGAAAAAATATATTGGCCGGGAGACAGACCTCGATCGGCTTCCAAGCATGAGACGTGACCTTTTTAACAAAAAATTCTACTACCCCGGAGAAATCATAGAAACCACTCGCGGCTGTGCAGTCGGATGCGCATTTTGTGGCGTCCAGAAATTTTTTGGGAGAAGGTACAGGGGACGGCCACCGGAAGCAATTCGAAAGGAGCTGATGATCCTCTTCGGCCCAAGGCCTCCACAGGCGCGATGGAAAACCTGGCTGGCACGACACTGGCACCCCGACATTCCCTACTTTATCGAAAGGCGCCTGCTCTATGTGATGGATTCCAATTTCGTTTCAGATCCGGGTCATGCCCGGGCGGTGCTGCAGGTCTTTAAGGACTGCGATATCAGGTGGTACGGCCATGCCAGCTTCAACCTCACACGGGATGAGTCTATGCTCGATCTGATGGCCGAATCAGGCTGTATCGGCGTGAACATCGGCTTCGAATCGCTCTCCCAAACAACGATTGATTCCATGCACAAATTCCCTAACCGAACAGCAGAATATGCTGATTGTATCCGTCGCCTTCAAGAACGCGAAATCGGTGTCATGGGCACATTCATTGTCGGATTTGATGAAGACACCCCCGCGGTCTTCGACCAGATCGCCGAATTCGCCGTTGAAAATCGCCTGGAGACCGCCTTTACGCTGATCCTTACTCCCCTTCCGGACACCCCGCTCTACGCGCAGATGGATTCCCAGGGCCGGATTTTCAGTCACAACTGGAGCGATTACGATCACGGCTCGGTGACGTTCTTCCCCAAAAACATGACTCCGGAGCAACTTCACTGGGGGATGAGATCCACATGGAGGAAAATCTATTCATGGCGGAGCATATGGCAAAGAATCATGACAAAGCCCCGCGTTCGGCCTTTCTTCTATCTGCCGGTAAACATCGGCTTTCACCGTTGCACCCGCCTGATCTGTTCCGCAAAGCTCTGGCCTCCCCCGAAACCAGTCCAACAAAAATCGTTTCACTAAAATCCCCCAACTCCTTGATTCCTCAGTTCTGCATTCTGCGACCTGGAATCAAATGTTAACTTCTTCAGCGGTTAGGACCAAAAATATTACAAACTGCCACCCCTTCCCGAATCCGCTCAATAAGAGCGCGCTCTGCCTGCCTGCCCTGCACCATGTTAGGTTCAGGGCCTGCGGTAGGCAGGGAAGGCAGAGCGTAGAGAATACAAATCGCTTTATTTCCTTCTTCCTACACGCAACCATCTCCGATTTTTTTGCCCTTTTTCCCAACCATTGTTTTTCCCCACATCTCAACGAATTGAAATGAGACAAATAAAAAAGGTTTGCCTTGATGTTACGCAGGGATAAGAGGTAAAATAGCACCATCAGATTTTGAAGGAGACCGCGATCATGTTTTGGAAAAGGAAGCACATCGGACTTGCCCTTGGAGGCGGGGGGGCCAGAGGGCTCGCCCATATTGGCGTATTAAAGGTGCTTGACAAAGAAGAGATTCCCATTGATCTGATAGTGGGGTCGAGTATCGGGGCGTTAGTGGGTGCGACGTATGCGAGCGGCAGCAGCTCGGATGAATTGCAAAAGAAGGCGGGTGAGTATTTAAACAGCGCCGAATTTCAATCTTCAGCGATAAAAGCCTTTGAAGCGTCTCATGCAAAGGGAGAGATCAGTCTGACTCAGAAGGTTCAGACCTTTTTAAGAAATCACTTTTATCTGATCCAGGCGATGTTCAAACCAGGCATACTTTCTAATGAAGATTTCCAGTCCACCATCGATTATTTTGTTCCTGACATTCAGATTGAAGAGACTCGAATTCCCTTTCGGGCCGTGGCCACCGACCTGGTGAGTGGCGAGCAGGTCACTTTTTCTAAGGGATCTCTGCGGCAGGCTGTGATGGCAAGTTGCGCCGTCCCAGGTGCCATCGCCCCGCTTAAGGAGGGAGAAAGGCTCCTGTCAGACGGAGGCATCATCTGCAGCGTTCCCAGTTCTGTGGCGAGACAGGAAGGGGCAGACATTGTGATTGCCGTGGTCGTAGACCGGGGCATCCCTTCGGATGAACTTCGGAATGTCGTAGACATATATCTTAGAGTCAGTGAGATTATGGGAGAAAAGCTGAAGCAATATGAGTTGGCCGATGCAGATGTAGTGATCCTCCCGGAAGTGGGGGATTTACATTGGTCAAGTTTCTCGCAAGCCATGAATCTGATAGACGAAGGTGAAAAGGCTGCAAGGGAGAAGCTTAACGATATCCGTCATGCCATGCCCGGCGTCAAAAAGTGGTTTAGATTTAAAAGGGGCCCAAAATCGCACAGAAAAAAAGAGGTGTTGTAGGGTATCGCTCACAAAATAAACCGATTGCACCCTCTCCCCTGGCGGGAGAGGGCGGGGGTGAGGGGGAACATACCAGGTCCACCCCCACCTTAATCCTCCCCCATCAAGGGGGAGGACAATACTTGGAGTTTTTCATTGTTCGTGGGTGACGCACCCATCATGAAAGATCGCCAAGCTAAAGGGTTTGTTAAAAAGTTGGCAGGGTGTTGAACAGGTAACCAATGGGTGACCGCAAAGCCACTTATGAAAGGAAAAAAATAATGAACATGATTGAAGAGATAAAGGAAACTCTTAAAATGGAAATCAGACCGAACTCGCAAGGGCTGGAGTATCTCGAAGCAGTCCTTCACAAGAAGGACCTTGAATTGCTTAATTCTTTATTAAAAAAACATTTAGGCCCCGCCGCCAAGGAATCCGGAAAAGAAGCAAATCTGCCGAAAGAGATTCAGGAATTAGTCAATGCTTTAGGTGGTTTGCGGAATGAACAATCCTATTTCTACAGGCAAGATGGTAATCAAGTGATATTCGCTGCGATTTGGCCCTGGCAGTTTAATCCTGATAAGCTAACGTTAAAATCTGGCGTAAGCGAGATCGGTCAGGGGGCAGAGCCTTTAGACCCTCCACAAAAAAGTTAGCCCATTTAGTCAAGAGTGAAGATGAGGAAATGAGGAGATGGGGAGATGATGAGAGATTGCAAATTGAATGAAGAAAGGGATCAAAGAGGGCTAAAAAGAAATTGCGCCTGCCTGCCCTGTGCCATGTTAAGTTCAGGGCCTGCGGCCGGCAGGGAGTGATTGCATGATTCAGTCAAGTCCTTTAGAGAGTTGAGGTGATCCGTGATGGAGAAACGTAAGGAAGAAAGATATATTATGCCTGAAATATACAGGAAGTACATCACCTTCAACGTCAGGAAAGTTTCCGGCGACTTGGTGGATGTCGAACTCTTCAATTTTAGCCCCAAGGGGGTCAGCATAAAAAGTCGATATGGGTTGCCGGTTCGTTCCACCATTAAGTGTTTGATTGCGGCGCCTAAATTCCTTACAAAAGAAATTCCCTTCACTGGAAAGATTAAATATTGTATTCAAGATGAGCCAGGGGGAGATTATCTAATCGGTGCAGAGATTATTCGAGCCGATGACACGGTATGGTTTGAGGTCTTTTCCAAGATCCATGATTTTATAAAAGAAAGAATCGGATCCATCTATTAGTTGGCCATGTGAAGCAGGATACCGCATAGAGCATGGCCCAGAGAGCATCCTCCTGTGCAGTTTTTTCTGCTACGGAGGACAGATAGCGCCGTCTAAATTTTGGCAAAGAAGGGCTTGAGGTTCTTACAGAGCTCCTCCGGGGAAACGACGCATATCACTTCATCATGAAGTTTTTCAAAATAGTTAATATCGCTCGTATGCCATTTTCGTCCTCCACAATCTTTATCATCATGCTCCTGGATTGCCCTTGAGTCCTATTGCTTCGGCAACTTCCTGCATCCCTTTGATTGCATCCTCAATCAGTTCATCCAACCCCGCTCCCAGCATCTCCGCCCCTTTTTCGATGATCGACCGATCCACTCCCGCCGCAAATCGCTTGTCTTTCCATTTGTTCTTCACCGATTTCACCTGAACATCCAGGATGCTCTTTGAGGGTCGAATGAGGGCTGTCGTCACAACGAGTCCGGTCAGTTCATCGATGGCATACAGAGCCTTTTCCAAGGCTGACTGCGGCATGACGTCCGAGCATATCCCCCACCCGTGAGAAACAGCCCCCCGTATATATTCCTCCGGCCATCCGTGTTCCCGGAGAATCTCCCCTGTTTTGGAGCAGTGTTGATCGGGAAACCTTTCATAATCGAGGTCGTGGATGAGACCGATGATTCCCCATTTCTCCTCGTCCTCACCGCGCTTCCTGGCAATGTAACGCATCACCCCTTCGACGGCGTAGGCATGCTTGCGCAAGCTGTCACTTTCATTATACTGATGCAGAAGTTCTAATGCTTCCTGGCGCGTTGGTATTTTTTCTCCCATCGTCATCCTCCTTTCCTATGATCATTTCTTCTTATATTTGATGAAAGTCCCATTTTGATATTCTTCAAAAGCCACTCTCAATTCCTCCTGGGTGTTCATCACGATCGGGCCATACCAGGCCACAGGCTCTCCGAGGGGCTTTCCTGATATGAGAAGAAATCTTACCGGTTTCTCCTCAGTGTAAATAGCCACTTCATCACCCTCATCGAATAGGATCAGGGTCTCGGAGCCCATGAGGCAATCTCTCTTAAAGTCGAAATAATTCGCTCCTTCCACTTCATAAGCGTAGGAGTCCCGTCCGGGATCGAAGTACCCCTTCCCTTCTATGACGTAGGCAAAGACAGTATGATCTTTTTTTACAGGGTGCGTAAAATTAGATTTTGACGGAACCGTAATATCCAGATACTCAGGATCGATGACAATGTCCTGCACCGGACCCTTCACACCGTTCACCTCCCCACAAATAATTTTGACCTTCACTCCATGATCCAATGTCACTTCCGGAATCTGCTTGCTTTTGACATCCCGGTAGCGAGGGTCCATCATCTTATGGGAAGCGGGGAGATTTGCCCAGAGCTGGAAGCCCCACATCAATCCGTCTTTCTGACCTTTGGGCATCTCCTGGTGAATAATCCCGCTGCCAGCTGTCATCCATTGGACATCTCCCGGAGAAATGATCCCCTTGTTTCCCATGCTGTCCCCGTGTTCAACCTTGCCATAAAGCATATAGGTGATGGTCTCGATCCCCCGATGGGGATGCCATGGAAAACCTTTGATATAGTGATCGGAGTTATCAGAATGAAAATCGTCGAGAAGGAGAAAGGGATCGAGCCGAGGGACCTGGTAATATCCAAACGCCCTCTTCAAATGGACACCTGCTCCTTCAAGGGTTGGTTTACTCTTCAATATTTTCTTAATCTTTCTTATCTTTCTCATGGAAATCCTCCCTTTAATATATAAAATGATACATTCTCATCCGATTTGCAAATCCTATCCTTTCTTCTTTGAAGTTTCTTCTTTTAAAATAGACATTGATTCCATCCAGTTCCCCCTCTCCCTTGATGCCTGCCGGTAGGCAGGGGAGAGGGCTTCGTCGTGAGCTCAGCTGAACCGCTTGGGTGAGGGTGCATGATCACCTTTTTTATCCCCCTCCCCTCAATCCCCTCCCACCAGAGACTGAGTCGCAGTAATGACCACGCAAAAAGATGAATCCTTCCATGTGAGATAACACAAAATTGCTATGGGACAGGCGACTGGCTGAGGAAGTTTTAGAGCGGAACCTTTTATCGTGTAAACTTATAGGTATATACTCCATGAGAACATCGTTTTCAACAATAAGGAATGATTGACTATACCTTTCAAAAATCCGCAATTCTAAAGCTTCCGAAGCTTGTCACCTGTCCCTCACTATGATTACGACGCAGTCTCCAGGGGAGGGGAGTTTTTTTAATGTCTATTTTTCTTCTTTTGAAATGGATTGCTAAACGATAAAATGGATAATCATATCAAGTTGGCACTGATAAAAAATGGGGTTCAGATTTGGAGCATCAATACTCTATATCTTCGAAGGGGGACACCCCCTTTTCCGTAGCATGAGGGTGGGGTGGTTTAAACAAAGAATGGGTTTGTTTTTCTTTCCCTTCCAACCGTTGTCTTTGGCCCGTGCCCTGGATAGATGACAACATCATCACCCAGAGGAAAGATCTTCTCCCGCACATGACGTAAAAGGGCTTCATAATCGCCTCCGGGGAAGTCGGTCCGGCCAATGGAGCCAGCAAAAAGGCTATCTCCTACAAATACCATCCTGTCGGTCAATAGTGAAATTCCCCCTCCGGAATGGCCAGGAGTATGGAGAACTTTCAACGAAATGTCGTCAAAGGTAATGAATTCTCCTTCTTCTACGTAACGGTCAGGAGCAGGAGAATTCTCAACCTTCATTCCCCACATCCCCCCGCTGGCTGCCTGATGCATGATCATAGGCGCGTCGGCACGGTGGATGACCAGTTGGGCCCCAGTCACCTCCTTGAGCCGCTTATTTCCGGCGGAATGGTCAAAGTGGCCATGGGTATTGATAATATAGACACAGCGTAGGTTTTCTCTGGCCAGTGCCATCAATATCTTGTCCACATCTCCCCCCGGATCGATGACCGCTGCCTGTCTCGTTCTTTCGCAACCAAGGATATAGCAATTTGACTGAATGGGTCCCACCACTAACATTTTCAGTATCACAAAACCACCTCCTGGAATATCTTCACCCCCACCGCCCTCCCCTCCCCTCAAGAGACTGTGTCGTAATAATAAAAGCCGGGTCCAAACAAGATGGAAGAGACGGTCGGGTGGAAAAGTCTTAGAGCAGCAACCTTTTACATGTGAGATTCAGACGGTCCATATCCATGAGATGACCCCACTTTCCACAAACATCGATTACCCATTCCTAAAAGACCGCATTCTAAGGCTTTGGAACCCGACTGTCTCTTCCACCAAGGCCGCCATTGCGACACAGTCTCCAAGGGGGAAGGTTAGGAAGAGGTTGATGCCACTTTGTTTAATGCATCTGTATGAGTTGATCATAGTTTAATAGTGGGAATGAGAATCGTCAAGGTCGAAAAAATTGAAGGAGACCCTTTTCTCCTTCCTAAAAGAGTGCTAAATTTAGAGTCATGATTGATTATTCCTCCCTCGACCAGCCATTCTTATTGCAATTTATTTTCTATCCCCGGAAGGATTTTACCCCATGCCCTGGAAATGCCTTCGATCTCTCCATATCAGTGGGGGACAGCGCTTCCATCTCTTGCCGCTTTTACACGGGCCATCGCGAATGGCCGTGGATTCTATTTTTCCACGGGAATGGGGAGGTGGTGAGTGATTATGATGAGATCTCTGCTTTTTACCACCAAAAGAAGATGAACCTGGTCGTGGCCGATTACAGGGGCTATGGAGCCAGTACCGGAACCCCTACCCTCACCCATCTCGCTCAGGATGCCCACGTCATCTTTAAAGGGGTGAGAGAGGAACTCTCCGGAAGAGATCTACGAAAAGACCTGTGGGTGATGGGAAGGTCTTTGGGAAGTATCTCTGCCGTGGAACTGGCCTATCACCATCAAGAAGAGATGAAGGGGCTCATCATTGAGAGTGGTTTTCCCAGCGTGGTGAGGATCATGTTTCATCTCGGAATTCCTGCACAGGCCATGGGTCTGGAAAAGATTGACCTGGAATGTCTGGAGAGAATTAAAAAGATATTCCTCCCCACCCTGGTCATTCATGGAGATCACGATAGTCTCGTCCCTATTGAAAATGCAAAGGCCATCTATCAGCATCTTGGAACACGAGAAAAGAAACTTCTCGTCATCCCTTCCGCTACCCATAACGACATCATGATCGTTGGCTTTAAGGATTATTTTAATGCCATTCAACAATTTATTGAGAAGACAGATCGAACCCAAGAAGAATAACGAAATGTCAAGGAACTACTGGAGGGAGAGAAGTTCACGAGCGGCTGAGGTTTATCTGGTCATAATTTGCACAGCAGTGTCCGAAACTGGCAATCTCTGGAAGGAATTGATAGGGAAAATTGCAGTCCCTCATACTGGGCCACCTGTTGAAGAACACTACGGCGTGAGTGTTCAGGTTAAAAATCGACAAGGCCACAAGAATAGCTGAAATAACCATTGGTTGCGCGTTCGTATTTAGAAAAGGATTCAAAAAGTATTGAAATAATTAAGAGTTATAAAATTATTTTATCTGCTTCTTCATCCCACCTTTGATGAGTAACCATCACTTTCTTTTCTAAGAAATCAATAAAACAATGGAGGGCTTAAATAGGATGGCAAGAAAATTGCATTTATCTTTGAATATTTCTAAAAATGAAGGAGGAAATGCACCTTGGAAGAGGAAATCCTGGAATTACCCGTACCCGTGGATTTTGAGAAAGAAAAAAAGAAAAATATTAGACTCGCCATAGGCGTCGCCTCCCTTGGGGTTGCAGGTTTTTTTGCTGTATATATTCTCTCCTTTTTAATCATGATTTACTCCCCTGGTTGGTTCTTTAATCTATTCCCCTTTCCTTCCTTCTCAGAAAATGTCGTCGGTTTTAAAGGAAATCTGTTGCTATTTTCCAAATCCATTGAATTCAAAGGAAGAAACTTTGAAAATCTCCCTGAAGAAAAAATGACGCTAAAAGTATTCGATGGCAAATCCGTATCAGAACCCCAAGAGATCAAACACTTCGCTTCTCTTTATCCCACGGAAGATAAGATTTATTTTTTTGATAAAGGAGTCTATAGGACTTTTGACGGAAAAAATTGGGAGGTTTTCAAAAACCCTGCCATCGGGAATAATCCCAAGGGCGCTGTGGCACCGGAGGGGATATATATTTTAAGCACGACAAGAAAAAAAACTGAGCTCAAACTCATTTCAGAAAATGAGGTAAAAGGGATACCCTTTCCTGAAGATGAAATGAAAGAGAAGATGTATGTCTGTTCTTCTAAAATTCTCTGTCTTGGAAATGAACTCTATCTCTTTTATAAGAATGATGATGGCCTCTTTTGTTCCAAATATGATGGAAATAATTGGAGCCAGCCTGACAGGTTTGAAGACGAAGGAGACTACAAAGCTCTTTTATTTAAAGATGGCATTCTACTTTTTCAAATGGATTTTTGTAAACGCAAAAACATTACCCTTAGAGCTTATTCAAAGAACTCCTGGTCAGAACCAAAGACGGTCAACGTACCAGGAACATCTTTCCACTTTAATCTCATGCCCGCTGTTTTTGCAGAAAGGCCGATCCTCTATCAGCAAGGATTCTTTTCTGAGAAATATTATTCTATCGATGAAGGTCAGGTTTCTGGCCCCTTTAAAATAAGCAGTTCGTTCTTTTTCTCTCTTGGTTTATGGAAACTGATTCTCATTACCATTTCGTCAGCAGCGATTTATTTCCTTCTGGTTTTTCTTCTTTCCTTCTTCATGGGCAAGTTTAAACTGAAGAGATGGAGAATTGATTCAAAGGAATATGAGTTTGCCAGCCTTTGGAGACGCTTTCTTGCGAATTATATCGACACCCTGATCACGATGGCTCCTTTTGCTGCCCCTGTATATTTTCTTTTTAAACAGGATACGTTCTTTGACAATCCTTTCAGGTTTTTCGCCCTCTTTCTCTTTTCCATGGTGTCGATGGTGTTGGTAAGCTACTTTTACTATTCGCTATTGGAAGGAATCTGGGGAAAGACGATTGGGAAAAAGATTTGTGGGATTGTCGTGTTGAAGGACAATTTTACAAAATGCACGATCTCCAAGGGACTTCTAAGAAACCTCCTGAGGATTGTGGACTTTTTCTTCTATTATCTGGTAGGAGTTGTCTCCATGGCGGGCACGATGAAGTGGCAGAGGCTCGGAGATATTGTGGCGGAGACCGTGGTGGTAAGAGATCATCGAGCCCTCTGAACTTTTTCTTAGCCTCACCCTACGCGCCCAACGGATGTACTCAGACCTTCATTGAGGATTTCCCCACGACCAACCTTCCGCTTAAGAACTACTTACTGAAAGAATGATTTATTAATTTTCGTTTAAAATAGAAGATTCCAAATCGAAAAAAACAAAATGAAACGACCTCGAGTATTATTCGCAAAGGCAAAAATAGTCATCCAACCTTTCATTTACCTAAAATAATTATTGTTTTTGTTATGCCAAAAAATGGCATTTTTTTGCTCTTCCCTGAAATTCAATTTCTAAATATTCCTTTAGAAATCAAATAGTTTAGCTGTCAACCCGCTTTTGGCACTAAAATTGCCCATAGAAATGTAGATATTTCAAAGTGAAATCTCCCACACTGGATGGGGGTAGTCCAATAGGAAATAAGCCTTTAGTGGCAGAGATGGATAATAAGTCATTTATGTCCTTTCCTAACAAATTGAATTCGGCGCCCCCTGAGTCTATTCCAGGAAGAGACGGTGTTTTTATGGAAGAAGACAGAAAAGGCCCTTCAGGGTTGTTGCTAAATGGCGAGCCGGACTTAACTAAATTTGGCAAGCGGAGAAATGACTTTCTTGAATCAGAAAAGGAGGACAATCCGCTTGATTCCTTTCCAAGGAAAGACGAGGTGAAACCAAAGGAATCCAAAAAGGAAGGCCTTCCAAGTGAGCGAGGTCCCTCTTTCATGGACTCTTTTTTGATTGAATTGGTCCACAGCCTCAAGAAAACTCTCGCCTCCGTTTATCAGGCTACAGTCCTAACAATGGACAGATATGACGATGTGGAAATTAGAAAACGGTCCCATACTCAGGTGAAAGAGGATATCAAAAAGATTGATTCCGTTCTGAACAGTCTTTTGAATTTCATCAATGTCAATACCCCCGTCATAAAAACGAACACCTTGTATGTGATCCTTGAAGAAATCTTGGAGGCCAATGATAAACAGCTTCAGCAGAAAAATATCAAGATCAACAAGAGGTATGAAAAGGACCTCCCTGATACTTTTATCCATCCTGAACAGGTAAGGTTCATTTTACACTCCGTTCTTCAGTATGCCATCTTTTCAACGCCTCCGAACGAGACCATCGGATTTTTAATGAAATCAAGTGATATTCATGATGGAACTGTCGCCGAGAAGACTTCAACCGGAAATAACCGGAGATATATCGAGGTGATATTAGGTTTCAATGGAGACGGGAAGCCGTTTGACCAATTAGAGATTCTATCGGAAACTCTAGAGGATCAGAAAGGAGGGGCGACCGATTTAATATTAAAATTAGCGAAGGAAATCCTTGAAAGAAACCATGGGATGATGATAGAAACCCATGGGAAAAGATCGGAGACTCTCATTGTTCTGAGATTCCCCATTGAGAGAAGAAAAGTAGTCTATTATGAACCGATCGCCCTATGACATAAGATACGAATTTAGTAATGGAAAAACCTTGGGGTGGCACGAGCAAGATGATAACATATAAAGTTCTCTATAAGAATTATAAGCTTAAAAAAGGCGAGCTTATAGGCGTATTAATAGAGAGAAGGAAGGATTTGAGGGGAAAAAGCCTACTTGAATCTGGTTTGAGATGGGCAAAATGGATGTTTGGCCGAGCGGTGAAAAATAAACATTGGATCTTTGTTGTCCCCCATGAGTTGAACTTGAAAAAGGATTCCTAGTGCCCGCGGAGAAGATGACATTCAGTAAGGAGGAATTTTGAGAAAGGAGAAGAAGTTCACGTTAGATTTTTTAGGTTTAGTCCATCTAAAAGACTACTTAGTTGCGAAATAAATCCAATTATCAAAAAACATAGGCAGGGTCAGAAATGAGTCTGCCTTTCTTGCTCAAACATTGCATTCCGTAATCGTTGACTTATACTGGCCTCATAGATTGTAGATAAGCAGGTGTTATTCACTGCCCCTTTTCTTGAGGAGTACTTCCTATAACTTTCTGTTCCCAAACCTTCAAAAACGATGTATATTACGACCGAAAGAAGATGAAGACTGATCCAATCGTAGAGCAAGTTCGTCAAGTACGGAGACAGATCGAGGACGAAACCCAGCGAGATCCTGAATTATTTTACCAACACCTAAAAAAAATACAGGAACCGATTTCGGATCGCCTTGTTTGCCGCCAACCGAAATCCCTTGCGACTACTAAGAAGAAGAAAGTGGCCTAACGCCAGCATCAATCTGACGCGGAATAAACGGGTTTGATTTTGGCATTACTGTCTAACTGTGCAGATTATGCTCATCGTTGCGCATGCAGGGACGTGCTCAGGGAGTAGTTAAATTTGTTAAATAAGTTCGGTTTACAAGCGCCTCTGGACTTCACAGAATAATTCAAAATACTTATCCACGTCCTCAAGGCTATTCATACCTTTACCATATATTGACTTTCCTATAGCGATAAATTATTTTTGAGAGAGGTTTAGAAATCCTATCAATGAATCAGAAAGGAGGAGAATAACACCATGAAGGTTGTTGCGTTTAATGGCAGCCCCAGGAAGGATGGTAATACTACCATCCTCATTAACCACGTCTTCCGTGAGCTTGAAAAAGAAGGAGTTGAAACAGAATTAGTGCAGCTTTCGGGAAAGAAAATTCATGGTTGTATTGCCTGTTACAAGTGCTTTGAAAATAAGGATCAACGCTGCGCTGTCAAAGACGACATTGCCAATGAGTGCATTGAAAAGATGATTAAGGCAGAAGGGATTATCTTGGGTTCGCCTGTCTATTTCACCGATGTGACGGCTGAAATGAAGGCCCTCATTGATCGTGCCGGTTTTGTATCCATGGCCAATGGTGGAATGTATAAAAACAAGGTTGGCGCTGCTGTGGTCGCTGTGCGTCGCTCTGGGGCTGTGCACACCCTTGACACCCTGAATCACTTTTTTCTTGCTGGGCAAATGATCATCGTTGGCAGAGGTATTGGTGTTGGAAGAGATAAGGGGGAGGTAGAAAAGGATGAAGAAGGTATACAGGCCGTAAGAGTGCTAGGTCAAAGGATGGCCTGGTTGCTTAAAAAACTGTAACCAAGGAAATTTAATCGGGGGAAAAAGAAGAGCTACAAATCAAAAACGGGACCGGGACGGAACGTAGTTGGAAAATAGCGCTTTACCCCGTTAGAAATTAGAAGACTTTCTAACGGGGTTTACCAGATATGGAAATGTGTGGTAATGAATCCTCATGCTTCACTAGGCAAGGTTAGATGTTACGGGGACTCTTCGTCATATGATGATTTGAGGAATTGAAAGGTCTTGGTATGTACTTCGTCGATTGCCAAGCAGAGAGGAATAAGTGTTAATTTTTAATTACGTGTCCCCGTGTTCTTATTTTCCCTGAAAAGGGTAAATGATTCGCGGGATGAAAGAGATAATACAGAAAGCCGAGTTCATTCCCGATCAAGACAGAGTGAAATGTAAGAAAGGGGAACCATGAACGTTATTGCATTGAATGGAAGCGCGAGGGGGAAGAAAG
>Ga0299912_10002754_pt1 | contig 14418 bp, 11 predicted proteins | sample RVTome_2_FD_207667 | JGI IMG/M metagenome (GOLD analysis project Ga0299912, IMG submission 207667) | Soil microbial communities from uranium-contaminated site in the Upper Colorado River Basin, Wyoming, United States - RVT95D214 (version 2) ...
GCGCATTGCAAGGTGTCTTTAAGGCTGTTGAGGCTCAGCGGGGAACCAACCCTCTCGGGAAGCAGGAAAAGCAACGTCTGAAGCTTCTGAATGCTGGCGATTTTTGTCAGGTCCCGGAGGTCTTCTCCGGTGATCAGGGAGATGTGGTTATCTTTCCAGCGCCGGTAGAATTCCCGAGTGCCGACGGACAGGGGTTCCGGGTAACCGCAGATTTCCAGGAGGACCCGGGCTCCGGAGCTGAACGAAGGGCCTGCCGGATCGAATTCAGGAATTCCGCGCCGGGGATGCCAGGCGGTTTCCGGATTGAATACGGCCGGGTTCAGATCGCGGGGATGAAGAGGGTTCATCCGGAACAGGAAGTAGCGCCCGACCAGGCTGTCCCCGGAACGCCGGAAGAAATCAAGCCTGGCGCTTCCGGTGACAACAAACCGGATGTCGCCCTTCCATTCGTCATAATAACCTTTGAGCAGGTTCTTCCACCGGGGGTACTTGTGGATTTCATCAAAGGCGACCCACGGCCGCTTGTCCCATGGAGCGGGGCGCTTGCCACCCGACGGCAGGCGGAGATTCTCGATGAAGAAATGCGGGTTCCGGGCGAATTCCCGCCTTACAGAGAGGCTGTCCCAGTTGAAGTAATTCGCCTCCTGACGGGCATTTCGAAGATGACTCTGGATGAGGGTTGTCTTGCCGATCTGGCGGGGTCCGCAGATGAACGACATCCGGCCATGCAGGAACCTTTCAGATAAAGCCCAGTTGCCGACGATCGGCTTGATGGTCATATGACTATTTTCTATAATCATAGAAAAAAGTCAAGGCTAATTTTCAGCATCATAAAAATCGGCCTAACCGGTCTCGGCGGCCATCACCGGACCCTCCGGGCGAGCTTGAGCTCGTTCGAAGACCGCTCGATCGTCTCCGGGTCCAGGGAGACATACGGGTTGATGAGCTTCAGCGCTACTTTTTCCTGGATCTTTGTGTGAAGAACCTTGTAGACCCTCCCCATCCCGCCGGGTCTGGGAAAATCTGCAGGCTTTGGTGAGGCGGCAGGTCCCTGCGCCGGAGTCAGCGGAGCCCCGCATTCTCCGCAAAACTTCACGGTTTCGGGATTGTCGATCCGGCACTTCGGGAACAAATTCGGGGCGTCAAACTGGAGGCTTCGCAACTCGTCCGTGCTCTTTCTGCCAACCTTCAGGAGGACACATGAAAACCTCAAGACCGCCAACTAATTTCGGATAGCCCGGCCCCGACATAGGGCTCAAGACAAAATTCTTCCCCTTGGGATAATAAGATCTGAAGACCTTCAGCGAAGCCGCGTCGAATTGCATCGGATCCCACTTGCATTCGATGGCCTCGACCTCATCCCGGCCCCACGCGATGATAAAATCGACCTCGCGTCCCGCTGTATCCCGCCAGTACTGAATCCTCCAGACATGGGCATGGGCTTGGAGATATTCAAGTACCAGGTGCTCCCATAAATGCCCATAATCCTCCGGCCTGAGTGGATCCCATCCCCGGCTGAAGCTCACGAACCCGGTATCGAAGGCATAAACCTTGGGCATTTTGATGATCTCTCTTTGACCTCCGCCGAAAAAGGGTCTCAGCAGAGTGACGGCATGAGTGGCCTCTAGGGCCCGGAGGTGCGATTCGACGGTCGGCCGGCTGATGCCGAGTGCGCCCGCCGTACGGGTGATCTCCAGTAGGCCGCCGCTCTGTTTCATGATAAATTCAAACAGGGCGTTGAACTTGTCGGGATCGCGAAAAGCAAAAAGCCTTTGGATATCGCGGGAAAAAAAGGAATCCATCCACTCCCGGTAGAACCCGGGCTTCTTGGCCTCTGAAAGAAGCGGCTCTGGCAGCCCTCCGTGGTAAAGACGCCGGAGCAAGGTTGCATTGCCGAAAGCGGAGAGCTCATCCCAGAGAACGGGTGTAAGATGGATGTTCCGCTTGCGGCCGGCCAGCGTATCACTGAATTTCCGGCTGGCTGCAAGCGTCGATGAGCCCGTGGCCAGCAGCTTAAGATGAGGGAAAATATCGGCCCCGACCTTGAGGAGGCGAGCTGGGTCTTTGAGCTGGTGGATTTCGTCAAAAATGATGACCGGCTGTTCGCAGTTCTTAAAAAAGAACTCGGGGTCCTTAACAAGATCCTCGACAATCGGGAGATCGCAATTGACATATCTGGCCCGTTCTGAGCCCAGGCTCAGGGCGAGAGTCGATTTGCCGACCCGTCGGACGCCGGCGATCCAGACGATAGGAGCTTCACCCCACGAATCTTGGATTCGGCTGAGCCAGAACGGCCTGGGAATCATGCTATTATAAATAGCATATTATCTGATTATCTGTCAAATATAGTTTTATTAATAGGAAGTTCCTTTTCTGCTGGGCTGGCTGAATGAGCGTTCATGGCACCGATTTTGCCTCATCCCATCGTTGGCGATGGTAAATCAGGAAGTCGCCCCTTGTCAAATTGAGTTGAAGACAGCGGAAAGGGGCCATCGTGGCAGATATGAACGCGTCTTCCTGAAAGAAAGGAAAGAGTCCCCGCCCGGAAGGAGGAAACAGGTCGAAAAAACGTCAACCGGACCTCAAAAAGGAAGGTCTGAGAGGAGACCCTCCAAGCGCCTTGGGGCTGTGCTGGATCCCGGGCGGTAAGAAACTCGCCTTCATGACTTCGGATGGTTGGACCAATCGAATCTTTCTAGTTTCTCCCTCCGGCGGGGGGCTGACCGGGTTGGCCTCTGACGATCCCGACGAGAAGCATTGGATCTACCCCTCTCCAGACGGCAAGTGGATTTCCTATGTCACCGAGGGATGGGTCAAAGCCCGTCCGAGCGAGACGATCTGGGAGGTCAAGGTGGAGGACCTCATTAAGGAGAAGAAATAACGACGAGTCCGCCCTATTTATCGCCGGCGGCGGCGCCTACTTTTTCGTCTTGTCCGCAGGCAGGAAATTTTCAATCAGCCAAAATTCATAGGTTGCCTTCATCAATTTGGAATAGACGATCTTCTTCCCCTCAGGAGAGCAGTCCGGATATTAGGGAATTCTGGGGACACTTACCTTAATTCTCATTTTGCATACAATCCCTGCTACTGGAATTAAGATAAGCGTCCCCAGAACTTCCCAGAACTTCAGAACTTGACCGTCCCCAATTATTATGCAGGCTATTTTGCTTTTGGTAGGAAGTTTTCCATGACCCAGACCTGGGATTGTGGGAGTTTATCCCCCGAGGAGTAAAAAGCGATGCGCTGTCCGTCGGGACGGACGGTCAGGCCCCGAATAAAACGCATGCCCACGTCGATCCTCTCCGCCTCTCCGCCGTCCCGGGAGACCCGGTAAAGGTCAGCGATGTTTGTTTGGGGATCCCGCGGCCAAGGGAAATAGATATAGCGTCCATCGGCGCTCCAGGCCGGGGTTATGACGGTTCCGCTTTCATACTCGAACCTGTAGACCTCCCGCGGCTCCCCGCCCGAGGCCGGCATGATCTTGATGGTCCGCTTTCCCTCCGCGTTGATGACGGCCAGCCATTTTCCGTCGGGGGAAATGGCGATGAGACGCACATCGTCCGGCGATCCGGGAAGCCGCTCGTTCTTCCTGGTTTCGAGATCGTAAGTATAAATATAGCGTTTCCCCTCGGATCTAACTTCGGCTGTGTAAAAGAACCGTTTGCCGTCGGCGGACCAGGCTTGGATTTGTGAACCTTGGCCTCTTTCGAACTGGACGAGCAGAGCGGCCTCTCCGGTATGAGCATCAACCCGATAGAGCCCAATTCGTCCTTCCTTGTCGGTGGTTCCGACACTGAGATCACGACCGTCGGGCGGGATCCAGCAGGGAAACTGGATACCCTCCAGTCTAGGGTTTAGCTCGCGGACCCGGCTGGTTTTCTCGTAAAGAATGTTGAGGACCGGATGCCTCCCCCCCGTGAGGAGGGAAATAAATGCCATCCGTTGGCCGTCCGGCGAATAATTTGCAAATAAATTACGACCTTGGTTGGGCAAAGCGAGTTTTTTCACCGGGGACCGGGCTTTCCATGTTCCCGGCTCCACGTCGACGGCATAGATATCATGCGCGCTGCCGGAGGAACCGAAGTAGAACTCTCCGCGGGAGGTCATTCCGAGCGACCCCATGGGCCCGAAGCCGGACTTGACCAGCATTGGGGCTTCCTGAGGCTTCCCATTGGACATGGGCAGGAGCCACAGGTCCAGAGATCCTGTTCGGTCGCTCGTGAAGAAGAGGCCTTGGCCGTCGGGCGTCCAGGAGATCACCTTATCGTCCTCCGGATGCTCGACCAGCGGCATTTCCACTTGGCCATCCAGCGAGATCAGGAAGATATCGTGGCTTCCCGTATCCTCGCCGGCCGGGGTTGCGTCGTAGGCGATGTGCTTCCCATCCGGCGAGAACAGGAATACAGAGGCGTAGTCCATCGAGTCTTTGAAACGCCCCTTGAGCGCCTTGACTGAACCATCTTCGACGGATATCAGGCCGACCCCCCTCTCTCTTCCCAGGGTTGGGCTCGCCCCGGGGAAAAAGCTCGCCAGCACGTACCTCCCATCAGGCGACCAGTCAAAAGCTTGGACCCAGTCCTCGGTCTTATCCCGATGGATCGTCCGGATCGACGAGTCCTTGGTGTCGAAAACGCGGAGCTCCAGGATGCCGTCTTTGTCGTACCATTGATAGACGATCCGCCGGCTGTCGCGGGACCATTTCGATGCTATGGCCATTTCTCCGGGAGACTGCTCCCACGTGCCCTTGTTCGTCAACCGGCGGTTAGTCCCGGAGACGAGGTCCCTCATGGCCAGGTCGCCCGTCTCCCAATCCACAAAAGTGAGGTATCGTCCGTCGGGGGAGATGCTCCCCGAGGTGTCCGTTTTGGGCTCCGCCCAGACTTGGCGGATGCTGAATTCGACGGAGCCCGCCTTCTTGAGCGCTTGGGTTCTTGAAAGAAGAGTCAGTTTTTCCTTGGCCAGGTTGACCGCTTCCGTTTGGTCCGGATAATCCTTGACGACCGTCTCGAAAGCCTTTTGGGCAAGGCCGGCCTGTTCGTTCCCGAGTTTCTCGTAACAACCGCCGAGGCGAACAAGCGCCTTTGCCGCTATCGGACGGTTATCGCTGTGCTTGGCGACGATTTGCTTGTACAGGTCGATAGCACCCTGGAGGTCGCCGTCGACTTCTTCCTTTTCGATGGCCGCCCGGAGCAGCACCCCGGGATCTTCGGTCTGGCGGGCGCTTCCCGCGATGGATACCAGTGTGCCCAAAATCGCGATTAGAAAAATGACCGCTGTCAATTTCACCGTATTGATCTTCATCGGACCTTACCTCCTGCCCTCATAATAACGGTCCGATATCCATATCGTATCCAGGCTGTGTCCAGAGTCTGTCAAGATTGCTCGCCCTCGAAGCGGTAGCCCATGCCGCGCACGCTTCGTATGTAGCGCGGCTTCGCCGGCCTCGGCTCGACTTTCTTGCGCAGGTTGAGGATGTGGGTGTCCACCACCCTGTCGGTGACGATGGTCTCCGGTCCCCAAGCGGCGTCGATCAACTGCTCCCGGCTCAGCACCCGGCCGCGGTGGCGCACGAAGGCCGCCAATAACCGGAATTCCAGGGCGCTTGTGTTTATGGGCAAACCGCTGCGGCGGACCTCGCCGCGGTCGAAATCCACCTCGCAGTCCCCAAACCGGTAAACGCCCTGGGACTCCTCCGCAGTCCGGCGGAGCACGGCCTGGATCCGGGCGCGCAGCTCTCTCGGGCTGAAGGGCTTGGTGACGTAGTCGTCTGCTCCAAGCTCCAGGCCGAGGATTTTCTCGGCTTCGTGCGTCTTGGCCGTCAGCATGATGACCGGCGTCTTGAACCCGGCCTGTCGGAGCTCCCGGCAGACCTCGAACCCGTCTTTTCGCGGCAGCATGAGGTCGAGGATAATCAGGTCCCAGCCTCCCTCTTTGCCGCGACGCACGCCCTGTTCGCCGTCGCCGACCGTTTCGACCTGGTGGCCGTGACGGGTAAGGTCTTCCTTGAGACCGAAAGCGATGTCCCCGTCATCCTCGACGATCAGAATCTTCGGCATGGTTCATTCTCCTGGGGGCAGCAGAATGGTGAAAGTGCTGCCCTTGCCGGGCTCGCTCTCGACGAGAACCTTTCCGGCGTGGGCGTCCACGATGTGCTTGACCATGGCCAGCCCGATGCCCGTCCCTTTGACGCCAGACGCCTTCGCGCTGGAACCGCGCACAAACTTGCGGAGTATCCGATTCCTCTCCGAGGGCAAAATGCCGAATCCCTGGTCCCGCACCCGAATGGCAACCGGGTTTCCGGCTTCCACTGCGATATGAACGACAGGGCTGTCGCCGGAGTACTTGACCGCGTTGTCCAAGAGGTTCCACAGGGCCTGGGCGAGCGCCTCCCGGTCGGCTTTCACCGCAGGGCCTTCGTCCGGAACGGAGCATTCCATCACCAGATCGGTGGGATTTGTCTCCTGTTTGAACTCCTCCACTGTGGCCTTGACCAGCCGGCCCGCGTCCAGTCGTTCGAGCCGGTAAGGCCTAGCGCCGGCCTCCATGCGGCCGAAATCCAGCAGCGATTCTACGAGCCGGGAGAGCCGGCGAGTGGCCCGGTCCTGGGCGGCGTAAAATGCCCGGCGCTTCTCCGCGGGGAAACTCTCGTCCTCGACCAGCATCTCGGTGAACTGCCGCATCGAAGTGAGGGGAGTCCGGAACTCGTGAGAGACGGCGGAGACGAAGTCCGACTGCAGCCGCGCGGCCGCCAGTTCACGGGAGACGGCACGGCCGATGAGATAGCTTGCGGCGACGACGAGAAGGGCCAGCATCGCCAGGCCCGTCATCATCAGCCGCCGGCGCTGGGCGAACTGGTTAAGGACCGCTTCCGGGTCGGCGTTGACGAGAGCGATGTCCCAGGGCAAGCCGGTGACGGAAGCGAGACGAGATGCGACGGGACCGGCGGCAGCTGGCTCGCTTCCGTAGACCAGCGCCTTGTCCGAATCGCGAATGGCGACACGAACGCCGCTGAAATCGGCTCCTCCAAGGAGCGGATCAAACCATCGGCTCCGCTGGTAGCCGGGTCCGGAAACGACAGCCGCCAGGCCTTCTTTTGACTGTCTCCAAAGGACGGCGACGGCCGTGCCGTGAAGGCGAAACGACCTGCGGCCGGCGGAACCCCGCTGGACACCGGCGATGGCTTGGCGATTCTCCCAAAGCCAGATAACAGCATCCGCCAGGGCCTGCTGCTCGGCGTCGGATTTCGGCTCCTGGCTGAGCCACTGGACCGCCTGGCCGCGGTAATAAAGGTAGGATGCCCGGTCGAGACGCCAGCGCCCGCCCCTCAAATCATCGGATAGACTCTGGGCTTCCCGTTGCAGCTCCGCCAGGCGGCCGAGTTCCTCCAGCAGGAAACAGAGGGCGCGGTGGGACGCAAGGCCGGCGGGCACTCCTGAGAGAGAAACTTCTTGATCGGAGGACCTGGCCATCTCATCATAGACCTTGAGGGCGGATTCGAGGTTGCCGGCCTTTCTGAAGTTCCGCGCGAGCCGGAACTGCGCGCCTATCCTAACGGCCGGATCTCCGGCTTTGGAGAAGGGGAGGAGGTTACTGACAGCGCGGCTGTAATCATGATCAAGGAATTCGGCTTTCTCAGCTTCCGCAAAAAGGCTGGAGGGCGCCTCCCGCCCGGGGGAAATCACCGGATAATAGAGAAGAGCGTTATCCGGCCAAACTCGGACTTCTGAGGAGCCCGGGGAGCCGGCAAGTATCAAAACAACATCATCTGCCGACGGGCGAAAATCCACATTTGGAAGGTAAGCCAGTTGGCTTTCCTCATTCAAGAGGACTTCCTCCAGGGATGCGATCAGGCGGTCTGCTGCGGCCTCCCGCCGTTCTTGAAGCTGGGTGGCTTCAAGCGCGCGATCCTGCTGCCCGAGGCGCACACCCATCCAGACCAGCGCGGCGACTGAAACGGCCGCGACGCATAAAAAGAGAATCGCCGTGTTTCGAGAAGGATGCCTCCGGAACCGGAGCGACGCCATTTTCATCCCAACCCGTCCTTACTTTATCTTCAGCGCAACAATTTTTCAATCGAGATCATGTCAAGAGTGTGTCAAGCTTCTGTCAAAATAAAGCCTTTATCGCCTTGAAACACACCCGTCTTCCGTAATATCATCCCGTTCACATTCGATCAGCCCATTTAAATAAAAAAGGAGACGGCAATGAACCCCGGAAAAACGCTTCGGCCCCATCGATTCCGCATCCGAACAACGATCGCCATGGCCGCATTCTTCTGGCTATGGGGTTGCTCCGGCGACAGCTCAGCCCCCGTCCCTGGGACCGGCGGCGTTCTCGACAGCCTCGCCCGTCCTCAGTACGGCCGCTCCATGCGGGCGACCTCGGCCATGCGTGTGGGGGAGATCCGCCGCGGCCCCGAAGGAGATCGAGATGCAGGCGAGCGCAGGTACGATCCCACGGCCGATCCGCGCGGGGATGGCGACGTCCAGAGCAACTGGGACAACTTCAACGTCCCGCCGGGCGGTACCCATGTCCTCCTCGATGAGCAGGGCCCGGGCGTCATCACCCACATCTGGATCACCTTCCTCGGTCCGGAGCCGCACGGCTGGGCGCCCCAGGGTTCGGCCGACCATCAGGAGCTCATGCTCCGGATGTTCTGGGACGGGAATCCGCGCCCTGCGGTGGAAGCCCCGGTCGGAGATTTCTTCGCCAATTGCTTCGGAGAACGCAGCGAGGTCATCAGCGTCGCGGTCCTCGTCGAGGGCGGCGACTCCTACAATTGCTTCTGGCGCATGCCCTTCCGGAAGTCCGCCCGGATCGAGATCGAGAACCAGAGCCGGAAGCCCCTCAGCCTCCTCTATTTCAACATCGACTGGATCCGGCTGGACTCGCTGCCGAAGGACACCCCCTACTTCTATGGGCAGTATCGCCAGGAATATCCCGTCCGGAAGGGCGAGGACTACCTCGTCCTGGAAACCTCCGGCAAAGGACATTACGTCGGCACGGTCCTGGGCGTGCGGATGCGCAGCCCGGCCTGGTTTGGCGAAGGCGATGAGAAGATCCACATCGACGGTGAAACGAACCCCTCGATTTGGGGGACGGGAACCGAGGATTATTTTCTTTCGGCCTGGGGCCTCCAGACAACCGGCACGCCCTATTTCGGGGTGCCGTTTTATGATGAGCGATCGATCGGCGGGCATACCAGCGCCTATCGCTGGCATCTCCACGACCCCATCGTCTTCAACACCGGGATCAAGGTGACGCTGGAGCATTGGGGCTGGATGTCCCAAGACGAAAATCCCGAGTACAAGGCGACGAGCTGGAATGAGCGCGAGGACGACTATGCCAGCGTGGCGTTCTGGTACCAGACAGGAATCCCCAGTTTCACGGCCCGCGCCCCGGGGGCGGACGTGCGCCGCCTGCCGAGCCTGGACAGGGTCGTCGTCCGGGCGATTGATTTCGCGGAGACCAACCGGCACGGAAAGGGCGAAGTCAAGAGGCAGGCCGGTAAGTTCGACCAAGGCGAAATTCTCGTCTATCATCCTCAGGGGTCAGAGGGCGCTTGGATGGAGTTCCCGATCGGGGTCAAGGCGAAGGAGCCTCTGCGGCTGGCGATCGCTGCCGTCCGATCCCCGGACGGAGGACGCTACCAGGCCTTCCTCGACGGAGTGATGATCGGGCGGCCTCTCGACTTCTATGCCGACCAACCCACCGGAACTGATTTCCCCCTGCTCGACTTCTGGCCCGATCCCGGCACCCACATCCTCAGGCTTGAGTGTGTCGGCAAAAACCTGCGCAGCGCCGGCTATGCCTGTGCCATCGAATCCGCACGGTTGCTCGAGCGGCGCCCGCGGGTTGGCGAGTACGGCCACGACAAAGACAAGGATTGGCGCAAGAACCCGCTCCTATACGATTGAGGCGATATCCCTTACTCAAGCCGAACGGCACTCTGCGATAGAGAAACGATTATCAATTCCTATGAGATTTTTTCCTGGCTGGGGCGTCCATTTTAGAGGAGGAGGCAGTTAGCAAAGCGTTTTTAAACTGCCACTAACGGTTCTCTATTGACAGAGGGACTCGATAATGGTTATAGTAAGACATAGTAAGACTCAACAGGAGCTGCCCATGGCAAGGACCACTAAAACATTGACCGTATCTCTTCCGCCTCAGATCTATGAGGAAATCGAAAGGCTGGCCAGGCTGGAAAGAAAAACCAAGAGCGAACTTTTTCGGGATATGGTCAAGCTCTATGAAGACCATCTCGACGAAGGGCGCTGGAAAAGGCTACGCCGCCTCGGCCGGGCGACGGCGGAAAAGTATCGGTTATCTTCCGACCGGGATATCGAAAAACTGGTCCATGAAGCCCGTGGAATTCGAGATTGAGCGGCCGGCGCGTTGTCTTTGATACGAATATCTTCCTTTCGGCATTCACCTTTGGCGGGAATCCCGAAATCGTTTTCGAGATGGTCCGGACCGGCCGGATTCAACTGATCGTTTCCACTTCCATCCTGGCCGAGCTGGCCTGGATCCTGAAATGTAAATTCGCGTGGCACGACGGGGATATTCGAGAAGCCCTGATGGTCGTCGGCCGGCATGCCGAGCTCGTCAAGCCGGGGATGCGGCTGCGAGTCCTCGAGGATGACGCGGATAATCGGGTGCTGGAATGCGCCGTTGAAGGCCGCGCGGAGTGGATCATCTCAGGCGACCACCATCTCCTGAGTCTAAAAGAATTTCGGGGGATTCCGATCGTCCGGGTCTCCGACTTCCTCTCGAACCAGAGTTAATTCTTTAATCAAATGTGGCCTGGGCCAAAAAAATAACCAAGATTTCACTTGACAAACTTCTACAAGCGTCGTATATTTACTACAGATGTAGAAGAAAGGAGGCTCGATGAGACTCACCGACGCGGAATGGCAAATCATGAACGCCCTCTGGAAAGGGTATCCGGCAACGGCCCGGGAAATCGCCGAAAACCTTCCGGGCGAGACCCAGTGGGCCTACACGACCATCAAGACGCTTCTGGCCAGGCTCGCCGCAAAAAACGCCGTGAGTGAGGAAAAACGGGGAAACACGAGCGTCTACGAACCCCTGGTCAGTTTGAAAAAAGCACGGCGGACCGCTCTCCGGACTTTTCTCAACCAGGCCTTCGACGGGGCCGTCGAGCCCCTCCTCAATTTCCTGGCCGAGGAGCGCAAGCTCACGGATAAACAGCGAGAGGAGCTGGCCAAGATCCTTCAAAAAGAGGAGGCCAGAAAAGGGAGGAAGCCATGATCGCCGCGGTCAATCAAATTGCCCAATCCTGGTGGGGTTGGATGGGTCCGATGTTTTGGCAGGTCAGCCTCCTGATCCTGATCGTCACGGCACTCGATTTTCTTCTCCGCCGTTGGGCTTGGCCCCAGGTGCGCTACACTCTATGGCTTCTGGTCCTCATCAAGCTCATCATCCCTCCCACGTGGACTCTGCCGAGCAGTCTGATCTCCAAGTGGCAGCCCCTGGTCCAGGCAAGTCTCGAGGAGCGTCTCGGCGTGTCTCTGCAGGCGCGGGCGACCCGAGAACCACTCGATATGTCCCCCTCCATCCCCGCCACTATGACACCCTCAGTTCCGGGCGATGAGCCCGTTGCGCAATCGGCACAGACGCAGACGGCCGAGTCCTCTGCATTGCCTCCAAGCCGCGCGCTCGGGTGGAAAGCTATTATCATGCTGGGTTGGATCCTCGGCATGGGACTTTTCGTAGTACTCCTGACGCACCGGATCTCTAGGCTCCGCCGCTGGCACAAAAAGCAGGTCGAGAAAAAGACTATCCCCGTCTGGTACTATGAACTTCTTGTCGAAACCACGAAACGCCTGAAACTAGGGCGGCTGCCGGCGATCGTATTCTCCAAAGACGCGAAAGCCCCCGCCGTTTACGGGATGTTCCGGCCGGTGCTTCTCCTCCCGGCCAGCTACCTTGACTCCCTCTCCAGGGCAGATGCCGAACACGTCCTCCTTCACGAGCTGGCCCATCTCAAGCGCGGCGACCTCTGGCTTCACGGCCTGTGTCTTTTTCTCCAGATTGTCTACTGGTTCAACCCGCTTCTGATCTGGACGCGGAGGCAGATGAAACATGTCCGTGAGATCTGCTGCGACCTGACAATCGCCAACGTCCTTAAGGAGAAAACAATGAGATACCGCGAAACTCTTCTCAACACGGCCCGGGAACTCCTGACCCAAACCGCCGAGCCCGGGATGGGTCTCCTGGGTGTCTTCGAGGACCCGTTCCGGCTGGTGGCTCGACTCAGATGGCTGGAGAAGAAAACATGGCGCACGCGCAAACTCATGACGGCGGCCGTCATCCTCGTCGCGCTCTTCATGACCGCGGCCGTTTTGCCAATGGGAAGCGCCGGCCAGGAAGGCGCCGCAGGTGGAAAAACGAACAAAAAATTCACCCTGAAAATGCTCGGGCAGGTCCAGGGTCAGCTGTTGGGAGCGGTATCCCCCGACGGGAAATACGTCTCCTTTGTGGACTGGAATACGGGGGACTTGGCCGTACGCGATCTCGCGACTGGAGAGGATAAGCGGCTCACGGATAAAGGCCCCTGGACTCAATCCGGAGCCATGGCCTTTCAGTCCCGCTGGTCACCCGACGGGCAGAAAATCGTCTATGACTGGTGGGATTGGGATAAAGAGCCCGGATTCGTCGGAATTCGTGTCGTCGGTCTGGACGGACAGACGCCCCGGACGATCTATGAGGTGCCCGATAATGAACTCACCATAACCTATGGCTGGTCTTCTGACGGAAAGCGAGTTCTGGTACTTCATAGCGTCGAGCCTCCCGGGGAAAAAGTGCCAGACTGGAGAGATAAGGTCGGAAAAATTTCTCTGGTCGGCATAGAAGACGGCTCGGTCCAAGTCCTCAAAGAATTGGACCTCAGCAGTGTCGCCTACAACCAGTCCATAAACATGGATCTTTCTCCGGACGGGCGCTTCATCGCCTACAGTATTCCGGTCGGCGGAAACGCCTACAACAAAGATATCATGCTGCTCTCTGTCGAAGATCTGAAGGGAATTCCGCTCGTCGAACATCCGGCCAACGAAGATCTGCTCGGGTTCACGCCGGAAGGCAAGCACGTATTGTTCACCAGCGACCGCAGGGGAAGCACGGATGCTTGGATGATCCCCGTCTCTAACGGACGAGCCGCTGGCGCCGCCGAACTCCTAGTCAAGGGAACCGGGGACATCGAGTCTCTGGGCTTTTCCGCAGAGGGATCTTTCTACTATGCCACAGGGGGACCCGAGGCAAACGTCTACATCGCCGAACTCAAACCGGAAACAGGACAGGTGGTCAAAGTCCCGCAGGAACCGATCCCCCATCTCGGGAGAGGCAGCCATTCGCCGGCTTACTCGACCGACGGCCGGCTTCTGGCCTATGTTTCCGATCGAGGAGGGCCCAGGGGAGGTGGACGCTCCGTCATCTGCATCCGCTCCCTGGATTCCGGAGGGGAGAGGGAAATCTTGCCGGAGTACGATTTCGGAGGCCTCAAATGGTCGCCGGACGGCCGGACGCTTCTCGCCTTGGCCGTCGACGGCAGCGACCGGAGCGCACGCAGTCTTCTGGTCACGATCGATGCGGAAACAAGCGAACTCCGCGTGATCAAAAGATGTGATCTTCCTAGAATGAACCAGTGGGTTACGGACATCGAATGGTCGCACGACGGGCGGGCCGTGTTTTTTGTCCAACATAAAAGACCTGAAAATCTTTGCCAGCTCCTTATCCGGGACATTGATAGCGGAGTCGAAAAGGAGTTATACCGCGCTCCGATCTGGGCCGAGAGGTTCCATATTTCGCGGTCTCCTGACGGGCGGTGGCTGGCCATAATGAACTACAGGGGAAACGAGCAAAAAAGAAGGACGCTGCGGATCATTTCGGCCGATGGCAAGGAGATCCGCGACCTGAAGACTTTTGAAGATGCCGATAACCGCCCGGCCTGGACGACGTGGACGCCCGATGGAAAGTACGTGCTGTTTTCTATGCACAACCCCGAAGAGAATGGAAAGAGCCAGCTATGGCGCATTCCGGTTCAGGGAGGAGAACCTGAAAAGCTCAACATCGGAATGTGGGGCTTCCATCGCCTGACTGTCCATCCCGACGGGACGCGGCTCGCCTTCATTTCGAACGGTCCGTCACTTAAGGAGGCCGAACTCTGGGTGATGGAAAATTTCCTACCGGAGAGAAGCAGTCAGAAATAATCGTCGAGACTATCGGCCGGTAGGGGAAATTACCCCTTACTTTTCGCTGGCGGATTTGGGCAGGAAGTTCTCCATGACCCAGTGCTCATTACCCTGCTTCAGGCTTTTCGGATCCCAGCCCTGAACGAATATCAGCTTCCCCGACGGGTGCCAAACCACGCCGACCACAAGCGGATGGCTGGGGGGTACA
>Ga0299912_10002755_pt1 | contig 14415 bp, 15 predicted proteins | sample RVTome_2_FD_207667 | JGI IMG/M metagenome (GOLD analysis project Ga0299912, IMG submission 207667) | Soil microbial communities from uranium-contaminated site in the Upper Colorado River Basin, Wyoming, United States - RVT95D214 (version 2) ...
GTGGCCGATCCCACCAGCCAGATGGCTCTTTCCCCAGCTGCTTGTTCGATGTCCCAGAGAAAGAGCGACTTAGCCAGGGCGGGCGGTCCCGCCAGCAGCACATGCACCGGCTTCTCCGCCAGCAGACAGGCTGTCAGAAGCTCTTTTACATCATCGTGACCGATGATGTCACCGAAAATATTCTCAGTAATATCCATCTGCTGCGGTGTATCAGGTTCGGCTGCATCTTCTTGCTGACTGCTGCTGACCACAGCTCTTCCCAGCTCGCTGAGCCGGTATCCGGTGTAGGAGTTGGAGCGGAAGACGTTCTCCAGGTAACCATCCTTAAACAGACGGCTCAGCGTCGCCGGCCAGATACGTACGTGCCGCCACGACCAGCCGATGCGGTACTCTTTCTCCATATCCGCCGAGCTTTCAAACTTCGCTAGCTCGGCAAGCAGTTCCATGTCACCCTCTTTCATGGTTCCCTCCTTCCTGCAGTATGCAGTTGGCCTCATCGACGATATCGAAATAGCTGTTCAGGGCGGAGGCAAACGACTCAACCGAACTCACTCCAATTTCGTGTAGACAATCAAAGACGGACTCCTCAGCAGCGTATTGGGCCAGAATCTTCATGAGCATCGCCTCTTTCGACTCGTGGCGCCGGAGACCCTGGGAGTTTCCCATTCTCAGATTTCGACCTCTCAGATACGCCCTGGCTACTGCCCTCAACACATAAAAAGCCAGCCTGGGATCGGCAAATTTAGCATCCCGTAACGGCTCTTCCCATGAACGGGCCAGGTCCTTTATATCAGCCTCGACAATACGGCTTCTCACACCTAACGTAGCGCTCAGGGTTTCGAGTGACTCAATATCCATCATTGCCATCCCCTTTCTTTGGCTATCTGCTGGTAAGCCTCTGTTATCTTCTGACAAAGGTGCTCGGTGCCTTCGGTAACGGCGGTATCAGGGTGTAACACGCGAACGAGGTTCCGGTAACGCTTCTTTACTTCCTCATCGGTCGCCGTCTTATCGAGACAAAGCAACTGATAAGGGTCAAGCCCCTTGCTCCGGCTTACCGTATTCGGGCCTTGCGAAAGGTCGATCCCCAGGCTGGCGACGTAGCGCAAGAAGCTCTCGGGGTTAAAGGCATCACGAAGAATGTCATCCATCCAGCCCTGCACGTTATCGCGCATCTCGCCCAGAATCCTCTCCTGTTCCCGCAGCCGTCTTACGATATCTTCTCCCATCTCGCTCACCACTATGGATGTCCGCAGAGTATGCACTTAACGATTCTCTCAGTCATTTTGTCTCCTTATTCTTGAGCCAGCCCCTTTCCTCCGGCGGTACCGGCGGTCCCATGCAATCGAAGTCAGGGCAGCCCTGGCAGGCTTTGAACGCCAGCCGCTGCCCTCTGGCCAGCCGGCTGAGGTCAGCATGCCCGTTGCCTGGCCGGAGACAGAACGGATAGCCCTTACGGCAATGGATGCCATCGCTATTCACCCGGGCATGGGCACACTCGTAAAGCGTTCTTTTCTTCGTCTCTTTCATCTCTGCCTCTTCTCCAGCCATTCCCTGATCGCAGCTATCTGGCGCTCCTTGATGTCACAGTGGCTAAGCAGTTTCTCCAGTCCGAAGCAGGTTTCGCCGTTGCCAAGATAGATTTCCGGTTTGCCGGCCTTTTCCCAGATGTCTACTATCTGCTCTCGGGTCATATGAAAAAAATCCTTCAGCGGATCGGCTTCCTGTTCCATTGGATCGAGCGCCGTTTTCATATCCCTGCAAAGAATGTCCGCATTGTCCGCTTCGTCCGCCTCACACGCCGGTTTAGCTTCAGATTGAGGCGGACGTTCTGGCGGACAATCCTTTGCTACCGTATCAACATCGTCCGCTATTTCCGTAGCTGGAGCGGACAATGCGGACGTTTCGGACGTTTTCTGCCGTGGTATGGTAAATCCGTATGTTAGCGATAATCTTTGAACCCTGTCCTGGTCCCATCGGATGATCCGCTGACGATTCTTACCTACCCGCTCCTTGACAAGGCCCAGTTTCTTGATTGTCCAACCCACTTTGCGACTGTTGATTTCACTGTCTTCATCCGACTGGGCAATCCTGTCGGCAATATTCTGTGAACTCAGTTCCTGGTCTTCATCGTGAAGCTCTAGCAGCGCCATCAATACCTTACCTTCCAGACTCTCTTTACGCCTGTAGTACAGATTGTCCTGAAGACGGTGTACAAAGCCGGCCAGGGCTTCCACCATTGACCGGTCGCCGTTAAGCATGGCTTTCAGCGGAATAAGTATCTCCTGAAGACGGGGCTGCAAATTCGGTTCGAGGAGTTCGTTACCGAAGGTCTTGCCTTTAAGCTTGGTCAGGTTGGCCAGCCGGAACGTGAGTAGCTTTGCCCTCAGTTCATTCACTTCCTTATCGAATGACGGCGGCAGCACCCTGGGTATGTCATCTCTTGTAAGCGGCAGCATTTCGGAGGTCAGACAACGGCTCTCCAGCGCCTCGTCCTTGAAAGGAAAACGGGTGGAGATAAGCTTGGGACCGAAGACCTGGTAGCTTCTGGGATACCACTTACCGTTCTCTTTGTCAGCCCTTAATACCGGCATGCCGGGGCGGTAGCCGTTGTTCAGGAGCTTGACCATCTCCATCCAGGATGAGGAGTCTTTGAAGTCGGCTTCGTCCAGAACGAGGGTTCCCCGAAACTGCTCTAATATCCTGAAGATGGGCGCCGGGGTAGTCGCACCGGAGGCGAAGATGGGACGGAAGCAGATAGCGCCTGCCACCTGGAGAAATCGGGTCTTGCCCGTGCCCCAGTCACCGATAACACGGAGATAGGGTATAGAAGGGGCAAACTCATAGACCCAGGTTAAGAGTACATACAGGGAGGAGATTTCCTCGAAGTCTGCGGGAAGTTCCAGGTAGCGGTGAACAAAGCTCCTGATTTCGTTGAATAGACGCGCTTGTGAGTCGTAAGGAGTAGCAGTCGTGGCAAAGTGAACCACCTCTCCCACCAGGAGATCGTTGGTTGGAAGATAGGTTACCTTCGCCGTCTCGTACTGGTAGGCTTTCCTCACCAAGCCGTTGGCCACTACCATAAATGAGCGCTCGTCGTCATTGCTGACGATCATCTCTCCCACCGTGCCGTCGGGTAATACGAATCCGGACACGAAACGGTTTTTGTCTTCGGCCTCTTCCAACTTGAAATTACCGGCCAGCCTCTCGGCATCCTGTAAAGAGTAGCGGAGCAGGTAATCATCGATTCCCGTCTTGCTCTGGCCTTCAAGCTGGGGAAGCTGGATAATGTGAACTGTTGCCCCCTTGCGTCTCAGATGCTCGCCAATGTGCTCCAGGGCTTTTCTCACCGGCTCCTTGGTGACGATGTCCGAGTCGAAGGCCAGGTAAACTGTCCGGTTCTTCAGAGCAATATAGTCCCAGTCGGCCAGAAAGGTAATGCCGCCATATTGGTTCTTGCCTTTGAATCCCCAGACGCCGGTGACGGAAATACCGCAAGCCCCTTTTGAGGCCAAGGCATCCGCCTTCTTGGAACCCTCGGTAATCCATAGTGGAACCTGGGGATTTCCTATCATCTTCTGGCAGCGCTGCGGACAGTCGAGCCGGTTTGAGGAGCCGGCCGGAGACTCGTACTTGACCGGTTTATCGCTGCTGCTCGTCCGGGGATGGTCTGGCCGGAACTGGAATCCCGCCTCTTTGCCGTCTACGGACCAGAGCGGAATCAGGATACCGGGAGCTCGTTGCTGGGCAGGCGTGAATCCGAGTTTCTCGAGTTCTGACTTGCCCAGCATGCTCCGGTATCCCCGCTCTCTGATTACATCGACGCTGATTCCGCTTCCCTCACTCAGGTGGCAGAAATGGTTAGTTAAGAGTTCGGGAATAGCATCGGAAAAGACAGGAGCATTACCTTCCTGAGACATGATTCTCCTCGAACTCAGTCGCATTATCTGGCGTAACGATCAACTGAATGGCAAAATTGGGACAAGGCCTCTATCGAAAGCCTGGCCGGCGGCTTGATAGCTTCAAAATCCTTAAGCCCGATGGTCATATGGAAGTTCTTCTCAAACCAATTTGCTATCTGAGAATCCTGAATATCATAGTGGTACACCTTATTCTTGGCTTTGGTCCATAACTCCAACAGCTCTTCATTCGTGTCCGGGGATTCTTCCGGCGATTCTATAGCACCGCGTATTATTTGTGGGAACAGATCATCCGGCGCCTCGCTGTCAGGCGGCGGGAGCAACGCCCTACCTCGTGGTTTCCAGGCGAATTTCTGAGCCTCAACCAGAGATAAATTGCAGCTGAGTTTCAAAACATAAGCTACTTTATCAAGGCCATCTGGCTGCACCGGTTGTTCGACAAGTTGCAGAGATAAGGGTATCATCGAGACCCGCTGGCAAACACTATAGATCAGAGCAAGCATTGAGTTGATGTTCTTCATCGAGTGATAGGAACTTGTATCCAGTTGATAGACGCCGAACCCCGGGCAGTCCGGCAGAAGGAATTGTAAATTCATTACCCGGCGGCAATAGCCCTGCTGATGACAGGGGCATCTGGTAGGATTACAGGGTATTTCCATCAGCTTTGATGTTTTTTCGACCATCGAGTCAGTTTCTCCGGTTGGCGTTTCCACCCTGGCCAGCGCCGTCTCGCCATCTCCGCGGCAGATGAGATTTCTGGAATCCGAGTAGCAGCGGAGATACTGGCTGGCCCATTGTTCTCTGTTCTCGGTGGGAAACATGATACGAAGCTCTTTGGGCTTCTCACCGAATACCTTCTTTACCTCGTCGGGGCAAACGAAGTAATCCGTGGGTGCAGGATACAATTTCCTATTAGCACCCTCTTCTTTAATCCCCAGTCTTATTTTCCCCAGACGGGGCAACCTTACAATCTCGGATATTCCTTTTATCGGTGACATTTGAACCTCCTTCAACGTTAAGATCGCCATTATTACCCAATAATCCTTCTCGCCTGCCTATAGCTACGGCCAGTTCCAGGAGTGTCCGCAGCCTTGCTCTCACCATCGGGGTATCCTCAACCGGTGACCCCTCCTGTTCCCTGGTTATATCCTTCTCGTGTGATGTCATGTCTTTTCTCACAGGCATAATACTATTATTGTCACTGTCAGTGGTTAACCGTATTACTATCAGCAGATATAAAAAAATAGCGGGCTACCGCACGCCTCACCAGGGTACTGACATCGGTCCGCTCCATCGCGGCTATCTTTTTTAGCTCTTTGTAGTCATCCCGGGGAAACAACACCCTGATGGAAACCTTATTCTTTCTCGGCGTATTAGGCTTTAAAGTATCCATGTTTACCTCCTGCACTGCATAGTAACGATATTACGATTATATGACCGTCTTGTCAAGGCAGTTATGTCGCTATTTCATTACCACTATCAAGCCTAATATTGCTCTTATAGCGGTAATGAGCTATCGGAATATAAAGCGACAAAAAGTGCTTGACAAGCTTGTATAATGGTGATATTATTACCATATTGCACAGTTTTCAGAGAGGAGAAAACCGTAATGACAGTAACCCTGGCTCAGTTGATCAGAGCCGCCCGAAGGCGCCTGGGCGACATGACGCAAGGGGACCTCGGCAGGGCAGCCGGCACCAGTCTGGAGAATGTGACTGCTATCGAGAACGGACGTAACCTGCAACCCAGCCCCGAAGTTATCGCCGGGCTTTCCGCAGCCCTGGATCTGCCGGTAGAAGATATTTACGCGGCTATATCCGGCACCATGGATGATTATCCCTGGGAGAAACCGAGGGAGATCGACCTGAGAGACGCTGAACTGGAGCTTATGTTCCGGCAGGTAGACAGTTTGCTGGAAGGGGAGCCAAAGGAGCGGGTGAAGTCTTTCATCCGCTTTACCCTCAACGAAGAGAGACGGAGACGGAAGCAGCAAAAGGAAGAGAAACAAAGGAAGTAGCGCTAGAGGAATTGCGAGACGTTGGAGATGGAGTATGAGCAGGCTGGCTGTAGAGAAGGCGAAAGAGTTGCACGACCGTTACCCGGAGAGTTCTATCCCAGTGGACATAGAGAAGATGGCAGAAGCGGAGGGCTGTGAATTGATTGACTGGCCATTTCTTAAGCCGGTCAAGGAGGTAAAGCAGGGGCGCTGGATTGGCATCGCCCACGGACTGGATTCGAGGGAGCGGCGGCACCTGATCGCCCACGCCCTGGCGCATCACCTGCTGCATTGCGGTAACCAGCTTTCTTTCCACCAGCGGTGGCAGGGAGAGCCGGCCAGGCAGGAGCGGGAGGCAGAAGCATTTGCGGCTTATATACTGATGCCTCCAAAGGAATTGGTCGGGGTGATTACCATGTCGGTCTGGGAGTTGGCTGATTATTTCGATGTGCCGGAAGAGCTGGCATCTCAGAGAATCAATGAGTACGCTACTCCGGAGGAGATACCGAACTGGAATGAAGCGTGTTACAGCGTATTATAATGGATACACATCAGATTCCAGAAGAGGCGCCCAGGAAACATTATACAAAATGAGTTCAGGATATTGCTGAATACCCTTCCGGAACCGTTAGTGATATTGAGATTAAACAAATCCGCTACCGATAGAGAACTGGCTCGTTGGGGGTATTGTTTTGAAACTCAATAAACGCAAAGTCGGGATGATGTCATGGAGACTATAAAAGAGGCAGTCAGGATAACACCGTTGGTAGTTCAAATCATGAGACCTCATCTACAGGATGACAAGGCTTATAAGCTAGGGTGTCTCTTGGCCAGCCGAACCTGCCATCCCACCCGCAAAAGGAGGAAGCCCGTGGATAATTTGAAGGATTTTGCCGAGCAGTGGAAAGAGGTGCTGGTGAAGCTTAGCATGTCCCACACCAAAGAAGGCATTGACCAGGCTGACTATAAGATGGATGACCTGTTTAACGGACTAATGGTTATGCCAGTAACACAGGCAAGAGAGTTTTATGATTTGCTCCTAGTCGAACTCAAGAGCGATGAAAATGTGCCTTACTTTATCTGGAAAACAGTTGAGGCGTGGAAAGAAAAGGCGGTGGGTGTGAGCCAGGAGACCGAGGCGAAGATGCTCCAGGCTGAACTTGCCGGGGAACTGGCGAACATGCTGGAGCCGGATTTGAAGCCGCAATTGAAACAGGCGCTGGCTGATTCCCTGAAGTGGAAGTCTCCTGAAGTGCTGGAGAAAATACGCGGGGAGGTTAGTATGGGAAACAGACCGAATCTCAAAGGACGGGAATCGTGCCTGTTCTTAGAGGTCGGTGGCAAGGAGTTTATGCTTTAGTAAGCCCTGGAAAATGTCAGGAGGATGTGAATGCAGAAAGAGAGTGGTAAGAGATACTGCATATATGCCCGGGTATCTACTGAAGAGCAAGCCGAAAGGGACCTTTCGATTCCTTTCCAATTGGAAAGATGCCGCTATCACGCCCAGGGCAAGGGCGGTGAGGTGGTCAAAGAATTTGTTGATGCCGGAGAAAGCGCCCGGACGGATAAAAGACCTGAATTTCAGAAGATGATAGACGCTGCCAGGATTAAAGAGTTTGATGTTATCCTGGTGCATAAGTTCGACCGCTTTGCCCGCAATGACTATGACTTCATCGTTTACGAAAAAGAGCTTGAAGACCTGGGCATTGTGGTGGAGAGTGTTAGCGAACCCGGCGATGCTTCGACTCCGGCAGGTTACATCGGCCGCCGCATGATGCAGGTTATCAGCACATGGTATTCTAAAAATCTGGCCATGGAGACCCAAAAAGGTATTCAGAAGAAGGTGGAGAATGGCGGTTGGCCCAGACAGGCTCCTCTTGGCTATGTCAATAAACGCGATAAAAGCACGGCATGGGTGGAAGTAGACCCTGAGGTTGGCCCGCTTATCACGAAAGCGTTTGAAGAAATCGCTACCGGCCGATGGACACTAAAAGAGTGGGCCAACCATGCTTACAGCACAGGATATCGCGGACGCAAGGGCAACAAGCTGCCGGTCAGCTCATGGAGCCACATCTTCAACAACCGCTTTTACGCTGGTGAAGTATACCTGCGGAAGGGAGACATCCCTACTAAAGGCATCCACCAACCCCTGGTAAAACCGGATACTTTTGCTCTGGTTCAGGAGGTGCTGAGAAAACACGATAATTACAAACAACGCGCACAGCGTCATAAGTACCTGCTTCAAGGGCTGATTCATTCGGTGGAGACTCAGAGCCCGTATCAGGTTGAAGCTCATCCCAGGAAAAAAATCAGCTACTACCGAAGCAAGGGCAAGATGGATGGCAAACAGCTATTTTACAACACCAAAATCATTGATCCGCAGGTGGCCGGAATTATTCAAGATATCACCATTTCCGATAAAGCGGCTACTATGTTGGAAGAAGAGTTTACAGCGTGGTTTGATAACGAGGATAACAGCGACCAGGAACTCAGAAGAGCCGAGTCCAGATTGGTGAAACTGCATCAGATGGAGAAGAACCTGCAAAGATTGGTTATAGAGGAAGGTATCTCCTTTGCAGATTTTAAAGAACATCGAACTGAAATTGAAGCAGAGCGAGCAAAATTGAACGGCCTGATTGACTCTGTTAAGTCCAGACGAAATCTGGTTAAAGCTGATTTTGAAATAGCTCTGAACCTGGCGAAACAACTGGATTTTCTTTATGAGAAAGGAACTTTTGCTGAGAAGCGTTTGCTCTGTGAAACCGTTTTCAAGCGGATCTATATTGAGGATGGTAAGATAATTAAAAATCCCGAACTGAACTCGCCATTCGGACTTATTTCCTCGGTGGCGAGCGGTTCGGGATGCTTCCAACTTGGTAGCCCGCATTGGATTTGAACCGTTTCCATCCAGGGGTGTCTGAGAGGGGTGACAACCCCCTCTTTAATTAAATTCCCCTTCCCTTATAATAAATACCTCAAGGGAAGGGGATAAAAGGGGATAGGTTACAGTCGTATTTTCAGGCGTATCGTCCACAAGCGAAGCTTTCGCCCAGTTTGCACCATGTGCAGCTACCGGGTGTCTTTTCACTGATCATGAGTTGCGATTCGCAATTACCGCAGAGGCGTTCTTCACCGGGTTTCATGGGGCCATCGCAGGGAGTAATGGTCATGGGGCAAAGCTGGACGCAACTTCCGCATTGCTTACAAAAGTCGGGGCGTACGCCGAAGGGGTGGTCTACATGGCGGGCATTACCACGTCCGACAAAGCCGATTGCCTTTGCCTTCCAGACCTCAGAGCAAACCCGTACGCAACGTCCGCATAAAACACAATTGTCGTTTCGAAACGGATACCGGACCTCCTTGACCCCACAGCGCACGGCGATATCTTGAATAGCCCGGGAGTTGGGAGCCTGGGCCACAAGCAGTTCCGCGAGGTTGCGACGTAGCTTCCGAACCTTCTCGGTATTACTCATTATCACCATGCCCTCCTCCACGTTCAAGGTGCAGGAAGTGGTAATATTGGAGCGGCCATTAACCACATGCTCGACAATGCACAGCCGGCATGCGCCGATATCGGATAGATTAGAAACGTGACACAGATGGGGAATACAGATGCCATATTCGACCGCGGTGTTGAGCACGCTGGCACCTCTGGTCGCGCGAATAATGGCCCCATCGATATTAACGTTGACACGTTGCAGCATCTAGATACCTCGCTTTCTTAAACGACCTGAATCGCATCAAACTGGCACTCACTGCGGCAGATTCCGCATTTCTGACAGAGCAGTGCGTCAATAATATGTGCCTGTTTCTTACTGCCAGTAATTGCTCCGTGCGAGCACCCTCGTAAACAGATTCCACAGCCGGTACACTTATCCGGATTAATTGAGTAAGTTATCAAGGACTTGCACACTCCAGCATGACATTTCTTTTCCTTGATGTGCGCCTCATATTCCGGGCGGAAGTAACGCAGGGTAGTGAGCACTGGATTGGGCGCCGTCTTCCCCAAACCGCATAAGGCGGTCTGGGAAATGGTTTCAGCTAACTCCTCTAGAAGAGCAATCTGCTCCGGCCTGCCACGGCCTTCGGTGATGTCCGTGACAATCTCGAGCATCCGGTCAACCCCTATACGGCAGGGCACGCACTTGCCGCACGATTCGTCCTGCAGGAAGGCCAGAAAGTACTTGGCCACATCCACCATGCAGGACTCCTCGTCCATCACGACCATTCCGCCCGAGCCGACCATGGAACCGGCTTCAGAGAGAACGTCGTAATCGACCGCGAGGTCAAATTTCTCCACTGGCAGGCACCCGCCTGATGGTCCGCCAATCTGGACAGCCTTAATCGCCTTGCCATTGACTGCGCCGCCGCCGATGTCAAACAACACGGTGCGGATGGGTGTACCCATGGCCACTTCCACTAGGCCGGTGTTTTTAATGCGGCCGGTGAGGGCAAGAATCTTGGTACCTTTACTCCCCGGGGTCCCCTTTGCGGCAAACCAGGATGAACCTTTTAAGATGATGGCTGGGACATTGGCCCAGGTCTCGACGTTGTTGAGAACTGTAGGTTTGTGGTAAAGGCCATCTATCACGGTGTGGACGTCCTTCGGCCTGGGCTCGCCGACCTTACCTTCCAGCGAGGCCATCAGGGCGGTTGATTCTCCGCAGACAAACGCGCCTCCTCCTCGAGCGATGTCCACATCAAAAGAGAAGGAAGAGCCCAGGATATTATCGCCGAAGAGGCCGAGTTCACGAGCCTGCTGGACAGCGATTCGGGAATGCTTAACCGCGAGCGGATATTCATTACGGACGTAGACATAACCTTTCCGAGCGCCGACAGCCCAGGCACCAATCATCATGCCTTCTAACACCAGGTGCGGGTTACCCTCGAGCACGCACCGGTCCATATAAGCTCCAGGGTCGCCCTCGTCTGCGTTACAGACCACGTACTTCTCGTCCCCGGGCGCCTCCCGGCACTCATTCCATTTGCGTGCGGTCGGGAAACCACCACCGCCACGTCCCCGTAACCCCGAGGACTTGATTTCCTTAATTATCTCCTCCGGGGCTATGCCTCTGAGCACCTTGGTGAGAGCGGAATATCCACCAACTGCGATGTAATCCTCAATAGAGCAAGGGTCTACCATGAGGTTCTGGGACAGGAGTTGACGGTCCTGTGCCTGGTAAAAGGGAATCTCGGACTCAGTGTTAAATCTCTCACCTGAGACTGGGTCGGTATAAAGCAGCCGCTCAATTGTCTCACCTTTTACCACGGTTTGGGAAACAATTTCGAAAGCGTCCTCCGGCGAGACATGGCAATAAAATAGGTTGCCCGGCTCAATAATCATAACTGGGCCTTGCTCGCAAAAACCATGGCACCCTGTGGCGCACAAGCGTACGCTTTTATCAAGTCCCTGACTGGACAATTCTTTCCTGACCGCATCGATGACGGCCAGGGACCGAGAGGCCTGGCAGCCGGTCCCGCCGCATATCATTACCGTTGTGGCAATATCTTGCCGTTGCTCCCGAAGCCGCTCTCGCAGGTGTTCCAGTTCGCGGTAACTATTGAGCCTGGGCATTTTTATTATCCTCCATTTCCCGGCGGCGAAGGGTTTCAATCAGTTTAAAGAGCTTACCAGGCGTCATATGATGATGATAGCTCCCACTCTCCCTGACTATCGGTCCCAGTGCGCAAGCACCCAGGCAATTGACGTGCTCGATGGAGAAAAGACCATCCTCTGTCACTTCGCCCGGTTTAATGCCAAGTTGTCCGATAGCCTGGTCGAGGAGAAGGCGAGAGTTGCGGACATGACAGGCCGTGCCCGTGCACATGGTAAGAACAATCTTGCCGGCTGGTTTTAATCTAAAAGCCTTATAAAAGGAAGCTACCCGGTAGACTTCCATTTGTGGCACTCCCAGACCCTGGGATACAGCTCGCATGTCCTTTTCAGAAATGTAACCGCCGTCTTCCTGTATATCCTGGAGGACTTCAATGAGCTGATGCGGTTGACTGCGACGTCCTTCCAGGATTTGCTCCAGCATTCGGGTTGGCATGTAGACCTCCTTAGCTCAAGAATCTGCTTGTTCATTATAAAAATACCTGATATTATTAATGCTGTGAATATGGAATAAATGCACATATAATACCTATATGATATGGGTATATAAAGGAGAAAACCATTGGAGAAAGAAGAAACTCCTCCCTCACCACCCTATAGCCGGAATCCGCTCTTTCCCACGAAAGACCTGGCTTTTTTATGGCGTATCCCATTTTCCAGCGAAAGTGATCCTGACAAGGTTGGGATTGCATTACGTGAGCGTATCAAGGAATTGAACTGCCTGTATGGAATTTCCCAATTAGCTGAGCGCAATCCGGATTCTCTTGATACTCTTCTGCAGGAGCTGGTGAACTTTCTGCCCCATTCTTGGCAGTACCCGGAAGTCACCTGCGCCCGTATCCTCTTTAAGGGAGAAACCTGCGTAAGCGATAGATTCAAAGTGACCAACTGGCGGCAGTCGTCGCGGATTTATATGTACCATGAAGTAGTGGGTGAAATCAGTATTTTTTATCTTGAGGAATGCCCGCCATCTGATGAAGGTCCTTTTATGAAAGAAGAGCGCGCGCTGCTGGACGCCGTGGCGGAGCAAATCGGCATTATTGCCACGCGGATATCAGCGGATTTGGAGTTGCAGGAGACTAACCAGCAATTGACCTTGGAACGTAAAGCCTTGCAGGAGTCCAACACCGCTCTGAGGATAGTCCTGGCACGGATTGAGGAAGAAAAACAGGAAATCTATCGTGACATCAAAACGAATGTGGAAAAAATCCTGATGCCTATCCTGCACTCGCTGGCACTACAACTACGCCCCGCCCAGACTAAATATGTGGAGATGCTACAAACTAACCTCGAGGAAATCACCTCACCGTTTATCAGTCAATTATCGGTTTCCTATCATTCGATGACGCCAACCGAAATCGCCATTAGCAACATGATCCGGAACGGGATGCGTACCAAAGAAATCGCTGATATGCGGGGTGTATCCGAAGCCACCATCAACCGCCATCGCGAGAAGATACGGCGTAAACTCAAGATAACAAACAGGGATGTTAACCTCGTAACTTTCCTGCAGTCCAGCATGTGGAAGGGAAAGTAGAATTAGGTTTTTCTGAAAGCGCGTTATTCCAGATATTATCGTCATTGTCGGTTCTTTCTGGCAGTTTTAAGTAATTGTATCGCAATAAGCCAGCTTCTGGATATGCGCTAAGAACTGGCCGGGGATTCGGATTTTGTCAGGTTTAACACCCAACTCTTCCAGTTCCTCCAGCAAGTGTTTCAGGTTTGGCATCAGTTTTCACCTCCTTGTATTAGATTCATTTTCATTATACAAGGAGAGAATTTCTGTTAGGCATTTGAGAATTACCAAAATGATGAGCTGTCTAATTGGAAGACATTAACCACTTTAGTGGTAATAAAAGTATTGATAAAGCAATGAAGAATGGAATATAATCAGATACCAGCCGCCAGCTTCTGAAGCTATATATGGACTCTCGGGATGGTGCACAAAGAACACCGGTAAAAAATCGAAAAAGCGAGTGAAACAATCGTCATCATAATAGAAGCTTAACATATACGATTGTATAATTGCTTTGCCATCTCGAAAAAGGAGAGGGAATAATGACAGTACATGAAAGTAGTGTAAACTTCGAAAACCTTATCCGTGATTTAGCAGATATGTACCCATATGATGTGGGAACAGTTGTCTTGACAGAACTTGTTGCTAATTCACTTGATTCTAAAGCAACAACAATAAAAATTGATTTTGATACACTAGCAAATACACTAATAGTCCGCGATAACGGAACAGGAATGACTGCTAATAGTTTTGACCTGTATCACGATTTCGCAGCGGGCTTAAAAACTCGTGGAATGGGGATAGGCTTTGCAGGCGTAGGAGCTAAAATTAGTTTTAATATCGCTTCGAGAGTTATTACTGAAACTAGAAGCGATTTTTTTACTGGAGGGTCCAATTGGTATCTCCAGGCAAAAAAGAAACTACTTTGGGAAGAAATCACACCTTCACGTCTTACAGAGAATGGTACGATGGTGACGGTAGAGTTTAGAAAGAACGTCAGTCTTCCATTCGCATCAAGTGAAGATATCTATTACCTGTTAAAACAACATTATCTGCCACTTTTTGATAAGAAATTCCTAGACCTGTATCACGTTTTTGGTTATTATACCCGAGAATTGCGGTTCATAGTGAATGGCCGGCAATTCGAGCCAACAGATATCGTTTCTGACTATTCTCTTCAGAACATAGAGGAATTCTTCCCTGAGAGAGTGAGTAAGAGAATAGGGTATGGATTATTCGGCTTATCAGAACGGGAATATGCAGCTGGAGGAAACCTCTGTGGTGTATTATTATGCACTCACGGGAAAGTCATCAAAGCGGATATGTTCAACCAGTTTCCATCTGAGGTTGGACCGCGCATATTAGGAGT
>Ga0299912_10002757_pt1 | contig 14403 bp, 9 predicted proteins | sample RVTome_2_FD_207667 | JGI IMG/M metagenome (GOLD analysis project Ga0299912, IMG submission 207667) | Soil microbial communities from uranium-contaminated site in the Upper Colorado River Basin, Wyoming, United States - RVT95D214 (version 2) ...
AAGATTGTGTTACAATGGGCCATAGTCCGAAATCTCCTTTCTGTTTAGTGAGTTATGGCTAACCCATTCTAACAGATTCCGGGAGTTTTCGGACTTTTTTTAATCAGTTAACCGGACAGCACTGGGCAAAGTTGAATGGTGCAAAGTACTGCCGCACAGCCCGTTTTATCTTCTAATCCCTCAGGATGAAGCCTCACGTGAAGCCTATGAGCAGGGGTGGAAAGTAACGGATATTTTTCCGGTTAATGGCGTAGGCATGACAACTGCGCATGACGACTTTGTGATAGATTTTGATAAAAATATCTTAAAAAAACGTTTTCTAAGTTTTCGAGACAGTGTGCGTAGCAAGGAACTTCATAGATTATTTTCTGTAAAAGAAAAGATGGGGTGGGATATATTAAAGGCTTGGGATAAATTTCAACAATATAACGATAAAAATATTGAGGAAAAAATATTACCTGTAGCATATAGACCATTTGACGTGCGTTATATTATTTATGATGATGCCGTTGTCTGGCGGACTGTTAAACAGATCATGTGCCACATGTTGATGAATGACAATTTAGGGTTGTGTATTGGTCGGCAGTCTATAACCACTGGTTCCCCGGACTATGACACGGTGTCAATTAATAATAAGCTTGTTGACTTTAATTTTTACCGTCGGGGAGGAGAGGCTGTGTTTCCCCTCTACCTTTACAACTCCCTAATAGACAAAAAGCCAAACAAAAACCAGAATAATCATCTTTTCGTCAAGGAACCTCAGGCTCAATACAACGAGCGCCGCGAAAACTTTGCTCCGAAGTTTCGTGCCTTCATCAATCAAAAATACGGCCATCATTACGAGCCGGAGGAAATTCTCGGTTACATTTACGCCGTGTTGCATAGCCCGACATACCGGTATAAATATGCCGAGTTTCTGAAAATCGACTTTCCGCGCATTCCTTTTGTTGATAACCGTGAGATTTTCGATAAGCTTTCCGCTCTGGGCTGGCAACTGATACAGGCGCATTTGCTGAGAGATATTCCGGCGACCCTTAAGGTTGAGGTAACCAAAGGCAGCGATACGGTTAAAAAACCTGTTTATGCCGCTCCCCAACAAAGGCTTTATGTCAATGCCGAACAGTATTTCGCGCCCGTGCCGGAAGACGTCTGGAACTTTCATATCGGCGGCTATCAGGTGTTGGACAAATACCTGAAATCCCGCAAGGACCGCGAACTTTCCCTTGATGAAAAAGAAAATATTATCAACATAATCAAAGTATTAAGATTCACCATTGACCGAATGCAAGAAATTGATGAAATTTGGAGACCATAAGCGGTGGCAAGCTCTCTTCAGGCTCCCATCATTGAGGTGGATGGACTCACGGCCCGCTTTGGGGATAATACTATTTTTGAAAAGGTCAGTTTCCAGGTGAACCCGGGAGAGATCCTGGTTATCCTGGGGGGCAGCGGCTGCGGCAAGTCCACCCTGCTGAAACTCATGATCGGGCTTTATCAACCCGCGGCCGGTAAGGTGATCCTGAACGGCATCGATATGCGTACTGATGACGCGGAGGAATTGCGGCAGTTGAAAATGGGGATAGGGGTGCTCTTCCAATCCGGGGCCCTTTTCGGCTCCATGACCCTGGCCGAGAATCTGTCCCTCCCCCTCCAGGAATACACCGATCTGTCCCCGAAGGAAATCGATGACATTGTTAAAATGAAGCTGGCCCTGGTGAACCTGGCCGGTTATGAAAATCATCTCCCCGAGGAGATCTCCGGGGGCATGAAGAAAAGGGCGGGGCTGGCCCGGGCCATGGTCCTGGACCCCAGCGTGCTTTTTTTCGATGAACCCTCCGCGGGCCTGGATCCCATATCCGCGGCGGAACTGGACATCTTGATAAAAAGTATCAATACCGGGTTGGGGACCACCATGGTGGTGGTTACCCATGAGTTGGAGTCGATTTTCAGCATCGCCCACCGGGTGATTATGCTGGATAAGAGCGCCAAGGGCATCATCGCCCAGGGCGACCCCCGGGAACTCAAGGACCACTCACCGGACCCCCGGGTAACCGACTTCTTCAATAGAAGGCCTGGCATGGGGCGTCAGCCGAAAGGGAATTGAGATGGCCAAAAAAACCGCCAACTTTATGCTCGGGCTCTTCGTGATCCTGGGTTTCTTTCTGGCCGTGGGCGCCATCATCTATGTGGGCGCCACCAGCTTCTTTCAGAAGGGGCAAACCTACATCTCCTATTTTGATGAGTCGGTGCAGGGTCTGCAAAGCGATTCCAGCGTCAAGTACCGGGGCGTGGATGTGGGCCGGGTGGAAAAGATCAGGGTGGCCGCCGATAATAAACTCATCGGCGTGGCCATCAAAGTGAACCTGAGGGACCTCCAGCCCACTAATACCGTGGCCCAACTGAAGGCAGCGGGGATCACCGGAGTCATGTTCATCGAACTGGACCGCCGGAAACCCGGCGAGCCGGACCTCTCCCCCAAGATAAACTTCCCCTCGGAATATCCCGTAATCCCCTCCCGCCCCTCGGAGATAAGGAGAATACTGTCCCAGATCGACAGCATAGTGGTCAAAATCGATCAGATTGACACCCTGGGGCTCTCCAACCAATTAAAATTGACCGGCAAGGCCGTGGAAGATTTTTTTGAGGGCAAAGAGATGAAAGCCATTCTGGTGAATCTACAGTCCACGACCGCTAATCTGGACAAGATTACCCAAAGGGTTGATAAGGGGATAGCCGGGGGGAAGCTGGAAGAGGTTCTGGCAGATTCACAGGAGACATTAAAAAGTATGCGGACTCTGCTCACCGGTGTCCAGGAGGAGATTCAGGCCATGAAACTGCCGGAAATCGCCCGGGAGGCTGAGAATGCCACCGCCAGCCTGAAACGGGCTTCAGATAACTTGGAAAAATTTTTAGAGAGGATCTACGACCGGCCTCCTGACCTTCTTTTCGGCAAACCCCCCAATAAACGGTGGAATGAATAATGCCGTTTTCAGTTTTCAGTTTTCAGTTTTCAGTTTCCGATTAAAAGATTCCAGATTATCAATTGGTTACATATTAGGTTTGTGTCATGGATGCGTTATGGACATCTTTTGGGCGATTATCGGTGCTTTATTGGCAGCATGGAATTGGGCTTGGGAAACTCTGACACCCATAGGCCTCACGAACTGTCTACTGATAATTCTGATTTGGGAGGTAGTCAAAATCCACCAATCCTATGTCGAGTTTGAATCTGCGAAGCTCGCAAGGAATAACCGGGATATCTTGGGGGATTAACCAAGTTAGCTAGTAAACGAAGGTGAAAGTGGTATTAATTGACCGGGTGAAAAGAGGAAAAATCCCCGGCCTCTCCGGGGGCTAAGTTTATTCCGGCTCCTGGCCGATCCCGGCGCCAGGGTGGCCACGTGGTGGGCTTTATGGGGGACGGGTCAGGGCAGTTACGGCCGCACCGGTTTGAAGAAACTTCTCATGGGGAGCACCACGGAGAAGGTCATCGGCCATGTCCTTGCCCGATTTTGGTAGTCAAATAAATCTGCGCCCCGACTTCATCGAGTGGGGGTTGTCCTCGCCCCCTGATTTCTTATAATGTTTAATATTACCCCGAGATTTGGCAACCTGGAAAAGGCATGAGAGAATTTTTTTACCCTAACAAGGTAGCGGTGGTGGGGGTATCGGAGAACCCCGGGAATCTGGGCCGGAACATAGTGGCCCACTTGCAGGCCTTCGGGTACCAGGGAAAAATTTATCCCGTGGGCCCCCGGGGCGGCAACGTCTTCGGGCTGCCCATCCTGTCCCAAATCGAGGATTTGCCCGAGCCGGTGGACCTGGCCGTAGTTCTGACGCCGGCCCGGTTTGTCCCCCAGGTGGTGGCGGCTTGCGGGAAGCTTGGCATCTCCAGAATAGTCGTGGAGTCCGGCGGATTTTCCGAGGTGGGGGAGGCAGGCCGGGCCCTGGAGAACGAGATCCGCTCCCTGCTGCAACAATATGGCATGCGCCTGGTGGGGCCCAACGGCATAGGCACCATCAACATGGAGATCGGCCTGGCCCTCCCCTTTTCCCACATGGGCTCCCCGCCCCGCCAGGGCCATATCTCCGTCATCGCCCAGAGCGGGGGGGTGGCCTTGCATATATTCGCGGTAATGGCCAGGGAGGGGTTGGGTCTCAATAAGTTTCTCAGTTTGGGCAACAAACTGGACGTGACGGAAAACGAGGCCCTGGCTTATCTCCTGGAAGACCCGGGCACCAAGGCCATCTACCTGTACCTGGAGGGCCTGGAGGACGGCCGGGGGCTGCTGTCCCTGGCCCAGGAGGCCTCCAAACCTATCTTCCTGCACCTGGTGAACGTGGCGCCGGAGACCGCGGCCATCGGCCAGTCCCACACCGCGTCCCTGACCACCGACGAACGGGTGTTGGCCGCGGCCTGCCGCCAGTTCGGCATTCTCTGGATCAAAAGCCAGGCGGAATTCCTGGTGGGGGCCAAAATGGCGGGGCAGCCGCCGGTAAAGGGCAATCGCCTGGTGGTCCTGAGCCGCAGCGGCGGCGAAGCGTTGATTACGGCTTACTCCTGCCGGGAGTGGGGTTTTGCACTGCCCCCCCTCCCTCCCCAAGTGGAGCGGCTCATTCAGGAGCGGTCCCGCTCCGGCATCATCAAGCCCGGCAACCCCATCGACCTGGGAGACATCTTTGACTTTTCGGTGTACTCCGAGGTGATGGCGGCCCTCTGCCAGACTCCGGAGGTGGACGCAGTCCTCTTGAATTACGGGCCGGTCTACGAGTCCGAGCGCCCCGAGGCCCGGGAGATGGCCCGCCTTTTGGTGGAGCAGGCCAGAGCCGCGCAGAAGCCCCTGGCCGTCACCGTCCTGGCCACCCTGGAAGAAGAGGAATTTTTCCGGGAGAGCCTGAACCTCCCGGTCTTCCACTTTCCCGGCGAAGCCGTGCGCTCCCTGGCCTACAGCCGCTTCCTCTGGACCCGGGGTGAACCCGGCCTTGATCTTGCCGCGCCTCCCCTTCCGGCCGCGGCGCAAATTGGCGCGATTTTGGCCGCGCATCCCCAGGCCGGGTTTCTGCCCCAGCCTGAGGCCCTGGCTCTGGTTTCGGCGCTGGGAATAGATCTGGCCGGCTGGGAAGCTACGGCCAGCCCCCAGGAGGCCGGGGCCGCAGCCCGCCGCCTCGGCTTCCCCGTCGTTCTCAAGCTGGCCGCGCCGTCTTTGGTGCATAAAACCGAGGCGGGGGGAGTGCTCCTGAACCTCCAGGACGAGGCCGCGGTGGTCTCGGGCTTTGGGGAATTGGCCGGAATCGCCGGGGAACATCTGCCCCCGGGGGAACCCTGGCAGGTAGTGGTGATGTCCCAGGCGGCCCCGGGCCCGGAGGTGCTGCTGGGCGCCCGCCGGGACCGGAGCTTCGGGCCGGTGGTGGCCTTTGGCGCCGGGGGCGTGGGCACCGAGGTCCTGGAAGACGTATCCCTGCGGGTGGCCCCCATCCATGCGGCCGAAGCCCGCCGCCTGCTGGCGGAGACCCGCATGGGCCGTCTACTGGCCGGAATCCGGGGCCAGCCCGCCGCGGACCTGGAGGCCTTGAGCCGCGCGTTGGCGTCCTTATCCCAATTGATGGCGCAATTTCCCCGGATTGAGGAAGTGGACCTCAATCCGGTGCGGGTCTTCCCGGGACGCCCGGGATTTTTGGCCCTGGACGCCCGGATTAAGGTGGGAGAGTCAGACTAATTATTGCCCCCGGCCTTGCCCCCCTGCATAACTTTCCCAACCAACACCCTTAAGGCAATCCCGCTAACACGCGCGTTTCTGGAAAGGGGAAAACATGCGCCGGTTATGGCCGGGCGCAGTCATCCGGCAGAATGTCGGCGCCGGCGGCCTAATCTCTTTTTTCCGGCAAAATTCCTTAGATAGAGAGTAAGTTATCAAAATTTCGGGGGAAACAAATAATCTAATCTTGTTATTTTCCTGGCCCGCGCCTCAAAGGCCGTCTAGCCCGCGGCCCCAGACTCCGCCAGGCGGCTTAAGGCGCGCACCGCTTCTTCCATGGTGGGCCTGAGGCTGGTCAACTTCTCCTCCCCCCGCCTGAGGCTCACATAGTAGGTGTCGGTTCCCTTTTCCAAATCAATGCATTTAATATAAGCATAACTCCACCCTTCCCGGTTCAGGAATTCCAACATTTCTTCCCAATCCGTCATCAGCATCTACCTCCTTGCTCCTTAGGTCGGTGGGGTTTAGGCCGCCCCGGGTTTTGGCCCCTCTCTCCAACGCTAAAAGGGTGGGGGAATTCCCCAGGGGGTGGGTAAGGAGGTGCCGCGGCTGGGTGCGTTTGCATCGGGGAGGAGCCTCCCCCTGCGAGCCTCCCGGTGCATAACCCGATGCGAGGCCTGAATCGACTGCATGCCCACCCCTGGGTTGGCTCCTAAAATAAAATATCCTTCTCTGGAGGTCAAAGGCTGTTGCCGGGAACGGCAGTTAGATAAAGGCCGGCGCCTGCCGGGGCCGAGGATTGGCCAAACCCACAGGGGACGGCATTTTCCGGCGGTTCCCAAAACCCTGGCGGCATCATGGTCTAAGATGCGGGGATGACGGGGGCCAAACCCGGTTCCGGGATATCCCCCCCTGCTGCCCAAACTCCTCTTTTCTCCGATTCCCCATCATTTTCATAGGGAGAACTGAGATCCTGCTGTATAATTGGCTATCCTACGGATATCTCAGTATATCTCGCATAATTCTTTTCAGAATGAGGGGGAAAGATAAAGGGCCGCGGCATTAGCAGGCTGTTGAAAAACAGCCTTTAAACTTGATTAATAGCCGTTTTTATTCCCCCCTTTCTTAAAGGGGGGGCAGGGGGGATTTTACAACTTATTGAAATCCCCCCAAGTCCCCCTTTTTCAAAAGGGGACTTGAGAAAACCCTGATCTTTGGGGATGCTCTTAATTATCGTCTGCTGACGGTTTTTCAACAATCTGGGGTCTCTGCAAAAGTCCTATTTTGTCATCCTGAGCGAAGCGAAGGATCTCGTATTTATGAGATTCTTCGGTCGCTTTGCTCCCTCAGAATGACAGAGAAGATTCCTTTCGCAGAGGTCTCAATCTGTTAGACCCTCACCCCACCGGCCCTGCTCCTCTGCCTCGAACCCTAAAGGAGCCTGGGAGGGAGTGGTATGCCCTAATTTTTGCCTCAGACACTTTTTCAGGTTATATTACCTTGATTCCCAGGAGACGATTTGGCTAGAGAAAGAGAAACCTCTTCGGGATTTGACCCGGGGGGACTCCTGAGGGTTGCCGGCTGAGATGGCGGCAACAATGCTCTCAATGATGGAAGGAGTGGCCGCCGAAGCGGGTAGCCGTTTCCGGCAGCCATGGGGCTAATCTTTGCGAGTTTTGCTCATCAATAGCAACCAACGCGACGATGCGTTGGCCGCGCCGCCTCTAGGCCTGTGTTATGTGGCGGGGGCCGCGGAAGCCGCCGGCCATGAGGTGCGGGTACTGGACCTGTGCTTTCAAAAGAGCGTCCGGCTAAGCTTGGCCCGGGCCTTGGCCGGCTTTGCCCCTGAAGTGGTGGGCGTCTCGCTGCGCAACCTGGACAACTGCAACCTGTTGTACCCCATTTCTTACCTGCCCGAAGTCCGCCGCCTCATGGGCCATCTCCGGGAATTAACCGGCGCGCCCATCGTGGTGGGAGGTTCGGGAGCCAGCCTGTGCCCCCGGGAGGTCCTGGAGTATCTCCAAGGCGATTACATCGTGGTTTCCGACGGGGAGCTGAGTTTCGTCCAGTTCCTTACAGTCCTGGGAAAAGGGGGGACTCCTGCAAATATTCCTGGGGTGGGCCTGCAGCTTGCAGGCCGTTTCCACCTGACGCCGCCTCATTTGCACGCCTTTCCTGACGGCAATCCCCGCCTGGGGCGATGGATCGATATGGCCCCATATGAGAAAATCGGCAGCGCCTATACGGTGCAAACCAAGCGGGGATGCCGACAAAGCTGCATTTATTGCACCTATAATCAGGTGCTGGAAGGCAAGCGCTTCAGGCTCCGCTCCCCCTTGGAGGTGGTGGATGAACTGGAGGAAGCCCTGCACCGGTACCACCCCCAATCCTTTGAATTTGTGGATTCGGTCTTCAACGACCCCATTGACCATTGTTTGGAAATCCTTGCGGAAATTTGCCGACGGCCCTGGAAGGCCCGGTTTAGCGCCATGGGCGTCAGTCCCAGAAATCTTAACCGGGAACTCCTGGACCTGATGCAAAGGGCAGGGTTCAAGTCTTTCATGACCAGCCCGGAATCAGCCTCTGAAACCATGCTACAAAACTATCAGAAAGGGTTTACCGCCGAGGAGGTCCGGCGCGCCGCCGAGACTGTCAACCAAAGCCGCCTCCCAGTGGTCTGGTTCTTCTTGCTGGGCGGCCCCGGGGAAACCAACGATACCCTGCAGGAGACCCTGGATTTTATTTCTCAACGCCTATCCCGCCGGAATGGCCCTCCCCTCAATCTGGCCTATCCCTTTCTGGGGGTGAGAATTTATCCCGGCACGAAGCTCTGGGACATTGCGGCTCAGCAAGGGTTTGTGGGCCCCGGGAGCAACCCTCTGGAGCAGCTTTGGTATCTCTCTCCCGGGCTTGACCTGGATAAGGCCGTCTGGCAACTGCGCCAGGCTGCCCGCCATTGTCCTGAGATTACTCTGACTTACATCGAAAGGTATCTTCCCCTTATCACCCGGTTCCTGGGGATTCTGGGAAACTTCCTTTACATCCCCAAGCCTTACTGGCAGCATCTGCCCAAACTCCAGGGTTGGCTGGGCTCCCAGCGCCTCCGTTTCCAGCCCTCACCGGCCCGCACCGCGGCTCGGTTGCGGGCCGCTCTTGGCCGTCGTTGTTGAGAATCTCCTCCGCCGCGATCTCCGGCATAAAGTAACGGCTGCGATGATGGTAGTCTGGCGGCAATTGCCCCGGCCCGCGGTTCTTGTCAGTGAACTTATGAAAATATCAGACTCTACTTGCACATGGATCAGCGCCCGGCTCTCCGCGGGCAGCCCGGCCCATGGCCACCCGATAACCGAACAACCTTTGTTAGGCAATTAGCGGGGCGCCAGAAATGCGTTTTTTTCTGAATTTCTTTGTTAATATAAATATCCCAGGTAAGGGGCGCCTGCAGGAAGAGGGTCAGGTCAGAGGGGGTCGGCACCAACGGGTCCTGGCTCCATTTTGGGACAGACGGGGCCAAAACTGCCGCCTAAGAGTGGAGAAAACTAATTAAAATGAGGGTCTTGTTAATTCAACCCGAAGTCCCGATGTTATACTGGAAATTGCCTCAAATGTGCCTCCTTAGCGGCAAGAAGGCCCTTTACCCGCCTTTAGGTCTGATTACGGTGGCGGCTCTGCTCCCCCCAGAATGGGAATTACGGTTGGTAGATCTGGAAATAGAACCTCTCACTCCCGAGGACTGGGAATGGGCCGATATGGTGATGGTTTCCGGGATGGTGTCGCATCGCCCGAATTTTTTTGCCTTGCTGCGAGAAGCGAAACAGCGGGAGAAAATCGTGGTGGCGGGAGGTCCCTATCCCAGTTCGGAACCCCATCGGGTCATGGAGGCGGGTTGCGATTTCCTGGTCAAGGGAGAAGCGGAAAATACGTTACCCCTCTTCCTGGCAGCTCTTAAAGAAGGCCGCCGGGGGGTGGTTTTGGCAAACGCAGAGAAACCAGACCTCTCCACCTCGCCGATTCCGCGCTATGATCTTCTTAAACTACAAGATTATGTATCTCTTGGGGTCCAAACTTCCCGGGGGTGTCCCTTTGACTGTGAATTTTGCAATGTCTCCAGCCTCTACGGACGCAAGACACGGTTCAAGAAAAGCTCTCAGTTCCTGGCGGAATTAGAGACCGTTCACCGTCTGGGCTGGAGGGGAGAAATGTGCATCTGTGACGACAACTTCACCGGTGACAGAGATCATGCCCGCGAATTGCTGCACCGGTTGATCCCCTGGATGAAGGAGCGAGGCCAGCCTTTCTGTTTCTGGGGTCAAAACTCGGTGAACCTGGGTCAGGACCTGGAAATGATCGATCTGATGACTGAGGCCAACTTCGCCACGGTCTTTATCGGGGTGGAGACGCCTGAGGCGGAAGCCCTGGCCACCGCGCATAAGTTTCACAACCTCCGCCATCCCCTGGCAGAGTCCCTCCATAACATCACCGCCAACGGCCTGTCGCTGATGGCCAGCTTCATCATCGGCCTGGACGGTGAAAAACCGGGGACCGGCCAGCGAATCTGCGCTTTCGTGGAGGAAACCGTCATACCCCTGGTCATGCTCAATTTCCTAGTGCCTCTGCCCGGCACCAAGCTGTGGCATCGCCTCCAGCAAGAAGGACGCTTGCGGCAGGACCGGTTTGAGAGCGATCTGGTGGACAAGGCCCTCAGTTATGTGCCCTCCAGACCGGAAGCCGAGATCATGGCGGAATATTATCAGCTATGGGAACACCTTTATGAGCCGCGGAATTTCATGCAACGGGCCTACCAGCATATTCTCAGAATGAGACCCACCCGGGCGGCCATGCGTAAGGGTCAGGAAACACCCCTGCCCAAAAGCCCACCTTCCGCTGAGCCACCCCTCATTGACAAGATTTACTCAATTCTGGCCTTGCTGCGCCTCTGTTGGCGCCGGGGGGTATTGCCTTCCTACCGCAGGCAATATTGGCAACAGCTTCTGGGAATCTATCGCCAGAATCCCTCCCGCATAATCAGGTATTTGAAGATTTTGGGCATGGGAGAGGATATGATAAAAATGCGGGAAGACATGCTCAAGATCAGGAAAGATTATGCTCACCTGTATGGAGGGAGAACGAAGGACTACGTTGCCAGCGCCGCTTCTCTGGGGGAGAAATGATAGACTGGCGGAGAGGGAGCGTCATGGCCGGAATTACGGTCAGAATATGGGATAGTCCAACTGATGGGATTTAGTCTGGGTTAAAGAGAGGGTGAGCCTGGCCCCCTGGCTGATGACCCCGCCTCCCGGGGGCGATTCCTCCTCCCAGAGAAAATGATCTTCATGGAACCGGTGCAAGTGATCCCCGTGGAGCAGCCTGGGCAGATGCAGGCATTTGTGGACCTGCCCTGGAAGATTTACGCCCAGGACCCCCAATGGGTCCCGCCTCTGAAAAAGGAGGTGGCCCGGCTCCTGGACCCTGAAGTCCATCCCTTCTGGAAGTTTTCCCAAGTCAAGCTCTTTCTGGCCCAACGCGGCGACGAGGCGGTGGGCCGCATTGCCGCCATCGTGGATGCCAACTATAACCGGTTCCACGATGAACGGATGGGGATCTGGGGGTTCTTCGAATGCATCGATGACGTGGAGGTCGCGGGAACCCTCTTTGCCGCGGTGGAAGAGTGGGTCCGGGGCCAGGGCATGACGTTTTTGCGGGGTCCTTTGAATCCTTCCACCAATTACGAGGGCGGCCTGCTGGTGGAGGGATTCCCCCAACGCCCGGCCTTCATGATGACCTATAATCCCCCCTATTATCCTGGGCTGGTGGAATCCCAGGGATTCACCAAGGAAAAGGACCTGCTGTCATTCTGGGTGGAACGCAGCTGGCAGCCGCCCCCCTGGTTAAACCGCCTCTCCCGGCGCATCATCAGTAAGACCAACATCCGGATGCGGCCCATGCGGCCCCGGGATTTTCACACCGAACTGCAATATATCAAAGAGATCTATCACGAGGCCTGGTTCGACAACTGGGGGTTTGTCCCCATGACCGACGCCGAAATTGAAGAGATGGGCCGGAACCTGTCGCGTATTATGATCCCGGATCTGTGTTTCTTCCTGCTGGATGGCCAGGAACCGGTGGGCGTAGCCATGGTTATCCCCGATATCAATCCCCTGCTGAAACGGTTCAAGGGGCAAGTGGGGCTCCTGGGATGGCTCAAATTTCTGCTCTACCGGCATGAAATCACCGGCTGGCGGGGGTTGATCTTTGGGATCAGAAAAAGATACCAGCAACTGGGGCTGCCTTTGGTGGCCTTCAACTATCTCTACCGGATGTTGGTGGAAAACCCTAAATTTAAGAAATATCAATATATTGAATTAGGCTGGAACCTGGAAGACAACGACTTAATCAACCAGTGGTATCTAGATAGCGGCGTCAAGGTGAGCAAAAGATTCAGGGTGTACCGGAAGCCATTGACTCCTTAAGGGGATGGGGAAAAATGGTTTTTGGATAATCCTGAAGGGAGTGCAGGATCAGAAAAATTGTTATAATAGTAAGATTCGTCTTTCTTCGCCTGGCTCAGCCAGGTAAAAAACGTTTGACCGAACCATTCTTGAGCATGGGTTAGCCCCTGGCAATTTTCCTCTCTGGTCCCGGAAAAATTGGGTGGCTACGCGCTCAAGGAGAGACAAGGTGTTTGCACGCAACCGTCCGATAATCGCCACCGTCTGGCAGCCTGGAGAGTTTTCTCCAGCGGTGGCCCAAATGGCGCGGCGCACGGGGACTATCGCCCTGGTGGATCTGTCGCGCCTGACTTTGGCCGCGGCGGTCCCGGCCCTCCGCCAGGCGGAAGTCCGGGGGGGAGCGGTCCATCTCAAGGTGGCGCCCCAGGCCCTAACTGATCCTTTCCTCCCGGAGTTTCTCGAATCTCTGGCCCTCAAGGGCCTCTGGGTTGAGCTCCATTCCCTGCTGCTGGACGAATCCCCGCACCTCGCCCTGAGACGATTGACCGCGGTTGCTCCTGCCCTAGAGGTTTTTCCCATTCTCAGCGAAGTGGCTTTCATCCAGGAGGTATTGGAGCACTATCCGGATCTCCCCCATTTGGTTCTCAAGGGCTGCGAAGCGGCAGGATTGGTCAGTAGTGAATCGATTTTCAGCTTGTATGCCGCGGTCCGGGACCGGTTGCGCCAGGAGCAGTCCGCCTCCGGCCTGGTGATTTGGGGAGGCGTGGCCACCCCGGAAGCCGCGGCCGCGTTTCTCACCACCGGGGCCCAGGGCATTGTGCTGGAAAGCCTCCACTGGCTCACCGACCTGGCCCGGAGGGGAGAGGCTCCCAGCCAGGGGCTGGCGAAATTGCGTCCCCAGCACACCGAACTGGTGGGCCTCGATCTGGAAGCTCCCCACCGCGTCTTCAATAAGGGCAACTCCCTGGCGGTAAGGCGGCTGCAAGAGACCGCGGCGTCTTGGGGGGGAGAGGTATCCCGGGAGCGCCGCCAAGCTTTTGCCCGGGAGATCGCCCGGACGGCCAAGGACCCCCGGGACAGCCAATTTCACCGGGAGGAGCTCATCCCCCTGGGAGTGGAGGCTGCCTTTGCCCAGGATTTTGCGGCGGGCTATGGACCAGGCACCCAAGACGCGCTGGAGGGTTTCCTGGCCGCGGTCGCGGGACAATGCGCCCGGGCCCGGGAGAAAGCGGACCTCCTGGCTCACAGCCCTGTGGCCCTGGAAATGGGAACCAAGTACCCCATCATTCAAGGGGCCATGTCCTGGATCACCGACGTCCCGGAATTCGCCCGGGCGGTGGCCGAGGCCGGGGGCCTGCCCACCGTGGCCCTGGGACTCATGGACCCGGACACCTTGACCCGCAAACTGCAACGTTTGCCGGAGGTCATGGGCGAGCGGCCCTATGCCGTGAACGTCATTGCCCTGGCGGAAAACCCCCACCGGGACGGCCAACTGGAGTGGATCACCCGGCATCGCCCCCGATTCGCGGTGATTGCTGCGGGTGATCCTGCTTTTGCCGAGGTCTTGCGGGCCCGGGGCATTGAAGTGATGTATATCGCCCCCAACGAGGATCTATTGCGTTTGGCCTGTGGGGCCGGAGTCCGCTATCTCATCCTGGAGGGAAATGAAGCCGGCGGTCATATCGGTCAGCACACCACCCTGACCCTGGCGCAAATCGCCTTGGCCCTGAAGCTCCGGGAACCGCACCTCCTGGAGGGCCGCCGCCTGGTCCTGGCCGGGGGCATCTACCACCGGGAGACGGCCTTCATGGCCGCCATGCTGGGAGCGGACGCGGTGCAAATGGGGACCGCCTACCTGGCAACCCGGGAGATCGTCAGCACCGGAGCCCTGGCCGCACTCTATCAGCGGCTGATCCTGGACGCCGCCCCGGGGGGCACCGTGGTGAGCGGGGAGAGTTCCGGGCTCCGGGTGCGATCCCTGAAAACTCCGGTGATAGCCCGCCTGGCGTCCCTGGAACGGGATTTTCAAGGGGGGCGGGAGGACGAGGCTTCCTTTCGCCGGAAAATGGAGACCCTGGCCGCGGGAAGCCTGCTCATTGCCGCCCGGGGAACCGAAGGGCCCGAGGGGCCTCCGCTGCCGGAGGCAACCTGTCTGGACAAAGGCCAGTTCATGAGCGGGGCTTGCGCCGGGGCCATCACCCAGGTCAAATCGGTGGCGGAGCTGCATCGGGAGCTGGCGGAAGGCCCTCTCCACCTGA
>Ga0299912_10002758_pt1 | contig 14396 bp, 19 predicted proteins | sample RVTome_2_FD_207667 | JGI IMG/M metagenome (GOLD analysis project Ga0299912, IMG submission 207667) | Soil microbial communities from uranium-contaminated site in the Upper Colorado River Basin, Wyoming, United States - RVT95D214 (version 2) ...
ATGTTCCTAATTTTGGAGCGTATTTTGATCTTGATTATTACTGCCCGGTCTGTCTTGTTTATTATCAGAACGAGTATATTAGTAAAAACGAAGCTATAAAATCAGCCGATGAAAAGATGAAAGATCTGAGAGAACAATATAATGCGATGCCTTATGAATCAAGCAGGATATTCAGAAGTGAAGATGGAGAACTTCGCTTAGATGCGTATTTTGACGGTGAAAACATAACACTTGAAGTAATGGAAAAAGAATTTAAGGATTATAAGACCAGAGAAACAGATATTGAAATAATTCGCAGTCACAAAAAAAGACTGTCAGAAGAGATTGAGCAGCAAGAAAAAATTAAACGAGATAATCGTGGTGGTAGCGGGTTCAATCCGCAAGCGAATACATAGCATCCAATGCTTGCGTCAACCGCAAGCGTCAGCACAGCCGCAGTCGAGCACCTTGTTATTTTTGGAGGATGGATTGAGCGTCTATTATTGCAAAGGTTGCTTTTATCTTCACGATGCTTTGAGAGCAAAATGCACATTGAGCCTGCATTATCCTTTTTGCCACGGGCCGTTCTCCGAACAGATGTACCCGTGTGCCGATTGCGGAAAACTGAGAACAAAGTCAGAGGGTGGAACTATCTTCACTGTTTGCGATACGTGTTGGGATACTCACTTTAAAAAATAACAATGAATTGATGGGTTGCGCGACGATCTGGACCCGATGGTTAGTCCGTCGGGTCGAAAGGAAAACAGTGAAAATATTTATAGTCGTATCAGAGCATGACGGAGAAACGAAAAAAGAACCTGGGACAACCACTACCGAAATACGCCGGACAACGCGCTATTTTGCGGCAGAGACTATTGAGCGAGTATGGACGGCTCTCGATCTTGTCCGAGAGGCAGGACAGGAAACCATCACCGAAATTCGGGAAGCGGCACCGGCAATTACAATTTTGACGGACTAACTCCAAAATGAGGGGTGCGCCCCTCAGCATCCCTCTCTATTTTTTGGTTGGAACGGAGACAGCAATGGGACTCAGTGTATTTCAACAGGCAATACATCACGCTTACGCTCAAACGGACGGCACCTACGCATGGCCGAATAGCCGAGAGGGCGACATGTTGCGTGAGGCGAAAAAAGAAATAGAAAACTCCATTACGGTTCAGACAGAGGATGAGTTGCGAGTCTTGGTAGAATTGCTGTGCCACTCAAAAGGCGCGCCCGGATTCGATCAGAGAATATCGCGGTTACGTGATGAGGCAGTTGCAAGTGGCAAACGAGGAAGCAAGGATAGTTCCAACAACCGGGTCACACGCCGCAAGGCGTGTCGCTGTGGACGCAATTGTTAGTACGTTGCGTCGGAAAGCCAGTGATGCAAAAAGATAAAGTCAAATGCAGGGAAGGCGTTGGAAAAGGTCAAAAATGCTCCTGGTGGGGGACCCGGAAGAAGAATAGCAACGCAAGCTCTCAAGGAATCATTCAATGAGTATGAGACAACAACCAGAAAATGTCGGAGGCAGATTCCGAATCTACTTAAGGGATTGCCATTTAACATTAAATATTTTTGAGGGCATAACGCCCCCGGCTGACGCGCCGGGAGAAAGAGGATCGAATGCAGATAGAGAACGAAAAAGCGGCTGCTGTCGAGCCGATGGTTAAACCTCTCGTAGTTTGCCTATGTGGATCGACACGCTTCACCGAACAAATGCTGATAAGGCAATGGGAACTGACGAAACAGGGATTCATCGTTTTGAGTTGGTGTGCATTGCCGGATTCTTATTTCTCCGGACAGGACAAGACGCACGTTGGCGACCAGGAAGGCGTCAAAGAAACGGTAGATGAAGTCCATAAACGCAAAATCGACATCTCCGACATTGTAGAGGTAATCAACATCGGCGGATACATTGGAGAGTCAACGCGCAGCGAGTTGAATTACGCCATTAAGCACGGTAAGCAGGTGCGTTATTGGGAAGGGGTTTAACGCTCAAGCAAGCTCTCAAGGAGAAATAGATGACACCGATAATAATTCCATCAACATACAACTACATTGCGATATTTCTTACGTTTGCGTGTAATCTAAAGTGTTCATATTGCATAAATGCTCATTCGAAGATTGATAGAAAGCGAAGACTGTTGTCTGGTCAAGAGTGGGTGGAAGCACTGGGAAGAATTGTAACAAGATCAGATTTACCTATTACATTTGGCGGTGGAGAGCCGACACTTCATCCAGATTTTTATTATATTGTAAAAGAATTACATCGAAAAAATGTACCAATGGATTTACTTACGAATTGTCAATTTGAGGTTGATGAATTCATGGAAAATGTGTCATCAAGTATTTTTAAGCGACCTGCTCCATATGCTTCTATTCGTGTTTCATATCACTCAAAAACAATGGATTTATTTTCACTCCTGAAGAAAGTCTGTGTGTTACGTGATGATGGATATAGTATTGGTATATGGTCAGTGAATCACCCATTGTATGAATCAAATATTGAATTATGTCAATATCTGTGTCATAAGTTAGATATTGATTTCAGGCTGAAAGAATTCTTAGGAATACATAATGGAAAATCGTATGGAACATACAAGTATCCTAATGCTTGTAATAGCGATATACGTAAAGAAGTGATGTGCAAGACGAGTGAATTGATAGTAGGTCCAGATGGAAATGTCTATCGCTGTCATGCTGACTTGTACGAACAACGGTGGCATATAGGAAATATTATGGATGATAATTTCGATATCAAAGACGAGTATTTGCCGTGTGACAAGTTTGGGTCATGTAATCCGTGCGACCAAAAATTAAAATATAATCGTTTTCAAGAAAAAGGACATTGTTCAGTATCTATAAAGGAGGTAGAATGAGAGTATTCCTTACCGGTATTCGAGATTTTATTAGATGGGTTGTAGGAATTCCGATATTTTTGATTGGCATTTCAATCGCATGGTTAGGAGCATTTATATTTTGTGGGTATCAAGGTGCGGTTGAGTGGTGGAATGAGTTATGAGAAAAATACTTATCATCAAAACGGGATATTCGGAAACAGCTGATAAAGAAGTTAGTAGGGTGTCGTCACTTGGCGATGTGTTGAGAACAACCGTATTGCTTCATAAATTCAAAGATGATTATGTGACTTGGGCGACCGATGAAAAAGCTGAGCCGTTGTTGAAAGAAAATCCATATATAAAATGTATTCTCATTTGGGATGTAGCTACAGCATTGCGGCTTCAACATGAGTACTATGATATTATTATTAATCTAGAAAAAGTGGCTGGGATATGCGCATTAGCTACGCATATGAGTGCAAAACAAAAATATGGTTTCTGTTTTATAGATAATAAGGTAGATTATTTTTATGGTAGTGAGTGTGTATTGAAATTGGTAAATAATCGTGAAGAGAAAAAAGTGCATGGAAAGAAGTGGCAGGAATTTTTATTTGAGATGATTGGCAAAAAATATAATGGTGAAGAATATATTCTAAGAATACCTGGTAATAAATCTACTGACGCTGGATTACAGTATCATGTTGGCTTAAACTTTCGTGTTGGTTCTAAATGGCCGACAAAAGCTTGGCCAAAGAAATATTGGGATAGCTTAAGAACAATGTTGATTGCTAAAAAGTTTTATTGGGCTGATCAACCAGAAGAAACAAATCTTGAAGATTATATTAAATGGATTAATAGGTGTAAAGTTATTGTGACAAATGATTCTCTTGGTCTTCATATAGCATTAGCTTTAAGAAAAAAGGTAATTGTTCTTTGTGGTCCTACAAATACAGATGAAATAGACATGTATGGGCGGGGGATAATTATGACGGCTAAACAATCATGTTTATTTCAGCCATGTTTAAGAAATAAATGTGACTTAGAGAATAGATGTATGGAGAATATTTTACCAGAAGATGTTCTAAGAAAAATTGAGGAGAAGGTATGAAGGCATTAATAATAATTCCAAAATATGCAAGTAGGCCAGTTGATTATTATAACTTACCAATGGGTATGCTTTATCTCGCTACGGCGATACGAAAGCAGGCAGATACAACTATTCTTAATCTGAATGAAATACCGCGTCAAAATATAGAACACATTATAAGAAGAAATGTAAAAGAAGTTGACGTAGTATTTACCGGTGGCCTATCTGTTCACTACATGCAGATAAAAAACATTATAAGAATGGTGAAGATGTACTCAAAAGCTAAAATTGTTATTGGAGGAGGGCTTGTTACTTCGCAACCTGATTTAATCAGTAATATTTTAGGTGCTGATAGTTTTGTTGTAGGAGAAGCCGATAAAATAAACTTGCCGCATTGTTCGTCTGATAGTGTATCGAGAAGTGATTTAGATACGATATTTCCAGCATATGATTTATTCAATATGGATTTGTATTTAGCATTACAACGGCCATCAGATTCACATTATCGAGCAATTGTTGATTATCCACGTGAGGCTGCCATAATAGCAAGTAGGGGTTGCCCATACAATTGTACTTTTTGTTTTCATCCTACAGGTAATACTTATCGTCAGCGTTCACTTGATTCTGTATTTACAGAAATTGAAATGCTTAAAGAAAATTATAATATAAATATATTGGCCATTTATGATGAATGCTTTGCTGCATCAAATGCCAAGCTATATGCTTTTTGCGAACGTATTAAAAAATTAAATTTACATTGGTCATGTCAATTGAGAGTAGATTTAGTAGATTTGGATACGCTAAGAATGATGAAGGATTCTGGATGTTATATTATTTCATTTGGCATTGAGTCTGCATCTGATAAAGTTTTACGAGCATATAAGAAAAATATTACTGTGAAGCAAATAAACAATGCGCTTGAATGGAGTCAAAGAGCGAAAATAGTTGTTCAAGGGAATATCATTTTAGGGGCTGAAGGAGAAACATTAGAGACAGTAGAAGAAAGCATGAAATGGTGGAAAGACCATAAGGAATTTAATTTATCAGTGGGACCGGTTATTCCATATCCTGGTACGGAGATGTATAAACGAGCGGTGAAAAAAGATTTTATTGATCCTATTTCTTTTTTAGAACAAGGTTGTCCAGCAGCTAATTGCTCTGGGTTGGACATTGAAGAGATGAATAAAATTATTTCTAAATATTTATCACCATCATTTTCAACAATTTATGATGTAGGTTATGAATCAAATATAGATGATTTTGGTAGAGTAAAGTTGTCATTCAAGTCAAAATGTCCCCATTGTGGTTATGAGCAAATTAGAAATAATTACGCTATTGACATGATAGAGAATGGTATAAAGTGGTGTAGTAATTGTGAAGGTAGATATTTCTTAAGAAAGGTATAATATGATAGAAATTCCTGAAGAAGTGTTAAATGTGTTTCTAAGAATGCAAAGAGAAGGGATTATAAAAAAATTCGCATTGGGTGGCGGTATGGCTGCAAAATTTTGGTGTAATCCACCAGCTACAAGAGATATGGATTTTTTTGTTATATTGAATTCTGAAGGAAGTGGTGATATTGGTCTTATGCAAGAAGTATATAATTATATGATAACGTATGAAGAAGCTAAATGGAAAGGTCAGCATTTATTGTATTTGGGGTATTTACTTGATATTTTACCAGCACATGGGTTAATAAAAGAAGCTGTAGAATGTGCTTCAAATTATCTTATCACTCCAAACTATTTAGCAGCGATTTCATATATGACGGCTCGTAAGAAGGATGGCGAAAGAATTAAGGCATTAAACGAATCTGGATTGATTACTGGTGAGTTCAGAGAGCTTGTTTTTAAATATAAAAGATGAGGTAAATAATGTTATCAAAAGAACATAAAGCATATATTGACAAGCGAGTATTGCAATGGGAATTATGTGGTTTGACAAAAGAACAGGTAGATGCTTTAAGAAAAACTATGGAGAAGGCATTTATCATGTACGAAAAAAGACATGAAAAGGAGATGATATGAAAAATCTAATTAGGAAATGGTTGGGAATAAATGATGAAGATAAGGTTAGTAAAGAATATGTTTTGAAGCAAGAGATTGGAAAAGCTGTAGAAGCTTTGTTAAAAGGCAGTTCTGATGTTTATTTTTACAGCAGTGAGTGTCGTTCAATATTACAAAAGGCTTTAGAAAACGCAGCAGAAACAAAGGTACGGGAAACATTAAGAGTAGAAAGGGAATATTTTTTAAAGGCTATTCGTGAAGAATGGTTCATTGATGACGTAGTCAAAAGGATAAATAAAAAGCAGGTGGTAAAATGAATTATAGAATAGATTCGCATAAGCTTATGTTTCACCAGGAGCGAGTATTGTCATGGAAAAAAGGCGAGCATATCCATCCAATATATGTTGAGATGTCGCCAACAAGCGTCTGTAATTATAAGTGTTCATTTTGCGCGCTTGATTTTATTCAGCGTGGCAAATCACTTTGTCTCGAGGTAGTAAAGAAAAGTGTTGGTGAGATGGCTAAGTTGGAAGTGAAGAGCATCATGTTTGCCGGCGAGGGAGAGCCGCTTCTAAATAAGGAATTTGAGAGTATGGCGTTTTACACGAAGACACAAGGAATTGACGTGGCCTTGACGACAAATGGTTCAATGTTGTCTGAAGATATCAGCTATGAGTTGTTGCCGATAATGTCGTGGATAAAGGTGTCACTCAACAGTATTGTGCCGTCGACGTTTGCAAAAATGTCTGGTCTTAATATAAATAACGGCAAGGTTGTGTTGGCGCAGGTCATGGCGAACATATACAAGGCCGTGACGATACGAGATAAAATGAGACATCCCTGTTCTATCGGAATTCAAATGCTCGTCACCGAAGAGAATTTGCAGGATGTCGACTTTACAATTGTGATGGCACGCGAATTGGGCGTTGACTATATCGTGCTCAAGCAACACTCGCAGCATCCAGCGAGCATTAATAAAACGGTGTCTGTTGGATATCATAGTTATTTTATTAATGATTATACTAGATATTCAACTGACAAGTTCCAAGTGATACAACGCAGTCCGCATGATGACAGGCGTTCGTATGATAAATGTTATGCGCTTCCATTCTGGTCGTACGTGGCATCAGATGGTAATGTCTGGGCTTGCAGTTCGCATATGCCGGATGAGAGATTTATCATGGATAATATTTACCAGCAAGAGATGAAGGACATATGGTCGAAGAAAAACTACGAAAGAGTGCAAAATAATATTGATGTTACTCAATGTCGTATTGGTTGCCGTATGGATAAGTGTAATCAGTATTTAGGTGAAATAACCCATTCATCAAAACATGTAAATTTTATTTAGGAGTATTATGGAATTATATGGACGATGGTTATGGAGAGCAATGCCATATTCTGAATGGCATTTTAAAATATCAAATCAAGATAGGTTATGGTGAAGGAGAATATATGAATGTAGAATTAGTAGCTTTTTCAATTCGTGATGGTAAAATATATTCTTGGGCAGACATAAATGTAGATGGATTAGGTGTAGTAAAAATTAAAACTTGTTTATCAGATGAAACAATACTTCAGATTTGTAAAGAAGTAGAAGTAGTATTAAGAAATAAAATGGGACAGGAGGGTATGAATTGATAAATTTAGACTCGCACAAGCTTTTAAAACATCTTGATAGGCTTGTTGAATGGAAGCATGGAAATAGAATTCCACCTATTACTATTGATATGGCATTGACGAGGGATTGCAATTATAATTGTATATATTGTTACTCTCAACTTCAAGAAAACGAATGCAAGCTTATGACATGGAAAGTGTTTAAAAATTTTCTTGATGATGCAAAAGAAATTGGAGTAAAAGCTATATCACTTGTGTCAGATGGTGAGTCGACATTGTCACCTCATTATGTTCAATTTATACAGTATGGACATGGTATTGGGCTTGATATGTCTTTAGGAACTAATGGGTATGCTTTGACGGAAGAGGCTTTGGGAAAAATACTTCCATGTCTCGCATACATAAGATTCAATATGTCAAGCGGCCAACCTCAAACGTATGCTAAGTGGCATGGAGTAAATGAAATGGCCTTTGAAAGAGTGTTGCGTAATACAATTGATGCTGTAAGATTAAAAAGACATTTTGCATTGCCAGTTACAATAGGAATACAAATGGTATTCTTGCCGGAGATAGTAAATGATGTGTTGCCATTGGTCCGTGTGGCCAGGTCGCTTGGTGTCGACTATCTTGTTATCAAACATTGTAGCGATGATGAGAGGCATTCATTGGGAATAGATTATGAAAAATACCAGAGCAAAGAGATATTGGATGTGTTGCATGAAGCAGAAGCAATGACATCCGATAAATTTCAAGTGGCCGTTAAGTGGTCAAAACTATTGACTGACAAACGTTCTTACTCTCATTGCTTCGGTCCGCAGTTCATTCCACAAATATCTGGATCGGGATTAGTTGCACCGTGTGGCATGTTGTTCAATAAACAATATTCCAAGTATCATATCGGTAATATCGCAGATACACGATTTAAGGATATATTTTACGGAAGTCGATACAAAAAAGTGATGGACGAGCTTTCATCTAATAAATTTGACGCTCGTACTATGTGCGGGTCAAATTGTTTGCAGCACAAGTGCAATGAGTTTCTTAATGACTTGTTGATGCTTGTCGATCATAGGAATTTTGTATAGGAGACATCATGATGGCAATAGAAGAGTTGAAGAAGAAGGCAAATTACATACGAGATGAAGTAATACGAGTAGCAGTAAAAAACAAGGCGGGCCATATTGCGCCGTCATTGTCTACGGTAGACATTTTAGTTGCGTTATATTATAGGATTATGTGGCCGTATAATTCGAATAATTTCGATATTCCCTATTCAATTTTACAGAAAAATATAGAATGGAGAGAACGTGATAGGCTTGTATTATCAAAAGGTCATGGCTGCTACGCTCTCTACGCCATTCTCGCTGACTTGGGTATTATGTCGAAAGAGGTATGGGAAAATTTTGGAATAAAAGATTCTGTTCTTAAGGGCTGTGTGGAATACAAACCAGAATTGGGGCTTGAAGCTTCTACAGGTTCGCTTGGTCATGGGCTTCCAATGGCCGTTGGGATGGCATATGCTGCGAAGCTGCAGAACAAGAAATATAAAGTGTATTGTATTGTTGGTGATGGTGAGATGCAAGAAGGGACGTGTTGGGAAGCATTGCGATTTATGTATGAACAAAAACTTGATAATTTGGTTGTTATTATAGATGAAAATGAATTTATGGCTTTAAATAGGGTAGAAAAAATTGTCCGTAAATTTATGGATTATATATATTACTTCAGTGTTGATGGGCATGATATGTACGAAATTATTCAATTTTTGAGTCGTCCATCTCGTAGAATTATAATAGCAGAAACAATAAAAGGTAAAGGTCTTAAATGTATGGAAAGTGTAGCAAAATTTCATTATCGTGTGCCAACTGACGATGAGTTGGCGATGGGGAGAACATATGACAGTAAATCAATGTGACTACAAGAAGAATATTCTATCTATGCTCATTCCGTATTTCGAGAAAGATGAGCGATATTTTCTTTTGCTGTGCGATACGGGCTTTGGCTGCGTGAACGAGTTCAAAGAAAAGTTGCCCGATAGGGTGATCAATATTGGCATAGCTGAACAAGCAACGATTGGAATAGCGGCTGGTATGGCGATGTCGGGCATGGTGCCAGTGGTTTATGGGATGTGCAATTTTCTGGTGTTTCGGGCGTTTGAGCAGATACGAAATGATGTAGTATTGCAAGACCAGAACGTCAAGATAATTGGTGTTGGTGCAAACAATTACTTCAATTTTCTTGGAAAATCACATACATGTGATGATGATGATATTAAATTAATGAAAATAGCTAACATAAGAGTTTTTAATCCATACGTATTTAAACAATGTAATTTTGAATCGATGTTTGATGATTTCATGGAATCGACGAGGGCGGGGTATTTGAGGATATGAAAGTGAATTTTTACTACAAGAAAAAGGTTTTGATTAATCATAAAGTTAAAATGATTAATGTCAATGTTTTTAGATTGTCATTGCGTTATGTTTTATATTTTGTGGCGTGGAAATTTCGTCGATTTTATAAATTATCGATGTGTCTTTATAGACAAGGAAATCGCATTGTGGATATTGTTTAGAAAGGTGGAAAGGAAAGTGATTCGATATAAAGTAATGGATAAAGAATATGAAAACTACCCTTGGAAAAATAGTATGATATTTTGTCAATGGCCGAAAGATAGAGTATTGCCGACAATAGATGAATTTAAAAAAGCGGAAGAAGTGTATCTTAAAGAAGTAGAAGAGAATGATAAGAAATTGGCTGCAGAAGGCAAAGTAGATTGGTCTGATGGTAGTTGTAGTTTTTGTTATTTAATGGCGACATATTCACGGTTTGTGTGGTGGAAATTTTTCTTTCAAATGAACAATTAGAATTGTCGTTATTAAAGATAGGAGACTGAATGAATAAGGTGATAATTATTGAAGGGTCAGATAATATTGGAAAATCGACATTAGTTGATGATATAAGAACAGTTGTCGATGGTAAAGTAATTGTTAGACATTGGGGTCCGAATAAGAACAAAATTGAAGGCAAGAAAGTTATGGATGCTTTCATATATGATTTAAGAATATCTGATAATAAAACGTTTATATGTGATCGTAGTCCGTTTGGTGAATTTATCTACGGTAAAGCATTTCGTGGGTATGACCCGTGGACGTATTTCGAAAATATTGTAGATGATATTAATCGTCTGAAAACAAAATTCTTGTTTATATCATTTTACGCTGATGAAGGCACGTATGAGAAATTTAGCATACATTCTAAATCAGATGAGAAAAAAGATGAGCAAAAGAGGCATTTGTCAAAAGCAATATCAGAAGATTTTATTAATCTAACGCATAAGTTGCGAAATATCAATAAAATGGATAGGATAATTGTTAATTGTAGTAATTATCCATCACTTGATGCGCGTAATGTTTATGTGATAGATAATGTCATATCATTCTTAGAAAATAGTGTGTATGAAATTAATAATCCAAAAGGATTTGAAGCGACTATTTTTAATCCATCACAGCATTTTTGGAGTGGTGAGTTATTTGGCAAAAAATATAAGTGTGAGTCGTTTAAGAAATGTGAATTAGGCAAACAACATGTGCATGATTCAGGCTATAAAGGAATATGGGAACATCCTTGCTCTTCATCAGGCAACACTCTCATGCCTAGAATAATTTTTGTTGGTGAAGCGCCTGGAAATTATAATGAAAACAAACACTCGTTACCATTTTATGGAGATAGAAGTGGTGATATATTTCATAATGCTTTAAGAACATTGCGGTTATTACCAACAGAAGTGTATGTGACAAACATAATTCATTGTTCACCAAAAAATCATGCATTAGGAAAATATTCAGAAACATCTGAACGTCTAAAACTTGAGTGTGTTCTTAATTTGAGAAGAGAGATTGATAACTCTTACGCGCCGATTGTAGCATTGGGTAGAGTGGCAGATAAGACATTGGATGCTTTAAGAATCAAACATAAGTTTGTATACCATCCATCATACTACGCGCGTATCGGTAAACCAGAAAAATTCGTAGAAGATTTGGTTAAAGTGTTGGCTGAACGTAAGAACATTATTTGACCATTATTTGATTTACAATGTAGGTACTTTAGTGTATAGTAATTATTGTTAGTTCTGCTGTAATAAATTCCCACTACATAATTGAGGGGCATAAATGCAAATAGTTGCTGATAATTTTGCGGACATGTATTGCGTGTTGATTGATGAAATACAAAAGCATCCTACAAATATTGCTTGTCGTGGTCTTAATATTTGTTATGAGCTTGTTAATGTTGAATGCCGTACAAATAAGAATCAAAAGGTATATTGGTTTTCAAATATGGCTTCACGTACAGTTCCGGTCAGGTTTGTTCTAGCTGAATTCCTATGGATAATCTCTGCATCAAACGATCTTCACTCAATAGCTCGTTTCAATCATCGTATGGCCCAATATTCAGACGATAGGCTCGTGCTTAATGGAGCGTATGGGTTTCGTCTTCAAGGACAAATTGAGAATGCGATAGCTCTCATGTTGTCTGATAAATATACTCGTCAAGCTGTGTGTACAATCTTTCACCCAAAGGATGGTCTACCAAATGGCAAATCTAAAGATATTCCTTGTAACATTGTTTTACAGTTTCTTATTCGTAATGATGTGGATATGGTCGAGCGTCTTAACCTTCGTGTCATTTCTCGCTCGAGTGATTTTGTTACCGGTTATTCGATTGATATGGTCCATTGGCAAATACTTCAACAAATTGTATGCAACTCTCTTCGAGTAAAATATGACAAACTTCTTTGTGGTGATATTGTATATCATATTGGTTCACTTCACATGTACGATATTGATAAATCTATTGTACATAATTGGAAGACAAATTGTGAATATAGTCATGAGTTTCATATACGAGACACGTATGAAAGCTTGAAAGCAAAAGCACAAACAATCTTTAATGATTCTGAAACTCTTCTTGAGCTTTGTGATATCTACAAATTTTCTGCATATGAAAAAGATGAGTTGATATTGATGAATAAAGCATTTATCAATCAAAAAGATCGGCCAAAAAGATGATATCTAAATTGGGTATAGATACAGAGTATTCGTGGAAAAATGGACGAAATATTCCATTTGTGATGACAACAACAGATGCTAAAACCTTACAAGGAAAATTTTATGATTTAAGAAAGCCTGACGAATATAAGAAAGCAAAAAAGATTGCTGAATCGAATATTCATAAGGTATTTCATAATGCTTCTGCAGATATTACTGTATTGTCAAATATTGGCATCAATATTGACACATCAGACATGACAAAGTTTGATGATACTATGGCACAAGCAAATATCATTAATGAAAATTTTAAATCAATAGCGTTGAAACGTCTTGCTGGCACGTATTTGGATGACCCGTGTCTGGAAGAGAAGGAGTTGAAAAAAGCAATATCAGAAGTAAAAAAAGAATTGACATGGCCAGGCAAATGGCCTAAAGGTGATGACTTACCGTATGATATGATACCTATTTATGTGTTGCAATCATACGCTGGAAAAGATCCGTGGTATACTGTCAAGCTTGATAAACTTTTTAGCAAAGATATTAATCGATATCGTGACGTGTATCAGCTCGAACTTGATATCATTCCAGTTATTGTTGAAATGCAACAAAATGGAATGCGAATTGATCGTGGTTTTGTTAAGCATATGTTCGATATGTATTCGTCAGAAATGGTTGAATGTGAAAAGCAATTAAAGAGGTATTTAAGAAAGCGTGAGATTACTTTCAATAAGACGCAAATATACAAGCGATATCCTAAGCAAACGGCAAAATGGGATAAAATTACAGAGCGTAAAGATGGCACGTTCTTTGCGGAGAAAATTATACCGTTCAATCCTGGAAGCAAGAAGCACGTTGAATTTGCATTAAAAAAGCTTGATATTGATACAGGTAAAGTTACGTCTGAGAAGACGCGTCAAATGGCAGTGGACAAAGATTCACTTAAACCATTTGCTGAACATGAATTTGTAAAGACATATTTACGTTGGATGTTTCTTTCAAAGCAAGTTGGCACGTATTATGGCCCACTTTATTATTGGTATACGTCAGATACAAATGATCGAGCACATTTTAGCTTGTATCAAACAGGCGCAAAGAGTGGGAGGTTCAGTGCTGAGCTCATTCAAACTATTCCACGGAAAGATGAGGACAAAGAAGAGAAGGATATACGTGTTATCAGGAATGCATTTATACCTGAAAAAGGATATTACTTCGCAGCAATTGATTATGACCAGATTGAAATGCGTCTCTTTGCCCATTTCAGCGATTGCAAAATTCTCATTCGCGACCTCAAGGCTGGGATGGACCCACATGATTCGACGACGTTGGCACTATTTCCAGAAGCTAAGATAATCTACGAAAAAATAAAGAGCGGGAAGTATAAGAATGATGAATTAAAAAAGCTAAAGACAAAATTTAAGGGATTTCGTCGTAAAGCAAAGAATTTGCAATTTGGTATTATCTACGGAATGGGGCAAGATAAATTAGCGCGATCGTTAGATGTTTCGACGATGGAAGCTATTGAAATTTTGCGAGCTTATTATAAGAAATATCCAGTGAAAGAATATATTGCTCGCACAGTAAGTGAGCTATATCGTACAGGTTCCGTGAAGGTTACGATTAACAAGCCTTTATTGACTATTCATCGAGAATATCGCGTGCCTCATGAATTAAGTTATAAAGCTGTAAATATTATAATTCAAGGGACGGCCGCGTACGTTATGAAAGCTGGGATGTTACGCGCATGGAAGTGGATAAAATCAACAAAGAAATATCCAGGAATTCGTTTGTTGCTTACAGTGCACGACGAGC